>Ga0326597_10008781_pt1 | contig 13590 bp, 12 predicted proteins | sample RVTome_12_FD_203789 | JGI IMG/M metagenome (GOLD analysis project Ga0326597, IMG submission 203789) | Soil microbial communities from uranium-contaminated site in the Upper Colorado River Basin, Wyoming, United States - RVT100D185 | ecosystem: Environmental > Terrestrial > Soil > Contaminated >... | reverse complement strand
CATCCATGAGATACCGACATCTGGCGCTCCTGACTCTGTTGCTGGCAGCGTGCACGGCATCCCCACCGGTCAGCACCCCTACCACCTCGACAGAAACCCCGACCACGGCTACTTCCCTCTCTCTTACCACCGAAGCAACGGCGGGCAACTGCGGGGATGGTGAGACCATGGTGGAAACCGGGCAGGTGCTCGACATCGGTCAACCAAGTTCCGATGCCGAATCAATCGGCCTCATCACCTGGGAGGCCGAGTCGGGGTGCGAGCGGTTCACCATTGAGGCCGTCACCGCCGAGGGTGCTCCGGCGACGACTCCCCCATCTGTGACGGTCGAACTCCATCGTGATCTGGGGATACTGCGGGTGAGTCTCGGCCTGGAGCGCACCGCAGTCACCGACCAGTTGGTTGAGACAGCCCTCGTCGATCGTTATTTCGTCGCAAGAGACCGTGATCAAAGCCTCTTTGTCGATCTTCATCTTGCTGCGCCCGCTCTGGCCCGGGCTTCGGTCGGCAGCGGGCCGGGGGTAGTCGTGGTGGAGCTGGAACCGGGGGGTGTCGATTTCTCGGGGACTCCCGCCCTCGGCGACCTGGTGGTTCTCACCTCACCGCTGCCAGGGCCGAGCGCCCTACCGGTCCTGATCGAGGGCTATGGGCGGCCGTTCGAGGCGACCGTGGTCTACTGGTTCGAACAGGATTCGACGATCCTCTTGCAGGACATCACGGACTCAACCGACTACTCGGAAACCTGGGGTTCGTTCTCGACCACAGCCGATCCCGGTGTGAGCGGCGAGGTCCAATTGTTCGTCGGACAGCTGTCGGCTAAAGACGGATCGGAACAAGGGGTCAGGGTGGACCTGGTGCTCCCCTAGTCGTCGCTGAGGAGTCCAGGCAGGTCCTCGACCACGACGTATCCGCCCTGCACCGAGATCTCGGGGATCAAATCGCGCACCAGCGGCACCTGATAATGCCCGTCCTTGGTCAACACCAGCAATCGTGTCTGAGCCGAGGTGTCGTCGACCGACTCGACCGCCCCGACCGTGACGCCCGCGCGATCACGCACGGATAGCCCGACTAGCTCGTCTGGCCAGAATTCGTCGCCCTCGAGGACCCGACGCGCTTCGGCCTCCACATAGAGCACGGCTCCCCGCAAGCGTTCGGCGGCCGTACGGTCATCGAGACCAGCAAATGCGACCGCACGTCCGCTGGGAATCGCCATTGTCTCGCGAACCACCAGCCGTTCCCGGGAAGCCAGCAGGAGCTTGGAGCCCGCCTCGAATCGGGCCGGGTTGTCCGAATCCGGAAAGAGCACCAGAAACCCCTTGAGACCGTGGGGACGGCCCAACCGTCCCACCAAGACGAGGTCGGCGGGTTTCTGATCAGTCGACGAATTCCACCCCGGCAATGATGCCTTCTTCGTCGGCTGCCGCCTGGGCCACCGTACGGATGGCTCGTGCGGTGCGCCCGCGTCGTCCGATCACGCGGCCAAGGTCGCCCGGTCCGGTGCGAACCTCGGCCAGAACTTCGTCGGGCCCCTGCTCGATGATCGTCACCGATACCTTGGAAGCGTCGTCGACGATCTGGCCCACGACGTAGTTGAGAACCTTGCGGAGGATGTCGCCTTTAGCCACGTCATTCCTCGCTATCGGCGGCCACGGTCGGCTTGATGGTATGGATCTGACCCGTGGCCACCTTGAGCTTGGCCATGGCGCCGGAGATCTCGAGGAGCTTGCGGACGGTCTCGGTCGGTTGGGCACCCTTGCGGATCCATTCGACGGCCTTGTCGTTGTCGATCTCGACAACGGAAGGCTCCTGACGAGGGTCATAGGTGCCGACCCGGTCCAGGTATCTGCCATCACGAGGGGAGCGGCCGTCCACGACCACTACACGGTAAGTGGGCTGTTTCGGCTTGCCCATCCTGATCAGCCTTATCTTGACCGCCATTTAGTTCACTCTCATCTTTGACATCTGGTTCATCTCTGTGACTTCTTCTTCTTTCTGGCTGTTGGGGGCCGGCCCGATGGCCGCCCGGGGCTCAAAGCCTTCAGGCCTGGCAACCCCCGACCACCCGCCAGCATTTTCATCATTTTCTGCGCATCGGCGAACTGGCGCAACAGCTGGTTGACGTCCTGCGGGCCGGTGCCCGATCCGACCGCAATCCTGCGTTTGCGGCTATTGCCGATCACTTTGGGGTTCCGGCGCTCTTCGGGCGTCATCGAATGGATGATCCCCTCGAGTCTCCCCAGGTCGCGATCCTCGACATTGACCTGGCGGAGAAGCGAACCGGCGCCCGGGAGCATAGCAATAACGTCTCTCAGCGGCCCCATCCGCTTGATCGATTGGAACTGCTCCAGGAAGTCCTCGAGGGTGAATTGGCCCTTTTGCATCTTGACCGCGGCTCTCTCGGCGCTCGCCTGGTCGAAGGTTTCCTCGGCCCTCTCGATCAAAGTCAACACGTCGCCCATCCCGAGAATGCGTGACGCCATGCGCTCGGGATGGAAGGGTTCGAGGCCGGCCAGCGTCTCCCCGACCCCGACGAACTTGATAGGAACTCCGGTCACGGACCGGGCCGAGATGGCGGCCCCGCCCCGGGCGTCGCCGTCGAGTTTGGTGAGAATGAGCCCGGTCAGTTTGAGCCTGTCCTTGAACCCCTTAGCGACGTTGACCGCCTCCTGGCCGGTCATGGCATCAACCACCAGCAGGGTCTCGTGGGGCGCCGCCTCCCTGGCAATCTCACCAAGCTCGTCCATCAACTCCTGGTCGATCTGCAGCCGCCCGGCGGTATCAATGATGACGACATCGCGGTTGAGCCTGGGTGCTTCTTTGAGAGCTGCCCTCACCAGGCGAGGGGGCCGGCTCGACTTCTCGGTGAAGACGGGAACGCCGACCCTCTCCCCCAGGGTCTGCAGCTGCTCGACCGCTGCCGGACGCTGCAGATCGGCCGCCACCAACATCGGGCGCCGGCCTTTCTCCAAGAGGTGCGCCGCCAGCTTGGCGGCGGTGGTGGTCTTGCCGGAACCCTGGAGACCGGCAAGAAGAACGACAGTGGGAACTCCCGCCTGACGCAGCGGGACGTTGGCCTCCCCCAGCGTCTTGACCAGCTCCTCGTGAACGATCTTGATGACCTGTTGGCCTGGGGTGAGGCTGCGACTGACTTCATCGCCGACGGCTCGCTCTCTCACGCGATCGAGAAAGTCCCTGGTGACCCCGACATTGACGTCTGCCTCCAACAGGCCCAGGCGCACCTCGCGCAGGGCAGCCTCGACATCAGCAGCAGTTAGCCGACCTTTGCCGCGCAGGCGTGCGAAGACGCCTTCGAAACGTTGTGAGATGGTGTCAAACATTGTGTGCCGAGTCGACCCGACCCTAGGGGGTTTGGAAAAGGCATCAGTAGCCTGAAACACATGGATGCCGTCGACGAGGCCCTTCGAACCGACATTCGGCGCCTGGGAAGCCAGCTCGGAGATGCACTTACCCGCCAGCACGGATCCGAGCTGCTGGACCTAGTTGAGCAGGTCAGGGCCCACACCAAGGCGGTGCGGATGGCGGGAGACACCGAAGCCGACGACCGTCTGGCATCAATGCTCGAAAGGCTCGACCTCGACACCACCATTGAGCTGGTCCGGGCATTTTCGGCCTACTTTTATCTCGCCAACGTGGCCGAACAGACCCATCGGGTGGGAGAATTGACCGCCACCGACGACGAATTGAGCATCAACGCCACCGTCGACAGGATTCTCGCTGCCGGAGTTGATAAGGAGACGATGGCGCGGGTCCTGGCGCGATTGGAGCTGCGACCCGTTTTCACCGCCCATCCCACCGAGGCAGCGCGGCGGACAATCCTTACGAAGCTTCGCACCCTCGCCGATCTCCTCCAGGAACGGCTCGAACCGACCACGACCGCGGGCGAACGTCGCCGGATCGATCGACGGATCGCCGAGCTCATCGACCAGATCTGGCAGACCGACGAGCTGCGGGCCGAACGGCCCCAACCTCTCGATGAGGCGAAGTCGGCCATCTTCTATCTCGACCAACTCTTCACCCATGTATTGCCCGACATTTCGGAAGAGATTGCGTTCGCCCTTACTCGACTAGGGCACAGCGGAGCTCCAGCCATCCGATTTGGGACCTGGGTGGGGGGCGATCGCGACGGCAACCCGGCCGTCACTCCCGAAGTCACCCTTGAGGTTTTGGAGCTTCAACACGATCACGGTCTTCGCAACCTGATCACCGCCGTTGAGCAGGCGGCCGACGAGCTTTCGGTTTCCTCACGGATCAGGCCCATCTCCGCCGATCTGTCCAGCTCGCTCGACGAGGACCGCGAGCTCTTGCCCACCGTCTGGCGACGCTTTCGGGGGATCAATGCCAACGAGCCCTACCGGCTCAAGTGCGCCTATATACATCAGCGCCTGCAGAACACGAGGGAGCGGATAATGGGTGAGGCTCGTCACCGGCCCGGTCGCGACTACGCATCCTCCGATGAGCTCGAAGCCGAATTGGCGTTGATGTCCGATTCTCTCAACCAGAACGCTGGCGAACTGTTGGCTTCAGGCACTCTCGCCCGGCTGACGAGACGGGTTAAGACCTTTGGTTTTCATCTGGCGACCATGGACATCCGCCAGCATGCCGCTCAATTGCACCTAACCCTCGCCGATCTGTATGAGCGGATCGGAGTCGACTACCGCTCGCTGAGCAGGGAAGCGAAATCGGAACTCCTCGCCACAGAACTGGTGGGACGTCGCCCGTTGAGTTCCGCCACCACCACTCTCGACAGCGAGGCCGCCATCACTCTCCGTGGCTTCCAGTCCATCCGCACCGCGCTTGACCGCTTCGGCGCCGTGATCGAGTCCTACATCATCAGCATGACCCAGGGGATCGACGACGTCCTGGCCGCCGTGGTTCTTGCCCGGGAGGTCGGCCTGATCGATGTTCACCAGGGCATCTCCCGGATCGGCTTTGTCCCTCTGTTCGAAACGATCGATGAGCTGCGGAGATCGGGCGATCTGCTCGGTGCGCTTCTCTCCATAGAGCCGTACCGAAGGCTCCTGACCATGCGCGGTGACATCCAGGAGGTGATGCTTGGCTATTCGGACTCCAATAAGGAGGGAGGCATCACCACCTCCCAATGGGAGATCTACAAGGCGCAGCGGCTTCTCCGTAACGCCGCTGCCGCCCAAGGTGTCACCCTGAGACTGTTCCATGGACGGGGCGGCACCATCGGCCGCGGTGGGGGACCATCACACGCCGCCATCCTGGCCCAACCTTTCGGAACCATCGACGGCCCCCTCAAGGTTACTGAGCAGGGTGAGGTCATCTCCGACAAATACGGACTTCCCCGGCTGGCAGCCCGCAACCTCGAACTGGGGATCTCATCGGTGCTGGAGGCGTCGCTCCTCCACCGAGTTTCGCGACAACCCATCGAGGTGCTCGATCGCTGGACCGTCGCGTGGGAAGCGTTTTCGCAGGCGGCATACATCGCCTATCGCAACCTGGTCGACCGTCCCGATCTGGTCGACTATTTCCTCTCATCCACCCCGGTCGAGGAACTCGGGGCGATGAACATCGGCTCGCGTCCTTCCCGCCGTCCGGGAGGCGGGGGCGGGCTGACCGATCTTCGAGCAATCCCCTGGGTCTTCGGCTGGACCCAATCACGCCAGATCATCCCCGGCTGGTTCGGGGTGGGATCGGGACTGGCGGCCGTTCGCGAGGCAGGCCTGGGACCTGACATGGAAGACATGGCGAAAAGGTTCCCCTTTATGCAGACCTTTATCGGCAATGTCGAAATGACGCTGGCCAAGACCGATCTTTCGATAGCCCGCCGTTACGTCGATCGCCTCGTAGATCCCGTTCATCGCCATCTGTTCGATGTGATCAGCGCCGAATACGACAAGACACTATCGGAGCTCAAGAATCTCACCGGCCAAGACGTGCTGGCCGGGAATCCCGTCCTACGGAGAACCCTCGAGGTCCGCAACATCTACCTGGATCCTCTCAATTACCTCCAGGTGAGCCTTCTCGCCCGCAGCCGGGGCAACGACCGCGACGATCCTGCCCTCCAACGCGCCCTGTTGTTAACTGTGAACGGAATCGCCGCCGGGATGCGCAACACCGGCTAGCGAACCCGGCTTCTGGCGCGTAGTTCTGCTCCCCTGGTGTCGATCCTCCGAGCCAAAAGCGAGATCTAGCGGCGGGAGACCTCCACCATCGTGTCGAAGTAGGCGACCCCGCCTCCCCAGTCGGTGAGTGTGTCGTTGGTCAAGGCGTTGACGTTGGCCTCCTCACCCCACCATCCCCACGGGACCGCCACGACTCCCGGTCGCAACCGTGTCGAAAGCTGCGCCGGCAAGCGCAACTCGGCTCGGTCGTTTCTGATCGAGACAACGTCGCCGTCCTTAATGCCGCGGGGAGCGGCGTCGGCCGGGTCGATCTCGATAAACGGTCCCTTCTCGAGATGGCCGTGATGCCTTGAGTAGGAACTGTTGAGAAACCTTGTGTGGTTCTTGGGCGTGAGGAGGACCAGCGGATATTTGCTGACGACGTCGGAGTCGCCACCGGGACCCTCGCGGGCAGGAACGTACGAAGGCAGAGGATCCTGGCCGATGGCGGCCAATCCGTCTGCCCGCAGCTCGGCCTTACCGGAGGCGGTGGCATAGCCACCATTGGCATAGGGCCGCAGGTCTTCGGGAAGATCGAGCCTCACCCATCCCTGTTTCTGCAGCAGCGCGACATCAACGTCGACCAGGGCCAAGCGGATCAGAGCCTCGTCATCGAAGTCGAACTCGGGATCGCGCATTCCCATGGCCCTTGCCAGCCTTCTCCACAGCTCGGTGTTGGGGATCGCGTCCCCTTGGGCGGGGATCGCAGGTTGGTTCCACCCGAGATATAGGTGTCCCCAAGAAGGAATCACGTCGAGGTGCTCGAGTTCGGTGGTGGCCGGAAGGAGCACATCGGCGAAACGAGCCGTGTCGGTCATGAACTGTTCGCTTATCACGGTGAAGAGATCCTCGCGGGCCAGACCCGCCCTGGTCTGAGCGGCGTTAGGTACCGACACCAAAGGATTGCCGTTCCACACAAACAGGGCATGAATGCCCATGGCCGGGTCGGTCAGCACCCGGCCGAGATGGTTCATGCTGATCTGACGAGTGTCAGAAGGAACATCAAAGACCGAGTCGTTGGCCTGATCCTCGGACCACACTCCGACCGATCGTGAGAGACCGCCCCCTCTCTCTTTCCAGGCACCGGTCAGAACCGGCAGGCACGCAAGAGTCCGATAGAACATGGCGCCACGCTCGCGATGTTCGGCGCCTATGAGGGTGCGGATAAACGTCGGGCGTCGGGTGCCGTAGTCCCGGGCAAACCGCTCGATCTCGTCCTTGGCAATACCGCAAACCGCCGCCGCCCTTTCGGGGGGCCACTCCCCCACCCGTGCGGCCAGGTCGTCGTACCCCTGCGCATAGCGATCTACGTAATCCCCATCTACGAGACCATCGCGGATCAACACGTGCATGACCGCCAGCATGAAGGCGACATCGGTGCCCGGCAGCGGTTGAATGAACCAGTCGGCCGACCCGGCCGTCATTGTGCGAATCGGGTCGATCACCACCACCTCGGCACCTGCCGACCTGGCCTCTTCGATGAAGGGCCACAAATGACGATTGGTCAAGCGAGTGTTGGTCCCCCACAGCACGATGAACTTCGAAAAGCGGATGTCCATCGGATCGGCGCTCTTCCCCGAGCCATAGGTGGCGGCGAGACCCGCGTTGGCCGTGGCGCCACACAAAGACCCGGTGAGCCTGGAGGCACCGAGCCGGGCAAAGAAGCGGCGATCAAGCGACGACATCTGGATCAGTCCTTGGGTGCCGGCGTCCCACCACGGAAGGATCGCTTCGCCGCCATGAGTGGCGATGATGTCTTGCAGTCGCCGGGCGATCATGGTCAGGGCTTCATCCCAGGTGGCCCGACGGAACTTACCTGCACCTTTGAGACCTATCCGAATCATCGGGTCCAATAGGCGATCAGCGTGATACACGCGATCGAGGAACTTGTTGACTTTCGGACAAAGCTCACCCCGTGAATAGGGATGATCGTGGTTCCCCCGTAGTTTGACCGCCCTGTTGTCGTCGACCGTCACCACCCAGCCACACGTGTCGGGGCAGTCGTGATGACAGGTGCCTAGAACCGTCCTGGTGGCCATCCACAGAGGGTACCGCCTGGGCACGGGTCGCTACGCTCGCCCGATGTCAGTCACCCGGGTCGATCACCCATTGGCCCAGCACTACCTGACGACCCTGCGCGACCGCAACACTGCCACCCCGCTGTTCAGGGAGACCGCCCGGCGACTGGCCTACCTCCTCGTGGCCGAAGCGACCTCGGATATGCCCAGCGCCCAAAAAGAGATCGAAACGCCCCTCGAACCCACGACCGCCTCAGTTCTCGGCAAGCCGATAGTGGTCGTTGCCGTCTTCCGGGCAGGCCTTGGTCTTATCGACGCTGCTACGGATTTGATCCCCAACGCCCGCATCGGATACGCGGGTGTCCAGCGCAACGAGGAAACGGCAGAGCCGATGGAGTACTACACGAAATTCCCCAATATGACCGACGCCAGGGTGCTCATCCTCGAGCCCATGCTGGCCACCGGGGGATCACTGGCGTGGGCGTGTGACCAGGTGAAGACAAACGGAGCATCCGATATCACCGCCGTTTGCGTGGTGTCGGCCCCGGAGGGAATCACATTCATGGCAGAGCGCCACCCCGATGTCCGCATCGTCACGGCCGCCATCGACCGCGACCTCAGCGAAAACTTCTATATCCGCCCCGGTTTGGGCGACATGGGCGACCGCCTGTTCGGAACGGCATGACGGCCTTCGAAACAGCGGTGCTTGATGTGTTGCGATCCCTCCGATCGGGCGAAGTGATCACGTATGGAGAGGTGGCTGAACTCGCCGGCTACCCGGGCCGGGCCCGGGCCGTGGGCCGCATCCTTGCTTCGACTGAAGAAGACGTGCCGTGGTGGCGGGTGGTCGGTCGCGGCGGGCGCCTCCTTTCTCCCCAGGCCGTCGAGCAGGAGGAATTGCTGCGTAAGGAGGGAGCCACGCGGCGATGAAGCGCGGGATCATCGTCGTGATGGACTCATGCGGAGCGGGGGAAGCGCCCGACGCCGCCGATTATGGCGATGAGGGGTCGGACACCCTTGGTCATACCGCGGCCGTGGTGGGAGGACTCAACCTTCCCAACCTCCAGGCGGCGGGTCTTGGCAACCTCCACGGTTCGATCCAGGGAATGCCCGCAGTCGCCGAACCTTTGATGGCCTACGGCAAGATGACCGAAGCATCGGCCGGCAAAGACTCAACCACTGGTCACTGGGAAATCACAGGGATCATCACCACAGAACCGCAAGCCACCTTCACTGACACGGGCTTCCCCCCCGAACTCGTAAACGCAATCGAGGAGGAATCGGGCCATCGTTTCATTGGTAACTACGCCGCCTCGGGAACTGTCATCCTCGACGAGCTCGGCCCGAAGCACCTAGCCACAGGAAGACCGATCCTTTACACCTCGGCCGACTCCGTGTTTCAGATCGCTGCGCACAAAAGCGTCATACCTCTAGAGGAGCTGTACAGGATCAGCCGCATCGCCCGCAAGCATGCCGATCGATATCACATCGGCAGAGTGATTGCCCGGCCATTCGAAGGAGAGCCCGGCGACTTCAAGAGAACCTACGAGCGCCACGACTTCGCCATGGAGCCACACTCACCCACTCTGCTCGACCACGCCAAGGGAGCAGGTTTGTCCGTGCACGGCATCGGCAAGATCGAAGATCTCTTCGCTGGCCAGGGGCTCACCTCGGCGGCCCACACCGAAGGCGATGCCGACGGGCTTCGCCAGACCATCGCGGCGGTGCAGACCCGCCCGCAGCCGGGAATCATCTTCACCAACCTGGTCGATCTCGACATGACTTATGGCCACCGGGAGAACCCTGCGGGCTACGCCCAGGGCCTGGCTCTCATTGACACAAACATTCCTTCGCTCGTGAAGGAGTTGACCCCCGACGATCTGCTCTTCATATCGGCCGATCACGGCAACGACCCCACCGACGGTTCCACAGATCACACACGGGAATACGTTCCATTGCTGGTGGCGGGCATGAAAGCGGCCGGGGTCGATCTTGGGATAAGGGCTCAATACTGCGACATCGCCGCCACCATCGCCGAGGGTCTCGAGCTGGCGATGCCCTTTCGAGGTCGGTCGTTCTTATCCGAGATCTCATGAACGCCGTCGAGATCATCCAGAAAAAGCGCGATCGAATTGCCCTGTCCGATCAGGAGATCTCGTGGTTGATCGACTCGTACACGACCGGGAGGGTGCCCGATTATCAAATGGCGGCGATGGCCATGGCGGTATTCCTCAATGGGCTGGAAGGAGCAGAACTCGCAGCGTGGACGGGAGCGATGCTGCACTCCGGGGAAACCCTCGACCTCTCGGACATAACCGCACCGATAGTCGACAAGCACTCGACAGGAGGAGTCGGCGACAAGGTATCTATTCCTCTAACTTCGATGGTGGCCGCCCTCGGAGTGGCTATTCCGATGATTTCCGGCAGAGCTCTGGGGCACACAGGTGGGACCCTCGACAAACTCGAGTCGATTCCAGGATTTACAACCGCTCTCGACCCGGCCCACTTTCGCTCCGTTTTGACCATGTGCGGATTGGTCCTGGCAGGTCAGTCCGACACCCTGGTCCCCGCCGATCGCAAGCTTTATGCGCTCCGGGATGCCACTGGAACCGTCGAGTCGATCCCGTTGATCGCCAGCTCCATAATGTCCAAGAAACTGGCCGAGGATCTCGACGGACTTGTACTCGACGTAAAGGTTGGCCATGGCGCATTCATGAAAGACCTCGCGATAGCCCGCCAGCTGGCCGAAACAATGGTCGACATTGGCGCCGCCTATTCAGTGAAGACGGTTGCCCTGCTCACAGCGATGGACACGCCTCTGGGCAACGAGGTCGGCAACGCCAACGAGATCGCCGAGTCAATCAATGTGCTGGCAGGCGGTGGACCCGCCGACCTGGTCGAAGTGACCATGGCCCTGGGTGCCGAGATGCTGGCCCTGGCGGGAGTCGAGAGCGACCGCGAATCGGGCCGGGCAATGCTTGAACAGACCAGATCTAACGGTCAGGCACTGGAAGTCTTTGCCCGGGTGATCGAAGCCCAAGGTGGCGACCCGAAGGTGGTCGAGCAGCCTGCGACGGTTCTGCCATCAGCTCCGCACCGGGCCGAGGTGGCTGCCACAAGGTCAGGCTTCATATCGACCCTCGATGCGCTATGGGTGGGAGTGGCGGCCATGCGCCTTGGTGCCGGCCGTGAACGGAAGGAGGACACGATCGATCCGGGAGTGGGCATAACGATCCTCCACAAACCCGGCGAGGCGGTCGCAGAGGGGGAACCAGTTCTTCGTTTGACATACCGGCACCCGGCCCGCCTGGAGGAGGCCCTCAGAGTGCTCGAGGGCGCTATAACCGTCTCTGATGAGGCCCCCGCCGAACAGCCATTGGTCATCGACCGGGTGAGCTAGGCGGACCGGCTCAGACCGCGATCAGACCAACAGCCACCAGGGCTAGGGCGAGGCCCCACCATTGGCGACGAAAGATCGGCTCGTGGAGGATCGCCACCGCCAGCAAGACAGTTATGGCCGGATAGAGCGAGGCGAGCACCGACACCAAAGTCAGCAGACCCGATCGGAAGGCGAGCAGAAGAAACACGTTGGCCAAGATGTCGCCCGCTCCCAGCACGAGCAGACCCAGCCTCGAGTCGCGGGGAGGGAGCGAGAGCCGACGGCTCGCGGCCACGGTCGCAACCAGGGCCACCTGCGCCAGCCGCGCCCCGACTAATGGCCAGAATCCGGATTCGGCACCGGTCTGGGCGATAGCAGCGAAAAAAAGACCGAACCCGATTCCGGCGATCACGCCATAGCGGGCGCCACCTTTGACACCGGTTGTGGAGGGGGGAGAAGCCGCCACCAGCCATATGGCGGGAAGAGCCAGCACGATGCCAAACCCATGCACAAGCCCGGGTCGCTCGCCGAGAGCCAGTCCGATTCCCAGCGGCACCACTGCTCCCACCAGAGCCGTCACCGGCGATACCACAGCCATCCGGCCTTCGGCCAGACCCTTGTAGAGATAGAAGAGCCCCATGGTTCCGGCGGTTCCCCCGATTGCTCCCCACCAAAAGTCGCTGGCCACTACGTACTCAGAAGGAAACACCGCCGCCGCCAGCAAAGCGAGAACCAACCCGGCCGATTGCGACCATAAGACAACCGTGAGGATCGGCACCTTGCGACCGATCAGGCCTCCGAGAAAGTCTGCCGCGCCATAGGTGAGCGAGGCCAACAGCGCAAGCACGACGGACATGAGGGCGGCAGCGTAGGGGTCATGGTTCTTTGCACCGACGACCTCGTCGTCAACATGACGGTGAAAAGAACCATGGGGCAAGCGGGATTGTCCCAGAACGCCCCGGACGCGTACGATCGCCGCCTTCACAAGAGGAGTTCACCACCGAGATGCGTGTGGTCGTCTGCGCCAAACAGATCCCCGATCCCGCCACCCCGTACAAGCTCGAACCTGACAGTCATTGGCTGGTGCGCCCTGGCGAGCAGGTTCTCGATGACACGGATCGCTATGGAGTGGAGATGGGGTTACAACTGGGGCAGGCGGCGGACGGAACGGTCACCCTCGTGTCGATGGGGCCGACCGGAACCATGCAAGGCATCCGCCAGGCTCTGGCGATGGGTGCCGACAAGGCCATCGTGATTGACGACCCGAGTCTCCGCGGGTCCGACGCCCTTCTCACCGCACGCGTTCTGGCGGCCGCCATCGCCAAAGAGGGCTTTGACCTTGTCATCGCCGGCACCGAGTCGACCGACGGCTACTCGGGGGTGGTGCCGCAAATGCTCGCCGAACTGCTCGACGTCCCGGCGCTTACCTATGCCACCACAGTCGAGGTTGGCGACGGGCAAATCACGATCCACCGTCAGACCATCAACGGCTATGAGGTGGTGCGGGCCTCGCTCCCGGCTGTTATCAGCGTGACCGCCGGCGTCGTCGAGCCCCGATACCCGACCTTCAAGGGGATCATGGATGCCAAAAAGAAGCCGGTGGAGACATACACCCTGACCGACCTCGGCGTTACGGCCGAGATCGGTCAGAAAGTGACAAGCATCTCGGCGGCGGCGAGCCGAAAGGCCGGGATGAAAGTCGAAGACGACGGCGACGCCCATCTCAGGATCGTCGAGCTGCTTGTACAGCGGAAAGTGATCTGAGATGGCAGCGGTGTGGGTCTTTGCCCGGGAGGTGGACGGCGCTCCCTCGACCTTGAGTCTCGAACTGCTGACAAAGGCGCGGGATCTCGGACGCGTGAGCGTCACATACGTGGGAGTAGGTTCGGAGGCAGCCTTCGCGACTCTGGGTGAATACGGAGCGGCCGAAGTGTTCCACTTCGACCCGGGTGACCATCTCGTGGCGGCGCCGGTCGCTCACGCCATGGCCGATAAGGCTCGCGTCCAGACGCCCGACCTCATTCTCTTCGGCCAGGCCTACGAC
>Ga0326597_10008779_pt1 | contig 13592 bp, 10 predicted proteins | sample RVTome_12_FD_203789 | JGI IMG/M metagenome (GOLD analysis project Ga0326597, IMG submission 203789) | Soil microbial communities from uranium-contaminated site in the Upper Colorado River Basin, Wyoming, United States - RVT100D185 | ecosystem: Environmental > Terrestrial > Soil > Contaminated >... | reverse complement strand
CTGCCCATCTCCGCAGTCGAGCGCGAGCTCACCCACACGCGGCGCGTGCGCTACGAAGGCTACAAGCGCGCCGATGGCCTCTGGGACATCGAGGCCCACCTCACCGACGTGAAGAACCACGATTTCACGCTGAAGACCGGCGTGCGCCGCGCCGGGCTTGCGGTGCACGACATGACCGTGCGCGTCACCATCGACCGCAAGTTCAACGTCGTCGATGCGACAGCAGTGTCCGACGCCGTGCCCTATCCGGGTGGCTGCGAAGCCGCGGCGCCCGAGTACCGCAAGCTCGTCGGCCTGAACCTGCTGAAGAAATTCCGCCACGGCCTGAAGGAGCGCCTCGGCGGCGTGCAGGGCTGTACGCACATCACCGAGATGCTGGCCGCGCTGCCGACGGCCGCGATCCAGACCTTCGCCGGCGAGATGCGCGAGGACCGCCCGGGCGGCAGGAAGCCCTTCCAGCTCGACCACTGCCTCGCCATGGATACGGCGGGCGAGACGGTGAAGAAGTGGTATCCCGAGTGGTACATGGCGAAGGCGGACGCATGAAGATCCACGAGTACCAGGGAAAGGAGATCTTGCGCAGCTACGGCGTGCCCACGCCGCGCGGCGTGCCCGCGTTCAGCGTCGAGGAGGCGGTGCGCGCCGCGGAAAGGCTCGGCGGCAAGGTCTGGGTAGTGAAGGCGCAGATCCACGCCGGCGGCCGCGGCAAGGGCGGCGGCGTGAAAGTCGCGAAATCGATGGACGAGGTGCGCGCGCACGCGAAGACAATCCTCGGCATGCATCTCGTCACCCGCCAGACCGGGCCGCAGGGGCAGAAGGTGCGGCGCCTCCTCGTGGAGGAGGGCGCCGACATCGCGAAAGAGCTCTACGTGGGCCTGGTGGCCGACCGCGGCACGCAGCGCGTCGTGCTGATGGCCTCGTCCGAGGGCGGCATGGACATCGAGGAGGTGGCGGCGAAGACGCCGCAGAAGATCCACAAGGTATTCATCGACCCGGCCACAGGGCTCGCCGAAGGCGAGGCGCGCGACGTGGCGCGCAAGATCGGCATCCCGGACGCTTCGCTCGGGCAGGCCGCCGAGCTGCTGCGGAACCTTTACCGCTGCTACTGGGAAACGGATGCTTCGCTCGTCGAGGTCAATCCGCTCGTCGTCACCGGCGAGGGTCGCGTGGTGGCGCTCGATGCGAAGCTCAATTTCGACGACAACGCGCTCTTCCGGCACGCGGACGTCGTGCAGCTGCGCGACCTCGACGAGGAAGACCCGCTCGAGATCGAGGCCTCCAACTACGACCTGTCCTACATCTCCCTCGACGGCAGCATCGGCTGCATGGTGAACGGGGCGGGCCTTGCCATGGCGACGATGGACACGATCAAGCTCTACGGCGGCGCGCCGGCCAACTTCCTCGACGTCGGCGGCGGCGCCACCGCGGAGAAGGTCACTGCCGCCTTCAAGATCATGCTGTCCAACCCGAAGGTGAAGGCGATCTTGGTCAACATCTTCGGCGGCATCATGAAGTGCGACACCATCGCCGCGGGCGTGGTGGCGGCGGCGCGCGAGGTGAAGCTCGCGGTGCCGCTCGTCGTGCGCATGAAGGGCACCAACGAGGAGCTCGGCAAGAAGATCCTGAAGGACTCCGGCCTGCCGATCATTTCCGCCGACAACATGGCCGAGGCCGGCGAAAAGGCGGTGGCGGCGATCAGGAAGGCGGCATGAGCATTCTCATCGACAGCAACACCCGCGTGATGACCCAGGGCATCACCGGCAAGACCGGCATGTTCCACACGCAGACGAGCCGCGCCTACGCCAACGGGCACGAGTGCTACGTGGCGGGCGTGAACCCGAAGAAGGCGGGTGAAGACTTCGAGGGCATCCCGATCTTCGGCACGGTGCGCGACGCGAAAGAGAAGACGGGCGCCATGGTCTCCGTGATCTATGTGCCGCCGCCCGCCGCCGCGGCGGCGATCTGGGAGGCGGTCGACGCCGACCTCGATCTCGCCATCTGCATCACCGAGGGCATCCCGGTGCGCGACATGATCCAGGTGCGCGACCGCATGCGAAAGGAGAACCGCAGGACGCTGCTCCTCGGCCCCAACTGTCCCGGCGTCATCACGCCGGGCGAGCTGAAAATCGGCATCATGCCAGGCCACATCCACAAGAAAGGGCGCGTCGGCGTGGTGTCGCGCTCCGGCACGCTCACCTACGAGGCGGTGGCGCAGCTCACCGAGCTCGGCATCGGCCAGTCGACCGCGGTGGGCATCGGCGGCGACCCGGTGAACGGCATGAAGCACGTGGACGTGCTGAAGCTGTTCAACGACGACCCCGGCACCGACGCCGTGATCATGATCGGCGAGATCGGCGGCTCGGACGAGGAAACCGCGGCCGAGTGGGTGAAACAGAACATGAAGAAACCGGTGGTGGGCTTCATCGCCGGCGTCACCGCGCCGCCCGGCAAGCGCATGGGCCACGCCGGTGCCATCATCTCGGGCGGCAAGGGCACGGCGCAGGAGAAGCTCGCGGTGATGCAGGCCTGCGGCATGAAGGTGACGCGCAACCCGGCAGAGATGGGCCGGCTGCTGCAGTCGGTCCTCAAGTAGGTGCTGCGCCGGCTGCTCGCGAACGCGCTGATCGCGAGCGGTCGTCGCGCCGAGCGCCGCGGCCGCCTCGCGCAGGCCTGCGGGCGCTACCGCACCGCCGCCGCGCTCGCGCCGCGCCATGCGGCCGCGCACCTCAATCTCGGCGCCGCGCTGGAGGCAGGGGGCGATGCCGCCGCCGCGGAACAGGCCTACGCGGCGCTGCTTGAGGCGGATCCCGCGAATCCCTACGCCAACTACAACCTCGGCCGCCTGCGCTACGCGCGCGGCGCACTGGACGAGGCCGGGCGGCTCCTGCGGCTGGCGTTGCAGGGCAAGCCGGAATTCGCCGACGCGCTGGTCGCGCTCGCAAACGTGCAGGAGGCGCGCGGCGATTTCTCGGCGTCGGCGGCGAGCCTTGAGTCGGCCCTGGCGCTGCGGCCGGGCTTCGGCGGCGCCTGGTACAACTACGGCGAGGTGCTGTGGCGGCTGGACCGGTACGACGAAGCCGAGGCCGCGCTGCGCCGCGCTCTGCAGATCGACCCGCGCCTCGTTCCGGCCTGGCACCTGCTCGGCAACATGCTGCGCGGCACCTCGCGTCTCGGCGAGGCGCTGGAAGCCTTCGCGGCGGCGCGCCGGCTCGAGCCGCTGCGCTTCGATCTGGAGTCGATGGAATTGCTGGTACTGACGCTGAGCGACACGCTTTCGGCCGAGGAGCTGTTCGCGCGGCACCGCGCGTTCGGCGCCCGCCTGGAGGCGGCGGTGCCGGCGCGCGCGGCGCCTTACGCCTTGGCGCGCGACCCGGAGCGGCGCCTGCGCATCGGCTACGTCTCCTGCGATTTCAGGCGGCACCCGGTGGCTTGGTTCGTGCTGCCGCTGTTCGAGCGGCACGACCGTGCCCGGGTCGAAGTGTTCTGCTACTCGACCGGAGACAGGTCGGACGAGGTGACGGGGCAGGTGCGCGCCGTCGCCGACGCCTGGCGCGAGTGCAGGGCATTGAACGACGCCGAACTGGCCGAGCTCGTCCAGCGCGACGCGATCGACGTGCTGGTGGACCTGACCGGGCACGCCGGCGCCTTCCGGCCCGAGGCGTTCGCGCGCCAGCCGGCGCCGGTGCAGCTGAGTTGGCTCGGCTACCTGCACAGTACCGGTCTCACGCGCATCGGTCACCGCCTCACCGACGCGCGCGCCGACCCGCCAGGCCAGAGCGACCGGCTGCACACCGAGAAGCTGGTGCGGCTGCCGCACTGCCTTTGGTGCTTGCGCCCGCCTCACTCCGCGGCCCATGCCGTGGAGCCCCCTTGCCGGGGAAACGGCTACGTCACGTTCGGTTCGTTCAACCACGCCCCCAAGCTCTCGAACACGGTGCGGCGGCTCTGGGCCGAGATCCTGGTTCGCCTGCCGCAATCGCGTCTGCTGCTGGTCGGCATACCGGACGGCCGGGCGCGCGAGGACCTGACGCGCGATTTCGCGGCTGCCGGCGTGGCCGCCGCGCGGCTGACGATCCTGCCGCGCGTCTCGTTCGGCAAGTACCTGGAGCAATTCGATGCCGTGGACATCGCCCTCGACACCACGCCCTACGGGGGCGGCACCACCACCTTCGATGCGCTGTGGATGGGTGTGCCGGTGCTGACCCTCGCAGGCGAGCGCCCCGCATCGCGCAGCGCGGCGAGCATCCTGGGCGCGCTCGGACTGGAGGAGTGGATCGCCGGGTCGGCCGACGAGTACCTGCGCCTTGCGCTCGCGCACGCCGCCGACCCGGACCGCATTGCCGCGTTGCGCGGCTGCCTGCGCCGGCGCCTGCAGGCCTCGCCGCTGATGGACGAGGCGCGCTTCGCGCGGGACGTGGAGGCTGTGTACCGTGAGCTGTGGCGCGCCTGGTGCGGGCAGCGCATCACGTAGAATGGCGCCTGCAATCTCCGGCGAGGCGACCATGCTCGGTAACTGGTTCAATACCAAGGAAGTCGACGCAGTGGCGGACGAGATCGTCGCGGACCTCGTCAAGCGCTTGCCGCCGATGCCGGGGCCGCACACGCGCAAGACCGCCGACCGGCTGCGCAAGACGCATGACATGATCTTCGCCCGCCTGGAGCAGTTTGCGCGCTCGCGCAAGCTCAACATCTACAAGAAGGCGCGCCTGGGCAACCGGGTGCGCTGGGCGCTGCGCGAAGCAGGCTACGCGCCGGAATTCACCGATGCCCTCAGCTACGAGCTGGTGACGGTCGCCACCCTGGCTTCGCGCCAAGCGGGCAAGACGGGCGGCTGACGCCGCGCATGCTCGGCTGGCTGTTCGGCAGGAAGGCGCGGCCCGCGCCGGCCTCCGGGGCGGCCGAGGCGCTGGCGCAGGCCTATGCGCGACACCAGGCCGGACATTTGGAGGAGGCCCGCGCGGGCTATGAGGCCGTGCTGGCGCGCGAGCCGCGCAACTTCGATGCGCTGCACCTTCTCGGAGTGCTCGCGTTGCAGACCGGTCGCCCGGCGGACGCCGCCGAGCACATCTCGCGAGCGCTGCAGATCGATCCCGCCAGCGCCGCCGCGCACAACAGCCTTGGCGAGGCCTATCGCCGCGTCGGACGGTTGGACCTGGCTGTGGTCTGCTACCAGGCGGCGCTGGCCAGGATGCCGGACTACGCAGAAGCGCACTTCAACCTGGGCGGTGTGCTGCGGCGCCTGGGACGCGTCGAGGAAGCCGCATCGTCCTATCGAAGTGCCGTATCCTTCAATCCGGCGTTCGCGGAAGCGCACTTGAGCCTGGGCGAAACACTGAACGTCCTCGGCCGCCCGGCGCAGGCGATCGAAGCGCTGCAGGCGGCGCTCGCCGTCGATGCAAGCATGGCGGAAGCGCACAGCAGCCTCGGCGTCGCCTTGAGCGACGCCGGCAGGCTCGACGAGGGTCTCGCATCCTGCCAGCGCGCCATCGCGCTCAAGCCCGAACTCGCAATCGCGCATTTCAATGCGGGCAACGCGCTGCGCGAAAAGGGCTTCCTCGACGAGGCGATCGCGGCCTACCGTGCCGCCATCGAGCGGAACGTGCAATTCGCCGAGGCATACAACAACCTGGGCAACGCCCTCAAGCACCAGGGCAAGACCGACGAGGCGCTGCAATGCTACGAGCAGGCGGTCGCGCTGTCGCCTGCGTTCGCGCAAGCCCGCCTCAACGCCGCGAAGCTGCTACGCGAGAAGGGGCGGCTCGGTGACGCCGCGGCCGCCTGCCGCGCGCTGCTCGAGGGGCGCCCGGACCTGGCGGAGGCGCATTTCGACCTCGGCAACGCGCTGAAGGGGATGGGCGACAAATCCGGCGCGCTGGCCTGCTACCGCAAGGCGCTGGAAATCGATCCCGGGTACGCCGAGGCGCGCTGGGCCCAGGCAATGTCCCAGCTGCCGATGGTGGCCGAGGACGAGGCGTCGCAGGAAGCCAGCCGCAAGGCGTTTGCCGAGGAGCTCGCCGCTCTCGTGCGATGGTGCGAGGCCAGCGGCCCGGAGAAGGCGGCACGCGCGGTGGGCATGCAGCAGCCGTACTACCTGGCATACCAGGAGGAAGACCATCGCGAATTGCTCGCGTGCTATGGCGCGCTGTGCTCGCGCCTGATGGGGATCTGGCAGGAAGCGGCGGGCCTGGACAGGGCAGTGCGCGTGACACGCGCGGACATCCGCGTCGGCATCGTGTCCGCGCATATCCGCGACCATTCGGTCTGGAACGCGATCGCCAAGGGATGGCTGCAGCGCCTGGATCGCAGCCGCTTCGACGTGCGCCTGTTCCACCTCGGCACCGCGAACGACGCAGAGACCGCGCTCGCCAAGACCATGGCGACGCACTACACCTTCGGCAAGAGCGACCTGGTGGAATGGTCGCAGCTGATCCTCGGCCACCAGCTCGACGTGCTGGTGTACCCGGAAATCGGCATGGACCCGACCACGGCGAAGCTCGCCAGCCTGCGCCTGGCGCCCGTGCAGGCGGTCGCGTGGGGCCATCCGCACACCAGCGGGCTGCCGACGATCGACTGCTTTCTGTCGGCCGAGGGACTCGAGCCGTCGGGCGCTGAGGCGCACTACACCGAGCGGCTGGTGCGCCTGCCGGGCCTGGGCTGCTGCCTGGAGCCGGCAAAGATCGTCCCCGCGGCGGTGGATCTCGCCGCGCTGCGCATTCGCGAGGGCGTTCCGTTGCTGGTGTGCGCGGGCACCCCGTTCAAGTACACGCCCCGGCACGACGCAGTGCTGGTCGCGATTGCGCGCCGGCTGGGGGAATGCCAGTTCGTGTTCTTCACGCCGGGCAGGGCGGACGAACTGATGCAGAGGCTGCGCGCCCGCATGGCGCGCTCGTTCGCCGCCGCGGGTCTCGACCTGGATGCCTTCGCCGCATTCGTGCCCTGGCAGAGCCGTCCGCAGTTCTGCGGCCTCATGGCGCAGGCCGACGTATTCCTCGACACCATCGGTTTCTCGGGCTTCAACACGGCGCTGCTGTCAATCGACGCCGGCCTGCCCGTTGCGGCCTGGGAGGGCCGGTTCCTGCGCGGGCGGCTGGCGAGCGGCCTCCTGCGCCGCATGGGGCTCGATGAGCTGGTGGCGGGTACGGAGGCAGATTACGTGCAGACCGTGGTGCGGCTGGCGCAGGACGCCGCCTACTGGGGCGGGGTGCGCGAGCGCATGGTCGCGGCGCGCGCGCGGCTCTACGGCGATGCCGAACCGGTGCGCGCCCTGGAGCGCTTTTTCGAGGACGCGGTCAGGAAGTAGCTCCGCCCGCGCTCGCCGCGCGCGCGAGGTCGGGCTCGCCGCAGTGCTTCAGGATCTCGGCGCGCACGCGGTCGCGAAGGCGCAAGGTCGCCGCCCAGTCGTCGCCGTCGGGCGCGACGGGCGCGCTCACCGTCACCGAGATCGGCGCGCGCCGCGCGTACCAGGTGCCGTCGCGCAGCACCGAGCGCACGCCGCGCAGGGACACCGGCACCACCGGCACCGCCGCCTGCGCGGCCACCTGGAACGCGCCCGCGCGAAACGGCATCAGCCCGGTGTTGCGCGTGAGCGTGCCCTCGGGAAAGACGATGAGGGAGCGCCCCGCGCGCGCCGCCGCGACCAGTACGTCGGCGTGCTCGGCGCTCTTTTGCACGTCGAAGCGCTCGACAAACAGGGTGCCGAAGCCGCGCAGCAGCAGCCGCATCAGCAGATGGTCCTCGAACTCGCGCTTGGCGACGAACGCATGCACGCGCGGGCCGAGCGCGGCGATCAGCGCCAGCGCGTCGAGGTAGCTGGTGTGATTGGCGGCGACCACCACCGGGCCGGCCGGGATGCTCTCGGTGCCGCGCACCACGAGCGGGATGCCGGCGGCGCGGAAGAACAATCGCGCCGCGGCGCTGCCCACGCGCCAGCCGAGCCGCGCGTTCCCGGGCAGGGCGGCGAGCATCGCCAGCGGGAACGCGAAGCCGAAGGCGGCGTATGCGCGCAGCGCAAAGCCGAGGCCGCGCGCCGCGCGCCAGCTGCGGCGCAGCTGCGGCGCGGCGCCCGCCAGCACGAGGCGCAGGAACTGCAGCCACACCGCCTGCGGCTTCACCGCGGACGGGCCGCGCTCGTAGAACTCGCGCGCCGCGACGCGCCGGATCTTGCCGCTCGAGGTCTTGGGCACCGTCGCCGGCGGCGCGAGCACGATATCGTCGGCGGGCGCGCCGGTCAGGCTGACCGCGAGCTCGTTGATCATGCGCTTCAGGTCGGGATGGCGCGAAGCGTCGGCATCGCGCATCTCGGCAAGCACCACCATGCGCTCGGTGCCGGCGGCCGCGTCGCGGCTGCCGAACACCGCGACGCAGCCGCGGCGCACGCCGCCGAGATCGCCCACCGCCTGCTCCAGCTCGTAGGGGCTTATGTTGCGCCCGCCGCGGATGATGATGTCCTTCTCGCGCCCGGTGATGTAGACCATGCCTTCCTTCAGGTAGGCGCGGTCGCCGGTATTCACCCATTCGCCGTCGAAAAGGCTCTTGGTCGCCTCCGGGTTGCGGTAGTAGCCCGAGGTGGCCGACGGCCCGCGGAACTGGAGCAGCCCCTCCTCGCCGTCGGCCAGCTCGAAGCCCGCGGCGTCCACCACGCGCAGGTCGTGGCCCTCGATGACATGGCCGCAGCCCACCACCTTGAGCGGCGAGGGATCGTCCGGCTGCGCCGGCACCGCCTCGCCGGTCTGCGAAAAATTCTCGCGGTCGAGCGCGTCCATGCGCCAGGGTTCGCCCGGCGTGGTGAAGGCCACGCCCACTGTGCATTCCGCGAGGCCGTAGCACGGTGAGAAGGAGGTTTTCCTGAATTTGTATTTTGAAAACTTGTCGCTAAAAGCAATAAGCGTTTCCGGGCTCACCGGCTCGGCACCGTTAAAGGCGAAGCGCCATGAGGAAAGGTCGATGCCTTCCATCTCCTCGTCGGGGATGCGGCGCAGGCACAGCTCGTAGGAAAAGTTCGGACCGCCCGACAGGGTGCCGCGGTGGCGGTGGATAGTGCGCATCCAGCTTCCCGGGCGCGCCAGGAACGCGAGCGGCGACATCAGCACCACCGGGAAACCGAGGAACATCGTGGCGAAGCAGCCGCCGATCAGGCCCATGTCGTGGTACAGCGGCAGCCAGCTCACGAACACATCGTCCGGCCCGGCGCTCACCGCCTTGCCCATCGCCTGCACGTTGACGAGCAGGTTCGCGTGGGACAGCACCACGCCCTTGGGACTGCCGGTGCTGCCCGAGGTGTACTGCAGGAAGCCGATGTCGCCCGACTTTCCGCGCACGGGCGAGAAACCCGCGCCGCTGCCCTGCAGGTCCGAGGGCATGAGCACCGCGCGCAGGCTCTCCACCTGCGCGCGCAGCAGATACGCGAGCGCCTTCGCCTCGGGGATGGTGATCATGATCGTCGCGCCGGCGCTCTTCAGGATGCCGACGTGGCGCGTCATGTGGTCCTCGATGGTGGTGAGGCGCGCCGGCGGGTACAGCGGCACCGGCACGCCGCCCGCGAGCAAGACCCCGTAAAAGGAAAACAAGTACTCCTTGCAGGTGGGCAGCATGATCGCCACCATCTGCCCCGGCTGCAGGCCGACCTCGGCGAGGCGCGCGGCGTAGCCGAGCGCGCCGTCGTAGAGCTGGCGGTAGGTGATCGGCGTTTCGCGGCCCTCCTCGTACAGGTGCACGGTGAGGCGATCGGGCTGGCGCTCGACGTGGTACTCGAGCGCCTCGGTCAGCGTTTGCGCCTGCACCGGCGGGCGCACGTCGGTGGACAGCGAGAGGCTGGCGACGCTGGTGTCCGCGGCGCGCGGCGCCTGCCCGGCGCTGGAGAGCAGGAAGCGCAGCAGGTCGCGCGGCGTCTCGGCGTCGGCGAGCGCCCGCTCGGGCAGGCTGGTGGCGAACTCGCGCTCCAGCCTGAGCACCAGCTCGACGCGCGCGAGGCTGTCCAGGCCGAGCTCCTTCTCCAGCGAGCTGTCCAGCGCCACGTGATGCTCGAGATGCGGGCGCGCTTCGCGCGCCACGGCCTGGACCACCGCCAGCACCTTGTTCGCGTCGATCGGGCCGTCGGCCTGGTTCATCGCCGGGCGAGTGTACACTCGGAACCGATGCCTGCCGGCGATGCACCGCGACCGTTTCTCGAGCGCCTCGATGATGCGGCGCGCAATATATTGCTGCAGGTCGCGCGGCCGGTGTCGTTCAGGCGCGGCGCGTGCCTCGTGCGCGCCGGCGAAGCGTCGCGCGGCGCCTACGTGCTGCGCGAGGGCGAGGCGGAGGCGAGCGTCGTGCTGCCGGGCGGGGAGCGGCTCGTCGTGGCGCGGCTCGGCCGGGGGAACCTGTTCGGCGAGGCGGCGCTGTTCGAGCGCGGCACCTGCACCGCCACCGTCAGCGCGACGGCGAACGTCGACGGCTGGTTCGTGGAGCGCGACGACTTCCGCGCGCTCGTCGCGCAGCGCGATCCGGCGGCGCTCGCCCTGCAGCACGCCCTCACCCTGATCCTGTCGGCGAAGCTGCGCGCGCTGAACGCCAGGGTGCTCGAGGTGCCCTCGCCCGAGGACCGGCCCGCGGCGAAGGCGCCCGACGCCGATCCGCTCGCGGGCGCGAAGCGCCTGAAGAAAGCCGGCTTCGACTTCAAGCCCTTCCTGCCGCAGCTGCCTCTGTTCGAAGGCTTCGACGAGAGCGAGATCGCGGAGGTGCTCGATGTCTCGCAGCTGCTCGAGCTCGCGCGCGGCCAGGCGATCTTCCACCCCGGGCAGAAGTCCGAGGCCGTGCATCTCGTGCTGCGCGGCGCGGTCGAGATCATCGCCGGCCACGCCCGGCGCGAGCGGCGCATGGCCGTGCTCGGGCCGGGACAGCTGCTGGGCTACATGAGCCTGCTCGAGGGCGGCACGCACGGCTCCACCGCGCGCGTGCGCGAGCAGGCGCTGCTACTCGAAACGCCGCGGGCGGCTTTCGAGGCGCTTTACTTCGGCACCAGCCCGGCCTCCACGAAGCTGCATCGGGCGATCCAGCGCAGCCTGCTCGCGTCGCTTGGACAGACGAACCGCCACCTCACGCGCCTCATCAGCCTCGCCCGCCTGCGCGGCGCGGAGAAAGTGGGCGATCGACTCGAAACCGCGCTCGGCGGACAGATCGTCTCCGCGCAGGAGGCTTAGCGCTTCTTGCCGCGGTACACCGGGCGGCGCGGCGGCGCCACCGCCACGCGCTCGTCGCGGTGCCGAAAGCTGATGCGCCCGCGGGTGAGGTCGTAGGGCGACATCTCGAGCTGCACCTTGTCGCCGGCGGCGATGCGAATGCGGCGCTTGCGCACCTTGCCGCCCGCGTAGGCGAGCACGATCGCGCCGTTCGTCAGCTCTACCCGGAACTGCGTGCTGGGAAGAATCTCCTGGACCACGCCGTCCATCGTCAACATCGCTTCTTTGGCCATCCGGCAGTATGAGGCGTCGAGAGCCCTCGAGCCCGCGCAACAGCCTCTTTATTTTCGAGAATCGCGGGAATCGGCCGCTGTTGGGTCCAGAATAGGGATGCATGCTGGCGGTCGACAAGGTTTTCCCCCCGCAACGCTCCTCACCCTGGACGAAGGAGCGCGTCGACAGGCTCAGCAAGCAGGAGATCCAGAGCCTCAGGGCCAACGCCGATTCCCTCGGCGCCGCGGAGGTCATCGCCCTGTGCGACGCGGCGCTCCTTGGCTGCCCCAAGAGCGGCAGCGGCAGGGCCAGCGCGCCCACCGGGAACGCCAAGGCGCGCAAGCTCGTGTCCCGCATCAACGCCTTCAGCGCGCGCGGCGTGCATCTGCGCGATGCGCGCACCGGCTGGGGCGGCGTGCGCAAGTCCGACCGCATGGTGGTGATGAGCCTGTGGGCCGACGCCGTCCAGTCGCGCGACGGCGGCTGCGGCTACCTGCTGTGGGCGCCGAACGTAGGCGGCGCGCGCCCGTGGTCCGACACCGCGTCAGGCCAGGAGCGGCTCAAGCACTGCCAGCTCGGGCTTGAGCGCGATGGCGCCGAGGGACTGTTGGTCTACGGCGAAACCCTCGACGGGTATCTGCCCGAGGACAAGGCGCGCAGCGTGCATGGCGTCGATCCCGAGACCGTGCTGCGGTTCAAGGTCGAGAAGCACGGCGAGGAGTATTGGGCGGTGTGGGGGAAGAAGCTAGTCTAGATCGCGAATAGTGATAGCCGGCCGATCCTTCCTGATCGTCGCGTGAAGAATCGAGTACTCCGGCACCTCCACCCACGCTGACGTATCCCGCGTAAGCGGCTCCGAAGCAACCAGGATCGAATCGGCGGCCTCGCTGCCGCCGGTCATCTTCCATTCGCCCTCGTGCAAACCGTAGTCGCGGCCCGCGGTGTACCAGAGGCTGTAGTAGCTCAGGTGCCCGGGAATGAACTGCTCGGGCTCGGTGGGATAGCAGCCGAAGTCGAAGCAGTAGCGCGCGGCGGCGAGCTGGGTGCCGTCGGTGATGAACAAATTCAGCATCGAGGAAACGGCGATGCCGAGCTTGGCGCGCGCATCCCGCAATACCTTGAGCGCCTGGGCGACGGCGTCGTGGAGCTCGTCGCCGCCGGGGCGGGTGTAGGGATTTTTCAGCGCCGAGACGACGAGGGCGTAGACCCATTCGCTGTCGGTCGTTCCCCGAACTTGCGCCGCGAACTCCGGCTTCACGTGGGGCACGAGCGATGGCTTCATCTCCGCAAACCTTGCCAAATCTCCGTTGTGCGCGAGCACCAGGGGAACGCGGTCGAACTGGAAAGGGTGGACGTTCTGGGTCGCGATCTCGACTTTCGTGTTGTAGGGCACGCCGCGCACGTGCGCGAGCAGGCACCGTGCGCGGATCTTCTCCGCCAGGCCCTTCAGGTTGCGGTCGAACACCGGGATCGAGTCGGACGCGTAGGCGAAGGGCTTCTCCGGCTCGTGCGAAGCCGAATCCCAGGCGCGCATGCCGAAGCCCGCGAGGTTGAGCAGGTGCAGCATCTTCGGCATGTAGCTCTGCTTCACCAGCGCCGAATCGGGACGGAACAGGAAGTCGTCCAGCAGCACGGGTTGCCCGAGGTAGAGCAGGGCGCGGCACATGCGCGCTAGGCCTTGGGCGGCTTCAGCTCCTCGAGCCGGTCGGTGGCAGGCGGCGGCGTGCGCGACAGCGCGGCGATCTCCGCCCGCAAAGCTGGCGTCATGTCGACTTTCGCCGCGCCGAGCGAATCCTTCAATTGCTCGAGGTTACGCGCGCCGATGATCGGCGCGGTGATCGCGGGGTGCGCCCCGACCCAGGCGACCGCGGTGCTGACCGGGTGCAAACCCCTGCCTTTGCAGAAAGCGACGAATTTCTCCGCCACCTCGAACATCCACGCCTCGCCGTAGCGTGCCTCGTACATCTTGTTGGTCTTCAGGCGCCCGTCGCCCGAGCCGCCGTACTTGCCCGAGAGCAGGCCGGCGGCGCCCGGGCTGTAGGGAATGACGCCGATGCCGTTCGCCTTCGCCATCGGCAGGATCTCGACCTCGGCCTGGCGCTTGACCAGGTTGTACATCGGCTGGGTCACCTGCAGCCGCGCCCAATCGTGGCGCTCCTG
>Ga0326597_10008778_pt1 | contig 13593 bp, 9 predicted proteins | sample RVTome_12_FD_203789 | JGI IMG/M metagenome (GOLD analysis project Ga0326597, IMG submission 203789) | Soil microbial communities from uranium-contaminated site in the Upper Colorado River Basin, Wyoming, United States - RVT100D185 | ecosystem: Environmental > Terrestrial > Soil > Contaminated >... | reverse complement strand
CGATTGGCGCTCGACACTTTTGCGATCGTGGAGAGCGCTAGAATCGAAGCGCGGGTGATTCACGAATACCCCGGCATCGCGCCGCTTTATCAAGTCATGCGAGAGCGTGTCTTGGCGGTGCGCCAGGCAATGGTCCTGCTGCCCGCGCGTGAAGCATTGTTGGAACTGCTGATTCGAGTAAGCCTCGGCCAAAGCGGCGCGTTCAAGGTTCCCGCCGAGCAAAAACGCGCGGCTGATGAAATTGTCGGGCTGATCCGGTCCTCATGCGAGCACGGCGCGACGGTGGAGGATGCGGCGGAAGCGACGCTGAGAATCTACGCGATCCTGAGCCGGGTGGCGAATGAGTTTCTCGAAGAGAATCAGTTTGCGGCGATCCGCATAGAAGACGAGGGTTCAAGCCGTTCCAATCGTTCAAACCGTTCAAATCGTTGGGAAGGCGCTCTTCCAACCGGAGAAGTTCTGGTGCTGTCGGCACCCGCGACGCGAGAAAAGGCTTACCTGTCACCGCAGGGCGTCGACTATCGCGGCGAGTTCAAGCCTGAGCTGGCGCAGCTCTTGAGTAAACCGCGGGCCAAGGCCCGCGAGCAGCGCTCAACTCTGACGCCCGAGGAATTGGCCGAACTGCTCAAGAGCCGGGATTCGCCCAAGCCGAGGGATTCCGAAGAAGAACGCGAGGAGCAGGATCCGCAAATCGAGCGGATGGTGCAGAACTTGATGCGCGAGCTCGAGCGGCGCGACCCGCGGATGCACAGCGTGCAGCAGCGGCCCTGGTTCCAAAGCGACGATGATGCCGGCTCGTTGACAGCCAATCAGGCGGACACCTTCATATATGACGAGTGGGACGAAGCCGCGGGGGGTTACCGCAGCCGCTGGTGCAAGCTCTACGAGAAAGTAATGCCGGCAGGCGACCTGAATTTTTACCGCGACACGCTTCTCAATTACGCCGGACTGGCGCGGCAGATTCGCCGCGAGTTCGAGTTCGCGGCGCCGGAACTGCATCACAGGGAGAAGCGCTTGCCGGATGGCTCGGACCACGACCTCGACGCGGCCATCGAAGCGATGGTGGACCTGCGCATCGGCGTCAGTCCGTCGGAGAAAATTTTTTGGCGCAACCACAAGGTCGAGCGCGATGTGGCGGTGGCATTTCTGCTCGACATGAGCGGCTCAACCGGGGAAGCGCTCGGGCGGGCTCCGGGTGGGTTGCAATTCGCGGGCAGCTTGGGAGATCAAGACCGGGCGCCCCGGCGTATCATCGACGTGGAAAAGGAAGCGATCGTGTTGATGATCGACGCCCTGGAAACGATCGGCGACCGCTACGGAGTTTTCGGCTTTTCCGGCCACGGCCGCGACAATGTTGAATTCTTCGTCATCAAGGACATCGATGAGGAATTCTCACCGGAGGTGGCAAAGCGCATCGGGCGGGCCGGTCCCTTGCATGCCACGCGCATGGGGCCGGCGATCCGCCATGCGGCGTCCAAGCTGGGCCGGCAGCAGACGCGGTCGAAGTTCTTATTCCTGATCAGCGACGGCCGCCCGCAGGACCGCGGCTACTCGCAAGAGAGCGCCGAGAAAGCTTACGCCGTGCAGGACACGCGCATGGCGCTCATTGAAGCGCGCCGGGAGAGCATTCAACCCTTCTGCCTCACCGTAGACAAAGAGGGGAACGACTATCTCAGAACGATGATTGAAGATTTCAGCTACGAGGTGCTCGCCGATGTCAACGAATTACCGCTGCGTTTGCCGCAATTCTATAGAAGGTTGACGATGTAGTCCCGAGCTGCCGGGAATTCACCGATCTATCCCGCATTATTCACAGTAGACAGTGACCGAGGGGAGAACCCTTCCGGGAGAAGGCAATGGATCTCTGCCTCGACGTGGATTGCGAACCGCTCGTTCGGATCAAACAACAGTGAAAAACAGTAAGCGCATGACCGAGTGCGGACAAGTCAACGCAACGTTACGTCCGGGTGCCTTTTCCCTCTAGGCTTCTCCCCTCGGTCACCGGTGAGTTGGCGCTTTACACGGACGCATACATATCGCCACGCTACCGGCTGAGCAAGCCGTCGATCGAGAGCGCGCCCGCTCCACCGATCAGCAGCGCCACGGACATCAGCAAAAGCGCCAAGCAGTATTCCATGCCGTTGCTCCCGTCCGGTCCGGCGGAAAGAAAGAAACCTTCTTCCCAGTGGGCTTTCTTGATCGCCACCGCCATGAATATCGCCAGGCCGAGCGCGGCGGGGCGCACGAGAAAACCGAACGCCATCGCCAGGGCGCCGGCGATCTCGACGACCATGCCGAAAATGCAAATCCACACCGGAATGCCGTGCTTGCCGCTCCAGTTCTTCACCATGCCTTCGAAGCCACGTCCGCCGTGCCAGCCGAGCACATGGCGGGCGCCGTGGAAGAAGAACGTAATCGCCAAGCCGGCGCGCAGAATCACGTAGGCGTATGAGCTGTCGGTTTGGAATATGATATCCATGGAAGCGGTCCCTTCTCGTTGGGTTGGAAACGCCGCGATAGTAGCCGGAGGTCTTTCCCGCTGTCAAGAGCGCGAGTTGCCTGTCTGGCTGATTGGCGGCGCTATTAGTAGGAATTTTTAGCCAGCAAAATTTCGTCGCGCCGATTCCGGCACGATCGCTCGGCTGCGATTGCCGGTTCATCCTTTAAAACCCGGCAGCGTTATGTCATAGAAGAAAGAACCCATGGAGACCCCTAACCCCAACCTGGCGGACCTCGAAGCGCAGCTCGAAGAGTGGCTGCGCGCCCAACCGAGCAGCGGCAATGAAGACCAAATCACCGACATGCTTCGGACGGTGCTCAAGCTGGCCGGCGATCATGCCAGCCGCGGGGATTTGAAAATCCTCAATCGGACGCTCAAAGAGTTCCGCCACGCGTTCAGAATATTCGCGCCCTACAGTTCGGTGCGCAAGGTGAGCATCTTCGGCTCCACCCGCGTGGCCGAAGACGACGTTTATTATACGATGGCGCGCGAGCTGGCGCACCGTCTGGCCGAGGACGGATTCATGGTGATCACCGGCGCGGGGCCGGGCATCATGCAGGCGGGCCACGAAGGGGCGGGACGGGAAAAGAGTTTCGGCGTCAATATCCGCCTGCCCACCGTGCAACTCGCCAACCGATTCATCAAAGGCGATCGAAAGCTGATGAGCTTTCATTTCTTTTTTACCCGCAAGCTGATTTTCGTGAAGGAAGCGGACGCGGTGGTCATCTTTCCCGGCGGCTTCGGCACCCATGACGAGCTGATCGAGGCTCTGACCCTGGCTCAGACCGGCAAGAGCCAGCTCGTGCCGATCATTCTGGTGGATTCCCCGGAGCGAAACTACTGGCAGGAATGGGAAGAGTTCCTCCGCGAAGGGATGCTGCGCCACGGTTATATATCCGAAAACGAGATCAAGTTTTTTAAAAAGTTCACTGATATTGATGCGGTAATCCGGGAAATCAAAAACTTTTACCTTAATTATCATTCCTACCGCTTCGTCAAGGGAGACTTGGTCATTCGCCTCAACAACCCGCCGTCGCCCGGCCTGATCGATACGCTCAACCGGGAATTCTCCGATATCCTCACCGCAGGTCCGGTGCGGCAGACCGAGCCCCTGCCTGACGAATCCGACGATCCCGGCACGCTGCACCTGCACCGTCTGCTCGTCCATTTCAATCGCGAGGATTACGCCCGGCTGCGCCAGATGATCGATGTCATCAATCGGGAAAACTGAGGAGTACATCGTGGCCTTTCAAAAGATCGGCTTATTGAGTATCGGTGAGATGGGCTTCCACTGGGCCAAGCTGCTCAAGGGCCAGGGCGTCGAAGTGTTGACCTACGACAAAGACCGTGGCGAAGTGAGCCGCAAGCGCGGCGAAAATGCCGGCGTGAAGTCCTTGCCTTCGATGGCCCGATTGGTTGACGACGCCGAGTTGATCGTCTCTATCGTGGTGCCTTCCGCGGCCAAGCGGGTGGCGGCGAAAGTCGCCAAAGCTGTCGCCAAGAGCGGACGCAAAGAGTTGCTCTATCTCGACGCCAACGCGATCTCGCCGATGACCGCCGATGCGATTGCCGCAGTTTTGAAACCGGCCGGAGTCAGTTTCGTGGACGGCTGCATCATCGGGTCGGCGGCAAGAATGGGCAAGGGGACGATCGTCTATGTTTCGGGGCCGGAAGCGCAACGCTTGCAAGCGTTGGAAGCCTTCGGCATCCCGATCAGAGTCCTGGGGCCGAACACGAGCCAGGCATCCGCTTTCAAGGTCGTCTACGCGGGATTGACCAAAGGGCTCCAAGGTCTGTTCGTCGAGCTGTTGATAGGCGCGCGCCGCTTCGGTCTTATGAACGAGGTGCGCGCCCAGTATGAGGAAAGCTTCCCAGGGCTGCTGGATAAAATCTCCACCAGCATCGTCGGTCTGCGCATCCACGCCGCCCGGCGCGCGGAGGAGATGGACGAGCTCAAGCGAACCTTCAACTATCACGGCATGAAGTCGTTCATGGCGCCGGCGGCGCAGAAGGTGCTCGAAGCGATCGCTGCGTTGGGAGCCGGGGAGGCGTCGGACAGCGGCGCGCGGCAGGGTGATTTGTTGGAGACGTTGGAATTATTCTATGAGAAAAGGCTGTTGCGAACGGCCGCGGCGGAAAAAACTTCTTAGTGGGGCGCTGGCCATCGTGACCGGTTCTTGGTATTGAGTTCAAAGCACACAATTGAGGGAGGGTTACAAAGGTGTCGAGAGTAGAAAAAAAGCAACCCCAGTATGGCTCGGACGTCGTCGTCGATTTGATGAAGGCGCATGAGATCGAGTACGCCGCTTTCAATCCCGGCGCGACTTTCCGCGGCATCCACGATTCGATTGTCAACTACGGCGGCAACTACAAGCCGGAAGTGATCTTCTGCCACCACGAAGAAATCTCAGTGGCGGTGGCTCACGGCTATGCCAAGGCGAAAAACAAGCCGATGATCGCGATCGCGCACAACATGGTCGGCTTGCAGCACGCCAGCATGGCGATCTTCAACGCCTACATCGACCGGGTGCCGATCATGGTTCTCGGCGGCACCGGGCCGATGAACTCCAAGCGGCGCCGCCCGCGCATCGACTGGATTCACACGGCGCTGGTTCAAGGCAACCAGGTGCGCGATTATACCAAGTGGGACGATCAGCCCTATTCTCTGGCCGACGTGCCGGATTCCTTCATTCGCGGCTACCGTATCGCCACCACTGAGCCGATGGCGCCGATCTATATCAACTACGACGCCGATATTCAGGAAAACGCGATCAGCAGCCCGGTGGAGGTCCCCGACATCAGCCGCTACGGGGCGCCGGCGCCGATGCAAGCGAATCCCGAGGCGCTGCGCCGGGCGGCCGAGATGCTGGTGAACGCCCAAACGCCGTTGATCATCGCGGATACGCTCGGGCGCAATCCCAAGACCGTTCCCGCATTGATCGAGTTGGCGGAGCTCTTGGCGATCCCGGTCATCGACAAGGGCGCGCGCTTCAATTTTCCGACGGTACATCCGCTCGATGTCACCGATGGAGCGCGCGATTTATTGCCGAAAGTCGACGTGCTCCTGGCTCTCGACGTCGGCGATATCTTCGGCGCGATCACGACCGTGAGCAAGCAGACCCGCGATTCCGGCTATCTCACGTCGCCCGGCGTCAAGATTATCGGCATTTCGATGAGCGACATGCTGGTCCACTCCTGGGCCAATGACTATCAAGCGCTGCAAGCGGTGGACGTGCCGATGAGCGCCGACACCTCGGTGGCGGTGCCGGAGTTGACCCGGCTGTGCCGCGAACTGCTCGGCAGTGACGCGAAAAAGAAAGCGGCCATCGAGGCGCGCCAAAAGGAATTGGCTGAAAAGCACAAGAGCCGGCGCGCTAGATGGCTGGCCGACGCGCAGGCCAAGGACTCGCAAAAGGAAATTTCCACGGCCTGGCTGGCGCTGGAAATCGGCGAGGCGATCAAACGCGAAGAATGGGTGTTGGTGAACGGAACTTCAAACGGTTGGGCGCGCCGGTTGTGGGCTTTGACCAAACCGAATCAGTTTCTCGGCGCCAGCGGCGGCGCCGGCCTCGGTTATGGGCCCGGCGCGTCGATCGGCGCGGCCCTGGCGCTCAAAGGGAGCGGCAAACTCCCGGTAGCAATTCAGTCCGACGGCGACATGCTAATGACATCGAGCGCGCTGTGGACCGCGGCTAAACATCGTATCCCGCTGCTCATGGTCATGCACAACAATCAGTCCTATTATAATTCAGAGGAGCATGGGATCGAGGTCGCCAAGTTTCGCAGCCGTCCGGTGGAAAACGCCGGCATCGGCACCCATGTCGACGACCCGGCCATCGACTTCGCCACCATGGCGCGCTCCTTCGGCGTCAGCGGCGAAGGACCGGTGCGCAATCCGGCCGACCTGCGTCCGGCCGTCGAACGCGGTCTCAAGTACGTCAGGGAAAAACAACTGCCGTATCTGGTGGACGCCATCGCCGAGCCTCGGTGAATCATGAGACTTTACCCTCCTTCGCAGAAGGCCAAGGATGTAAACCCGTGGATGAATGCGAGGTCGGTATCCTCCGTAGCCTTGGCGAAAGAGGGCACGCTTCGGAGGGTTCCGCCCGACGAAGCGTGTGGAGAGGTGCCACGGCTGTAAGACCATGGGGATCCATCCATTATCGGGATATGCATTATCTTGTTGAATTACGCCGGCATAAGGCTATAATGACCGTAATCTTGCTCCTCCCAACACTCTCTTAAGATTGGAACGCTGAGATATGCCGAACGCACTTCTAGTTTATCCGAAATTTCCTCCTTCCTATTGGGGCGCACAATACGCGCTGGAATTCATCGGTAAGAAATCGGCTATGCCTCCGCTCGGCTTGCTCACGGTTGCTGGCATGTTTCCATCGGGTTACCAACTCAAAGTCGTCGATATGAACGTGGACCCGCTCACGGAAAAGCACCTGGAGTGGGCCGATATGGTTTTTACTTCGACGATGATCGTGCAGAAAGATTCGTTGCGCGAGGTGATCGAGCGGGCGAAGCGCGCACAGGTGCCGGTGATTGCCGGCGGGCCGCACCCGACGACGTTCTACGAAGAAATTGACGGTGTCGATCATTTCGTCTTGGATGAGGTGGAAGACACCTTCGGCGAATTTTTGAAGGACTTTGAGAATGGGCGGGCGCAAAGAATTTACCGTTCTCCCGCGAAACCGAGCATTAAGGACGCGCCGCTGCCGCGTTATGATCTGATCAACATCCACGCTTACGGCTCGATGGCGTTGCAGTTCTCGCGCGGGTGCCCTTTCGATTGTGAGTTCTGTGACATCACCAAACTTTTCGGCCGCGTGCCCCGCACGAAATCCGCCGAGCAGATCTTGGCCGAGTTCGATGTCCTTTATAACCTGGGGTGGCGCGGCCGGATGTTTTTGGTCGATGACAATTTCATCGGCAATAAACGGGACGCGATGCACGTGCTGCCGGAGATCGCCAGGTGGCAAAAAGCGCGGAACTATCCCTTTTCGCTTTATACGGAAGCCAGCGTCAACCTTTCGGGGCTCGATGATCTCCTCGATGCCATGGTCGATGCTGGTTTCACCATGGCCTTTCTGGGCATCGAAACTCCCAACCGCGAGGCTCTGCTCAAAACCAAAAAGGCCCAAAACACCCATCGCCACGACGACAATTTTCTCTTGAACGCGGTGCGCAAGATTCAAGAAAAGGGTCTGGAGGTAACGGCGGGATTTATTTTGGGGCTCGATAGCGACGGCGAAGAAGCCTTCGACGCTCAGATCAAATTCATTCAACAGGCCGGCATTCCTACGGCGATGGTCGGGTTGCTGTCGGCGTTGAAGGGCACCGATCTCTACCTGCGATTACAAAAAGAAGGGCGTTTGCTCGAAGAGTCGAGCGGCAACAACGTCAGCGTGTCGTTGAATTTTCGCACCGAAATGGACCATGAGGTGCTGATCCAAGGATACAAGCGCGTGCTGTCGACGCTCTATGATCCCGGCCTAAAGAATTATTTCGACCGCTGCCTGACGATGCTGCGGCGCGTGAAGTCGCGTTCCCACGTCACCCCCAAAATTGGCAAGGCGGAATGGATGGCGCTGGCGAAATCGCTCAAACGGCAACTGCTTTCGCGCCAGGGTCCGGCCTACCTGAAGTTTTTGTTGGCCGTTGTCAAGGAAAAACCCCGGGTGTTCAGCGACGCGGTGCGCCTGGCGATTCTGGGTTACCATTTTGAAAAGACAACGAGCCAGCAGATCGCGGTGGACGAGTTCAAGCGCTATTTGGAGGCCGAGTTCGAATTCTTCAAGCAAGCGGTGTCCAGGATCGCCACTTCCGAGATGCAACGGATCGCGGAAATTCAAAATTCCGTGCGCGCGCTGCTCTACCGCGTTCACTTGAAGTACGACCAGATCCATGAAGATTTCAGATATTGCCTGGGGGACGCGCTGGACTCGTTCAAACGGTCGGTGGAGTCGCAGATCGAAGAGCTTTCGGCGGGATCACGGTTGAAATTTCCCACCACTGATTAACCCCCAGCCTATATTGTTCATTAGAGAGAGGCCGAGAGGTAAACCCCTCCGGGAGAAGGCTCAGCCTGAGGCTGATCCGCCACTGGCGGAAATGGCGTCTGTGCCTTGAATTGGATTGCGAGCCGCCCATCCGGAGCAAACAACAGTGAACACCAGTAACAGCGCGCCCGCGTGACCCCGGCCATACTTCGCTTCCATTAATCCATCGGCGACTGTCGCGCCGATGGCTTCGAACGCGCCAGCGATGTTTCCCCCCGTGCTGTCACCCCCATGCTTGTGAGTTCGTGCAACTTGCTCTATAAATAGAATAAATAAATTCAAAGTCTTGAACACTCCAATAGACATTTCAATTCAACATTGGCTACGGGCCGAGCCGGCCCCGCCCGCGACTGCTTGCTCACGGCAGTTTTCATGATCCAACTGTTTCACGTTACCAAGACTTATCCGCCAAAATCGAAAGCCCTAACCGATATCAATCTGGAAATAGGCAAGGGAGAATTTGTCTTTCTTGCGGGCCCCAGCGGCGCGGGGAAAACCACGTTGCTCAAATTGCTCTTCCGTGAGGAAGAGCTGACGAAAGGGCGAATCCTCCTTGACGGGAAGAATATCACGCGCCTGAACAACCGCGGCGTCGCGCGATTGCGGCGGGAACTCGGCTTGGTGTTTCAGGAATTTATGCTCCTGCCGCGTTTGTCCGCCCTGGAAAATGTCGCGTTGGCGGCCGAGGTGGTTGGGGTGCCACGGGCGGAGAGTCACACCAAGGCTTATCAACTCCTTCGCGAGATCGGGCTTAGGGACCGATATGACGCAAAACCGCTGACGCTTTCCGGCGGCGAACAACAGCGCGTGGCGATCGCCCGGGCGCTGGTCAATGATCCACTGATCGTCCTTGCGGATGAGCCCACGGGGAATTTAGACGCCGAAGCGGCCGATGAAACCATGCGGCTGTTTCTCAAGATCCGGGAGAAGGGGACGACGATTCTGATTGCGAGTCACGACCTGGAGTTGATCAAACGATACGGCACCAGGGTGATCGCGCTGCGCCAGGGGCAGGTGGCGGATGATCTCCACCGGGTGAAGCAAGAGGGGAGCGCGCGTTGAGGGGATCTCAGATCGGCTTTGTCACGCGCCGCGTCCGCAGCAGCTTGTGGGAATTGCTGTGGAGCCATGTCCTTACTGCGGGAACCATGGCCATGAGCCTCTTTGTCTTCGGTGCGTTTATGATGCTGCAGGAAAACCTGCAACACTTTCTCACCGGCCTGGGCGACCAGATTCAAATTAACGCCTACGTGGAGAAGGGGCTGGGCGCGAGCGAAGTGCAAAGCCTGCAGAAACGAATTCAGACCTTTCCTGAAGTGGCGCGAGCGCGCCATATTTCCCAGGAGCAGGCGTGGCTGGACTTTAGAACTGCCTTGGGCGCCCAGTCGAGCCTGCTCGACGGACTGCCGCGGGATGTCCTGCCGCCGTCGTTCGAGATTTGGCTCAAACCAACCTATCGCGACGGTCCGGTGGTAGAAGATTTGGCGAACCGGCTTAAGAAGGAAAAAGGAATCACGGCGGTCGAATACCCCCAGGAATGGGTCGATCGATTGAGTCTCGTAGTGCTTGCGGTGCAGTGGACGAAGTGGCTCCTCGGCGGCGTGCTATTCATGGCGACCTTCTTCATTGCCGGCAGCATGGTAAAACTCGCCATCCTGGCGCGCAAGGACGAGATCGAAATCATGCAACTGGTGGGCGCTTCCGAAGAACTCATTCAAGCACCGTTTGTGCTTGAAGGAATGATTCAGGGCGTGGTGGCGGGTGGGGTTTCCGTCGCATGCCTCTGGTCCCTGTTTCGGTTTCTGCACAACCAAGTCGCCTCATCGGTCGGTTTATTCGGCGTACCGGCGCAGTTGCAGTTTCTCGACCTCAAAAATATCGCCCTGCTTTTGGTTATCGGTTGGTTGTTGGGTGCGGCGGGCAGTTTGTTTGCCTTGCGGAGGTTCGTCAGGACGTGGAAAAGTTAGCGCGGCAAGCGATCGGTCTGGGGTTGTGCTTTATCCTAATGCCGCGAGGCGCTGATGCGGCCGGCGCCGGGAAGGATCTTGAGGGGATCAGGCGGAAGATCGAATCCGAGAAACAAAGCATCTCGCAAGTTAAAAAACGGGAAGGATCGGTTCTGCAATCCTTGGGACAGATCGAAAGCGATCTAGAAAAAAAGAACCAGGAGCTAAATGCCGCGAATGGCATATTGAATTCTATCGCGCGAGAAATGGCGCGCAAGGAAACCGAAGTCGAGAAGATCATCGCCTCCATCGGTCAAAAACGGGAACTCATCCGGCAGCGCGCGGTCGCTCTATACCGTTGGCATAAAGGGGCGAGCCCTTTCATCATTCTCGGCAGCGATGTGACACTGGGCGCGTTCCTGCAACGCGCGCGGTATCTGGAAGCCACCGTCGCTTTCGATCGTGATCTGGTTGAGAAACTCAGCGAAGAGGTCCAGCGGCAAGAGACGTTGCGAAAAGAGTTGACGCAGAAAAAGGAAGAGCTGGCGAATCAAAGACAGACCCTCCGTGAGGCCAAGGAATCGGTGCGTAAGGACATGGAAAAAAGGCGCCAGATTCTTGCCAGCTTGAGACGAGAAAAAGAAACCCGGATGCGCGCCTTGAAAGAATTGGAGCAAGCCGCGCTACGGCTGCAAAAAATGATGGACGAAATATCGCAAGGAGCCGTCGCCAGGCATCAGGACACGCCGACAGGCGCCGGCTCGGACAGCGTGCGGGGAAAATTGGAGTGGCCGGTCAAGGGTGAGGTGACGAGCGCATTTGGCAAGTCCAAACATCCGGAGTTTGCCGTCGAAGTGTTTCGTAAAGGCATCGAAATTGAGGCGCCACTCGGCGAAGAGATCAGAGCCGTGGAGAAGGGCCGGGTAGCATTCGCGGACCGCTTCTCCGGTTACGGCAAGATGGTGATCGTAGATCATGGCGGGAGATTCCTTACAATTTATGCTCATCTATCTGACATTCTTAAGAAAAAGGGCGATGAAATTCGACGGGGTGAGGTCCTCGGTTTGACTGGAGACAGTGATTCCCTGGCGGGAGTAAAGCTCTACTTCGAAATGCGCAAAGACGGGCGTTCGATTGATCCGGTGCCCTGGTTCCGCAAGTGATAGCAATTTGCGCACTCTTGAGTTAATATAAATTTTGACAATATCAGAAAATTCATCGAGGAGAGATATTAATGCGACTCGTACGAATCATGGAAAAACATGGAATGCCTTTGGTTCTTCTGCTCGTGGGCATCGCCGTCGGCCTATTTCTCGCGGGTCACTGGGTGCCGAGCGTATCGGCCGTGTCCAGGCAAGACTACGAGAGCCTCGAGGCCTTCACCAACATTCTCTCTATTGTCAAGAAAAACTACGTGGAAGAGGTGGATACTAAAAACCTAGTGACCGGCGCGATCAACGGCATGCTTAGCGGCCTCGACCCCCACAGCGCCTATCTCACGCCCGACCTTTATAAAGAGCTGCAAATGGATACGCAGGGACGCTTTGGCGGATTGGGAATCGAAATCACGGTCAAGGGCGGGATCTTGACAGTGGTCTCCCCGATCGAAGACACGCCGGCGGCCAAGGCCGGCGTCAAGCCCGGCGACCAGATTTTCAAGATCGAAGAAGAGTTTACCAAAGACATGACGCTGGTAGATGCGGTCAAGAAAATGCGCGGTCCCAAGGGCACGAAGATCACGATCTCAATTAAACGGGAAGGCGTCCCTGAACTGATGGATTTCACACTGGTGCGCGACACGATCCGCGTCCAGGCCGTGCGCAGTCGCACTCTGGAGGAAGGCTACGGTTACGTTCGCCTCGCGCAGTTTCAAGAGCGCAGCGATCGCGACGTCCAGCGGGCGCTGGAAAAGATGGCCGCCGAGAAAAGCGGCATTAAAGGCCTGGTCCTTGACCTGCGCAATAATCCCGGCGGCCTGTTGACCCAGGCGGTGCGGGTCGCGGATCTGTTTCTCGACTCGGGTTTGATCGTTTACACCGAGGGCCGCATCGAATCGCAAAAACAAAAGTATAGCGCGCAAAAGGAAGGATCGTGGATGGACTTTCCGATAGTGGTCCTGGTGAATGGTGGCAGCGCTAGCGCCTCGGAGATCGTCGCCGGGGCCTTGCAGGACCACAAGCGCGCCGTCGTTCTCGGCACCAAAACCTTCGGCAAGGGCTCCGTGCAAACGATCTTGCCGCTGGATGATAACTCCGCGCTGCGCCTGACCACGGCGCGCTACTTCACGCCCAAGGGGCGCTCCATCCAGGCCTTGGGGATTGTCCCCGACATTATTATAGAACCGCCGACGACGCCGCCGGCGGAGGGCAAAGCCGAAGAGAAGAAACGCCTGGGACTGCGCGAAGAAAATCTGCCGGGTCATCTGCCCAATTCGCAACAAGCGCCAAGCCAGCCTCAAGATCAGGGCGAAAAGGACAAAGAAAAACTCGTGCCGCGGACGGCGCCGACGGGCGACGAAACCATCGACAACGACGCTCAGTTAAAACGCGCCCTGGATCTGCTCAAGAGCTGGGACGTGTTCAAACAGTTGGTGCAGAAGAAGGCGGCGTAAACTCAGCTACTTCTCGTTTCAAATGTGCGGTGGTGAATGAAAATTAGCCCTCCCCCGGAGGGCTAATTTGTTTGTGCGCAACGATTGGCCAAAACCATGGCGCGAACCCCGACTCGGAAAAGCGATCTGCCGCTCTTCACCGGGGAAACCAAGGCGTTCCTGACGATCAGCGAGCTCAACGAGATCATCAAGGGAACGCTCGAGTCCCAGTTGGACGCGGTCTGGGTCGTCGGCGAGATCTCCAATCTACGCGCGCCGCCCTCGGGGCATTGCTACTTCACGCTCAAGGATGAGAAGAGCCAGATCGCCGCGGTGATGTTCCGGCGCCAGGGCGCGGCGCTGCGCTTCACGCCCGAGAACGGCATGGAAGTGCTCTGCTTCGGGCGCGTGAGCCTCTACTCGGTGCGCGGCGATCTCCAGCTTTACGTCGAAAGCATGGAGCCGCGCGGCCAGGGCGCGCTCTATCTC
>Ga0326597_10008777_pt1 | contig 13593 bp, 11 predicted proteins | sample RVTome_12_FD_203789 | JGI IMG/M metagenome (GOLD analysis project Ga0326597, IMG submission 203789) | Soil microbial communities from uranium-contaminated site in the Upper Colorado River Basin, Wyoming, United States - RVT100D185 | ecosystem: Environmental > Terrestrial > Soil > Contaminated >... | reverse complement strand
TACCCGGCTAGCAACGCCACTTGCCGCTTGAGCCGAAACATGATCGCCCCCATGCCGCGCAAGCGGAGTGGAGTCACAACCTCCTCCAGACCCATGTTGAGATAAAAGTCGTTGTCAACTTCGAGGAGTGCCTCGGGCGTCTCACCATCGAGCCCGGCGGCAAGGATGCCGGCGTAGCCTCGCACAGTCGGCGACTCGGGCGGTGCGTCGAAGAACAGCCTGACCTTTCCGTCCTCGATCTTGCTCGCCAGGAAGAACGGTGTCTGACATTCCTGCACCTGCTCGAGTTGATCGTGATGGGAGGCGAGCTCCTCAGGGAGCGGAGGAAGGCGTTTGGCGAAGTCGAGCAATGCTTCGACTCTGAATTCCTTGGGAGCGGAGGAGAACACCTCGACGATCTGGGCGAGGCGAGAAGGTAACGGCATGGAGGCCAGTTTAGGCCAGAGCTGAAATAGCACTATAGTGATAGTGTTTAGAAGAAGGGAGCGAAGAGCGTCCATGACGGCCAAGAACGACCCCTCATCGAAGTTCCAGGGTTACGCCCACCCGGAGCGTCTCGTTTCCACCGAGTGGGTAGCCGAACATCTCGACGATCCGGATGTGGTGATCGTCGAATCAGATGAGGATGTGCTGTTGTACAACACCGGTCACATCCCGGGCGCAATCAAAGTCGACTGGGTTGCCGACCTCAACGACCCTTTGGTTCGCGACTATCTAACAGCAGAGGCCTTTGCCACATTGGCCGGCCAGAAGGGCATCACGCCGGAAAAGACTGTGGTCTTTTACGGGGACAACTTCAACTGGTGGGCGGCCTATGCCCTTTGGGTCTTCTCGTTGTTCGGCCACGAGGACCTCAGGCTTCTCGACGGGGGACGGGCAAAGTGGGTGGCCGAGGGACGGCCGCTCGACACCGGTGTGCCGGAGCCGGAGGCCGAGTATCCGGTACCCCCACGTGACGACAGCAAGATCCGGGCCTTCATGGCCGACGTTCTCCCCCACAGCCAGTCCAACAAGCCTCTCATCGATGTTCGCTCACCCGAGGAGTTCCGGGGAGAGAGACTCCACATGCCCGACTACCCCAATGAAGGTGCGCTCCGGGGTGGCCACATCCCCGGTGCTAAGAACGTACCGTGGAAGCAAGCGGCCAACGAAGACAACACCTTCAAGACGGCCGATGAACTCAAAGCTCTGTATCAGAGAGAGGTCGGGCTATCGCCATCGGACGACGTGATTGCCTACTGCCGGATCGGCGAACGGTCCTCTCATACCTGGTTCGTGCTCACCCACCTGCTCGGATTCGACCAAGTTCGTAACTACGACGGCTCATGGACCGAGTACGGCAACGCGGTCAAGGTGCCGATCGAACGGCCATAGCCATCAGTGAGCAGTTGTCCCGACCCGGGTGTCTCTGTCGAAGGCGTCCGCGGGTCGTTGACTGCAAATCCAGGAGCGGTCTCCCGGTATGAGGAGACAGGACTCATCGTTGTCTCGAGTGGATGGCACCTGAGCATTGACACCGTGAACTCGACCGGCCAGGTTCGCTGACAGGGTCTACTCGACGAAGAGGACGTCGTCGCGTTCGACCACCCGGCCCCGCCCGAGCGGCAGCACCTGGGTCAGGGCTTTGTAGGCGGTGCCGAGGCCAGGGATCTTGGCAAAGACACCCTGGGGTCCCCGCACCATCCGGCCGGTCTCTACGTCGTACTTCGAGCCGTGCCATGGACACACGAGACACCCTTCCCCGTCAATGCTGCCATTGGCCAGATCGGCGTAGAGGTGGCGGCAGTGCCGGGTCACCGCAAACAACTCCCCGTCGGCGTTGCCGACGGCATAGCGGCCGGCTCCTGACGGTGGTAGCGCGATCGGTGATGGGCTCGAAGTGGAAGCCGGCCGCAGCTCCCGGAGTCAGGAACCGGAAGATGTTGGTCAACTCGGTGAGCGTGTAGTCCAATCGTCGAGGCGCATCGACCCGTTGGATACGCTCAACGACGGTTGATCCGACGTCGGTCTCGAGAATCCGTGCCAGACCCTCCCGCCGGAGCCAGTCGGCAGGCTGATACCGAACACCAGTGATGCCAAGGAGGGGGCCCCACCGCCGCGACACTCGAGGGAGGTCGGCTTGCGTCACCCATCCATACGGGGTGAGGGCATCCCTCGCCGGCGGCCACAGTCGTGCCGATCTCCCGCCGGCTGGACCGTGCGACACCAGGTGGTCGCAGTACATAATCTGGTCGTGTCCACGTCTCAATCTTGGTGGCGTCACGCCGTCACCTACCAGGTCTATCTCCGCTCCTTCGCCGACGGCGACGGCGACGGCACTGGCGACATCGCCGGGCTGAGGTCTCGCCTCCCTTACCTCCGCTCCCTCGGAGTCGACGCTATCTGGATCAACCCCTGGTACGAGTCGCCCCTCCATGACGGCGGCTACGACGTCGCCGACTATCGCAGCATCGACCCGAGGTTCGGGACCCTGGACGAGGCGGGCCGGTTGCTGAAGGAAGCGGGCGACCTCGGGCTTCGGGTCCTGCTCGACCTGGTCCCCAATCACACCTCCTCGGAGCACGTGTGGTTCCGGGAGGCTCTCGCCTCGACGGCGGGCAGCCCGGCCCGGGGTCGCTACCACTTTCGACCCGGGACCGGCGCCGACTCGGGCGACCCGCCCACCGACTGGAAGAGTGTCTTCGGCGGGCCGGCGTGGACCAGGGCAGCGGACGGGGAGTGGTTCCTTCATCTGTTCGATCCCACCCAGCCCGATCTCAATTGGGCCAATGAAGAGGTGCAGGCCGAGTTCCGGGACATAATCAGGTTCTGGCTCGACCGGGGCGCCAACGGGTTCCGGGTCGACGTGGCCAATGGCCTGGTCAAGGACCCGTCCTATCCGGACGTCGGCGACGAACGGGAGAGCCTGTTGCTGGCACATGACGGAGACGATCATCCCTTCTGGGACCGGGAGGGGATCCACGACATAGTCCGGGGGTGGCGCGCCGTTGTCGACGAGTACCCCGGCTCGGTCCTCGTGGCCGAGGCCTGGGTGAGGAGCTGGGCCCAGCTGGCCCGGTATCTGAGACCAGGCGAGTACCACCAGGCGTTCGAGTTCCAGTTCATGCTCTCTCCCTGGGACCGGGACATGATGAGAGACACTGTCGAGGCCGCCCTGAACGGTGCTGCCGCTGTCGGGGCGGTGCCCACATGGGTCCTCTCCAACCATGATGTGATGAGACACTCCACCCGATACGGCTTGCCCCAGGGTGTGGACCCGAAGGCCTGGCTGCTCGACGGCGACCGCTCTCTGCTCGATCCCGAGTTGGGGCTTCGTCGGGCACGGGCGGCGACCCTGTTCATGTTGGCACTGCCCGGCTCGGCCTACCTGTACCAGGGGGAGGAGCTGGGTCTGCCCGAGGTCCATGACCTCCCGCTGGACGTGCTCGACGACCCGGTGTGGCGACGGTCTGGTCACACCGAGAAGGGACGCGATGGATGCAGGGTCCCGATTCCGTGGACCATCGAGGGCGCCTCGTTCGGCTTCGGGCCTCATGGCAGCTGGCTGCCCCAGCCTCCGGAGTGGGGCCGGCTGTCGGTGGAGGCCGGGGATGGGGTGGAAGACTCGACCCTCGAGCTCTACCGCAAGGCTCTGCGGCTTCGGGCCGAGCACCTGGCCCGCGCCGGGTCCTTCGAGTGGGTCGACTCCGGACCGGGTGCGATCGAGTTTCGACGCGATGGTGTCACGGTCGTGCTCAACTTCGGGTCCGGCCCCGTCCCGATCCCCGAAGGCGAGGTGCTCATCTCGAGCTCGGTGATTGAGGACAGGCGCCTACCTTCGGACACGGCGGTCTGGCTAGCCACCGACGCCAAGCGGAAACATGGTGTAACAGCGGGGAAACAAATCTGAAACATCGGTGATCCAAAGTCTCCGGCGAACCTGCTGTTCTGATCGAGGAGGATCGACCGGTGAGCGAAGGAACCGTTGCGTGGGTGCTCACCAGCTCTGCGCTGGTGCTGTTCATGACTCCAGGACTGGCCCTGTTCTATGGGGGCATGGTGAGGTCGAAGAACGTCCTCAACATGCTGATGAAGAACTTCGTCACCATCGCCATCGTCACCGTGGTCTGGAGCCTCATCGGCTACACGCTGGCTTTCGGGACCGACCTCGGGGCCGGGCTGCTCGGCGGGCTCGATTTTCTCGGGTTGGAAGGGGTCGAGGGCGACGCCCTGCTGTTCATGGTGTTTCAGATGATGTTCGCCATCATCACCCCCGCCCTCATCTCGGGTGCGGTTGCGGAGCGGATGAAGTTCTCGGCCTGGGTCCTCTTCACCACCTTGTGGGCGCTGCTCGTGTACCCGGTCGTGGCCCACTGGGGGTTCTCGGCCGACGGTCTTCTCTACGCCTGGGGGGTGCGCGACTTCGCCGGCGGGCTCGTGGTCCACATCAACGCCGGGATCGCCGCCCTCGCCCTGGTCTATGCCCTCGGGCCCCGCAAGAGCTTCGGGTTGGAGCCGAACAGGCCGCACTCGCTTCCCCTCACCCTGCTCGGCACCGGGATCCTCTGGTTCGGATGGTTCGGGTTCAATGGCGGGTCGGCGCTGGCGGCCGACGGAATCGCGATCAATGCCTTCGTCACCACTCAGATCGGGGCCTCTGTGGCGGCTCTCGGCTGGATGATCGCCGAATGGTGGAAGACCGGTAAACCGACCACCCTCGGCACCGCATCGGGAGCTGTCGCCGGTTTGGTGGCGATCACTCCCGCCGCCGGGTTCGTGTCGCCGCTATCGGCAATGGCCATCGGGTTGACCGCAGGCGTCATCTGCTTCTTTGCGGTGAACCTGAAGTTCAAGTTCCGCTACGACGACTCCCTGGACGTGGTGGGTATCCACCTTGTCGGTGGCATCGTCGGCTCGGTCCTGCTCGGGGTCTTCGCCCAGAGCTCGATCAACTCAGGTGTCCCCGACGGGCTCATCTTCGGCAACGCCGGCCTCCTCTTCAAGCAGATCGGCGCTGTGGCCGCGGTGATCCTGTTCTCGTTCACAACCTCCTACGTCCTGGCCCGCGTGGTCAAGGCGATCACCGGTCTCCGGGTCGACGACGACGTGGAGCACAACGGTCTCGACATCTCCCTCCACAAGGAGCAGGGCTACGTCCTGAGCGAGTAGACGGCTACGGGTCCACTCTCGATGCAGGGCGTCACGCATGACGCCCTGCATTGGGAACGTTGATAACCTCGCCCCATGATCGATTTCAGGCAGTACGTCGGCGGCGAATGGGTGGATGCTCTGGGGGGAGGGACATGGGACCTGGTCAATCCCGCCACCGAGGAGGTCATCGAGCAGATCCCCTTTGGTGACGGAGAGGACGCCTACGTCGCCATCGACGCCGCAGCCGAGGCTCTTCCCGAGTGGTCGCATCTGACTCCCTACCAGCGCGGGGCGATCCTGGAGCAGGCGGCTCTCGTCATCGAGGAGAACCTCGACGAGTTCGCCCGGATCACCACCGAGGAGTCGGGCAAGCCCCTGGCCCAGGCCAAGGCCGAGTGGGGCACGGCCCCCAACCAGTTCCGCTGGGCATCGGGTGAGGCACAGCGTCTCTACGGGCGTTGGATCCCTTCCCGCATGGCCAACCGGAGGATCGACGTCACCTACCAGCCAATGGGGGTGATCGGGATCATCACTGCCTGGAACTTCCCGGTCTACAACCAGACGAGGGCGATTTCATCGGCGCTTGCGGCAGGCTGCACGGTCGTGGCCCGCCCATCGGAGTACACCCCCCGGTCGGCGATGCTGGTGGCCCACGCCCTGGCAGAGGCCGGACTCCCCCCAGGGGTGCTCAACGTGATCAATGGCGATCCGGAGCCGATGGGCCTGGCCATGCTCGACGACAAGCGTCTCAAGAAGATCCAATTCACCGGCTCGACCCGGGTGGGACGGCTCCTGATGGACGGCGCGTCGCGCACGGTGACCCGGCTATCCCTGGAACTCGGGGGCAACGCCCCGGTCCTGGTGTTCCCCGATGCCGGCGACATCGCCGCCGTGGCCCGCAGTGCGATGAGGACCAAAGTGCGCAACAACGGTCAGGTGTGCATCTCCCCGCAGCGGTTCTACGTCCACGAGTCGGTGGTCGAAGAGTTCAGCGACAGTGCCGTGGCCACCGCCGAGCAGCAGGTGGTGGGCAACGGTCTCGACCCGGAGACAACCGTCGGTCCCCTGATCAATGCCCGCCAGCGGGACCGAGTGGTCGATCTGGTCTCGGCCAGTGTCGACCAGGGGGCGAGGGTCCTCACCGGAGGGGATCGGCCGGAGACGGCCGGTTACTTCTACCAGCCGACAGTGCTCACCGATGTGAAGCCGGGCGTCCCCGTCCACGAAGAGGAGATCTTCGGCCCGGTGATGCCGGTGATCCCCTTCGACAACGTCGACGATGCCATCGCCATCGCCAACGCCACCGATTACGGGTTGGCTGCCTACGTCTACACCCGCGACCTGGCCACCGCCTTCAAGGTGAGCGAGGAGCTCGAATTCGGGATGGTGGGTATCAACGACTGGCACCCGAGCACACCCGAGGCCCCCTTCGGCGGGGTGAAGCAGTCTGGTCTGGGCCGGGAGTCCGGCCTGGAAGGCCTCCACGAGTACGTCGAGGCCAAGACCAGGTACTTCGGAGGTCTGAGTTGAGCTTCATGGATTGGAGGAACCAGCCGTGCCCCGTCTAGTCCGCCACGAGGATTTGCCTCGCCTGACCTCTACCCGTGATACCCGTGACCGTCTCGACCTGGTAACCGAGGAGACATTCGGCACCACGGATCTCCGCGCCGACCGGATCATCTATCACCCAGGAGACACGGCGGCTCCTCACTATCACCCTGGCTCGAAACACTTCTTTTTCGTGCTCGAGGGACGAGGGCTCATGCACGCCGGCGCAGAGGACATTGATCTCAGTGCCGGCGACGTCGCTCTCGTCTACGAGGACGAGGTCCATTGGTTCGAGAACTCACACGACGAAGAGTTCTCCTTCATCGAATTGTGGGTGCCTGCACCAAGCGAGACGATCTGGGTCTCGGAGGACCAGTGTCGTTGGGCGCCTCAAGTCCCCGTCATCGGGGTCGACAGCGCCGCGAATCCGGGTTAAGCCCCCGGTCCGGCTAGCCTGGTGTCTGCCGCACCGACCGGGAGGCCAGCGTTTCAGACGCTCCACGGTGATCGACGGCTCTTCTCATCCGGTCAGACCGCCTCTTCTGCCGATCTCGCGCCGACGCAGCCTGTGCCGGCACCGAGGGAGATCGCCCACTGACCAGGAGCCCCGGAGAGACGGGGCGGAGAGAACACCAGATGCCTACCTTTGCCCAACTCGGCCTGCCCGAGCCACTCATCGCCACGCTCGGCCGTCGCGGTATCACCAGCCCCTTCCCCATCCAGGCCATGACCATCCCCGACGTCCTGGCCGGGCGTGACGTGGCCGGTGGCGCCCCCACGGGATCCGGCAAGACCCTCGCCTTCGGCCTACCTGCCCTGGCCCGCCTCGGTCGGGGCAAGAGCCGCAGACCCCGGGGTCTCGTCCTGTCGCCGACCCGGGAGCTGGCCGATCAGATCCTCGCCGAGCTCCAGCCGCTGGCCAAGGCGGCGGGCCGATCGATCGCGGCCGTTTACGGAGGCGTCTCCTACGGCCCGCAGCGCTCCCGGCTCCAGCAGGGGGTGGATCTCCTCGTCGCCTGCCCGGGCCGCCTCGAAGACCTGATCGCCCAGGGCGTGGTCGACCTGCGTGACGTCGACCTGGTCGTGGTCGACGAAGCCGACCGGATGGCGGACATGGGCTTTCTCCCCGCGGTAAAGCGCATCCTCGACATGACCTCGCCCAACCGCCAGACGATTCTGTTCTCGGCCACGCTCGACGGGGACGTGAAGGTGCTGACCGATAGGTATCAGCGCAACCCGGTGCGGCATCTGTCCGATGTCCAGGAGGACGCCGCCAGCGACGCCGAGCACCACTTCTGGAAGGTGGCCCGGGCCGATCGGACGGCACACGTTGCCCACCTGGTCTCCTCGTCGAGTCCTTCGATCATCTTCACCCGGACCAGACACGGTGCCGACCGCCTGGCCAAGCAACTCGCCCGCGTCGGAGTCAGCGCGGTCGCATTGCACGGCGGACGCTCGCAGCAGCAGCGCAATCGGGCCCTCAAGGAGTTCACCACCGGGCGGGCGCATGCACTGGTGGCAACCGACGTGGCCGCCCGGGGCATCCACGTGGAGGGCGTCGCCAGCGTCGTCCACTTCGATCCACCGGAGGACGAGAAAGCCTACGTGCACCGCTCGGGACGCACCGCTCGGGCCGGTGCCAGCGGGATCGTCGTCTCACTGCTCGACGATGGCCAGGTCAGGGCGGCCCGGCGTCTGCAGCATGCCCTCGGCATCGACTCACCCGTGATCGATCGGCCCTTCCCGAAACCGGGGCGGGTCGAGTCAGACAACTCGCCGGTGGCCCGACGCCCGGAGCTGACCGCTCCGGCTCGTTCCGAAGGCTCTATCTACGTGGGGAATCTTCCTTTCACAGTCACCGAGGAGGATCTGATTCGCATGTTCGGCAAATACGGGCAGGTGGGGTCGGCGACCCTCGTCACCCATCGCGACTCCAAGCGATCACGTGGTTTCGGGTTCGTCGACATGCCCCACGCCACGGCCCGTGCTGCCATCTCGGGCTTGAACGGGGCGACCGTCGCCGGACGTCGGTTGAAGGTCAGGGCGGCGCGAAGCCAGGCTTGAGCGCATCTAACGTGGCCTGGTGATACAGGCGACGGCGGTCAAGCCCTGGAAGCTCGTTCTCATCGGCCTCGCCGCCGGCCTCCTCTCCGGCGGCTTTGGCGTCGGTGGGGGGATCGTTCTCGTGCCATTGCTGCTGGCTGTGGGGATGGATCGGCATCGGGCCCATGCCACGTCGCTGGCCAGCATCTTCCCGATCGCCGCGGCCGGTGCAATCTCGTTCGCCCTGTCGGGTGAGGTGAACCTCGGGCTCGGGGTGGCTGTCGGGGTCGGCGGCGTCGTCGGTTCGGTGGGGGGAGCCTCGTTGATGAACCGTCTCAGCACCCGGTCGCTGGCCATCTTCTTCGGCTTGGTGATCCTCGCCGCAGGGACCCGGATGATCTTTAGCAACGATCCGTTGCCCGGTTCCGCAGAGTTCGGAGACGTTGCCCTGGTCTTGATCGCCTTCGGCATCGGTCTGCTGTCGGGTTTCTTCGCTGGCGTGGCCGGGATCGGCGGGGGGATCGTCATCGTGCCGGCGACGGTTCTCCTGCTCGGCATCAGTCAGCATGGGGCGCAGGGCACTTCGCTCTTGGCCATCATCCTCACCTCGATCGCAGCGACCATCATCAACCGGAAGAACCGAAGGGTGAACCTCAACGATGCGGTCGTCGTCGGCACCGGCGGTGTGGTCGGGTCGGTCTTCGCATCCCAGGTCGCGCTCGGTGTGGATGGGGGGATCCTGTCGGCCCTTTTCGGTAGTTTTGCTGTGCTCGTCGCCCTTCGCACCTTGTACCGGGCCTTCACGACGCAGGCGCGAACGGCCTAGCGGTCACAACTAGACGATGGCGACCCCGTGCGAGCGAAGCTCTTCGAGGGCGCGCTCACCATCTCCCGGCTGGATCTCGACAGGTGCGCTGGCATGGGCCACGACCGAAGTCTGGAAGTCCCTTGATGCATCGAGGGCGGTTGCCTTGACGCAGACGTCCAGGGCTAGGCCGACCACCACCACCCGCTCGATGCCCCGTTCCTGGAGCATCTCTCCGAGCGGTGTCGCTGTCTCCTCGCCCGTTTCCGGGTCCCGCATCGTGAAGCCGGAATAGCCGTCCTCTCCGTTGGAGCCCTTGCGCACCACCGGGCCCGACACCTCGAGCCCGGGATGGAGCTCGGCGCCCCAGGTGTCCTTGACACAGTGGACGGGCCAGATGCCACCATCCTTCTCGAAATGGGCTGTCGACTCGGGATGCCAGTCCTGGGTGTACACGACGAAAGCCCCGGCGGAAAGGGCGCGCATCACCTCGATATTGACCTTCGGCACCACCGAGTCGCCCCCCTGGACAAAGAGGTTCCCGTCGGGGTCGGCGAAGTCGTTCTGGACGTCGACCACGACCAGGGCGGTGTGGCTGTCGTAGCTGATCACGATGCTGAGGCTACAGGCGACAATAGGCTTGGCTGAATGGGAATCTCCCGCGGCGCACTCCTCACCGACCAGTACCAGCTGACCATGGCCCAGCTCTACTTCCGACACGGTCTCCACGAGCGTGATGTGCGTTTCGAGCACTTCTTCCGCCGCTATCCCGATTACGGAGAGCACGAAGCCGGGTACGCCGTCAACGCTGGTTGGGGCTGGTTGGGAAGATGGGCAGACCGGGCCCGTTTCGGGGACGAGGAGAGGGCGGCTCTTCGGGGGCATCAGGCCGACGGGCACCGTCTCTTCGCGGACGACTTCATCGATTGGCTGGGGGATGTGAGCTGGGATGCCCTCCGCTATCAGACCATCCCGGAAGGTCGGGTGGCCCACGCCAACATCCCGATCACGGTGGTAGAAGGCCCCCTCGCCGTGGCCCAGATCCTGGAGACCCCGCTTCTCAATCATCTCAATTTCCACACCCTGATCGCCACCAAGGCGTCCCGGGTGGTGGGGGCGGCGCGGGGAGGAGCGGTGCTCGAGTTCGGACTCCGTCGCGCCCCGGACGAGGGTGGGATCGCCGCCTCCAGAGCCTCACTCATCGGCGGCGCCGCCGCATCGTCGAACGTTGGGATCTCCCATGAGATGGGGGTGCTCCCGCAAGGGACCCACGCCCACTCGATGGTCCAGGTGTTCATGGCCCTCGGTGAAGGGGAGTTGGGTGCCTTTAGGGCCTACGCCGACCTGTACCCCGACGAGTGTGTCCTCCTGGTCGACACCATCGACACCCTGGAGTCCGGCGTCCCGAATGCGATCACCGTCTTTCATGAGTTGATGCGAAAGGGCCATCGGCCGGTGGGCATCCGTCTCGACTCAGGTGACCTGGCCCACCTCGCCGTTCGGTCGTCACAGATGTTGGATGCCGCCGGGATGGAGGAGGTGCACATCGTCCTCTCCAGCAGTCTCGACGAGCTGACCATCTTCCAGATCCTCACCCAGATCGCAGAAGAGGCGCCTCGCTATGGCGAAGATGCCGACCGGGTCATCGGCCGTCTGCTCTACGGGGTTGGCACCAAGATGGCCACCTCCGACGGCCAGCCCTACCTCGACGGCGTCTACAAGCTTGTTGCCATCACGGATGAGGAAGGGTGGCGCCCTGCCATCAAGGTCTCAGACACCCCGTCGAAGATGGTCACCCCGGGGAGAAAACGAGTCCACCGTCTCTACGACCAGCGTGGCCTGGCCACCGTCGACCTGATGTCTCTTGCCGACGAGGAGCTGGAGTACCCGTTGCAGGTTCATCATCACCACGAGGCGGGCGTCACCCGGGTCCTCGAGGAAAGCCGGGTCTCCGAGACCGAGGAACTACTCCAGGCGGCTCGGTTGGAGCCGCCTGTGGACGACCCTGCCGTCGTGGCAGAGGCGAGGAAGCGGAGGGTGGCCGACCTGGAGCGGCTCGATCCCGGGGTGAAGCGCCTGGTCAACCCTCACGTGTACCACGTCTCGATGACCAGGCGCCTGACCGAGCTGAAGGCCCGGTTGGCCGCCGAGGCGGTCTAGGGCGTCTCGATCTCCTCCGGATCTTCTGGCTCGCCCTTCCTGAGGAAGACCGGGATCAGCACGGCGATCCCAACCGCGACCAGGAGTGTCGGCCAGAACCAGCCGCCCAGATCTGTGAGCAGGCCGAGTACGTCCACCGGGGTCTGGGGCACGAGAAAGGCCAGCCCGAGCAGGGTGATCACCAGCCCTGAGATGAAGGAGACCGGGTCGAATCTGTGTGTCTTCATGATCTGGTTCCTTTCGCTCAGTTTCCGACTTTGACGATGTCGATGTTGCCCACGTCGACCATGGCATCGAGCTCGACTGTGCCCAGGGCGCCCCGCTCGTCGAAGTCGAGTCTCGGGTTGCCGAGCCCGGCCGATTCCCGGCCCAGCCCGGCCACCCGGCCCACGTCGACCGAGGCCTCACCCACCACTCCCACCTCATCAGGAAGCCGGATCTGGATGTTCCCCGCATCGACGCGTGCATCGAGCTCGATCACCTCACCGTCCCAGGGGAGATCGCTCAGGTCGATCACCAGGTTTCCCACGTCGAGGCGGTAAGAGGTGTCGAGCTCGTCGAAGCTGTCCGGTGAAACAGTGCGATCGAGGCTCTCCGTGCTCCAGTCGTACTCGAATACCGGTGAGAAGAGCATGGTGGGAACTATGACCACCCCGAGCAGGATCAGCCACCGGGCCTGCCCGATGAATCCGCCGACGATGAGACCGAGACCGAGGATGGTGACCGCCAGCGCCATGAAGTGACGGGGCTGTGGCTCGAGTGCTATCCCCGGTATGTTGTCCAGAATGGCCATGACACCGAGGCCGACCAGCATGACTCCGATAGTTATGCGGCCCAGATAGGACTGCTGCCTTGGCTCAGCAACCCTCGGGGGGAGAAGCGGTGGTGTGGCTGTAGGTGTGGGTCGGGTCCCCCCGCCGGCCTTCTCGCCCTCCCGGGGCGGCCCCGCTTCAGGGACGGCGGCCGTCATGGACGCGGAGGTCGTCACCGGTTGGGCTTCTTTCTCGTCCGCGCCGGGCTGGTTGACCAGACGGGGCAGATCCCCTGTGTAGAGCAGCACGCCCACCACCAACAACCCGACAGCCCACACGATCCCCCCGGAGAGGAAAGTGAAGTTGTCGAGCAGGATCAGCACCGCGAGGAAGACCAGGCCGATGCCGATCCAGGACCGGGAGGTCGACGCCCCCGAGAACAATCGCTCGGCCGGGGCCTCGGCTTCGTCCTCGGACCTGATCAGAAACCAGCCGGCGGCGTAGAGGGCAAGACCTAGCCCGCCACCGAAGACGAGGAGCGCAAGGACCACCCTGATCAAGACGACGGGTATGTCGAAGCGATTGGCCAGACCTTGGGCCACACCGGCCACCATTCGGCCCTCACGGGGCCGGACCAGTTCCGGGGTCATCCGAGACATCGACTCGGTGGTTGTGTTGCTCTGTTCCATGGTCCCTATTCGACTCGTCAGGGCAAGGCTCTTCAATCGGGGACGACCCTGAGCCGACCCCGACTCGCTCGGGGATGTCCCCGATTGAGGTTGACCCCGCCGCCCGCGAAGATCTCCGGTATCGAACATCTCCGCACCCTCAGGTTCCGGCGCCGCGGCCGCGACCGTGTGGTCGCCGGCGTCGCCGGCGGCCTTGCCGACGCGCTTGGCGTCAGCGATGCCTTCGTTCGGTCTGCTTTCGTCACCTTGAGCATGGTGTGGGGCTTGGGCGTGCTCGTTTACCTCGGGATGTGGCTCATGGAGCTTGATCGGGTCGAGGACATCGAGCCGCAGCCGGTAGCACCCCATCAGGCATTGGGTCTCGGGATCGCATTCGCCGGGTTCCTGCTCTTGCTCGGAGCGCTCGGTTGGTGGCCGTCCAACGCCCTGGTGCTCACTGTTGGAGCGCTGGCCTTCGGCACCGCCG
>Ga0326597_10008776_pt1 | contig 13594 bp, 11 predicted proteins | sample RVTome_12_FD_203789 | JGI IMG/M metagenome (GOLD analysis project Ga0326597, IMG submission 203789) | Soil microbial communities from uranium-contaminated site in the Upper Colorado River Basin, Wyoming, United States - RVT100D185 | ecosystem: Environmental > Terrestrial > Soil > Contaminated >... | reverse complement strand
CAGCGGCGACGCCCGTGGTTGATGCGTCGTCCGCTGCATCGCGCGCCCAGGACTCCGTTTCTGTTATTCTCCGGCGACCGTGACCCCGCTCCTGCTCGACGGCGCAAGCCTCACCCTCGACGATCTCGAGACCGTGGCCCGGGGCCAGCGCCGCATAGGGATGGCGCCCGCGGCGCGCGGGGCGGTCCAGCGCGCCCGCCGCGTGGTCGACGACGCGGTCGCCCGCCAGGAAGTCGTGTACGGCGTCACAACCGGCTTCGGCAACTTCGCGGACGTCGTGATCCCCCACGACCAGCTCGGCCAGCTCCAGCTGAACCTCGTGCGCAGCCACGCCGCCGGCGTCGGCGACCCGCTGGACGAGGCGGAGACGCGCGCGCTCATGGTGCTCCGGGCCAACGTGCTGGCCAAGGGTTTCAGCGGCATCCGCCCCGAGACCCTCGATCTCCTGGTCGCGATGCTGAATGCGCGGGTCCATCCCGTGATCCCCTCGCAGGGCAGCGTCGGAGCGAGCGGTGATCTGGCACCCCTCGCCCACCTCGCGCTGGGGCTGATCGGCGAAGGCGACTGCGTGCACGAGGGACGGCGCGTTCCCGTGGCCGAGGCGCTCCGACGCGGCGGCCTCGCTCCCGTGACCCTGGCCGCGAAGGAGGGCCTCGCCCTCATCAACGGCACCCAGCTCATGACCGCGGTCACGGGGCTGGCGCTGGCCGAAGCGTGGCGGCTCGCGCGCAGCGCGGACGTGATCGGCGCGCTCACCCTCGACGCCCTCCAGGGGACCGACGTCGCCTTCGACCCGCGGATCCACGCCGCGCGCCCGCATCCCGGGCAACAGGCCTCGGCGCGGAACCTGCGCCGGCTGCTCGAAGGCAGCACGATCCGCGAGTCGCACCGGGACTGCGGCCGCGTGCAGGACGCGTACAGCCTGCGCTGCATCCCGCAGGTCCACGGCGCGGTGCGCGACGCGCTGGAATACGCGACGCGCGTGATCACGGTCGAGATCAACGCCGCCACCGACAACCCGATGGTCTTCGCCGACACCGGCGAGCTTCTGTCCGGCGGCAACTTCCACGGCGAGCCCGTCGCCATCGCCGCCGACCTCCTGGCCATCGCGCTGGCCGAGCTCGGCGGCATCAGCGAGCGCCGCACCGAGCGCCTGGTGAATCCCGCCCTGTCCGGGCTCCCGGCGTTCCTCACCGACGACGGCGGCTTGCGGTCGGGGTTCATGATCGCGCACGTGACGGCCGCCGCCCTCGCCTCCGAGAACAAGTCCCTCGCCCATCCCGCGTCCGTCGACTCGATCCCCACCTCGGCGAACAAGGAGGACCACGTCTCGATGGGGGTCACCGCCGCCCGCAAGGCCGCGCGCACCGCGGCCAACACGCGGCGCATCCTCGCCATCGAGGCCCTCGCCGCCTGCCAGGCGCTGGATTTCCTGCAGCCCTTGCAGACCTCGCCTCCCCTGCAGGCCGCCTTCCGCCGGCTGCGGCGGGACGTCCCGCGGTACGATCGGGACCGGGTGATCGCCCCCGAGATCGAGGCCGCGGCCCTGCTGGTGATGAGCGCCACACTGACGGACGAAGCGGCCGCGGGCTGCGGTAGGCTTGAGTAGTCAGGAGGTCGAACGTCGATGAGCCCAGCCCCCGCCGTTCGGTCGTGGGTGCCCGGTGCCGTGCTCCTGGGAGCCGCCGCGGTGGCGGCCGGCCTCGCCGGCCTGGCCCTGGGGATACGGTCGTGGGCGCCTTATCTGGGCCTCGCCGCGTTCGTCGTCCTCGCCATGGGCTGGCTCGAGCGGGTGTGGATGGCGCGGGCGATCCCGGCTCCCCCGAAGAGCCGCGGCAAGCTGAAGGTCATCCGCGGCGGGAAGTCCGAGTACGACCTCGCGGAGGACGATTCGACCAACAACCAGCGCTATCTGATGTGACCGCCGACCCTCCGCGCGCGATCCGCGCCCCGCGCGGCACCGCGCTGTCGTGCCGGTCCTGGCAGCAGGAAGCCGCTCTCCGGATGCTGATGAACAACCTGGATCCCGAGGTCGCGGAGCGGCCGGAGGACCTCGTGGTCTATGGGGGCATCGGCAAGGCGGCGCGCAACTGGGAGTGCTACGACGCGATCGTCTCCTGCCTGAAGGCGCTGGAAAACGACCAGACGCTGCTCGTGCAGTCCGGCAAGCCCGTGGGCGTCTTCCGGACCCACGCCGACGCGCCGAGGGTGCTGATCTCGAACTCGATGCTGGTCCCGGCGTGGGCCACCTGGGAGCACTTCCACGAGCTCGACCGCAAGGGCCTGATGATGTACGGCCAGATGACGGCCGGGTCCTGGATCTACATCGGCACCCAGGGCATTCTCCAGGGCACCTACGAGACCTTCGCGGAAGCAGCACGCCAGCACTTCGGCGGGACGCTCGAGGGCCGGCTGGTGCTGACCGCCGGCCTCGGCGGCATGGGCGGCGCGCAGCCGCTGGCGGCCACGATGAACGGCGGCGTGAACGTCACGGTCGAGGTCGATCCGCGGCGCATCGAGCGCCGGCTGGAGGGCCGCTACCTCGACGAGAAGGCGGACAGCCTGGACCAGGCGTTGCGCCGCGCCCGCGAGGCGCAGGCCTCGAAGCGGCCACTCTCGATCGGGTTGCTCGGCAACGCCGCGGACGTGCTGCCCGAGTGCGTGCGCCGCGGGGTCGTCCCCGACCTGCTCACCGATCAGACCAGCGCCCACGATCCCTTGAACGGCTACGTGCCGAACCGGATGACCCTCGAGGCGGCGGTGGCCTTGCGCGCGAGCGATCCCGCGCGCTACATGGCCGAGGCGCGCCGCAGCATGGGCGAGCACGTGCGCGCGATGCTCGACCTCCAGCGCAAGGGCGCGGTAACGTTCGACTACGGCAACAACATCCGCGCCGAGGCGCAGAAGGCCGGGGTCGAGGACGCCTTCGGCTTCCCCGGATTCGTGCCCGCCTACATCCGGCCGCTCTTTTGCGAGGGGAAAGGCCCGTTCCGGTGGGCGGTCCTGTCCGGCGATCCCGCGGACCTCGCCGCCACCGACGACGCCGTGCTGCGCACGTTCCCGGAGGACAAGGCCCTCGCGCGCTGGATCACGCTGGCGCGGGAGCGGGTGAAGGCGCAGGGACTGCCCGCGCGCATCTGCTGGCTCGGCTACGGCGAGCGGGCAAAGATGGGTCTCGTCTTCAACGACCTCGTGCGTAGCGGGGCGGTCAAGGCCCCCATCGTCATCGGCCGCGACCACCTCGACGCGGGCTCGGTGGCCTCCCCCAACCGCGAGACGGAGGGGATGCGCGACGGCTCCGACGCCGTGGCCGACTGGCCGATCCTGAATGCGCTCCTGAACGCGGTGTGCGGCGCGACCTGGGTGTCGGTCCACCACGGCGGCGGCGTGGGCATGGGGTACTCCATCCACGCCGGGATGGTCGTGGTCGCGGACGGCACCCCCCCGGCCGCGGCCCGGCTGCAGCGCGTCCTCACCGCCGACCCCGGCACCGGCGTCATGCGCCACGCCGACGCCGGGTACGAGCGCGCGGCCGAGGTCGCGCGGCAGCGCGGCGTCCAGGTCCCCATGCTCGATCGCACCTCCCGATGAGCGGGCCGCGGTTCCCGCGGGGAGCGGCCGCCGGCCTGCCGGACCAGGTGCGGAGCTCGCCGCCGATCCTCGTCACCGGCCCCGCCGGCGCGGGCAAGACCACGCTCCTGATCGAGACCGCGGACGCGCTGCGCGCCGCGGGCTGGGAGCCCGTCTACCTCGACCTGATGGGCGCGGCGTCGTCGCCGGAGCGATTCGTGCGGGTCGCCGTCCTGTCCCTCCCTCCGGCCGCGCGCGACGACCGGGCCGCGGACGTCGGTCGCATCCTCGGCCACGCCGCGGGCGGCAAGCAGCACGCCGCCGACGGCGTGCGTGCCCTCTTCGACCTCTGGTCCGGGCTCGACGAAGCCGGCGGCCAGCCGGTCGCGCTGCTGCTCGACGAGGCCACCGAGATCCGCTCGCTGGCCTACTTTGCCGGTCTCCGCGACGTGGACGCCCCCTTCATCGCCGCGCTCGACGCGCGTCCGCGGGGAACGATCCTCGCCACCTCGATGCCCACCGCCGCGCGCCGCCTCTGGCCCGCGCTGTCCACCTTGCCCCTGGAGCCGATCGGAGCGCGCGAGTTGGCGTCGGCCCTGGCCGCCGCCGGCATGGGCGCCGATACCGGCCGCCTCGTCCAGGCCGGCTTCGGGTTCCCGTGCTACCTGGACGTCCTCATCGATGCCGTCCGCGGCAGCGGCGACGTCGAGCGTGCGTGGTCGTCCGCCATGGCGCGCGGAGGGCGGCTCGAGCGGCTGTGCCGGCACACCTACGAGACGCTGCTGTTGCGCAGCCGCGGCTACGGCATGTCCAAGGCGGTGCTGGGAGCGGTGGCCGAGGAGGAAGGGCTGAACCTCACGGCCCTGGTCGCGCGGCTGGGCCGCTCCCCCGGCGCGATCCGCGACTACCTGGGCTGGCTGCTCGAGGTCGACGCGCTGCGCATGGTCGGCAAGCGGTACTACTACGTCGACGGCCTGGTGCGCTGGTGGGTCCGCCTCCACGGCGGCGGAATCATCCCCACCGACGCACAGCTCGACGCGGCCGCGCGGGCGGTCACGACCGGGGCCGCGGGCGCGGAACCGGCCCTCGCCGCCGCCGCCCGCCACGAGCGCCTGATGGAGATCGACTAGCGTCCTGACCCAGAGATTCGCCGACATTCGAACGCCGATGCATCCCGGCTCGGCGTTCTCGGTGTTCGGCGACTTCCGGGTCAGGATTCCTAGTAGCGGCTATTTCAGGCACGCGTCGATCACGCCCCGGATGCGCCGGCGCCCCATGAGCCCCACCCGCCTCTGACACACTTCGCCGCGCTGCATCACGAGCACCGTGGGCAGGCCCTTCACGTCGCAGCGCTTCGCGAGGCCCGGCTCCTCGTCCACGTTCACCACGCCGAACCGGGCGCGGCCGCGATAGTGCGGGGCCGCCGACTCCAGGGCGGGGGCGGCCATGTGGCACGGGATGCACCATTCCGCCCAGAAGCCCACGATCACGGTGTCGGGCGAGGAGAGGACCTGGCGCTCCCAGTCGGCTTCGTGCAGGACGACGACGCCTTCCGGGAGCTTCATGCGCGGCGTTGGTGCCCGGGTCCGGAGATACGGTGTCGCACCGAGAGCGCCGAGGCGCCCGGATGGAGAGGCGCGACGACCGCCGCGTACCCTTGCCGTACGCAAGAGAGGAGCAACGAAGCGAGCCGGGATGCATCGGCGCTCGAATGCAACCGCATCTCCGGATCAGGGCACTTAGCCCAGCAGCGGCTCGATGAGCTTCACCAGGTTGTCCTTCGAGATGAGGCCCACGCGCTGCTCGGAGACCTGGCCCTTCCTGAAGATCATCAGCGTGGGAAGGGTCGTGATGCTGTAGCGGAACGGGACCGAGTCGTTGTCTTCGACGTTCATCTTGCCGACCTTGAGCCGGCCCTGGTATTGCTCGGCGAGGGCCTCGATGGTGGGCACGAGGACCTTGCACGGCTGGCACCAGTCGGCCCAGAAGTCCACCAGGACCGGCTGTGGCGAGGCCAGGACCTCGGCGTCCCAGTTGGCGTCGGTGTAGGTCTGGAGCTTGGACATTGAGACAGTTTAGACTGATCAGGCCTTCTGGCGGGCCCGCTGGTAGACGCTCTCGTATTCGCGGGCCGATCTCTCCCAGGAGAAGTCCCGGGCCATCCCGTTGCGCATGAGCTGCGCCCAGGCGCGCGGGTCCGCGTACGCGGTCAAGGCCTGGTCCAGCGCCCACAGGAGCGCGGTGCCGTCGGCGTGATCGAACCGGAAGCCGGTCCCCGACGCCGTCGCCGGATCCCAGGGCTCGACGGTGTCGACGAGGCCGCCCGTCGAGCGCACGATCGGCGCCGTGCCGTAGCGCAGGCTGTACATCTGCGTGAGGCCGCAGGGCTCGTAGCGCGACGGCATCAGGAACATGTCCGATCCGGCGACGATCTTGTGGGCCAGCGCGTTGTCGTAGGCGAAATGGACGGCGAAGCGGTCGGGCGCGCGGGCGGCCAGCGCGCGGAAGCCGTCCTGGACGTCGGGCTCCCCCGTCCCCAGCACCACCATGCGCATCGGCCGCTGGAGCAGGTCGTACCAGGCGCGCACCACGATGTCGAAGCCCTTCTGCTGGACGAGCCGCGAGGTGACGCCGACGACCGGCAGCTCCGGCGCCGCCGGCAGCCGGAACGTGGCCAGGAGGTCCGCCTTGCAGGCCGCTTTTCCCGACAGGTCTTCGGGCGAGTAGCGCTGCGCGATGTGGCGGTCGTTGCGCGGGTCCCAGTCCTCGTAGTCCACGCCGTTCAGGATCCCGGTGAGGTCCTCGGCCCGGCTGCGGACGACGCCGTCGATGCCGTGGCCCATCTCCGTGCCCTGGATCTCCCGCGCGTACTGCGGAGAGACGGTGGTGATCAGCTCCGAGAAGAGCAGCCCGCCTTTCATGAAGCTGATGCCGCCGTGGAGCTCGAGCCCCGCTTCGACCGCCGCGAGGTGCCACGGCAGCCCGAGGACGGCCACCGTGTCGGCGGTGAAGTTCCCCTGGTACGCCAGGTTGTGGATCGTGAACACCGTCGGCGAGCGGAGAAGCGCCCGGTCCCCCCAGTAGAACGACTTCAAGTAGACGGGCACCAGCCCCGCCTGCCAGTCGTGGGCGTGGAAGACGTCGGGCCGCTCGCCGCGCGCGCGGAAGAACTCCAGGACCGAGCGTGCGAAGAACGCGAAGCGCAACCGGTTGTCGGCGTAGTCGCCGCCGCCGTCGCCGTAGGGATTGGGACGGCCGAAGAAGGGCGCGTAGTCGACAAAGATGACCCGCACGCGCTCGCCCAGGACGCTCTCGAAGTAGCCCGCGCTCCGCGGGACGCCGTCCAGCGGCACCTGCGTGCTGCCCAGGAACTGCCCCGGGGGATGCGCGATGGAACCGTATCGGGGAAGGAAGACCGTCACCCGATGTCCGAGGGCGGCCAGCGCCTTGGGCAGCGCGCCGATGACGTCGGCCAGGCCGCCCGTCTTCGCGAAAGGCGCCATCTCGGAAGCGACGAAGGCGATGTGCAGGGAGTCGGCCATGGAGTCCATACGCTATCACCCGTGTTAGTGTCCGGGCGGGGGCCGAGGAATCTCATGAGCGATGTCCATTCCCGCCGTGCCTTCTGCCATCGGCTCGCCGGCGGCGCCTCTGTCCTGATCGTCGGATTCGACCCCGAGGCGCGCAGTTGGGCGTCCGACCGGGCCGGCCGCCCGCTGGTGGACCTGCCACGCCTCGACGGCGCGCTGGTGCTCGACGCCGCGGTCCTCGACGAGGTCTCGCAGGACAACGGGCGCATCGTCCGGCGCCGGCCCACGGCAGTCCTCCGGCCCGGCAGCGTCGGCGACATCGTCCGCATGGTCCGCTACGCGAACACGCATCACATCCGCGTGGCGATGCGCGGCCAGGGGCACTCCAGCTTCGGCCAGGCCCAGGTCGAGGCGGGCATCGTGATCGACTCCCGCCCGCTCCGCCGCATCCTGCGCGTGACCGACTCCGAGATCGACGTCGAGGCCGGCGCCACCTGGGACGAGGTGGCGGCGGCGACGCTCGCGCTCGGGCGGACGCCGCCCGTCATGGCCGACACGCAGGTGATCACGGTGGGGGGCACGCTGAGCGTGGCCGGGATGGGCAACACCAGCCATCGCTTCGGGGCGATCGTGGACAACGTGCACGAGCTCGAGGTCGTCACGGGCGACGGGCGGCGACTGGTCTGCTCCGAGAAGCGCGAGCGTGAGCTGTTCGAGATGGCGCTGGCCGGCCTCGGCCAGTGCGCCTTGATCGTCCGGGCACGCCTTCCGCTCGTGGAAGCGCCGTCCGAGGTCGCGCTCCTCGACTACGACTACGCCGATCTGGACACCTACCTCGCCGACCAGCGCGCACTGGCCGGCGAGCCGGCGCGCTTCGACCACGTGGGCGGCCGCGTCACCCCGCGACCCGGGGGCCCGCCGAGGCTGCGGCTGTCCACGGGAACGTTCCTCGGTCCGCGGGCGCGCGCGGCGGCGGCCCGCGCTTCCGGGCTGCGCGGCGCGAGAGACGCCGCGGAGCGGCGCATCTCCTATCTCGACTACCTCCACCGGACGCTGCCGCTGATCGAGCGCGGCAAGACCAGCGGCTCGTGGTGGTGGCCGAGCCCCTCGATGATGCTGTTCGTCGCCGATTCCCACGCCCGTGCCTTCGTGACCGAGGTGCTCTCGGACCCGATCCAGCTCGAAGGCACCGAGCTCTTCGACGGGTTCACGTTCTTCGCCAACCCGACCCGCCCCTTCACCCGGCCGCTGCTCCCCTTCCCCCGCGAGTCGGTCGCCTTCCAGGCCTGGCTGATCCGGCGCGCCCCGGCGGAGCGCGTGCCGGCTTTGCTCGCGGCGAACCTCCGGCTCGCCGAGCGCGTGCGCGGCATGGGAGGAACGCGCTACGCGGGATACGGCGCGGTGCCGTTCACGCCCGCCGACTGGGCCAGCCATTACGGCCCCGCGACCTGGGCCCGGCTGACCGCGGCCAAGCGGGCGTTCGACCCCGCGAGCGTCCTCACACCCGGCCCCGGGATGTTCTAGCGCGACTCATGGGGCGCCGCCTGGGCCAGCACTTCCTCCGGCCGGCCTCGGTGACACGGTTGCTGGCCGTCGTCGATCCGCGCCCCCAGGAGTCCTTCCTGGAGATCGGTCCCGGCGCCGGCGCCCTGACCATCCCGTTGTGCGCGCGGACGGCCCACGTCACCGCGATCGAAGTCGATCCCGCGCTGGCCGAAGCGCTCGAGCGGCGCGCCCTCCCCAACCTCACCGTCGTGCGCGCCGACGCCCTCGCGGTGGACCTGGCCGCGCTCGCCCCGCCGGGCACGCGCCTGGTGGGCAACCTGCCGTACTTCATCTCGAGTCCGTTGCTGCGGCGGTTCCTCGACCTGCGCGGGCGGGTGACCGATGCCCACGTGATGCTGCAGGAGGAAGTCGCGCAGCGGGTGGCCTCACCGCCGGGGTCGAAGGAATACGGGATCCTCTCCGTGCTCTTCGCCCTCTGGGCGGACGTGACCATCGTCCTGCGCTTTCCGCCGGGAGCGTTCAAGCCCGCGCCCAAGGTCCACTCCGCCGTGGTCCGCATCCGTTTCCGGGATGAGCCGGCCATCCGGCTCGCCCAGCCGGAGGCATTTGCCCCCCTCGTCGCAAAGGCCTTCACCCAGCGCCGAAGAACGCTTGAAAACAACCTGCAAGATAGCTATCCTAACCTCAAGGAACACTTGAGGTTGCTCAACATCGAGGGCTCGCGGCGGGCCGAGACGCTATCAGTGGTGGAGTTCGGACGGCTGGCCAACGCCCTCGCCGGGGAATAGAGATCGTATGGACGCCTCCGGCCTGCGCCTCGTCCCGCTCGGCGGGCTCGGGGAGTTCGGCCTCAACGCGATCGTCCTGGAATGGCAGGAGCACCGGCTCCTGATCGACGCCGGGGTGCTGTTCCCTCCCGCCGAGCTGCCCGGCGTGGACTCGATCGTGCCCGACTTCCAGTACCTGATCGATCGGCCGGGGACGCTCCACGGCATCCTCCTCACCCACGGCCACGAGGACCACATCGGCGCGCTGCCCTTCGCGCTCGAGGCCGCGCGCGCGCCGGTGTACGGAAGCCGGCTCACCCTCGGCTTCGCCCGCCGGCGGATGGAGGACCACGGCGCCACCGCCGATTTCCGCCTGCTCTCCCCGGGCGAACCCGTCACCCTCGGCCCGTTCCGCGTGCATCCGATCCGCGTCGCCCACAGCGTGCTCGACAGCCTGGCCCTCGCCATCGAGACCCCGGCCGGCGTGGTGCTGGCCAGCGGCGATTTCAAGATCAGCGCGGAAACCGGCCCCGAGAGCACCGACGTCGAGACGCTTTCCGCGTGGGGCGAGCGCGGCGTGCTGGTGCTGCTGTCGGATTCGACCAACGTCGAGCAGCGCGGCCGCACCGGGTGCGAGGACGACGTCCTGCCCGCGTTCCGCGACATCTTTGCCAGGGCGCGGGGCCGCGTGCTGGTCTCCTGCTTCGCGACCGCGATCCCACGCATCCAGCGGGTGGCCGATGCGGCGCGGGCCGCCGGGCGCGCGATCGGCTTCATCGGGCGCCGCATGACCGACAACACCGGCGTGGCCACCGAGCTCGGCGCTCTGCACATCCCGGGAGAGGCGCTCATCGCCAACGAGGCCATCCGCGGGCGGGCGCCCCAGGATCTGCTGCTCTTCGTCGCCGGCAGCCAGGGCGAGCCGCTGTCCGCGATGTCCGTCATCAGCGTCGGCGAGCATCGCGACGTCGCCGTCGGCCCGGGCGACGTGGCCGTCTTCTCCGCACGGCCGATCCCCGGCAACGAGCGCGCGGTCTCCCGCGTCATCGGCAACCTGTTCCGTCGCGGGTGCGACGTGGTCCACGGCGGGATCGCGGCCGTCCACGTCTCGGGCCACGCCAGCCGCGACGAGCTGGTCGAGCTCATCCAGCGCGTGCGCCCGCGCTACCTGGTACCGATCCACGGCGAGTACCGCATGCTCGCGCAACACGCCCGTCTCGCCGTGGAGGCCGGAATGCCCGCCGACCGCGTGCTGCTGGCCGAGGACGGCGAGGTCCTGGCCTTCGGGCCGGACGGGGCGGGCAAGGAAGGCACGGTGCCCGCGGGGCGCATCCTGCTCGACCGATCAGGTGCGGAAGAGCTGGAGGAGGTGGTGGTCCGAGACCGCCGCCACCTGTCCTCGGACGGCATCGTCGTCCCCGTGATCGTCCTGGACAAGCAGACCGGCCGTCTGCAGAGCGCGCCCGAGATCGTGACCCGCGGCTTCGTGGATTCCGGCGGGCATCCCGATCTCATCGACGACGCGGCCCGGCTGGTGGAGGAGCTCGTGAGCGCGCGGCCGCCCGAGGAGCAGCAGGCCCCCGACCTCACCCGCGAGCGCCTGCGCCTGGAGCTGCGGCGGTTCTTCCGCCGGCGCACGCAGCGGCGGCCGATGGTGATTCCCGTGGTGATGGAGGTTTGATGCCGCGCGAAGTGGCACGGTCGCACAAGTCGGCGGAGTTCCTGGGCCTGACGGCGTTCGCGGTGGCGCTGATGCTGCTCATCAGCCTGGCCACCTACGATCCGACCGACCCCGCGCCGTTCTTCCGGTCGGGGACGGCAGGGCCCGCGCGCAACTTCATCGGCCCCATCGGCGCGTTCCTGGCCGAGCTGCTGGTCCCGCAGCTCTTCGGCATGGCCGCGCTGCTGCTGCCCATCGTCCTCGCCGTCACCGGATGGAAGCTGTTCTGGTGCCGGCCCATCGAAGCCGCGTACACCAAGGCCTCCGGCGTCGTCCTGATGCTGGTCTCGCTCACCGCGCTCCTGACCATGACCTTCGGCAGCGTGGCGGTGGAAGGCGAGCCCGTGCGCGCCGGCGGCGCGGTCGGCCAGCTCGCGTCCTCGCTGCTCACCTCGAGCTTCAACCGCACCGGCGCCTACATCGTGGTGGCCACCGCGCTTTTCGTGTCCGTGATCCTCGCCACGCAGTTCTCGTTCGCGGAGCTGCTGGCCACCATCGGGGCGGTCGCCGTCGCGCGGTGGCAGGCGGCGCGGACGGCGTGGGCGCACGTCGTCGAGACCCGGCGCAAGGAGCGCATGCGCCGCGAGGTCATCAAGAAGCACACGCAGAAGGACCGCGAGAAGGAGCCGCCCCCGCCGGACGCGCTGCCGAACGTCCGCAAGGTGAAAGCCGCCCCCGGCGCGCCGTGGGACGACGAGGCCGCCGGAGAGGTGCCGATCGGCGCCCCTCCGGCGCAAAAGCCGCTGCCTTTCGCGCTGACGCCGAACCCGAACGTGCGTGACGAGGACGAAGAGCCCGAAGCACCTCCCCGGAAGCCGGCCCGGGCCCGACGCGCCCCCGTCGCCACGCCGGCCGCGAGCGGCGATTTCACCCTGCCGCCCTCCGCGATCCTCGACGAGATCAGGCCCGGCGGCGGAATGGACAAGGCGCGCTTGTTCGAGAAGGCCAAGACCCTGCAGAGCAAGTGCGCCGAGTTCGGCGTGATGGGGACCGTGTCGGAGATCAGCCCCGGGCCGGTGGTCACGACCTACGAGTTCAAGCCCGACGCGGGGATCAAGTACGCGAGGATCGTCGGCCTCGCCGACGACCTGGCCCTCGCCCTGGAGGCGGAGTCGATCCGCATCGACCGAATGAGCGGCCGGGGCACGGTCGGGATCGAGATCCCCAACGAGGTGCGGGAGACCATCTACCTGCGCGAGATCATCGAGTCCGACAGCTTCCGCAAGGCGCCGTCGCGCCTGACCCTTGCCCTCGGCAAGACGGTGAACGGCGAGACGTACTTCACCGACCTGGCCACGATGCCGCACCTCCTGATCGCGGGCTCGACGGGCACCGGCAAAAGCGTCGGCCTCAACTGCATGATCGCGAGCATCCTGTACAAGGCCACGCCGGGCGAAGTGCGGATGATCCTCATCGACCCCAAGCGCCTGGAGCTCGGCGTCTACGAGGACATCCCCCACCTGCTGACGCCCGTGGTCACCGACCCCAAGATCGCGGCCAGCGTGCTCAAGTGGGCGGTCACCGAGATGGAGAAGCGGATCCGCATGCTGGCTTCGGAAGGGGTTCGGAACATCGAGCAGTTCAACAACATCATCCGCGCCGAGCGTCCGCCCGCCGCGGCGGACGCCGAGGCGGAGGACCTGAAGCCGTTGCACTACATCGTGATCGTCATCGACGAGCTGGCCGACCTGATGATGGTCTCCTCCCACGAGGTCGAGGAGTCGATTACCCGGCTCGCCCAGATGGCGCGCGCGGTGGGCATCCACCTGATCCTGGCCACGCAACGTCCGTCGGTGGACGTGCTCACCGGGCTCATCAAGGCCAACTTCCCCTCCCGCATCTCGTTCCGCGTGGCGGCGAGGGTGGACAGCCGGACGATCCTGGACTCCATCGGCGCCGAGCACCTCCTGGGCAAAGGCGACATGTTGTTCCTGCCCCCCGGGTCCGCGCGGCTCACCCGCATCCACGGCGCCTTCGTCACCGAGCAGGAGATCGCGCGCCTGACGTCGTACCTTCGCAAGACCGGCAAGCCGACCTACGACGACACCGTGGGCAAGATCGAGCGCGCCACCGAGGCGGCGGAGGTGGACGAGCGGGACGACCTGTTCGACGAGGCGGTGCGCTTCGTCGTCCAGAGCGGGCAGGCCTCGACGAGCATGTTGCAGCGGCGGTTCCGCATCGGGTTCTCCCGCGCGGGGCGCCTGGTCGACGTGATGGAGCGCGACGGCATCGTCGGGCCCGCGGACGGATCCAAGCCGCGGGAGATCCTGGTGGCCGCCGACTACTACGAGACGGTGGACAGCTGGCCGAAATGACCCTGGCGCGGCGATCCCGATCGGCGGGGCGGCTGCTCGCGGCCGTTTGCGCGGGCGCGTTGTGCGCCGTGGATGCCGCCGGCGATGCCGTTCCGAAGCGCCGCGCCCCTCCGCGGAAGGTGGTCTCGACCGCCGCCCCCGCCACCACGACCGGGCCGGACCGGGCCCTCTACGTCGAGGCGCAGC
>Ga0326597_10008773_pt1 | contig 13595 bp, 15 predicted proteins | sample RVTome_12_FD_203789 | JGI IMG/M metagenome (GOLD analysis project Ga0326597, IMG submission 203789) | Soil microbial communities from uranium-contaminated site in the Upper Colorado River Basin, Wyoming, United States - RVT100D185 | ecosystem: Environmental > Terrestrial > Soil > Contaminated >... | reverse complement strand
AAGATCAACTTGAAGTCGCGTTTCGACCGCAAGAATTATTTCTATCCCGACCTGCCGCAGGGCTATCAGATCTCGCAATACAAGGAGCCGGTCGTGGGCGAGGGCGAGGTCGAGGTCGAGCTCGACGACGGCGAAACGATCAGTGTACGGATCGAACGTCTGCATCTCGAGCAGGACGCCGGCAAATCGATCCACGATCTCGCGCCGAAAGACTCCTATGTCGATCTCAATCGTTCCGGAGTCGCGCTGATGGAGATCGTCTCGCGCCCCGACATGCGTTCGGCGGAGGAGGCGGCGGCCTATTTCTCGAAGCTCAGGACGATCCTGCGCTATCTCGGGACTTGCGATGGCAACATGGAAGAGGGCTCGATGCGCGCCGACGTCAATGTGTCGGTGAGAAAGCCGGGCGCCCCGCTCGGCACGCGGACCGAGACCAAGAACATCAATTCGATCCGCTATGTGAAGCAGGCGGCCGAGCATGAAGCGCGCCGGCAGATCGAAGTTCTCGAGAGCGGCGGAAAGATCGTTCAGGAAACCCGGCTTTTCGACGTCGCGACGGGCCGCACGCGGACGATGCGCTCGAAGGAGGACGCCCACGACTACCGCTATTTTCCGGACCCGGATCTTCTTCCCCTGGCGCTCGATCCTGACTGGGTGGAGAAGATCAAGAGGGGCCTGCCGGAACTGCCGGACGCCAAGAAGCGCCGATTCATGGAGAGCTACGGCCTGTCGCTCTACGACGCCGCTGTCCTCGCGAGCGACAAGGCGAAGGCCGATTATTTCGAGGCGGTCGCCAAGGGACGCGACGGCAAGCTCGCGGCGAACTGGGTGACGACGGAACTCTTCGGCGCCCTGAATAAAAGCGGCAAGGAGATCGCCGACTCGCCGATTTCCGCGGGCCAGCTCGGCGCGCTCATCGATCTCATCTCGAGCGGCGAGATTTCGGGCCGCATCGCCAAGGACGTCTTCGCCATCATGTTCGAAACCGGCGGCGATGCGGGCAAGATCGTCGAGGAGAAGGGCCTCAGGCAGGTGACCGATACGGGCGCCATCGAGAAAGCCATCGACGAGATCATCGCGGCGAACCCGCAGCAAGCCCGGCAGGTGAAGGAAAAGCCGAAAACCTTCGGCTGGTTCGTCGGCCAGGTGATGAAGGCGACCGGCGGCAAGGCCAATCCGGCGGCGGTGAATGAGATTTTGAAGAAGAAGCTGGGGGTCGATGGGTAGGGATTGGGGACTAGGGATTAGGGATTGGCGGCTGGAAGATTTTCGCCGTCATCCCGTGCGCGCTGGAGCAAATAGTGCTGCTGTTCAGGATAATTGCTCTTCACCAATCCCTAGTCCCTAGTCCCTAGTCCCTAGTCCCTAGTCCCTAATCCCTATTGCCCTGCGCGCGTCCGCGCTATGCTGGGAACGGGCTGGCGAGAACCTTTTCAGGGAGATCTGACCATGACCATACGCTATCCGATAGTGCTGGGCGCAGTGCTTGCCTTCGCCGGCTGCGCGAGCGCGCCGCAGGAAGAAGAAGTCAACAAGAGCGCGGCGAAAACGCTCGCCAAATACGAGCGCACGGGAGAGAAGACGACCTGCCTCAGCATCACGCAAATTTCGCAGATCAGGCCGGTGACGGAATCGACGTTTCTGGTGAGAGTCCGCGCCGGCGATTATTATGTCAACGACGTCTCCGGCCGGTGCAACGGCGCGACGCAGAGCTTCACGCGCATCGAATACACGACATCGTTGAACCAGCTCTGCAGCAACGAAATCATCCGGATTGTCGACAACACGAACGGCTTTCAGGTTGGCGGCTGCAGTCTTGGATCCTACGAGAAACTGCAGAAGAAACCGCCGGCGGACGAGGAGGGCTGAGCGCGCAATGCGGCGCCGTCAATACGTAAAATCCGTACGAAGAGTAATGCCTGAAGGCGCGGTTTCCGGTTGACGAGTCCCACGACCCCCCTTCGTGACGCGCCGCGAAGGATGGGCTGCGGGGCTCGCCGCTCAACGCTCAGGCAAGTCCGGCGCAAGCGGGCGAGGCGTAAACCTTTCGGTAAGTTTCCGTTTACGGGATTTTAGCTTCCAAGCTTACATCCTTGTCATGGTTAACCCTGGCGCCTCGTCGCGGGGGAGGGAGCATGAGAGGGCGAACTATGTCGATTGCGATTGAGGCCAGCGCGTTCGCTTCGGCCGAACCGATCATCAGCGGCGCGGAAATGTACCGCCTCGGCCTCGAAGCCTCGACCATGGGCGAGATTGGGGATGTCGATCTCATCACGGCGCATATGTGGTTCAATCTCGCCGCCATGCAGGGCAACCTCGAAGCGCGCGCCTACCGCGCCGAGCTCGCCGGCGAGATGACCGCGGAGGACATCGCCGACGCCCAGCGCCGGGCCCGCGAATATCTGGCGAGCCACCGTCCCCTCGCACGGGCCTGAGGCAAGCGTTCCGACTGTCTGGCGAAGCGAGACGACGCTCATTCAAATTTTTCGGTCGCGGCGAGCGGCCCGTCTTCGCTCTTTGAGCTACGCCGGGCACGCTTCGCCTTCGGCCTCGCATGGCTGCGCCACGCGGAGCCGAAGGCGAAGCGTGGTGGAGGGGGATGGATTCGAACCATCGTAAGCCGAAGCTGCCAGATTTACAGTCTGGTGGATTTAACCACTCTCCCACCCCTCCAAGGGGGCCGGCGCCGGCCGCAAGAACGCGGCCGAAAGCCGGGTTGCGGGCCGGCGAAATCGAAGAACGGCTCGCCGCCCGCTACGAGAACGGGGTCTATAGCCTCGCCGTTTCGCCGGCGCAACCGCCGCTCTCCATGGGCGTCGTCTCCGGCTATGCGGGGCGCCTTCCACTCGCTCTGCTCCCGCCGGTTTCGCGGAGTCGATAAACCGGCTAAGCCCCGGGGAAATGAAACCGGGCAAGAAAATCGGCGCGCAGCGGCGCAAGGATCGCCGGCGCAGCGGGGCCGGCGGAAAAGCCTACGGGCGCGGCAAAGCGCGCCCGCCTGCCGGCGCGAGCGGGGAAAAATCCGCGCCCAAGCGCAAGCCCTCTCCGCCGGCGCAAAGACGGGCGGCGGAGGCCGAGCGTCCCGCGCATCTGTGGATTTACGGCCGCCATGCGGCGCTCGCGGCGATCGCCAATCCGGCGCGTGTCATCCGGCGCATTCTGATTGCCGAAACCGCGCTTCAATGGATCAGCGAGGCGCGCGTGCCGCGCCAGCGCCTCGCCTCGCTTGTCGAAGCCCGGCGCGAAGATTTCGAACGCGCTCTGCACGAAGGCGCGGTGCATCAGGGCGTCGCCGTCGAGGTCGAGGACTTGCCGCGCGCGCGCCTCAAGGACGCCTGCGAGCCGGGCGGCGACCGCCGGCCGGTCGTCGTTCTCGACCAGATCACCGATCCGCACAATATCGGCGCGATCTTCCGCTCGGCGGCGGCCTTCGGGGCCCGCGCGATTATTGTGCAGGACCGGCGCACGCCGCCGCTCGCCGGGGCGCTGGCAAAAGCCGCCGCCGGCGCTGTCGAGATCGTCCCGTGCGTCGAGGTCGTCAATATCGCCCGCGCCCTCGAAGGGCTGAAAGGCCTCGGCTATCATTGCGCCGGGCTTGCGGGCGAAGCGGACGCCGCCATCTCCGCGCTGCCGGAAGACAGGCCGGCGGCGCTCGTCCTCGGGGCCGAAGGCGAAGGCCTCCGGCGGCTCGTCGCCGAGACTTGCGACCGCCTCTATCGCATCCCGATTTCGCGGCGGATGGAAAGCCTTAATGTCTCGAACGCCGCCGCCGTCGCGCTATATGAAATTGGGCGTTCCTGGGAGAGGAAGCTATGACGGAGAAAACGCACAAAGGCGGCTGTCATTGCGGCGCCGTCCGCTTTGAAACCAAAGGCGCGCCGAAATTCGTGGCGCGCTGCCATTGCGCGGATTGCCGGCGCTCGACCGGCGGGGCGTTCTCGACCTGGGTCGGCTTCAACGCCGATCAGGTCCGCTGGCCGGCGCCGCCGCAAACTTATGAAAGCTCGAAGGGCGTCAAGCGCGGCTTCTGCTCATCGTGCGGCACGCCCGTGTCGTATCAGGGCGAGAAATGGGCCGGCGAGATGCACTTCCTGATCGGCGTCTTCGACGATCCGTCCGCGTTCGTTCCGACCGGAGACGCCTTCGGCAAGGAAGCGCTCGCCTGGTGCGCGCCGAAAGCAGTTGATAGGGAATAGGGAATAGGGAATAGAAGATCTCCCGCACCAAAATTCAGACTGCTGTCAATGCCTTTTCCCTTTTCCCTCTTCCCTTTTCCCGTCTCGACGAGACGCCGCCGATGGCGCGGTCATCGCCCGGGCGCCCAACAGCGCGCGTGCTGCCTAAATGATTTCGGCTGGCCGGCGTTCCGCTGTACCTTCGCGGGGACAACGGAGCCCTCTCATGTCCCACTTCCGCCCGAACGCCGATCTTGAAACGCACGAGGTCACCAACCAGCCGCCGCCGCTCGAAGACGTCAACATCTTCGAGACCGACGTGGCGCTCAAAGGCGCGGTCGAGAAGGCCGGCGGCGCCTGTCATTCTGAGCACCTTTCGGCCTTCGGGGCGCGTTGCGGGTCGGCGGAAGTCATCGAGTGGGGCGTTCTCGCCAACCGCAATCCGCCGCAATTGAAGAGCTTCGACCGCTATGGCCGCCGGCTCGACGAGGTCGAGTTCCACCCGGCCTATCACCAGCTCATGGACCTCGGAATTTCGGCCGGCGTCTCGGCCGGAGCCTGGCGCGCCAAGGAGGCCGGCCACGTTCTCCATTCGGCGCTGATGTACATGATGGGCCAGGCCGACGGGGGCGTGTGCTGTCCGATGTCGATGACCTATGCGGCGGTGCCGGCGCTGCGCCATGAGCCGGCGGTCGCGGCGGACTGGGAGCCGCGCGTCACCTCGGGGAATTACGATCCGCGATTTATTCCGGTCACGGAAAAGCGCGGCGCGACCATGGGCATGGCGATGACCGAGAAGCAGGGCGGCTCGGACGTTCGCGCCAACACGACGCGCGCCGCCCCGCTCGGCGGCGGCGACTACGCGCTCACCGGCCACAAATGGTTCTGCTCCGCGCCGATGTGCGACGCCTTCCTGACGTTGGCGCAGACCGAAGCCGGCCTCACCTGCTTTCTCGTTCCGCGCTGGCGGCCGGACGGAACCCGCAACGCCTTTCACATCATGCGCCTTAAAGACAAGCTCGGCGACCGCTCCAACGCCTCGTCCGAAATCGAGTATCACGGCGCCTTGGCGCGCCGCGTCGGCGAAGACGGGCGCGGCGTCAGAACCATCATCGACATGGTGCAGCATACGCGCCTCGACTGCCTTGTCGGCTCGGCGGGCGGCATGCGCGCCGCGCTGCGCGAGGCGGCGTGGCACGCCGCCCATCGCTCGGCGTTCCAGAAGAAGCTCATCGATCAGCCGGCGATGACCGCCGTGCTCGCCGATATGGCGCTCGAAAGCGAAGCGGCGACGGCGCTTGGATTCCGCATCGCGCGCGCTTTCGACAATGCGGCGGCGGACGAAAGCGAGGCGGCGTTCGCGCGCCTGGCGACGCCGGTCGCCAAATTCTGGATCTGCAAGCGCCAGCCCGGCCTCGTTTACGAGGCCCTCGAATGTCTCGGCGGGGCTGGCTTCATCGAGGAAGGGCCGATGCCGCGCCATTACCGCGCCGCGCCCCTGAACGCCGTCTGGGAAGGCTCCGGCAACGTCATCGCGCTCGATATCTTGCGCGCCATCGGCCGCGAGGAGGGCAGCCTTCAGGCGGTGTGGTCGGAAATCGCCCGCGCCATCGGCGCGAGTCCCGAATACGACGCCCACACACGCCGCCTGGAAGCCTGGATCGAGCCCGGCGCGATCGGCGAAGGACGCGCCCGCCGGCTCGCCGAAGATATGGCGCTGGCGCTCGAAGCGGCGGCGCTCCACCGCTACGCGCCGGATTTCCTGTTCGACGCCTTCTGCAAGGCGCGCCTCGATCCCGAGCAAAGATCGTTCGTCTACGGCGCGCTGCCGACGGGGATCGATCAACGGGCGATCGTTGCGCGGGCGGTGGTTGGAGGAAGGGAATAGGGAAAAGGGAATAGGAAGTAGAGGGCAGCTCACCCCCTATTCCTTATTGCCTTTTCCCTATTGCCTATTGCCTACTCGCGACAAATACCACCGGCCCATCCGCCGCGTCCTTGTCGAGAAAGCCGACCATGCCGGTCTGCGCCGTTGCGCCTTCGGCGGCGATCTGAATGTAGACGAGCATGTCGCCGCGCCGGTCGGCGTTGAAGTCGGCGTGGGCGATTTCCTGAACGAGCATTGTCTGTCCGCCCGAATTTATGCGCCACTCGCCGGCGCCGGCGCGGACGACATTCGCCGGCGCATCCTCCCCCGCTTCTTTTCCGATCCGGAACGGGGCGCCGGCGATGAGCAATCTGATATCGGCTTCGGAACATTCTCCGCTTGCGAAGTAGCTGGTCTTCGCCGGCCGGGCTTTCATGAGGAGGGCTCGCGCGCCGCAGTCGCGGGTGAAGAAAGCCTCGCGCCGCATTTCGCGCGAGGAGCGCGCGCGCCAGCCTTCGCCAAGCCTTGCTTCGTATTCCTCGCAGGTGCGCACCGCCTCAAGGCCGCGCGCCTCATCGCCTGGCGGCGACAGCCGGAGATTGACGCTCGCCCCCCGGTCGTCGAGGACGGGGCTTTCGGCGAGCGCTTGGATCTCCTGAGGCGAATAGCACCGCGCGCCGTCGGGCGCGCCGATATCGGTCCCGAGGCACAGGAAAGCCTCCTCGCCCGGCGCCAAAGCGCGCTGGAGCACGACGCCGGCCGCCGCCGCGAGAACCAGGGCGAGCGCTGCGCCGCCGGCGATAAGAAGGACGCGCTTGCGTTCGAGCGCCATTCAGAGGAGTCCCAGCTCGGCGAGCTTTGCCCGCAAGCGGGACGGCCCGCGGCGTGCGGCCCGATTGAGATCCTTCGGCGCGTCTTCGGGCCGGAGATACCGCCAGCCCTGAAAGGCGCGGCGCGGCTGGGCTTCGGTTTCAACCAGCTTCGGATCGAGAAGGATGGCGCAGCGTTCGATCCCGTCGCTTCCGGTTGCCGGCTCAAGACCGACGATCCGCTGGCGGACGAGAATGACGCCCTTGATCACCCAGTAGAGCGAGCCGCCGCCGAGGAGCTCGTCCTTGCGCCGCGGGAACATGCGCGTCACGTGCTCGCTCGTCCTTCCGAACGGCCCATTTGCATTCCGCGCCACGCGCTCTTCCACCCACGCCGCGAGGTCCTCGACCGCTTCGGCGCCGACGCATAATTTCACCAGATGAACGCTCATGCGGGTCGTTGTTTTGTCGCGTTTTCTTAACGCGAGCGGGCTTCCACTTCGCTTGAAAACGCTCAAGCTCCCGTTTGGCTTATTCCGCAAGTCTCAGGCGCGCAAGCTCCCGGGCGCGCTGGCGCTTGAGATCGTGACGCGCCGTGCGCTTCACGAGAATGTAAAGAATGAAATAGCACATGGCCGCGCCGACCGCGGCAAGCCACATCGGCAGCCTCTCGAAAAGCGCCGTGAACTGGTCGTAGCTGAGCCCCATCGAGGCGGCGAGAGCCGGAAATTCCTGGCCGATGAGCAGCGTCGCGCCAAGCCCGGTGAGCGCAAACGCCAGCATGCCCGCCAGGATGGCGCCGACGGTGACGCCCATGTCGGCGTGCTCCTCGTCCTTCGAGATGATCATTTTCGAGGGGTCGCCCGAGATCGCCTGCGTCGCGGCGAAGAGCGCGCGCGCCCGTCCGGCCTTCTCCTCCACCGACAGGGCGGACTTGCTCTTGTCGCGCAGGGCGTCGAAATTGACCAGCGGCGCCGACTTCAATTCCGCATCCGAAATATAGGCCGGCTCGCATTCCGGGGCGGGCTGGACGTCAGAGGACGGAACGACCAGCGACGCGTCGGTCGGCATCAGGAACAGGGATTTTTCCGCGGCGCGCCGGCGCATCAATCCGTCGAGGGTGACGAGCTCGCAGCTGACCCGCGCCTTGGTCCACATCTCGAACGCCTGCGCGGCGGCGAGCTTGTCGCCGGAATTGAGCTTCCTCAGCACCGTCGATTTGCGCCAGCTCTCTTCCCCGATATTGAAGATCAGCGACACCAGCGCGTCGTGCTCGTTCTGATTGAGCGGCGCACGGACGGTGTCGGCGAGCAGGGTTTCGATCGGCTTCACGTCCTCGCGCAGGAGACGTTCGGCGTCGCCCTCGGTGACGGCCATGCCGTGGCGCGCGGTTGACGTGTGGCCGTAGCCGACCGTCCATTGCTCGCTCGGCGCGTAATGGGCCGACATCCTGAGGCCCTCATAGCCCTTGATCAGGTTGAGCCCTGTTTCTCCCGTTCGCATGGCGACCCGCCGATCCCCTCGTTACGCACCAACCCCGCGACGCGTTCTGACGACCCTTCCCATGGGCCGGCCGGACGACGGACCCGTGGCGGGGGACAAGGCCGGCATTCCCCCGCGCGCTCCGCCGCTCAGTTAAGGTTTGTTTAGCATGCCCGGCCCGGCTTTGGTAGGCGCTGGAGGCTTCGGCGCGCTGTGCCGAGCCGGGACTGTGTCGAAATGGTCCCCATGCGCCGGGCCGCGCGCACCGCGCCAGATGTGCTAAGGTTGTATCTTGCAGGCTTCCGGGAGGCTACGCGCGGCGATTTGCCGGCGTTTCCGGGACCGGCCGCCCGGCGCGGCTGGCATGAGACTTGGGTATGAGCTTGGGGGACGCGGCTCGCCTGGGACGTTTCCTCCGCCGCCATGGGGCGAAATCATCGCCCGGAGGCGACGTCTGTGTCAAAAATTCCCGGGCAGTGGTGGGTTAGCGCTATGATGGGTAACGGACTGGCGAATGTTGCGGCTGCGATCATCATCGCCGCCGCGATTTTGTGGAATGGCGGGTTCGGCCGCAACGGCGGGCCAAGCGAAGAAGACTTCGCCGAATGGTATGCGCGGGCGGTCGGCGACATCCGCAACGACATCGTCGTCAATTGCGGCTGCTGCGGGGAAGGCCAGAGGAGGGCCGGCGGCGAACCTTTTTAGGAGCCCGTCCTTCTCCCAAGCGGGTCGCCGGTTACGTCCCCGGCGTTCCACTTGGAGAGGGGCGGGCGCCAGAGAGCACCTCGCCGCTGGAGGTTCCGCCGGCGGCCTATCCTCCCGAAGACCCTTACGTGTTTCCGCCGTGGGGCGGCTACGCGCCTCCGGGCGTGCTTATCCCGCCGCCGTTCCCGATTCCGCCTTGCAATCCTGAGACGGACGAGGATTGTCCTCCGCCGCCCCCGCCGCCGACCGACGTGCCCGAGCCGGGAACCTTGTTCATCCTGCTGATCGGCGCGGCCGCCCTGTGGCTCGGGACGCGCGCTCCGCGGCCGGCGCTGGAGAAGACCGGCGGATCGCTTCGCGACGATAACGGTCGTTGAAGCGTAATCGTCAGAGCACGGCGCTTCTACGGTCGACCCAGGATGCGCCGTGCGATAGAGTGGTTTGCGATTGGATTGAATGAACCGTGCAGATCTCACCCTTGGTGATCCTTCGTGTCCTTGGTGGTTAAACACAAAGAGCACGAAGACTCACCAAGGGCAGCGCCCAAGCATTTCGGCAATCCGTTTGCAGCTTGCGCTCTAAATCCACCGCCGCACGCTGCGCCGATACGCCTCGTATTCCTCGCCGAAACGCTCGGAGAGGTAGCGTTCCTCCGGGAGGATCGCGAAGACATGGATGACGGCGCCGGCGAGCGCCGTCGTCAGGATGATCCACACATTCGACGTCGCGATGCCGAAGCCGGCGCCGAACATCATCATCGCGAAATAGATCGGATTGCGCGAGAACCGGTAGGGACCCTTGGTGAAGAGATGATCCTTCGGGGTTTCCGGGCGCAGCTTTTCGCCGGCTTCGGCGAACGCCGAAACCGCTGATATGATGAGCGCGAGCGAAGCGAGGACGATGAGCCCGCCGAGCCCTTCGGCAAAAGCGTGCAGCAAAGGGAGCCGCCCGCCGGCGAACAGCCGGATCGCATAGCCGGCCAGAAGCGCCACGAACATCACGCTCGGCGGGTGCAGCCGAACCTTCGGGCCGTTTCCCCTGATCGATGCGTCCATGCTCAGCCTCTGTCGCGAAGGAGCCGCTGCTTCTGGCGCGACCATTCGCGCTCCTTGACCACCTCGCGCTTGTCGTGGTGTTTGCGGCCGAGCGCCAGCCCGAGCGCCAGCTTGGCGATGCCGCGCTCGTTAAAATAGAGCCTTAAGGGCGCCAGCGTATAGCCTTTGCGCTGCACGGCCTGCGTCAGCCTGTCGATCTCGCGCTTACGCAGGAGAAGCTTGCGCGGACGGCGGGGATCGTGGTTTTCGCGGTTTCCGGCCGAGTATTCCGGAATATTGGCGTTGATCAGGAAAATCCCGCCCCCTTCCGGCGCGGCGTAGGCTTCGGCGATATTGGCCTTGCCTTCGCGCAGCGCCTTCACCTCGGTGCCGGTCAGCACGATGCCGGCCTCGAACACGTCCTCGACCTGATAGTCATGGCGCGCCCGCCGGTTTTCGGCGATCACCCGGCGCCCGTCGTCGGCCTTTTTCGCCGTCATCAGCCGATCAGCCCGAGGCCTTCGAGAACCTCGCGCAGCCTCTTCCTGACCGCGTCGGGCGGCGGGACCAGCGGCAGGCGCAGCTCGTCCGAGCACAGTCCGAGAAGCGACAGCGCGTATTTGACCGGACCCGGGCTCGTATCCCTGAACAAAGCGTCGTGCAGCGGCGCGAGCTTATCCTGCAGGCGCAGCGCCGCTTCGAAATCGCCGTCGAGACAGGCCTGCTGCATGGCCGCGCAGAGATCGGGCGCGACATTCGAGGTGACGCCGATGCAGCCCGTTCCGCCCATGGCGTTGAAGCCGACCGCGGTCATGTCTTCGCCGGAAAGCTGGATGAAATCGTCCGCTGCGGCGAGACGCTGCAGGGCGATCCGGGCGAGATCGCCGGTCGCATCCTTCACCCCGACGATGCGCGGCAGGCGGGAGAGCGCGGCGATGGTCTCGACCGCGAGATTGGAGGCGGTGCGGCCCGGCACGTTGTAGAGAATGATCGGCAGGCCCACCGCGTCGTGAAGCGCCGTGAAATGCGCGACGAGGCCGGCCTGGCTAGGCTTGTTGTAATAGCCGGTGACGGCGAGAATTGCGTCGGCGCCGGCGGCTTCGGCAAAGCGCGCGAGCTCGATCGCCTCGGCGGTCGCATTCGAGCCGGCCCCGGCGATGACCGGAACGCGCCCCGCCGCGGCGCCGACGCAGAGCTCGATGATCCGCCGGTGCTCGGCATGGGTGAGAGTGGCGGATTCGCCGGTCGTGCCGCCCGGAACGAGGCCATGCGTTCCAGCCTCGATCTGCCGATGGACGAGCCGCCGACAGGCGTCCTCGTCGACGGCGCCGCGCCGGAAGGGCGTGACGAGAGCGGTGATGGAGCCGTGGAAGGTGTGCATGTTCAGGATGCGCCGATTTTTAATGGTCGATAGCCCCTCGCAGCGCCTCTCGCAAGCTATAGCATCGGGCGATAAGTCAGGATCGCCCGATGCTATAGAGTCTTCAGTGGTCGCGCCGGCCCGCGCGCGAACGCGCGCAGATTATAAATTGGCCGCTTCGCGGCCGGGCGAAAAACCGGCCGTCGCCGGCCGAAGCCTGCCGAAGTCGAAGCGGGCCGGCGCCAGCTATGGCCGGCGAAGGCCGGACCTCATCGTGAGCCTGTCGAAGGATCACTTTTTCGACCGGCGTGCGTTCGGCGGTTTTGAGCAGCTCGCCGAAGCGGCGCCTGGCGTCGGCGGCGGGGAAGGATTTCATGGCGCTTCTCCGGCCGGCGGTTTTGACCAAAAGTCGAAAGTCGCCAAATTTCCGGACCCGCCATTTTCCTCGTCTGCAGCCCGGTTTTGATCAAAATTTCCGCCGCCGCCGGCGGAATTTTGATCAACAGCGCCCGCGCCCGAAGCCCCGGACTTGATCCGGGGGAGCGCCATCGCGGCCGAAGCCGGCGCCGATGATCCGTAAGCGATGCGATAAGTCATGATGCGGACAAGCTCCTTTCTACACGGCCTAGAGCATCGGGCGTTAATTCGGAATCAGGCCCGATGCTCTAGTCTTTGTTTTGTCGCGCCGTTTTCGCGCAAAACCGGTTCCCACTTTTGCGCACGGCGCTCTAATATAAGGCCGCCGGAAAAGGCGGGGATAAGTTTTTATTTTGGGTCGATTTTAACCATCCAGGGCGCGGGCGCGGTTGAGGAATTCCGATCGGCCGGGGCGCGCAACCTATTGGGGTGAGGCCTGATGCCGGCCAGCGTCGACGAGGACTCATTTCCGTCGCTGTTCCTCAACGCACACACAACCACCATCCCCCCGATCCCCCCGATCAAGTCGGGGGCGGAGGACGCGCTGCGCCCCGTCCTTCGCGCCCCGGATCAGGTCCGGGGGCCTTCGGCGCAGACTCGCAGGTTTGCGCCGATTTGTGAATCGTTTGTCAGGGACACAACACTAGAGCGCGTTCCCGAAAAGTGGATACCGGTTTTCGGAAAGAACGCGCGACAAACAAAACTCTAGAGCAAGTTCCCCGACTCGCATTTCGGGGAACTTGCTCTAGCCGAAGCCAGCTATGGCCGGCGAAGGCCGGATTCCACTTTTTCGCCCGGCGCTCCAGGGCGCATTTTGAACCCTCGGCAAATGCGTTACTGTCAGCCGGCGGCAGGCGGAGGGTTCCCTGGAGTGACGCATGGGTAAGGCGCGAATAGGGCGCGGTTTGGCGGGTTTGGCGGCAAGGGCGGCGGCTGTAATCGCGCTCCTCGTTCTTTGCATGCCGGCGGCGGCCATGGCGCCGCCGCGCCTGAAACCGCCCGCGCCCGGCCCGGTTTACGTCAGCCGCAGCACGATCGCGCTCCTCGATGAAACCCGCGAGGCGATCGAGCGGCGCAACTGGTCCGCCGCCCAAGCGACGGCGCAAAGGGTCGCCGATCCGATCGCCAAAAGCCTCGCCGAGTGGTTCTACTTCTACGCCGAAGATCCGAAAGTCGATCTTGGCGAGGCCGACGCCTTCCTCGATACGCATCCGGACTGGCCGGCGCTTTCGAAAATTCAGATGCACGTCGAGAAGCGCATATCGGACAATGCGCCGGCGCGCGCCGTCCTCGATTTCTTCGACACCCGCGATCCTCTGACCGGCGAGGGAGAGCTGCAGCTTGCCCGCGCTCTCTCTTCAACCGGCGACAGCGCCGCCGCGCTCATTCATGTGCGCGGCGCCTGGGTCAATCACGATTTCATTCTCGCCGACGAGCAGAAGCTGCTAGCGAATTATGGGCGGCGGCTCGCGCCCGAAGACCACGCCGCGCGGGTCGACCGGCTGCTCTGGGAGCGTCAGGCGACGGCGGCGCGCCGGGTCTTCTCCCGCCTCGAAGCGCAGGGCCGGCGGATGGCCGAAGCGCGCGCCGCGCTTGTCCTCGGCGCTTCGAGCGGGCCCGATCTCTTCTATGCGCTCAGCGAGGAGGAACGGCTCGATCCCGGGGTTCTTCTCGCCGCCGTCCGCTATTACCGGCGCAGGGAGGAAGAGCCGCGCGCCGTCGCGCTCGCCCTCAAGGCGCCGGCCG
>Ga0326597_10008771_pt1 | contig 13597 bp, 6 predicted proteins | sample RVTome_12_FD_203789 | JGI IMG/M metagenome (GOLD analysis project Ga0326597, IMG submission 203789) | Soil microbial communities from uranium-contaminated site in the Upper Colorado River Basin, Wyoming, United States - RVT100D185 | ecosystem: Environmental > Terrestrial > Soil > Contaminated >... | reverse complement strand
CCTTGATATGCGTGACGGTGATTTCGGGAGAGGCAGGCCAGCTTCGCTTGTCGGTCGTGCCAACGAGCGCGCTCACGTCAACGACGCGAGCTTCACCGCAAGTCCAAGACAGCGGAACCTGCTCGGTGGTCATCGAACTTGTCCCTCGTTTGCCATGCTTCTGTTCGTATTCCTGGAGCCAGCCTCGCACTTGGGGCGCGTACTGTACGGCTTTGCCTTCGGGCGGGAGCGCACAGGCCGGCGGTACGAGATGCGTTCCCGCCATGCTGTCCATCAGGTGCGTGTGATGCCACATGTCGAGATACTCGGAATACAGGAAGTCGATCTTCAGGTAGACCTGCCGATGCTGGCCGGCCCCGACGCCAGGCGAAGTGACCGGCAAATCTGCAGCCAGTGTTGGCGTGAGATCGATCGCCCGCCTTGCCTTTGCCGATTCGATCAACCGCTTCGGCAAGTCGCCTCCCGCAATCGCGAACGCCCGCCCTTCGCCGTACGGTCCGTCATTGTGCTTTGGCCCGAACATGCAGTAAAACGCGCCCATCGGTGGCAAAGCACCTAGATTCGTCGCACCCTCGGTCCAGATCATGCCGTACTTGAGACCGGCGTAATGCGTCGGCTCGGCGAGGCTCGGCAACGGCCCCATGCTGGCGCTGTCGGTTCCTAGCGTCATCACCTTACGTGTGGCCAGGAACTCCATGCAATCGGGATCGGGATCCGGATAGCCGGGAGCCTTGTGATCGAGCGCGTCGGCGATGTAACGATTGCCAGCCGGTAGCGGCAGGTAGTATTTGTCGGAGTAATCACTGCGGAACAAAACGACATCGCCGAACCGCAACTTGCGATGCTGTTTCTCGAATCGCATCACGTGCTCGCGCGTGACCAGCGGACTCTCGCCTTTGGGTGCTTTGTCGAGCAAATCGCGAACATCGACGACGCACGCTTCGCCGCCGAACTGCCAAGCTTCCGTCTTGTCGATGTAAGCCAAACCCAACTCACCCGACTTTGGACGATTCAAATCGGGACGCGCCACTGAGTGCGGAGGCACATCCAGTTGCGTGCCCGTATTTCCATCGATCAGCAGCGCGTCGATGTTGTAAGGACTGTCGGGACCGATCGTGCGCTGATGCATGATCTGAAAGCGCGGAAACGGAGCCGTCGGCCACGTCGCGGGATATTCGGGCGCGACGAGCAACGAGCAGTCGATGAACTGCGTTTCCCTGGCTGTTGCCGTCAGCAAAGGACACGCGGACAGCACACCTACGACGATTACGAGCAATTGCCGGACACTCATGAGGCTCTACTCACGCATAACGAACTCGGACGAATGGCACGACAATCATAGCCGGTTGAACGGCGGCTGCAATCAAGCTCGTCGGGGAGACGGGACCGAATCAGTGATTCCCGGCCTACCTGACCAAATCGTCCAGAAGCTTGTCGACGACGGATTCTTCAAGCACTGCCTTTCGTTGTTGCATGATCGCGTTAGCGAGATCCGCGTCCCATAGCATCGGCGGAACCGGCCCTACGAATGCCAGCCTCGATTGCCTCACGCTGTCCCGATCGTCCGATACGGACATGCGCCAAGGCGCGGCGGCGAAGCGAGTTGCAAGTCTTCTAATCGCTTCGCCAGTTCTTTGCCGCAGGGTGGGCTCTCTTCCGGTGGCGTCATGCCGGAGTGAGACTCGCTGTTTCCGCGTCATATCGGAATTCGCCAATCGTCCCGTCCTTGATTCTGTGAATCGCCTCCTCAATTACTGCGAGTGGAACAAGAAACCATTCCCTGGGCTCCACCTGCGAGCCGAAGCGATCCTTCAGTTCCAGATCCAATCGTGCGCCAGCAAAAAACTTGTGCAGCAGTGCCTCGAGGGCTTTCCGATTGACATTTGCCAATTTGTATGTCGCGACGACTTCCACGCCAGCCAGAAGATAGGTCGGGTCCTTCTTCGCGTTTGCCAGCCGGCTTTTCACGTCTCCCCCAGTCACGCCGATCTTGTGGACGACCGACCTGTGCTCCATGACGAATGGATGATCCGATTGGCTCCGCAGCACGTAAACGTAGCCCGACGCCAAGTCATCCTCTTCTTCGACTTCGGAAAAAAGCGGTCCGAAGCCCGGTTCGGTGATGCGGCGGCTGGCTTTGTCCTTATTCAAGGCGCGCTGGAGTGACCGGACGAGAAGGTCACTTTCGGTGCCGTTGTCATAGACGACTCTGAGCCTGCGATCCGGACGACCATAGTCGCTGACGAAACGCTCGCCCAAATCCGCGACCATTACCTTCTGCCCGTCGAGGATAAAGAGGTCGCCTTTTATGACCTCCGCGTTGTCTTTGTATTTAACGGTCCACCGATCGCCCGCCTCCAACTCGCGCTGCACACTTTCGAAGATCGGCTGGAACTCGTCGAAGTCCTTGCAGGCGGTGCGCTGTGCGACTTCTTCGGGAGACTTGATTTCCTCGCGCAAACCGACATGAACGAGCTTGGTGACGTCGTTACCCGGCGCGGCATCTACCCCAAGAGCGGCCAGCAGGTCTTCGTCGTTGGGCTCGTCCTCAGTAAGATTTGCACTTGCATGATCTCCCGCGTCTAAAAGCCCACGGGAGTCCATGTCGCTTAAAACTTTGCGGCACTCCGCAGATTCCCGCATTCGATCCAGTCTCACGGCATAAAGACGCTCGAAGATATCACGGTACTCGCCGTGCTCGGGCACCCTTCCGTATTCCTCCACGAACCGTTCGATCTCCTCGAAGCCCGCGATGATTCGCTGCTCCTTGGCGGAGCGGCCGCCGGACGCAGCCGTGGCCGTGTCCACACCCAACTCGTCCAGCAATTCCAGGTCTTCATCCGTCGCACGTTCAGGCATTGCCGCCCTCCTTCACTTTGCGCTGCAGGAAGGCAATCCCCTCAGCCATTCGCTTTTCCCAGGGGTCCGCGGCGGTGAGCGAGGGCAGTCGTCCTTTTTCGTCCTTAAACCGCTTCGCGCGTTTCGCCAGGTCGCGAGCTTCGTCCAGCGTCATGCTCACCCGCTTGGCCGCAATGACCTCCGCGACCAGCTTGAGCCGCTCTTCGCTCATGGATTTGGCCAGAATCGCATAGGCTTCGCCAAAGGGATTGATGCGGTCGATCAGATCAATGTCGAGTTCCTTCACCGACAAAGCAAACTTCCGCACTCCATCAATGAGCGCGGTGTTCTGGGAATCCACTCCACCAACTTCGATCAGAGACTTTTTGGCTTGTTGAACCAGGTTCAGGGCCGCGATCGCGTGCTGGCGGACGGACTCCTGATCCGCGTCGTCCAGGTTCGGGAACTTCTCCTTCACGATCTTACCCATCCGAACCTGCGTCAGTTCCTCCGGTACGAGTTCCGCGTCGAACATCCCGCGCTCGAGCGCCTGCTTGTCCTGTACGAATGCGGTCACCAGTTCGACCAAGTCCTCGCGGCAGATGCGCTCGGCCTCCGGACTTTTCGGTTCTGCGAGCCCCTTGATCTCCAGTTGGATGAGGCCCGACTCCGGATTGACCCCGACGTTGCACTTGCTCGGATCGTAGCCGCCGTCCCCGTAGTCGTGACCGGGCATCGGGCCGTTGTTTGGGTTCTTCGGCCTGAACTCAAAGCGCGGTGCCAGCACCTGCTCCATCAGCAGGCTCGCGGCGATGGCCTTGAGCGTGTCGTTGACCGCCTCGGTGACAGCCCCCTCGGAGGCGTCAGGTTCGGCGATGAGGTTGGTGAACCGAGCCCGCGTCTTTCCGGGCGCATCGCGAGTGGCGCGGCCGATGATCTGCACGATTTCCGTGAGGCTCGATCGATAGCCGACCGTCAGCGCATGCTCGCACCAGATCCAGTCAAAGCCCTCCTTCGCCATGCCGAGGGCGATAATGATGTCGACGTGATCGCGGTTATTCTTCTGCATCGCATCCCTCAGCGCGGCGGAAACCTTCTCCCGCTTCGCCGGATCGTCATCCACCAGATCGGCAATCTTCAGGACTTTCCCCCCCTTGGTTTTCACGAGTTGGAAACCTGTCTTCGGATTGGCACCCTGCCAGTCCCCCAGTTCCTCGATGATGTGCTCCACCTCGCGGATCTTGTCCTTCGTGCTCTCGCGCGAGTTCACGTTGGGAATGTGCAGGATCGTCTTCTCCGCCGGGTTGAGCACCTTCAGGATTTCATCCGTGTAGTTGCCGGCGTAGAAGTAGTAGCCGATGTCGAGCTGCTTGAGATACTGGTAGCCATTGAGCTGCTCATAGTAAGTGTAAGTGACGGTGTCGAACTTCGACTCGTCGTCCGGATGCAGCACGGCCTCGGCATCGCCGCGGAAATACGAGCCGGTCATCGCCACGAGGTGCGCCTTGTCGCGTGCCATGAACTGGCGGACGTGATCGCCCAACCGGCTGTCCGGGTTGGCCGAGACGTGGTGAAACTCGTCCACTGCGATCAGGCGATCGTCGAACGCTTCCACGCCGAACTTCTCCACTGCAAACCGGAAGGTGGCGTGGGTGCAGACCAGCATCTTGTCGCCGCTTTCGAGAAACTTCTTGAGCCCGTCCACCTTGCCACCGTCCGTTCCCGGGCCGTCACAGAGATTCCACTTCGGCTCCACCTTCCAGTCCGCCCAGAAACCGAACCGGCTGAGCGGTTCATTGTGGAAGCTGGCACCGATGGCTTTCTCCGGCACGACGATGATGGCTTGCATGAGTTTCTGATTCGTCAGCTTGTCGAGCGCGACGAACATCAGCGCCCGGCTTTTTCCGGATGCTGGGGGTGACTTGATGAGCAAGTATTGCTCGCCGCGCTTCTGATAGACGCGCTCCTGCATCGGCCGCATGCCCAGCGCGTTCGAACGCGTGGAACTGCCGTCGTGGGCGTACCGGACGGACACAGAAGGAATGGTGACAGCCTGCGTTTTATTTACCAGTTTGCTCATTAGAACACGCCCCATTGTCGTCCGCTCGACATTCTAAATGCGCCGGATATCAGTCTGCTCCTCCTGAGCCATTTCGCCTTTTCGGTTCCGGTCCCCAAGGATAGTCGGAAACTTCTCGGGCCGGTCTGCTCGAACAGTAAGTTCTGATTATCGTAGGCCGCAGGCCCGCCTCCGCTTGGAATAGGGAGTACCAGCTTGTCCATCGCATTGTCACTATAAGTCAATGAATATTGATCAGAATGGTTCCCGAACGAAATCTCGACTTGCCCAATGGGTGTATTCTCAGGCAATGCGGCGGGCGTAAAGCCGAAGAAAACACGGGAGAGCCGCTTCATCATCAGCTGATTGCCCGGAAGATTCGGACTGCGGTTCTTTGTTATATTGCCAGCCTCAATCCAGTAATATCTACAGGCTCGTAGCTTCTGCAAGTCTTCACTTGAAATCGCTCCGCGACCGAGATCGCTGGTTGCGACGTCATCCTCCGTGGGCACAGGTTTTTTCAGATTATTTACGCTCTCGAACAAGTCGGCGTATCTGGTGAGCAACGGGTCATCTAGTGATGCCGCGCCGCGCCAGTATGTCGAAAACCATGTCTGCAATGCTTGCATGGCAGCAAGCGACGTCTGTTCGATCGCACCGTTTCGATTCACGCTAATAACGAGCCCGGCTTCGATTCCTCTCGACAATCCGGATCGAGAAATGTTTCCTGAGCCAGCAAGGGCGTAGTCGCGCTCTGCGCTTCGAACCAGAAAGCACTTCGGATGAAACGGTATTTTCGGCATGCCAGCATGCGCTAAACAGAAATCCGCGTCGTGTATACGAACGGATGAAGCTGGGGCAGACATTAACGCACTAAGTGCTAAAGGCTCGGTTCGGAGGTAGTCAAAAGATGTAAGCCAGCGCTTCTCCACCCGATTCCAGCGAGCCCCCATGGAGTTACTGAGTGCTCGTAGCAGGTCTCCCGCACCACTTGTTGTCACGTAAGCCGCAGCGACGTGAACGGACGCAACGCCACCATCGGATAATATGCGTTCGATTGCCCCTAGCGTCGTTCGCGATGCTGGTTGAGCGATGTAATCGATCTGTGTCATGTGAGAACCTTCCCGCTTGCAAACACTATCTTCCTAGTTACGCCACCTTTGCGTGGGGACGCAAAAAGCTCAAAGAGTCTCTCCAGTCGTTCTGTGTCATTTTTGAATCGCCGTCCGATGTAAATGCGTTCCAGGACCTCGTCGTTCCGCTCGTGCGCTTTCCGAAGGTCAGCCGGCATCGCGTCAGGATCGTAAAGGTCGGCGATCGTCGCCGGGAAATGCGCCTCGCGTGCGAGGAGGATGTCCTCAGCGCGAAGGGACAGGTCAGCCTTGTTTTGCTCAGTCAGGGTGGGTAGGGGGAAGGTGTTCCATCCCAAAGTATTGGAGTACCGGTAGTCTGTCTTGAGCTTTCCGCAGACGGCGGCAATCCATGCCAAGTGAAGCTTGGATACCAGTATCGCCATGTGCCAAAGAGGAGCGTCGTAGATGGCGAAAGCACTGTCCGCCACAATAGTCCTCGCATCAAGCAAACCCACAGGAAGATGGGAGCGGCGTTCAGAGCTATGGCGCGGGATGATGAGCGCCGAGTTCTTCGCGGATCCTTGGATTTGAACAAAACGATAAGGAAACTTCGCGTAATCCCGTGTCGATGCGGCCTTGCTAGACAAACGCATTTCCCTCACGGCTTCCAATCGCCGGCCGATGACCGCTGAATTTTTTGCGGCGTCATACGCATCTCGCTCGATCCACAGACAGTAACGAAGCTTTCCGTGAATGAAATCCTCGGATCCTGAAAACTGTCGCAGAAATCGTGAGAATTGCGAATCACTTTTCGTTTCGAGAGTCTTTTCCTCATGGGAGACTATCAGGTGCCCGCCGTCTCGGGGCATGTTTCCGAATAACATGGGCGCACGATCATTGGGGGCTTCGCGCTGACTCGCGACCACGAGATTCGGACCATCTACAAGATAAGGATTAATGTTGCTGCACACCTTTTCGAGAGCCGAACCATCGGGGTCGACGGTGTAGAGACGCCGCTTTTGTTTGCTATCTTTCGATATACATATGATGATTACGATAACTCCGGCCTTGTTGCTCGCTAGATTTGACCACTTAAACGAAGTATGCGCAAACTGAATCGCGTGCCCAGTCGCGAAGATGGATGGCCATAAGATTGCCACTTGCTGACCCTGACAAAGGGAATTCGTCGTCACAAAAGCTGAAGCGGCATTCGTTGCTGTCCCATAGTCGGCAGCCTTCATGAGCCATCCGGCCACGTAGTCGAGGGATTTCCACCCATTCACCCGAGTGCCAAAGACTGATGCGAGGTCCCGCTTTTGCTCCTCAGACTGCAGCTTGTTTCCCGAGTACGGCGGATTCCCGCAGATGTAAGTCTCCCCGCCCTGATTCTCAAAATCGATCTCTGTCTGATCCAGCGGCGTACTGAACAAATCATCGGCACGGAGCTTCACTCCCGTCCCAGTGGGCGCGCAGATGCTCAGCCAGTTGAGACGCAGGGCATTGCCGCAGGTGATCCAGTTGGCGGCTTCAAGCGGCAGGAACTCGGCGAGGGCAAGTTTCTGGCCCAGGTAAAGCACGTCGCACTGATACTCGGCGATGATGAGGGCGAGGCGGGCGATCTCGGCCGAGAAGTGACGGATTTCGATGCCGCGGAAGTTGGTCAGCGGGATCTCGGAACGGCGGTCGGCCTCGCGGCGGCGGCGGTTGATCTCCGCCTCGATGGCGCGCATTTCCTTGTAGGCGATGACGAGGAAATTGCCGGAACCGCACGCAGGATCGAAAACGCGGATGCGGGCGATGCGCTGTCGTAAATTCAGCAGCTTGCGGGCATTGTCTCCCGCCTCTTCCAGCGTGGCACGCAGGTCGTCGAGGAACAGCGGGTTGAGCACCTTGAGGATGTTGGGCACGCTGGTGTAGTGCATGCCCAGAGCGCCGCGTTCCTCGTCATCGGCCACGGCCTGGATCATCGAGCCGAAGATGTCGGGGTTGATCTTCGTCCAATCGAGGCTGCCGACGTGGAGGAGATAGGATCGCGCGATCTTGCTGAAGCGCGGCACGTCCACACTGCCAGAGAAGAGATCGCCGTTGACATAAGGGAATGAACTGGCCCAGGGGCGGAAGTTGGCGGCCTCGCGATCCTGCATTTTGGTGTTCATTGCCCGGAACAGCTCGGAGAGCACCTCGTGCGTGTTCGAAGCATCCCTTTCGGTCATCTGCTCGATCGTGGCGGTGAATAGGCGGCCGCTGTGAAAGATGTTGGTATCCTCGGCGAAGAAACAGAAGATCAACCGGGCGAAGAAGTGGTTGAGATCTTCCCGGCGGGCCGCCGTGTCCCAGTCCGGGTTTTCCCTCAGCAACTCGATGTAGAGCCGGTTGAGCCGGCCCGTGGCCTTGATGTCAAAGGCGTTTTCGCGGATCTGCTTGACCGTGGTGATGCCCGCGAGCGGCAGGAAGAAGCCGAAGTGGTTCTCGAAGTCTGCGTAATCGCAGGCGATCGTCTCGCCATCGACGAGGTTTTCCGCCTCGAAACTCTTGCCGTCGGTGGCCAGGATGAACTTGACCTTGTGCCGGGCGGTGGCGGGGCTCTCTCGCAGAGCGTTGAGGGTCCGCGTCACTTCGCCTTCCTGGCAAACCTTCATGTGGATATTGTTGCGCTGCAGCACCCCGCCCAGCAGATCCGACTGGTTCGTGTTTCCACTCTTGAGCCGTTTCAGCGTCGTCGCTCTGTTGCCGAATGCCTCCAGGAAGGCGTAGGGAAACACCTCCGCGTGGAACGGGGCTTCCGCCAGGTTGGACACGGCTTCTTCGATTTCAACTGCATTCATGATTACATCCGATTGTACCCAGACTCATCCATGTTGGGGCCCTTTCGTGCGATTAGTACCACTCGTGGTCCGCTCACCTATTTCAAGCGGCATGCCAGCGGCAGACAGCGGACATCGCTTGCAACCACGTTGAATTGTAAGACAATATAGCGAATACTCCCGAATCGCGATCAGCTAACGGAAAGCGTTGCGCGATTCCAAATTCCCACCTACCCAGAGCCATCGGCCGATGCTTCACCTCTTGGAACGCCATGCGCCGCTGGCACGCAATGCTTGGCGTCGCTCCGGCAAACTGCGAACCGCTTGTTCCTTCGCGCCTTTGCGATTTCGCCTGCGCACCGTCAGCGCATTCCTGCTGTTAGTGCCCCTGATCGCAGGGCGTGTGGCTGGTGTTGAGCATGCGCCCTTCGACCTTCTGCGGCAACAGTACGCCGAGCAGATTCACTCGATCCTCCAACAGTTCTGCCTTGATTGTCATTCGACCGAGAAGCAAGAAGGCGAACTCGACCTGCAACGATTTGCAACGCTCGCTGATGTGCGGCGCGATCCGAAGGCGTGGCAGAAGGTCGCCGAAATGCTCGACAACGGCGAGATGCCGCCGGAAGATAGCGAACAACCAGACGATACGCAGCGAAAGGAACTGCGGGCATGGGTCGAAGCGTATCTCAACGCGGAAGCGCTCGCCAACGCGGGCGATCCGGGGCCGATCGTGCTGCGGCGGCTGAGTAATGCGGAGTACGCGTACACGATCCAAGATCTGACCGGTGTCGACTCGCTGGAACCGACGCGCGAGTTTCCCGTCGACGGCGCGGCGGGTGAGGGATTCACGAATACCGGCAGCGCCCAAGGCATGTCTCCCTCACTGGTGCAAAAGTATCTCGACGCGGCCAAGGCCATCGCCGAACATGCGGTGTTGCTGCCGGAGGGGATTCGATTCTCGCCCCATACTTCGCGTCGCGATCACACCGATGCGATGCTGGCTGCTATCCAGGCTTTCTATCGAAACTTTACGGAAGACGGCGGCGGCGCGGCGGTCAACTTGCAAGGCATCAAGTTCGACACGAATCAAGGCGGGGTATTGGCCATCGAGAAGTACTTGGCCGCAACACTCGCGGAGCGCGACGCCTTGACGAGTGGCAAGAAGACTATCGACGCCGTGGCCGGCGAGAGATCTTTGAGTCCTCGTTATCTCGCGGCACTCTGGCAGGCGCTGGCCGACGATTCGCAAGGCACCTCTTCCTTGCTGATCGATGACTTGCGCGCCAAGTGGCGAAGTGCAAAGACGAAGGACGCGCCGGCATTGGCAACGGAGATCGCCGAGGCACAAAAGGCCCTTTGGAAATTCAACACGGTCGGCCAGTTGGGTCCAAGCGGAGGTCCTAAGTCGTGGATGGAAGCCGTCACGCCCATCACGACGCGACAGGAGTTGCGAGCGAAGCTGCCTGAGTCGCCGAGCGGGACGGACATCGTACTCTATCTCACAGCCAGCGACCTTAGCGATGGTAACGAACGGGACTTCGTCGTTTGGGAGAACTCTCGATTCGAGTTCACGCCCGGCGGAGCGAACCCACCGATCTTGTTGCGCGATGTCCGGGCGTTAGCGCAACGGATCGACAAGAGCATGGCATCGGAAGTGCCACGGACCGCGCAGTATCTCGATGCCGTCATGGCGTTGCGGTCGTCGTCGGGTTCGCTCGAACAAATCGCCGCTGCGAAAGAACTGAATCCGCGGTTGCTCGAGAAGTGGGCCGAGCTTGTCGGGCTTGGGAATCGGGCGAAACGAGAAGTCACCGGGCTCTTCACCGAGAAGCTGATACGAGGACAGGGCTACGATGCAATCAACGGCTGGGGGAGCGATCAGACGCCCAGCCTGCTGACGAACAGCTCGCAGGATGCAATCAGTTTTCTCACTTTGACCGTGCCCGCGCGCGGCGTGACCGTTCATCCCTCGCCCACCCTGGAGTCGGTCGTGGCATGGCGCAGCCCGCTCGACGGAAAAGTTCAAATTGAGGGACTCGTGGCCGATGCGGACAACAAGTGCGGCAATGGAGCCGCGTGGCGACTCGAGCTGTTGTCGGCGACGGGAACCACGCGGTTGGCCGCGGGTGTTCTGGATAATGGAAGCGAGGCGCGATTCAAGCCAGCGTCCACGATTGACGTTCGGCAAGACGACATCGTCTCGCTGATCGTGAACCCGCGCGACAGAGACCATGCCTGCGACACAACACACGTTGAACTGACGTTGGCCGAGGTTGGCGGCGAGAAGCGAGTCTGGGACCTCGCCAAAGATATCGTTGATCACGTGCTCAGCGGTAACCCGCTTCCCGATTCCCACGGCAACGCGCAGGTCTGGCACTTCGCTGCGCGGGGCAACGAACCGCAAACCGAATCTGCCATCGCGCCGGGGTCGGCACTCGCTCAATGGCGAGCCGCGGTCGTTGACGCGAAGCCCGCCGATGAGATCAGCCGCTTGGCGGTTGCTGTTCAGAAAGCCTTGACGGCACCAAACACCGAGTCGCTCAACGAGGCCGACACGACATTGCGCCAGCAAGTGACCGACTGGACCGGCCCGCTGCGCTGGGTGACTTCGAGCGCCGAGACGGCGGTCGATACGAACGCCGGCTTTGGTCTCGATCCAGCGCGGTTCGGCCGGCATCCGAACGGTTCGCCGATCGATGCGGCCAGTCTCTGCCTACAAGCTCCGCGAGTGATCGAAGTGCGGCTGCCGGCTAATCTGGTTTCGGGTGCCGAGTTCGTCACGACCGGAACATTGCACGCCGAGACCGGCCAGGAAGGGAGCGTCCAGCTTCAAGTGCTGACCACGAAGGCAAATGCACCCCCAGTTTCGCCCGCCACACCGATCCTTGTACACCAGGGAAGCGAATCGCAGCAGCGGGTTGAAGCCGCGATGAAGGAGTTCCGCGAGCTGTTCCCAGCTGCTCTTTGTTACGCGCGGATCGTGCCCGTCGACGAAGTCGTCACGTTGACGTTGTTCCATCGCGAGGATGACCATCTCAAACGGCTGATGCTTGACGACGACGAAGCCGCCGAACTGGATCGACTGTGGGACGAGTTGTATTACGTCAGCCAAGAGCCGCTGCAGCTGGTTGTGGCGCTCGAACAGATCACCGCATTCGCGACACAGGATCGGCCTGATTTGGGCCCAGTGTTCGCTGCGCTGAAGAAGCCGATCGGCGAACGGGCAGAGAAGTTTCGGCAACGACTCGTTGACACAGAGCCGACACACGTGGAAGCCTTGTTGGAATTCGCCGATCGGGCTTGGCGCCGCCGCCTGACGGATGCCGAGCGGCAGTCGCTGCGCGATCTCTACCACACACTCCGTCAGGCCGACATCCCGCATGACGAAGCAATCCGACTCACGCTGGCCCGCACGCTGGCATCCCCAGCGTTCCTGTATCGGAGAGAGAAGCCAGCTCCAGCCACCACGCCGACGCCAGTCACCGACATCGAACTAGCCAGCCGACTCAGCTACTTCCTTTGGTCGTCGCTGCCGGATGACGAGTTGCGCCGAGCGGCGGAGACAAATCGTTTAACCGCAAGCCGGAGGCGTGCGCGCGGACGCAATGCGGATGACGAAGCGCACGCCTCCGGCTTGCGGTTAAACGAGGAAACTGAACTCGTCGCGCAAACGCGCCGCATGCTGGAAGATCCGCGCACGCGACGGCTTGCCATTCAATTCGCCTGCCAATGGTTGCACGTTCGTAACTTTGACCGAGATGCCGAGAAAAACGAGAAGCTGTATCCCGAGTTTGCCGAACTGCGTGACGACATGTACGAAGAGACCGTCCGCTTCTTCGAAGACATGTTCCGCAACGACGGCTCGATACTGAACATGCTCGACGCGGATCACGCGTATCTCAACGAGGCGTTGGCGAGGCATTATGGAATCGACGGCGTAATCGGTAACCAGTGGCGGCGCGTCGAGAGTGTTAAGACAAACCGTCGCGGCGGACTGCTAGGCATGGCAACGATCCTCGCCAGCCAATCGGGGGCGTCGCGCACCAGCCCGATCTTGCGAGGCAATTGGGTCTACGAAACGCTGCTCGGCGAACGGCTGCCTCGACCTCCGGCGGGTGTACCCGTGTTACCCGACGAACCGCCACAAGGGCTGACCGCCCGCAAGTTGATCGAGCAACACAGTTCGGTTGAAGCTTGCGCTAAATGCCACCTGAAGATCGACCCTTACGGATTCGCGTTGGAGCAATACGACGCCATCGGCCGCTTGCGTCCCACTGCGGTGGACACGACCACCACGCTGGTCGAGGGCCAAGCGATCGATGGCATCGACGGGTTGCGTGGTTACTTGCTAAGTGAACGCCGCGACGACATCGTGCGACAGTTCTGCCGCAAACTGTTGGGATATGCTTTGGGGCGGGAAGTTCAGCTCTCGGACAATCCGCTGCTTGATACAATGATCTGTGACCTGGAGAAGAATGACGATCGATTCAGTGTGGCTGTCGAGTCGATAGTTCTTAGCGATCAGTTCCGTAAGATTCGCGGAGAGGCTGTGAAATAATTGGGACAGGCACCTCGCAACTACTTTAATCAGTACGGAAACTCGCACGTCCGCTCGGAGCCCGTCCCATTTTTTCACAGCCTCGGAACGAAATCAGCCGGTACGCGCTAGCGTCCAGTTCTTGCGGGGAAACCGCGGGCTAGTGCCAAAAACCGCAATTTCGTTCGCGATTATAGTGCTATCACTTCTTGGGATTCGCTCCAGCGATCTTTTAAGCTTTTTGGTTGTCGACGCTGGCGCCAAGTTAACGGTTGTTGCATGGTTT
>Ga0326597_10008770_pt1 | contig 13597 bp, 14 predicted proteins | sample RVTome_12_FD_203789 | JGI IMG/M metagenome (GOLD analysis project Ga0326597, IMG submission 203789) | Soil microbial communities from uranium-contaminated site in the Upper Colorado River Basin, Wyoming, United States - RVT100D185 | ecosystem: Environmental > Terrestrial > Soil > Contaminated >... | reverse complement strand
TTTGCAAGATTTTGCCCGGCTCTTCTTGGGGCGGAGCCGTGAATTGCCTCGAACATTGCGCATTTATCACCGATGTTCGCCGAGCCGGCTAGCCCAACCGAGCCTGTCATTTGAGCTGTTACATCGGATAAAATATCCCCGTAAAGGTTTTCCATAACGAGCACATCAAAGCTCTGAGGTGAGGTTGCGAGCTTTGCCGCGCCGATATCGACTATCCAGCTTTCCTTTTCTATATCAGGATATTCCCCGCCAATCTTATCGAATAATTTATGAAACAGCCCGTCGGTAAACTTCATTATGTTATCTTTCATAAAGCATGTGACTTTTTTTCTTCCGTTGGCGCGTGCGTATTCAAAAGTGTATCGTATGATTTTCTCCGAACCTGGCGAAGTAATCAGCTTTAAGCCCTGCATTACCTGGTCAGTTTGGCGGTATTCGATTCCCGCATATAAATCCTCTTCGTTTTCTCTCATTATAACTATATCCATGACGGGGTGCTTCGTTTCAATATAGGGATGGTAGGATACGCAGGGCCTGACGTTTGCATAAAGTCCAAGCGTTTTGCGTGTTGCGACGTTTAAGCTTTTAAATCCCCCGCCCTGGGGAGTTGTTATAGGTGCTTTCAAAAAAACTTTTGTTTTTAGCAGTGACTGCCATGCGGAGGGCTCTATTCCTTCAGCAATGCCTTTTAAGTAAACCTTTTCTCCTATTTCGATGACTTCTGTGTCAATCTTTGCACCGGCAGCTTTTATTATATCAAGAGTTGCGCTCATAATTTCGGGACCGATTCCATCGCCATAAGCGACCGTAATAGTTGTATTTTCAGACATTTATAATCCTTTCTTGTACGGTTATTAACTGGTGTGAATGATGCAAATTTATGAAAATTAAGGGTAAAGTTAAATGATATATGTCAGTTAATCTGTTGAATGGTTAGGTTTTTCTCTTATGTAAGTTATAAAATCTGTTGATGATAAATCAGCGTATCCAACATTTCTGAGCATTGTGATAATCTGCCCCCTGTGGAAAGTGGAATGGTTCATGCAGTGAAGAACCGCCTCGCAAACAGGATTTTTGTACGGTTTGCCATCCATAGTTTTGTATTCAAAATCCTGTGCCAGCTCAGCTTCAGTTTTGCTTTGAACGTAATCAATGAAAAGTTTGGACTGCTCTGTGAATGATTTAACAAACTCATCAAATGAACCGTTAAAGCTTTCACTTGGCCAACCTGTAAACGAAATTCCGGCAAGTCGGTTATACCAAATCAACTCGGCGTCCCATATATGGTAAATTGTTTTCCTGATTGTATTAAAGCTGCTAATAAGCTCTTTATCCAGCAAAGAGGGTTCAAGGTTTTTCAAAAATCCTGTTAGTTTTGTATTTGCCCAAAGGTTATATTTTGTGTACTTTAAAAGCAGGTTTTTCATATTTATGTTATAATAATATTAAATTTGTTCTAAAGCGGCGTTTGCATCACACTGTTTTTGTATTCCAAGCAAACGGAAAGAAAGTATAAAAACCAAATATATTATCCTATTCCATACGGCCTGGGTGTAAAAAGTTCGTTAGTTGAAGGGTAAATTAAAATAAATTTTCCGCCGCCGGTGAACGTGAATTTTTTGTGCTTAAGGGATAAATATACTGCTGCATTATTAGTGAATCTGTCGCCGTAGCCGCCGTGGGGATTATCCAAATATCGTTTTGGCCTTGAAGTCGGGAGTGATAAGCCGGCTCCGCCATAAAGTTCGAAGTTTTTTACAATATTAATTCTTCTCGTATACGAGAGCTCCACATCCTGAAAGGGACCCCTCGGCTTGATAAGCTGAGGCTGGGGCTTAACATCGGTTGTTGATGAATAGGATTTCATTTCTGTAAAAGTAAACGGAAGCCTTAAAATAATTTTATTATATTTTTCAAAATGATATTCGCCTGTTAATACAGTGCCGTGCTTACGGAAATATCCTCCCTGGTCAGAACTTTTATTATATTGAAAGAAGGACATTTTAACGTCAATTGAATTGCCGTCATTATCAAAGTATTTTTCGGCTGAGGAGTAATTGTAGGAGAGAGAAATTTTGAAAGTATTTTTTTTCTCTACAAAGGGAGCGTCACCAGTAAGTTCCCATAGCTGCTGTCTAACCGGAAAGTTAAAATCAGCTGGTGTTAGGAAATCCTTTCCCCTGCTGATAAATTGTGAATAAGTTAAACTATAAGTTAAAAAAGTCAGATAAATGAATACTTGTTTGTCCATAATTTACAGTTTGAGATAAATTCAAATTATTTTTTGACTTATACAAGACATAAATAAAAAAGGAGACACAATTATCTCCTTTTTTACTGTAACTTATGCCGCTAAGACTCATTTAATTAATGTCATCTTTCTAACATCATTAAAATTTTCGGTTGCCAGCTTATAAAAATAAACACCGCTTGGCAAATCTTTCGCATTAAATACCTTCTGGTATGAGCCGGCTTTAATATTGCCTTCGATTAATACTGCAACTTCCTGACCAATTGTGTTATAAATTTTTAAGCTGACGTAACCCTCTTTCGGCATATCGAAAGAAATAATTGTGGTCGGGTTAAACGGATTCGGATAATTCTGGTAAAGCCGGAATAAAGCGGGGATACCTGAATTTTGATTTCCGACTGCTGTGAGATTTTGCATCAGCAACGCACTATTGTGCAGATTGAGTCTGCCACCTGATACTGTGATGTTTTGAAGCGAAGGTTTCGGGTCAACTCCTTGAAGTAGTTTTTGCTTTACAATAAGCGAGTAAGGACCTGGGCTGTTTTTATAAGCCTGTATCCACCATGAAGGCGCCACGTTATACATAAACGCAATTGCACCAGCGACATGCGGAGTAGCCATTGATGTACCTGTCAAAGGACCATAGTTGCCTGAAGTGGTTGTAGAATAAATATACGTTCCGGGAGCGCCAAGGTCAATTGTAAGCAGTCCATAGGCAGCACTACTGTTTTTAGCATCGGTATTTGTAGTATTTGTAACGGAAACCATCCACTCGCTTGGACAGGCTGTCGGGATATCGCCTGTAACGTCTATGTTAATATTCAAATTAGCTGTGGCGCAGGCGTTCAGTATTCCCGCAGTTCCGAGTGAATCGTAAAAAGCACACCAGAGGGGATAATTGGACGGCTGTCCGTAATCTACTCCAAATGATGAATTTGTCGATACTACAAAAGCCCCTCTCCCGCCGTTTGTCTGGTCGTAAACTCTTCTTTGTTTTAAAACATAGCCGTAAGCTCTGACCACAACGGCCTCATTTGTTGATGAGCCCATGACCGCCATTATTTTAATATTCCAGTTTACTCCGCTTACACCTAAGCTGTTATTCCCAAGCGCTCCTGCAATGCCTGAGACATGGGAGCCGTGTATGTGTCCAGTAATATTGCCATTTTGTTGATACGCATTCCATCCGTTTACATCATCTATGTAGCCATTTCCGTCGTCATCAATGTTATTGTTGGGAATTTCATACCAGTTTTTCCAAAAGCTTAAATCTGCATGGGTCAAATAAAACCCCGCGTCAACAATCGCGACTACAATCGTATCACCCATAGCAGTTAATCCGCTCGTAGTTAGATTCCATGCTTCAGGCGCGTCAATATCAGCATCAGGCGTACCCGGAACTCCATCGATAACTTGACCTGTATTATTCATAGACCATTGATTTGGGTAGAAAAAGGGGTCGTTTGGGAAAACCGAACGCTCGCTTACATAATGATTAAACTGCGCAATTGCAACAGAGCCGTGTTTTCTTACCTCGCTTAAAACCAAATCAGCGTTCATTGTGGAGTGATTATAGCTGAAAAGCCAGATATTCATATAGTCAACAACCGGCTCTTTTACGGTTAGCCCTATAAAGCCGAAATCATTTGTTAAAGATGATGTATTTTGGTTATGCTTTAGCATCACAATCAATTCGCCTTGAACATAATTGTCATCAGCGGAGATAACAGATGCGGAAACACAAAAAATTAGCGAAAAAACAAGTAATGCTTTTTTCATGATATTTTAATAGAATTTGTTCTTATAATTGATAAATATAAGGATGATTATTTTGAATTACAACGAAAATGAACTTAGCAATGTTAGCTGAAAACGGTTACAATGCTTTGAATTTAGCCTATTTAATCAAAATCATTTTTTTAGATTCGGAAAAATCTTGAGTTATAACTTTATAAAAATATATACCGCTTGGATAATTTGATGCATTCCAGCTTACCTCATAAATTCCTGGATTTAAATCTTCATTTACTAAAGCGATGATTTCTTTCCCAATAACATCGTATACAATTAATTTTACAAATTTGCTCACAGGTAACTGAAAATTGATAATTGTCTTAGGATTAAACGGGTTTGGATAGTTTTGTCCAAGTCTAAAATCTTTTGGAATCTCGTTTGAAATTGGCTTTATACCGATTGGTTCGGTTGTGTATTTATATACTGTCTGTCCCACTGCGAAAGCAATCGTATCGCTAAGAAAGCGTATTCTATTTAAATTTTTACTCCAACTTGCTAAATTCCAGGTTAATCCGCCGTTAGTTGTCTGGTAACTTGGTTCGTTGTATGTATACCCCCAGCCCCCGACCCAGCCAGTCTGCTCATTTACGAATCCGATGCCTTCCAGATTAGTTATATTATTTGGTAAAGATATTTCAGTCCAATTTACTCCTCCGTTTGTGGTTTTCAAAATAAAGGTCGGCGGACCGAATCTTTCTATGCTTACGAACCCCAATTGCCTGTTAACAAACTGAATCTTCCAGCACCATTCGTTTAATCTGGAGGAAATATAAACCCTGGTCCAGTTCAAACCTCCGTTGGTTGTTCTTAAAACAACAGATTTTCCGGTGTAATATTGGTTGATGGGAGAATAACCGCCAACTACAAAACCGGTATCGGATGACCAGAAATGACAATCTACCATAGAGCGTACAAGCGATGTATCTATTGGAAGTGATGTCCAATTTACTCCGCCATTTGTCGTCTTAATTACGTTAGCCGGACAATAATATCTTCCACATGCATAAGCCGTTGTTGTGTTAACGATTGAAATTCCGCATATACCGCTTGGAATAGTACCTTGTATATTTCCAGTAACATCAGTCCAGTTATAACCGCCGTCAGTTGTTCGGTAAAGTACATGAATACTATCTCCAATCGCGCCAATAATGCCTGTAGTTGAATTAAAAAACCCAACACTTCTTAAATAATTTCTGATTTGATTATTAACGGACGCCCAGTTATATCCTCCATTTGTGGTTCTATAAACTGCGCCTGTATCATTTTGCACGTAATAACGGTCTCCTTTAATAACCCAGCCTGTCATAGAATTAATAAAGTAAGTATCGTCAAATCTTTTGGGTGACATTGTATCGGTATTCGGTGCATTTGGTAAAATATGCCAGATTGGTGTTTGTGGATAAAGTTTGAATGAAACAAGAAGGGCTGAAATTACTAATACGAATTTATACATATTATTATACCTCCGACATAAATATAAATAATTTAGAGGTAAAAAAGTATTGTATAACTGATTATTATTTAAGAGTTTTAGTTAATGAAAGAATATCTTCTGCAAAATTAAACCAGGTATGTTTTGTTTTGTATTCCTTAATGTTGGGGATAAACTTTTCCTTTAACCTTTCCTCAAAATATTTCTTTATTGCTTGTGATAATTGCACCGATGAAGCTTTATTAACAATCAAACCGGTTTTATTTTCTTCGACAATTTCAGCAAGTCCCCCTACGCTTGTGACAATTACCGGCAAATCGAAATGATATGCAATGCCTATAATACCGCTTTGTGTAGCAGAACGATACGGCAGCACGCATACATCGCTTGCAGAAAAAAATATTGGAATTTCCGTCTCAGGTATATAACGGACTTCTAATTTAATTTTATCTCTTAAGTTCAGTCTGTCAATCAGCTCGTCATATTTTTTGAAATTACCGTAGACTTCTCCCGCTATGAGCAGCAGATAATCATCATTTAAATCTTTCATTGATTCAATGAGCAAATCGAGTCCTTTGTAGTCCCTAATAAACCCAAAAAATAAAATTACTTTTCTATCCTGCGGGATATTTAATTTCCTTCTTGCCTCTGCTGTATCAATTTTACTGCCATAATGGTCGTAAAGTGGATGAGGATGAACTATATATTTTGCACTTGGCAGCAAATTGAGTAAATCCTTTTCTGAGGATTTGTTGAGAATTAAAAACCCATCGCATTTGTTGAAAAAATATTTTGTGAGTGATACATCACCAAATCTTTTCTCATGAGCTATTACGTTATGAAGAATTCCAATAATTTTAACACCTTCTTTTTTTAACATGCCGGCAATTTTACCAAAAGCCGCAGCGAAAAACGGCATCCAGTAGCTTATTAAAACCAAATCAGGTTTAAACTTTAATATTGCTTTGGCTGTTTTATAATATGTAATTGGGTTAATGCTGTCTAAAACCCTTTCAACCGGAATATTTCTGTTCACATCGCTTTCGGATACATACTGGGTTTTCCCCGGGAAGAAAAGCTCAGCATACTGGCGTGTAAAAGTAAACGCTTTAACATCATTTGTTTTGCTTAAAGCCAGGTATAATGAGTCGCTGAATTGTGCTATTCCGCCCCTGAACGGATAAAAAGGAGATAAAAATGCGATTTTCACTCCCGCAAGTTCCTAAAATTATAGGATTTTTACAATTACTTAATTCAATACGCACTTTTTAAATTTTATCTGGTTTTTTGTTTTATTATTTTTAACGTTTATTAAACCATGGAGACAGCTAAGGAAGAAATAATCTGGGAAGGTTCCCAGTCGCAGATTTTAAATATCGGCACATTTTTTTTGATGGGAATTATCACAATTATAATTTTTGTTTTAGGCTTAATGTTTTTTCCTTTAGCTTCTGTGCTTGTGATAATTCCTCTTGCATATATTTTTATTCAGTGGCTGATTGTTAAGAACCATAAATACAAAGTTACAACCGAAAGAATTTTTTATACAACCGGAATATTTTCCAAAAAAACCGAGGCAATGGAATTATACAGGGTAAGAGATGTTGATATGTATGAGCCGTTCTGGCAGCGTTTATTTAAGCTTGGAAATATCAGGCTTACTTCTTCGGATGAAACTACGGAGAATTTTCTGCTTAAGGCTGTTCCGAATCCTTCTAAGCTTATGGATAATATCAGAAAGCATGTGGAAATCAGGCGTGATATTAAAAGAGTAAGGGGAGTTGAATTTATGGATGATTCAATAGAAAATCTTTAATACTATTATGTTTATTAAATATTTATTATTTATCTGGCTTGCAGTTGTGTTTTGTTTTGCGCTGCTCTTTCCGATTCCTTCAATCGGGAATATGGGCGATAAAGCAAGAATATTGTTTTTTCACGTTCCCTCAGCATGGGTAAGCGTTGTTGCTTTTATGATGTCATTAGCTTACGGAATCGCTTACCTCAAAAAACGTGATATAATATATGATTATAAAGCGTCCTCTTCTGCAGGGCTGGGATTGCTGTTCGCTATACTCGCAACAGTTACGGGAGCAGTATGGGCTAAATTCGAATGGGGCGCTTACTGGAACTGGGACCCAAGGCAGACTTCGATATTTGTCCTGATTCTGATTTACGGCGCGTATTTTGCATTGAGAAGTGCAATCGAATCCGAAGAAACCAGGGCTAAGCTTTCATCAGTTTATTCGATATTAGCCGGAATTACTGTTCCGTTTTTCATATTTATTTTGCCGAGAATAGTTGAAACTCTGCACCCCGACCCGATAGTTAATACAAGCGGCAAGGTGAAGATGAACAGCAATATGCTTATGATTTTCCTAAGCTCGCTGGCAGGTTTTACGGGACTTTACTTTTGGATGCTTAGTTTAAAGGTAAGATTAATTAAACTTAAATTAAAAGAAAAATAGTGGACACTATCAGAATATTCTTCGAACAAAACGCTTATTATATAGTTCTTGTTATTACTCTGGCTGTATGGAGCGGTTTGTTTTTTTATATACTTTCAATCGATAAAAAACTTAAAAAGTTGGAAAAGGAGTAATCAAAAATGAATAAAAGATATATTATCGGAATTGCGATTATAGTAATATTTTTGGTGGTTGGATTTTTTGCGTTCGTTGACACAAAAGTTGAGTATGCAAATTTCCAGCATGCGGCATCTACTCATAAAAAATGCCAGGTCAAAGGTTCGTGGATTAAAGAAAAGGAAACGAAGTTCGACGCTGCAACCAACCAGTTTATTTTTTATATGAGGGATGAAAATAACATAGAGATGAAAGTCGTTTTAGACGGGGCTGAGCCCAACAATTTCAAAATGGCTGAAAACGTGGTTGCAAAAGGAAGAGTTAAAGATGGTCAGTTTTATGCCTCGGAGGTTCTAACCAAATGCCCTTCAAAATACGAGGGTGACGGCGAAGATGTGAAAAAATCCAAAATGTAATTCAAATTTCAAAAATTACTTATTTCTTTTATACTTTTTACTCGCTTTTACAAATTCTCTGAACAGAGGGTGTGCTTTGGTTGCTCGTGATTTCAGCTCAGGGTGAAACTGGCATGCAATAAACCACGGGTGATTTGGTATTTCGATTATTTCAACTAAATCTTTATCGGGATTGATACCTGAAAATACCATTCCGGCATCTTCAAACTCCATTCTGAAGCGGTTATTAAATTCGTATCTGTGCCTGTGGCGCTCGGTTATATGGCTCGTTTTATATGTATTATGAGTTTTTGTTCCTTTTTTAATATTGCATGTGTATGAGCCAAGCCGCATTGTCCCGCCTTTTTCCGTGATACCTTTTTGCTCTTCCATTAAGTCGATAACATTATTCTTCGTTTTCTTAACCTCGGTGCTGTTCGCATCTTTAAGCTTTAATATGTTTCGGGCAAATTCAACAACTGCCATTTGCATGCCAAAGCAAATCCCGAAAAACGGGAGCTTGTTTTCCCTGACATATTTTATTGCTCGGATTTTTCCTTCCGTTCCTCTCTCCCCGAAACCGTAGGGAACCAGCAGTCCGTCGATATCTTTTAAATACTTTCCGGTATTTTGGCTGTTTTCCAAATCCTGTGCGGAAATCCACTTTATATTAACTTTCACATCGTTTTCAGCACCTGCGTGGACAAATGCCTCCAGAATGCTTTTGTATGCATCCGGAACCATATTGTACTTGCCGCAAACCCCAATGGTAACTTCATTTTTCGGATTATTAATCTTATTTACAAGCTTTTTCCATTTTGCAAGGTCGGGTTTTTTTGCTTTAATATGCAGCTTATCGATTACTATATCATCAAGCTTTTCATTTGAAAGTTCAAGAGGCACCTGGTAAATAGTCGGAACGTCTTTTGCCGATACAACACAATCGGTTCTTACGTTGCAGAACAAAGCAATTTTTTCCTTAATGTCCTGCGAGATTCCTTGGTGGCTTCTAATAACCAGTATATCCGGCTGAATTCCTATTTCAAGCAGGGTTTTAACGCTGTGCTGGGTCGGCTTTGTCTTTATTTCGCCTGCCGCTTCGATAAACGGGACATAAGTTAAATGAATTGAAAGCGAGTTTTCTCTTCCTACTTTCAGCATATGCTGCCTCATTGCTTCAAGAAAGGGGAGTGATTCAATGTCACCGACGGTTCCGCCGATTTCAGTAATGATAACATCATATTTCTTTGTATTACCAAGCTCTGTCATACGGCGTTTTATTTCATCAGTTATATGAGGTACAACCTGAACAGTCGCACCAAGATAATCACCCCGTCTTTCCCTTGTTATCACCTCGTAATATACCTGTCCCGTAGTAGTGTTATTTGCCCGGGACATATTCATATCCAGAAATCTTTCATAATGCCCCAAGTCCAAATCGGTTTCCGCACCGTCTTCGGTAACGTAAACTTCGCCGTGCTGGTAGGGACTCATTGTACCCGGGTCAACATTTATATAGGGGTCAAACTTTTGCAGCGTAACTCTTAGCCCTCCTGATTTTAGCAATAGGCCAATAGACGATGCGGCAATTCCCTTGCCAAGTGATGAAACAACACCCCCTGTAAGAAATATATATTTAACGTTTTTCAATTTATTTAATTAACTTTTTAATTTTCCCTAAATCTTCTTTTGTATCAATTGAATGCGAATCAATTTTTGTCAGAACAACTTTAATTTTCACTCCGTTTTCCAGAATTCTTAGTTGCTCAAGCTTTTCTGCCAACTCTCCTTTAGTGGGTTTCAGCTTAATAAATTTCATCAAATAATCCCTCCGATATACGTAAAGACCGATATGTTTATAATAATTAACTTTTCCTTTGCTCAAGCTTGGTATAATTTTGCGTGAAAACTTCAGGGCAAACTTATCTTTATCGAAAACAACTTTTACAACATTGGGATCGTTAATTTCCCTGATATCGGTTATTTTACAGCACAGAGTCAAAACATTAATCTTCTTATCCTTTATCAGCGGTTCAATGGCTTTATCTATATTTCTGTAATCAATAAAGGGTTCATCACCTTGAATGTTTACAACTAGATCACAATCAATATTTTTTACAACCTCACCAATTCGGTCCGTTCCGCTTTTATGTTTGTCAGATGTCATAGTGACCTCGCCCCAAAACCTTGTTACAGCATCATAAATTCTTTTATCGTCAGTTGCTACAATAACTCTGTTAAGAAGCTTTGACCTTGCTGCGCTTTCATATACATGCTGAATCATCGGCTTGCCATGGATATCAGCCAAAGGCTTGCCCGGAAATCTAGTGGATGCATAGCGGGCAGGTATTATACCGACTATCTTCACAATACCTTATTTATCAAGCACCTTCGGGACTTTAAAGAAATTTTCTGTTTTATCCGGGGCATTTTTCAGTGCCTCTTCCTTGGTCAGGCATTTCTCGGGTGTATCCTCTCTGAAAATGTTTTCGGTGTCGTTAATATTTTCCAGCGGTTTAACTTTATCAAGATTTGGAATTTCATTTAACGTATCAATGTAATCCAATATTTTGTTTAATTCACCCTGAAGTTTTTCTTTTTCTTGAGCCGTAAACTTCAGCTTGGCTAGATTTGCAATATGTTCAACATCATAAATTGTTACAGCCATATATTTTTAAACCGGTTTTAAATTTTCTATTACAGTATTTCTTATTTCGTTCAAAAGCTCTTTATCTTTTCTGTATTTAACAGGTTTTCCTATAACCATATTCACAGTGCCGGGTCTTACTTTCATTTTTCCTATTCGCATAAGCTCAAAAGTGCCCGACATTGAGACCGGCATTATATCCGCCTGTGACTTATCTGCTAAAAAGAACATTCCGCGCTTAAACTCACTTACTTTTCCATCTTTAGTCCTTGTTCCTTCAGGATAAATTACTACTGATAGCCCTTTTTTAACTTTCTCCGCCGCCTTTGAGAGTGATTTCATAGCGCTTCTTATATTTTCCCTGTCAATTGGAATAAATCCCGCTGCAAGCATAGCCCAGCCTAAAATTGGGACTTTATTGATTTCCTTCTTGTAAATCATTCTTACGTTATCCGGTAATTTTGCAAGCTGGACAAATATATCAAGGTAGCTTGAATGATTAGCAATATATATTTTCCCTTTTGAGGGCTCAATATTTTCAGCACCGTAAACGTTAACTTTTATTCCGTATATAAAAAGAACAATGTTAGTCCAAACCTTCATTAAAAGATTTGATACTTTATGCTTGTAATCAACTGGGAATATTAAAATTGACAGTATGGCTATCAAAAGTGAATACATGATAACAACGGAGTTTTTTAACAGCCACATGTATGCAAAAATACTAAATAATTTTCATGTATTCATATACTTGCAATTATAACCATTTATATTTTAGGGGAAAATTTATAAACTTTTTCCTATTCTTATTTTTGCTATATTTGTATCTAACCTAATAGCCACTATAAGTAACTTGCCTGCCTACCGCAGGCAGGCGGCTAGATTAATCTAAAAATTTGACACAAAAGCAAAAAGTATACCTACGTTTAGCAAACGGCAAAATCTTTACGGGCTATTCTTTCGGAAAATTCTGCGAAACAGACGGTGAAGTTGTATTTACAACCGGGATGACAGGCTACCCCGAATCTCTTACAGACCCTTCTTATTCAGGTCAAATACTTGTTTTTACATATCCTTTAATCGGAAACTACGGAATTCCAAAATTTCAAAGAGATGATTCAGCAAAATCAATTCAGGATGGTTTTGAATCGGGAAGAATACAGGTTCGCGGAGTCATTATCTCCAACTACAGCTTTGAATACAGCCACTTTGATGCCGCCCAGTCATTAGACCAGTGGCTTATGGATAATGATATACCCGGGATTTACGGAGTCGATACCCGCGAGCTCACAAAAGTTTTAAGAACAACAGGCGTAATGCTTGGAAAGATAACAACCGAAATTGATGAGAACGTTTTTAATGTTATTGACCCCAATGAAACTAATCTCGCGAACGAGGTGTGTGTAAAAGAGCCTGTTATATACTCACCAAAGAATAAGGATACAAAAAAGAAAATACTTCTAATCGATTGCGGAGTTAAGAATAACATAATAAGAAATTTCTTAAAACGGGGGGCTGAGGTAATAAGAGTTCCGCATGATTATAATCCGGTAAATTCTCAGCATGAGTTTAACGGAATTTTTGTTTCAAATGGTCCGGGTGATCCGAAGATGTGCAAAGCTGCTATTGAAAATTTAAAAAACTCATTTGATTTAAATGTTCCTATATTTGGAATCTGCCTGGGCAGCCAAATACTTGGACTTTCAGCAGGGGCAGATACGTATAAATTAAAATTCGGGCATCGTTCTCAAAACCAGCCTTGCATCGAGATCGGCGGGCACTGCTACATTACTTCCCAGAATCACGGTTACGCTGTCGATACAAAAACTTTGCCTGATGAATGGTCGGAATGGTTTATAAATAATAATGACGGAACAAATGAAGGAGTGAAGCACAAAACCAAACCGTTTTTTGCTGTGCAGTTTCATCCTGAGTCATCGCCGGGTCCGAATGATACTGGCTGGCTGTTTAACATGTTTATAGATTTAATTTGAAAATTAATCAAATTTGTCAAATTTGTCAAATTTTTAGATAATGAAATTTAGCCGTTTCGAAGAAATTGATGTTTGGAAGCAATCAAGGGTTTTAGTAAAAGATATTTATAATATTACAGAGCAATTACCATTTTCAAAGGATTTTAGTTTGAAAGACCAGATTCGAAGGAGTGCTGTCTCAAGTCCGAGCAATATAGCCGAAGGATACGAAAGAAAGTCAAACCCAGAATTTATTAGATTTTTATTTATTGCCAAAGGTTCAGCAGGTGAATTAAGAACGCAGCTATACCTTGCCAAAGATTTAAATTATATAATTGAAGAAATTTTTAACAATCTTTTAAGTAAATCGGAAGAAGTTTCAAAGAGCTTGTCAGGTTTTATAAAATATTTACAATCCACAATCTGACGAATCTGATTAATTTGATAAATTTGAGTAATTCAGTTAATAAAATATTATTACTCGGTTCCGGTGCGCTTAAGATAGGCGAGGCGGGGGAGT
>Ga0326597_10008769_pt1 | contig 13597 bp, 11 predicted proteins | sample RVTome_12_FD_203789 | JGI IMG/M metagenome (GOLD analysis project Ga0326597, IMG submission 203789) | Soil microbial communities from uranium-contaminated site in the Upper Colorado River Basin, Wyoming, United States - RVT100D185 | ecosystem: Environmental > Terrestrial > Soil > Contaminated >... | reverse complement strand
CGGGCGCGACTGGACGCTGGCGCGGCTGCTGCACCGGATCGCCGGGATTCCCGGGATTGCGCGGCTGCGCTACACCACCAGCCATCCGCGCGACATGAGCGAGGACCTGATCGCCGCGCATAATGACCTGCCGGCGTTGATGCCGCACCTGCATCTGCCGGTGCAGTCGGGCTCCGACCGCATTCTCGCGGCCATGAACCGGCGCCACACCCGCAGCGATTATCTCGCCGTCATCGACCGCCTGCGCGCCGCGCGGCCGGATCTGGCGCTCTCCTCCGACTTCATCATCGGCTTTCCCGGCGAGACCGAGCAAGACTTTGGCGACACGCTCGCGCTGGTCGACAGCGTCGGCTACGCCGGTGCCTTCTCGTTCAAGTATTCGCCGCGTCCCGGCACGCCCGGCGCCGAATTGCCGGATCAGGTGCCGGAACCCGAGAAGGAGGCGCGCCTGGCGGTGCTGCAGGCCGCGATCGAGCGCCATCGGCAGGCCTTCAACGCCCATTGCCTCGGGGCGACCTTCGAGGTCCTGTTCGAGAAGCCGGGCCGGCACCCTGGCCAGCTCGTCGGCCGCTCCCCATATCTGCAACCGGTGCAGGTCATCGCACCGGCGACACAAATGGGCGAACTTGCTTCCGTGATCATTACCCAAGTCGGCCCGAACAGCCTGTTCGGCGCGCTGGCGCAGCCGGACGTTGCGGCCGGCGCGCGGCTGCCGGCGGCCATGGCGATAGGGGCCTGAGCCGTTGCGCCCATTGGGAACGGAGCAGGTGACGGCCGCGACGGCGCCGGCGAACGGCGACCAGCAGACAGCGCGGATCGATCTCGCCTTCGACGACAACCGTCTCGCCTCGGCGCTGTTCGGCCAGTACGGGCAGAGCCTCGCGCTGATCGAGCGGCGACTTGGCGTCGTCGCCGATTCCCGCGGCAATCATGTCACGATCGCGGGCCCGCGCGAATCCTGCGAGCAGGCGCGCAAGGTGCTGGAAGGGCTTTACGACCGGCTCAAGCGCGGCACGGAGTTGCAGTCCGGCGACGTCGAAGGCGCCATTCGCATGGCGATCGCACAAGGCTCGCTGTTCGACTTCGAGACCTCCGAGCTCCGCCCGGGCGAGGAGGAAATCAATCTCCGCAAGCGGCTGGTGCGCGCCCGTACCGCCGCGCAGGCCGCGTATATCGGTGCGATGCGGCGCCATGCGCTGGTGTTCGGCACCGGCCCTGCGGGCACCGGCAAGACCTGGCTCGCGGTCGCGCATGCCGTGCATCTGTTCGAGCGCAAGCAGGTCGACCGCATCATTCTGTCGCGGCCGGCGGTCGAGGCCGGCGAGCGGCTCGGCTTCCTGCCCGGCGACATGCGCGAGAAGGTCGACCCGTATCTGCGTCCGATCTACGACGCGCTCTACGACCTCATGGATACGCGCATCGTCGAGCGTTCCTTGCAGAGCGGCGAGATCGAAATCGCCCCGCTCGCCTTCATGCGCGGGCGCACGCTCGCCAATGCGGCGGTGATTCTCGACGAGGCGCAGAACACCACCGCGATGCAGATGAAAATGTTCCTGACGCGGCTCGGCGAAAACAGCCGTATGATTGTCACCGGCGATCCGAGCCAGGTCGACCTGCCGTTCGGTCAGGCTTCTGGGCTGGCCGAGGCGGTACGGCTGCTCGCCGCGGTCGAGGGCATCGGGCACACGGTTTTCACTGCCGCCGACGTCATTCGGCACGAGCTGGTGGCGCGGATCGTCGAGGCCTACGACCAGGCTGCCGCCGCCGGCAGCCGCGACCAGAAAGGTTGAAATCGCGCGATGGAGACGCCGCCGGAGGCGCTGTCGATCGACATCGTCGTGGAATCCCCGCTTTGGGCCGCGCAGCCCGGGGCCGAGGCGATCCTGCGCCGGGCGCTGGGGGCAGCCGCCGCGATGCTGTCAACAAGGCCCGCGGAGCTTGCTATCGTGCTGACGGACGATTCGGCGATCCGTGGCCTCAATCGCCACTGGCGCAGGATTGACGCGGCGACCAATGTACTGTCCTTCCCGGTGCAGCGGCCGCAGGCGTTAGCCGCGGAACCGGCGCCGTCGGCGCCGCCGGTTCTCCTGGGTGACATTGTGATCGCGTTCGAGACCACGATGGCGGAAGCGCGTAGCGAGTCCAAGCAGTTCGAGGACCATCTCGCGCACCTTGCGGTGCACGGATTGCTGCACCTCCTGGGACAGGGCCATGACGACGACAGCGACGCCGAGGCGATGGAGGGACTTGAGCGGGCGATCCTGGCGCGCCTCGGCATTCCCGACCCATACGCCGCAGGTGATCTCGTTCCGACGGCCGGCCGCCATGCCTGACAGCGATTCGTCGGGCCGCGCCGAGGCGCGGCCCGAGCAAGCCGAGACCCGCAATCTTCCTGTGCCGGTGCCGCAGCCGCAACCTCCGGAGCCGGTCGGCGGCGACGGCTGGGTGCAGCGCGCGCTGCGCATTCTTTTCCGCTGGAAGGCCGGCACGATCCGCGCCGACCTGAAGTCGCTGCTGGAACGCGGCCCGCCCGGCGAGATGGGATTCTCGCCGGAAGAAGGCGCGATGCTCAAGAACATCCTCGCGCTGCGCGAGCGGCGGATCGAGGACGTCATGGTGCCGCGCGCCGACATCATCGCCGTGCAGCAGGACATATCGCTCGGCGAGCTTGTTCGTATTTTCGAAAGCGCCGGCCATTCGCGGCTGGTGGCCTACAACGACACGCTCGATGATCCGGTCGGCATGGTCCATATCCGCGACCTGATCGCCTTCATGACCGCGCAGGCAGCGGCGAGCCCGAAGACCGGCGGCAAACGTAAGCGGCCGTTGCCGGCCGGACTCGACCTCAAGGCGATCGATCTCGCCATGGCGCTGTCGGCGACGCGCATCATTCGCAGCATCCTGTTTGCCCCGCCGTCGATGCCCGCCATGGATCTGCTCGCCAAGATGCAGGCGACGCGCATCCATCTCGCGCTGGTCATCGATGAATACGGCGGTACCGACGGCCTCGTTTCCATGGAGGACATCGTCGAGCAGATCGTCGGCGATATCGCCGACGAGCATGACGTCGACGAGCCGCTGGGCGTGGTGCAGCAAGCGGACGGTTCGTTTGTCGCCGATGCGCGCGCCGACCTTGGCGACGTTGCCGCCGCCATCGGCGCCGACTTCGATATCCGCGAGCATCTTGGCGAGATCGATACCCTGGGCGGCTATCTGGTCACAAAGGTCGGACGCGTGCCGGTGCGCGGCGAACTTGTGCCCGGCCCGCCCAGCTTCGAGATCGAGGTGCTCGATGCCGATCCGCGCCGCGTCAAGCGCGCCAGGATTTATCGCAGCAAGGACCGGCGGCCGCCGCGCATGCGCGATGGCCGCCGGCGCGAGGACGAGTCGGAGGCCGCAAAGGCTCGGCCGGCGGACGAGGCATCGTCCGGATCGAAGCTCCAGCCGTCGCCTCCCGAACCGTGACATTCGTCCGGCAGAGCGCTGCGCCCGGCATCACGCTCGCCCGTGTCGCACACGCAACTGTGCTTGCCTTCGGATGGCGCCGCGCGGCGATTGCCTTTGCGGCCGGCGCGGTTTCGGTATTGACGCTGGCCCCGTTCGATCTTTGGCCGCTCGGATTCGTGACGTTTCCGTTTCTGGTCTGGTTGATCGACGGTGCGGCGGCGGGACGCTTCGGCAAGATCGCCACGGCCGGCATCGTCGGCTGGTGGTTCGGCTTCGGCTATTTCCTGGCCGGGCTGTACTGGATCGGCAACGCGGTCCTGGTCGATGCTCCGACGTTCGGCTGGCTGCTGCCGTTTGCGATTCTGCTGCCGCCGGCCGGCTTGGCGCTGTTCACCGCGTGCGGCGCGATGCTGGCGCGGCTGTTGTGGACGCGCGGGGCGACCCGCATCCTCGCGCTCGCGATCGGACTGACCGTATCGGAATGGCTGCGCGGGTGGCTGCTCACCGGATTTCCCTGGAACGTGTTCGGATATGCCCTCACGGGGCCGCTGGTGCTGGCGCAGAGCGCGGCGATTGTCGGCATCTGGGGCCTGACGTTCGTTGCCGTCGCGATGTTTGCGAGCCCGGCAGTGCTTGCCGACGATCGGGCGGATGCCAGGCGCCCGTGGCTGCCGGTCGCCGTGAGCCTCGTGGGCCTGATCGGCATCGCGGCGTTTGGCGCGGCGCGGCTGGCCACCACGCCGACCACGTTTGTCGACGGCGTTCGGCTGCGCGTCATGCAGCCGAATCTGCCGCAGGACGTGAAGTTCAACTACGCCGCCAAGCAGCAGGTTCTCGACCGCTACATCGCCCTGTCGGACCGCGCCACCGGGCCGCAATCGGCCGGCATCCGCGACATCACGCACCTGATCTGGCCGGAATCGGCGTTTCCGTTCTTCCTGACGCGCGAGCCCGATGCGCTGGCGCAGATCGCGGCGCTGCTGCGCCCCGGCGCGGTGCTGATCACCGGCGCGGTGCGGGCTCCCGCGACCGCCGCCGCCGGGCCGATCACGCGCGCCTACAATTCCGTCTATGTCATCGACGGGACCGGGGCGATTCTGTCGGTCTACGACAAGATGCATCTCGTCCCGTTCGGCGAGTATCTGCCGTTCCAGGCCTGGCTGGAGCGGCTGGGCCTGATGCAGTTGACGAAGGTGCAGGGCGGCTACATCAGCGGCGGCCGCCGGCGCGCCATCGACATTCCGCGCGCGCCGCGCATGCTGCCGCTGGTCTGCTATGAGATTATTTTCCCCGGCGAAGCCGTTCCCGCGGGCGAGCGGCCGGGTTGGCTTGTCAATGTCACCAACGACGGATGGTTCGGCACCAGCCCCGGTCCCTATCAGCATCTGCAACAGGCGCGCGTGCGCGCGATCGAGCAGGGGCTGCCGTTGGTGCGGGCGGCCAACACCGGCGTATCCGCGGTGATGGATCCGCTCGGCCGCATCGTCCGCGCCTTGCCGCTGGGGACGGAGGGGCTGATCGATTCAGGTCTGCCGCAGCCGATCGCGCCGACCGTTTACGTCCGCGCCGGGAATGGATTCGCGGGTCTGTTGCTGGGTGCCGCCTTGATCCTGGTTGTGCGGCGCAGGCTCCGCAAGTCCTAATGTAGCAACCTTGAGTCCATTTTCGGGGCCTACCGGCGCGCGCAAATCCAGCCGCTAACGCGTTGCGCGTTCGATTAAATTTAGAATGAACTGGGTCAAGTTTTCACAGTTTTTATCTGTTGAAGTCGGCCGCCGGCCGGTTCATCGATTGCGTTTGCGGCGCGAAAAGGAAACATTACGCCGAGCGGCAGCCCTATAGGAGAGCGTTATGGCCAAGAAGGCCCCGAATCCCATTGACAAGTACGTCGGCAGCCGGGTGCGGATGCGGCGCATGATGCTCAGCATGAGCCAGGAGAAACTCGGCAACGCGCTCGGCCTCACGTTTCAGCAGGTGCAAAAATACGAAAAGGGCACCAACCGCATCGGCGCCAGCCGGCTGCAGCAGATCTCCAATATCCTGCAAGTGCCGGTGTCGTTCTTCTTCGACGGCGCGCCCGAGCTGTTGCCGCACAGCAGTGAGTTCAGCGAAGCGCCGTCGCCGCTCTATGTCGCGGACTTCCTCGCCACCTCCGACGGGCTGGCGCTGACCCGCGCCTTCATGCGCATCGAGGATTCGAAACTGCGCCGCAAGATCGTCGAACTGGTTGAGCAGATGGCCGGTGGAACGAAGAAATGAACGGCCGCGCGCCGGCCCGCGTCCCACCGTCCCACTTTTCCTTCCCACTCTTCCCACGCCTTGACCCCGTTCCTGGACGCTGCAAGAAGACGGCAGTGGCAGGATCAGGATCGGACGCGGCCGTGCTGCGTCGTGCGGAGGAGTAGGCGGACGTGGCCCATAGCAATTTTCTCTTCACCAGCGAGTCGGTTTCCGAAGGGCACCCGGACAAGGTGTGCGATCAGATCTCGGATGCCATTCTCGACGCGTTCATCGAGAAGGACATCGCGCTCGGCATTGCCGACGACAGCCAGATCAACACGCGTCTCGGCTGCGAGACGCTCTGCACCACGAACAAGATCGTGGTCGCCGGCGAAGGCCGCGGCCAGCTGTTCCGCACGATCAACGGCAAGTCGGTGGTCAATCGCGAGCTGATTACCGAGATCGCCCGCGGCGTCGTCAAGGACATCGGCTACGATCAGAACGGCTTCTCTTTTCACGGCGCCGACGTGGAAGTGCTGCTGCACGGCCAGTCGCCCGACATCGCCATGGGGGTGAACGCCAAAAAGAAAAAAGGCGGCGAGCAGGAAGGCGCCGGCGACCAGGGCATGATGTTCGGCTTTGCCTGCACCGAGAGCGAGGTCTACGAGAAGAATTCGTTCATGCCGGCGCCGATCTATTTCGCGCACAAGGTCCTGAAGGTGCTGTCCGACAAACGCCGCTCCGGCCAGTTGTTCGACCTCCAGCCCGACGCCAAGAGCCAGGTCACCGTCAAGTACGTCGACGGCAAGCCGGTCGGCTGCACCAAGGTCGTGGTCTCGACGCAGCACAATGAGAAGAGCCGCAACAACAAGAAATACACGCCCGGACTGATCAAGGAGATGATCTCGGCCGCGGTGGAATCCGCATTGCCGAAAGGCTGGATGCCGGCCAGGTCGTCCGATTTCCTGGTCAACCCGACCGGCAATTTCGTCGTCGGCGGCCCCGACGGCGACTGCGGCCTCACCGGCCGCAAGATCATCGTCGACACCTATGGCGGCTACGCGCCGCATGGCGGTGGCGCCTTCTCCGGCAAGGATCCGACCAAGGTCGACCGCTCGGCCGCCTACGCGGCGCGCTACCTCGCCAAGAACGTGGTCGCGGCCGGCGTCGCCGAGCGCTGCACCATCCAGGTCGCCTATGCGATCGGCGTCGCCGATCCGATGTCGCTCTTGGTCGACACCCACGGCACCAGCAAGGTCGAGGAGCGCAAGCTCGAAAAGATTCTCCCCGAACTGTTCCGCCTCACGCCGACCAACATCCGCCGAACGCTCAAGCTCAACCGGCCGATCTACCGTCGGACTGCGGCTTACGGCCACTTCGGCCGCGCGCCGGACAAGGATGGCGGCTTCTCGTGGGAGCGCATCGACCTCGCCGACGCCATCAAACGCGCGGTGAAGTGAGCGGCTCAAGCCGGTCATCCCCGCGAAGGTGGGGATCCGGCTGATCTGTGCCACGTCATGGCCGTGGGCTTGTGCCGGCCATCCACGTCTTACATTCTTGCACGACAAGACGCGTGGGCGGCCGGGACAAGCCCGGCCATGACACCTGATGGATCGGGAATTGCAGGAAGCCAGGCGCGCGTTCTTCGGCCGGCGCAAAGGGCGCCCGCTACGGCCGCACCAGGCGCAGCTGTTGGCGACGCTGTTGCCGCGCCTGGCGCTCGATCCGGCGGCGCCGCCGCTGCGCGAGCTGCGCGCACTGTTTTCGCCGCCGGCCGGCGAGGTGCGGCTTGAAATCGGCTTTGGCGGCGGCGAGCATCTGCTGGCGCAGGCGGCGGCCAACCCCGGCGCCGGCTTCATCGGCTGCGAAGCTTTTGCCAACGGCATGGCCAAGACGCTGGCCGGCATTGACGCGCGGCACATCGCCAATGTGCGGCTGCACTTCGGCGACGCCACCGAGCTGCTGCCCTGGCTGCCGGAAGCGTCGATTGCGCGCGTCGACCTGCTCTATCCGGATCCCTGGCCGAAACGGCGGCATTGGAAACGGCGCTTCGTGCAGGACGCCAGCGTCGCGGCGCTTGCACGGATCCTGCAAGCCGGCGGTGAGTTCCGCTTCGCCACCGACATCGCCGATTATGCCGGCTGGACGCTGGTTTGCCTGCTGCGCTCGCCGCAGTTCGTCTGGAGTGCCGAACGCGCGGACGATTGGCGCAAGCCCTGGCCGGGCTATGCCGGCACCCGCTACGAGGTGAAGGCGGTGCGCGAAGGCCGCACGCCGTGCTACCTGGTGTTTCGCCGGCGATAGCTGTCCGTCATTGCCCGCGCATGACGACGGAGAGAACGGAGCTTAGGCGGCGTGGCCCGGCTGAATCTGCCAGAAGCGCGTCACGCGCTGGGCCGTCGACGGTGACAGCCGCTCGAAATTGGCATGGGCGGAGTCGAGCCCCTGGGTCGAGGTGCCCTTGCCGCCGGGCCGCACCAGGATGATCGAGCGCACGGTCTGCCAGCTGTATCCGCCCGCCTTGCAGAGAATGAGCACCGGGTCCGGACGGTCGCCCGCCATCAGGCGTTCCACGGTCTCGACCGGCACCGCGCTCAATTCGGCCAGGGCGACCACCGTTTCCTCGATCCGGCCTTGCTTGGCAAAGTCGGCCAAGGCCGGCTCTGCGAGTTCGCCCTGCTGCTTGAGGGCGAGCACCGCCGCCTTGGCCTGGATATAGCTGCGGGGCACCGGAGCCTTGAGGCCGATATCCTCCGACACCTTGGCCAATACCCGGCGAATCTCGGCCGCGGTCTCCGGCCGTGCCTTGGTCAGCAGGCGCTGCTGGACCACCTCGGTCGCCTGGATCAGCAAGGTCCGGAACAGGCGGGGCGGAATATCCGGCCGCTGCCCGACCTTTTCCGCCAGCGTGCCGTCGTCCACCGCGCGTTCGACCAGCGTTGAAAATCCCTTTTCCGAAAGGCGGGCGCCCTGGTTGTCGGCCACGGTCCTGACGACCTCGCGGTCGCCGCGCCGGACCAGCACGTCGGTCACGGTTTCGGAAATGCCCCGGCGTCCGGAAATAGCCAGCAGATGCCCTTGCCCCTTGCTTCCGGCGATGTCGCGCAGATCGGTGTCGACCAGCCGCGGCGAATGCTCGAGCATCGGGGCGGCGATCGAAATGTCGTCGTCACTGGCGAGCCGGAGAACCAGCCTCGGCGGCGCGTTCTCGATCGGGGCCAGGCGTACCGACAGTTCCGCCCGCGCGCGCGCTTCGATGTCCGCGATCAGCCGCTCGAAAACCTCATCGAACAGCGCGACATGATCGCCGTTGAAACGGCTTGCGCCGCTGAGAAACAGGTTGGTGATGCCGGTCAGCATTTCCGCGCATTTTTCCGGCGAGCCTTGCCGCAGGACCCGCTCAAGTTCCGGAATCAGGGAGGCGGAAGAGGTCATGGCGGCGGGCGCACTCGAACAAAAAAAGCGGCACTGTCGCCCGAGAAATAGGTGAGGATCGTGAAAGAAGGGTTAGCCCCCCTTCCCAGGGTAACTTAATTTCCCGGATGCTCTTGCGCCGCAGGCGAATTTCGCTATATTTCCGGCAACTTTGCTGAATCTCATAACGGTCGGGTGATCCGATCGGCTCGTGAGAGTGGGCCCCCCGGGACCCGCTCTTTTTTGTTACCTGAGCGGGCGGTTGGCGCTGCCCACACCCGGGTTGGACAGGGACGCCGCTTGGATTCCGACATTCGCTCCGGAGCGGGCGGCAAACGCAAAGCTGGCGCGTGATCCGGTTTACCTGAAATGGATCATGGTCCAGCGGGTCGGAAAGGCGAATGACCGAGGGCATGAACCCGCACGATGTGGAAGAGCCGCGTCTCATCATCGAACCGGGGCTGGCGGCCCGCATTGCGGCGATCGCCGAGCCGGTGCTGATGAACCTCGGCTACCGCCTGGTGCGCGTGCGCGTCTCCGCTCTGTCGGGCTGCACCGTGCAGGTCATGGCCGAGCGGCCCGATGGGACGATGACGATCGAGGATTGCGAGGCGGTCTCACGGGCTTTGTCGCCGGTTCTCGACGTCGCCGATCCGGTCGACCGCGGCTACCGGCTGGAAATATCCTCGCCGGGGATCGATCGGCCGCTGGTGCGGCGCTCGGACTTCGACCGCTATGCCGGTCACCTGGCGAAGGTCGACATGGAGGTTCCGATCGGCGGCCGCAAGCGTTTCCGCGGCGTGCTGCTGGGAACGGACGGCGATGCGGCGCGGCTGCGCTGCGACGATCCGCCGGGTGAGGTCGCGGAGGTTGCATTGCCGATCGCCGACATGGCGGAAGCGCGGCTGGTGCTGACCGACGCGCTGGTGACGGAATCGCTCAGGCGCGGCAAGGCCGCCGAGCGGGAAGCGCGCGGCAAGCCGCGGCCGCAACGGGGCGGTGAATTGAGGGAATTTCGGCGCGCACCGGACTTGCAGAGTCAGGGCGCCCAGAAAAAAGAGGAGTGACCGATGGCCGCAGTCAGTGCCAACCGGCTCGAACTGTTGCAGATCGCCGACGCGGTGGCGCGCGAGAAGGCGATCGATCGCAGCATCGTCATCGCGGCGATGGAGGATGCGATCGCCAAGGCAGCCCGCTCCCGCTATGGGGCGGAAACGGACGTCCACGCCGAGATCAATTCCAAGACCGGCGAACTCCGGCTGGCGCGCCACCTGCTGGTGGTCGAAGCCGTCGAGAATCCCGCGAGCCAGATCAGCCTGGAAGATGCCCGCCGGCGCAATCCCGCCGCGCAGGTCGGCGACACCATCGCCGACGCCCTGCCGCCGCTCGAATACGGCCGCATCGCCGCCCAGTCGGCCAAGCAGGTGATCGTGCAGAAAGTGCGCGAGGCCGAGCGCGACCGGCAATATCAGGAATACAAGGATCGCATCGGCGATATCGTCAACGGCATCGTCAAGCGCGTGGAATACGGCAGCGTCGTCGTCGATCTCGGCCGCGGCGAGGCGATCGTGCGGCGCGACGAGATGCTGCCGCGCGAGGTCTTCCGCAACGGCGACCGTATCCGCGCCTATATCTACGACGTGCGGCGCGAACCGCGCGGGCCGCAGATCTTCCTCTCGCGCACGCATCCGCAGTTCATGGCGAAACTGTTCGCCCAGGAGGTGCCGGAAATCTACGACAGCATCGTCGAGGTGAAGGCGGTGGCGCGCGATCCCGGCTCGCGTGCGAAGATCGCGGTGATCTCCCGCGATTCATCGGTCGATCCGGTCGGCGCCTGCGTCGGCATGCGCGGCTCGCGCGTGCAGGCGGTGGTGAACGAACTCCAGGGCGAGAAGATCGACATTATTCCATGGTCGCCCGACGTCGCGACCTTCGTGGTCAACGCCTTGGCGCCGGCGGAAGTCGCCAAGGTGGTGCTGGACGAAGAGCGCGAGCGCATCGAGGTGGTGGTGCCGGATCCGCAGCTTTCGCTCGCCATCGGCCGGCGCGGTCAGAACGTGCGGCTCGCCTCGCAGCTGACCGGCTGGGACATCGACATCCTCACCGAGCAGGAGGAATCGGAACGGCGCCAGGCCGAGTTCGAGAACCGCACCAAGATGTTCATGGAGTCGCTCAACGTCGACGAGGTGGTGGGCCAACTGCTCGCCGCGGAGGGCTTTACCTCGGTCGAGGATCTCGCCCTGGTGGATCGGCGGGAAATCTCCGGCATCGAAGGATTCGACGAGGAAACCGCGGACGAATTGCAGACCCGGGCGCGCGACTATCTCGCGCAGCTGGAGGCCGAGCTCGACGCCAAACGCATCGAGCTTGGCGTTGAGGACGCGCTGCGCGAAGTCCCCGGCGTCACCACGACCATGATGGTCAAGTTCGGCGAGAACGACATCAAGACCGTGGAGGACCTCGCCGGCTGCGCCACCGACGATCTCCTGGGCTGGAGCGAGCGCAAGGACGGCGAGAACGTGCGCACGCCCGGCATTCTGGACGGCTTCGAACTCACCCACGAGGAGGCGGAGGCGCTGATCATGCAGGCGCGGCTGAAAGTCGGCTGGGTCACCGAGGCCGACCTGGCGCCGAAGGAGGTGGCCGCCGAGGCGCCGGCCGAGTCCGCCGAAGCCGGTGCCTAGTTTTGCGAAAAGATCATGCTCCCGCAATGAAGGTATGAAACGAAGCCGATGCTTGCCCGTCTGCACGATAGCGACCACGACGTCGACACCGGCCCGCGCGGCGCGGTGACCGAGCGGATGTGCGCCGCCACCCGGACGGTCAAGCCGGTCGGCGACATGATCCGCTTTGTCGTGGCGCCGGACGGTACGGTGGTTCCCGACCTCAAGCGCCGGCTTCCGGGCCGCGGCATTTGGGTCACCGCCATGGGCGAGGCGTTGGCTCAGGCGATCAAGCGCAAGGCGTTCGGTGCCGGCTTCAAGCGCGAGGTTCGGGTCGATGCCGGTCTGGTCACATTGACCGACCGATTGTTGGAGCGCGCGGCGCTCGATGCGCTGGCGATCTGCGGCAAGGCTTCGCTGGCAGTGTCGGGTTTTGCCAAGGTCGAGGCGGAATTGGCGCGGGGGCGGGTCGTCGCCCTGCTGCATGCCTCCGGGGCGGCGGCAGACGGCGTCCGAAAACTCGATGCCGCACTGCAACGGCGGCTCGGCGACGACGCAAATCGGGTGCGGATCGTGCACGATTTCTCGTCGGATCAATTGGATTTGGCACTTTCGCGGCCAAATGTGGTACATGCAGCGCTGCTGACGGGGTCCGCGAGCAACACTTTTTTGGCGCGCCATGCGCGCCTGACGCGCTTTCGGACCGGGGCTTCATCCGGCGAGAACGACGGGCGCCGTCGAACCGTAGGGTCCGAGGAATAGGAACGGAATGGCTGAGACGAAAAACCCGGGCGAGAAGCTGAGCGTGAGCTCGACCAAGACTTTGACGCTGAAACGCGGCGTCGAGCAGGGCGTCGTGCGGCAGAGCTTCAGCCATGGGCGGACCAAGCCGGTGGTGGTCGAGAAGGTCAAGCGGCGCATCATTGCCGGCGAGGCCAAGGCCGAAACACCGGCGCCGGCCGCCGCCGAACGTGGCCCGACCCGGGGACAGCGCGGCGTCGCGGCGAAGGCGAGTGCCACTGCGGCCGCGGCGACCGCCCAGGTCGTGCCGGCGACCAAGCCCTCCGGCGTGGTGCTGCGCACCCTGACCGAGGAGGAGCGCAGCGCCCGCGCCCACGCGCTCGCCGATGCGCGCGTCCGCGAGGCGGAAGAGCGCAAGATCGCCGAAGCCGAGGCCTCCCGCCGCGTCAGCCGCGAGGAGACGGAGCGGATCGACCGTGAAGCCGCCGAAGCGCGCAAGCGCGAGGAGGATGAGCGCCGCCGCCACGAGGAAGCCACCAAGCGCAAGGCGGAACAGGAGGCGAAAAAGCGTTTCGGCGAGGACGAGGCCAAGGCCAGACCCGTTCCGCTGGCGGCGCGCACCCAGGTGGCCGAGCCCGAGGACGATGAACGCCGGCCGGTGCGCCGGCCCGGCGCCGCCGGTGCGGCTCGTCCGGCACCGGCACCGCGCCCAGCCCGCGGCGGTGCCGCCAAGCAGCGCGGCCGGCTGACCGTCGTTACCGCGCTCAGCCAGGACGAAATCCGCGAACGGTCGGTCGCTTCGTTCCGGCGCCGCGTGCAACGGCTCAAGGGGCACGCCAGCGAGACCAAGGAAAAGCTGGTCCGCGAAGTCACGATTCCCGAGGCGATCACCATCCAGGAGCTCGCCAACCGCATGGCGGAGCGGGCCGTCGACGTGATTCGCATCCTCATGCAGCAGGGACAGATGGTGACGATCACCGACGTGATCGATGCCGATACCGCCCAGCTGGTGGCCGAGGAATTGGGGCACAGCGTCAAGCGCGTTGCCGAATCCGATGTCGAGGAAGGCCTGTTCGACGCCGCCGACGCGCCCGAGACCATGCTGCCGCGTC
>Ga0326597_10008768_pt1 | contig 13598 bp, 17 predicted proteins | sample RVTome_12_FD_203789 | JGI IMG/M metagenome (GOLD analysis project Ga0326597, IMG submission 203789) | Soil microbial communities from uranium-contaminated site in the Upper Colorado River Basin, Wyoming, United States - RVT100D185 | ecosystem: Environmental > Terrestrial > Soil > Contaminated >... | reverse complement strand
GACCTTGGATTTTTTTCCCGTTGACCCGCACCTCGCCGGTGTTGTGTGGTATCAAACCGGCGATGATCTTGAGCAACGTCGTTTTCCCGCAACCGCTGGGGCCGAGCAGCGTGCTGAGTTTCCCGCGCGGGAACGCCAGGTTCACGTTCCTGATGGCCTCGACGCCGCCGGGATAGGTCTTGCCGATCCCCTCGACCTTGACAATGGCGTCATCCGGCATCGTTACGCCCCACGAATCTCGGGCGGGAACAGGCGGCGCTCCAGGCGCTCGAGCACATGGATCGTGACCGCCGCGAACGCGATGATCGAGGCGATCGAAGCGAACATTTTCGGGTAGTCGGCGACCGAACTGTGATAGGTAATCAGATCGCCGATGCCGGTCGGGGTGATTAACAGTTCTGCGATCACCACGCCGATGAATCCCATCGCCAGCCCCAATCGAAGGCCGGTAAATATGAGTGCCGCGGCGTGCGGAAGGATAATTTTTATCACCTGCTGACGACGGGTGCCGAGAAATGAGCGCGACATCTGGATCAGCGACGGATGCGTGTTGCGGATTCCTTTATAGGAGTTCATCACAATCACGGGCGCGGCCAATAGAATCACCGCCAGCACCTTGGAAGTCAGGCCGATCCCGTAGAGGTAGGTGATCAACGGGATGATCGCCGCCATCGGCGCTGCCTGCAGGATGATGAAAATCGGTAGCGAGAACCACTCAATCGTGCGCGAAAGCCCCATGCCGATGCCGAACCCAATTCCGGCCATTCCGCACAGCGCTATCCCGATGACGAGCGGCTGCAAGGTGGAAAGATAGGCGATACCAAGGCTGCCGTCCGCGATCATCTGCCACAGCGCCAGCAACGTCTGACTAAACGGCGGGAACGCGGCGCTGATCGGCCAGCGCCCCACGAGCTCCCACAGGCCGAAAAAGAACACAAAGGAGATCAGCTGCCAAACGACGTGACCGGCAACGGGCGGTGTGCGCATCACTTACATTTCAGATTTCGAGACATCAGGACCACGGCTCACGGAAGCGGGACACCCGGCTACCCGGTGTGGTCACGCCGGATGTCCCGCGAAACGCCGGCGATCACTTGACCTTGTCGAGCGCGGCCTTGAGCGGCGCGAAAGTCCAAAAATCCTCCACCTTGAGGTTCTCGCCCTTGAGAGCGCCGGACAGGCTGAAAAACTCCAGATCGTTCTTGGCCGCGCGTTCGCCGCCGCCATCGTTGGGGAATATGGCGTTTGCGACGCCCTCCTGGAAGTAAGGCAGCATCTCCTCCTCCAACTTGGCCGGAAGGTCCTTCAGCAGACCGAGATTCTTGCGCTCTGCCAGTATCGACTTCGGGTCGGCATTAATCGCCCGGTTGACTTTGATCAGCTCTTCGATAAAGACGGCGACCGCAGCCTGATTTTTGTCCAGATATTCCTTTCGGGAGAATAGCGCCTCGTCGCTGGCTTTTACCTGTCCCAGTGGTAACACGATGAACCTGCCGGGCGCTTCCTTCATCACGTAATTCTTGTTGGACGCGTCTAGGATCGAGGCCTTGATTGTGCCTTTGATCAGGCCGAGCGCGCGCACGTTGGAACCGGGGACATAGCTCACGCTCTTGTATTTGATCCCGTGTTCCTTGGCCATCAGCATCATGATCGCCTCGGTTCCCGAGCCTCGGGCGTGGACAGCGATGTCCCGACCGTCTAGGTCTTTCCAACTCTTGTAGCTCGCCTTGTTCACAATCGGAAAAAACTGGAGTGAGCTCAACTGATAGAAGAACCGGATCGGAATGTTGACTTTCTGAACGGCGGCGTAGGGGGTTCCCTGGCCGATGTCGGCCTGACCGTTGATCACGGCCTGGGTCGCGATCTCCTCGTTCTTAAACGACGTGACCTCGACCTCGACGCCACGTTTTTTTGCGCGCTCGACCGCAACGAGCAGTGGCAACTCATCGATCGAAATAACATCGCCTAACGCGTACTTGATTTTGGTTGCGACTTGCGCTGGCGTATTGCCGGCAAACGCGCCAATCAGCAACGATAGCAACAGCGCCACTGCCCGCGGGGAACTGGCCAAGGTAAGCATCGTCTTCTCCTAAATCTACGAATGATCGTATTTTGGGCGGAGAAGCCTAACAGGGAGTCCTATATCGTGCCACCATCTGTAAAGTCACCGCAAAAACCCGGGGCTCGGCGCGGAGCGGAAAATAGGGGGACCAAAATAGGGGATAAACCACGGCTATCCATCCGCTGTAACTTCCCTCACGGGGCGCTCGCCTTTCCCCGGTGTTGCGCGCCGATTGGGTGCGCGTTCGATTTCGGTTTTGAATCTATTGTCGGCCAGAGCGTAGTTGCCGGTAGAAGCAGGGGTCTGCGATTAATGCCGCTTTGGATGATGTGCCATGGATTTCCGGCGATAGCGATGCGCGCACAGCGTGGCACGACGAATCTCTCTATCGAATTGTTCTCCTGAGTGAGATTTATCAGAAATCTTGGTCTGTCCCCAGTTGAGGCCAATTGGCCTCTAGAATTCTTCTGTGCTGCGGGGCATTGGGCGGAACCCCCGGGTTGTGTTAGTTTTCCTGTGACGCGCCCGCCATCCGCGGCGGGGATTCAGGTTTCTCAAATAGGAGGAGACGGGATGAGCGCAGTCAAAATCGTGGCAATCGTACTGATCGTGGCCGGCATCCTGGCGCTGGTATATGGTCAGTTCAGCTTCACTAGCACCCACGACACCAAGCTGGGGCCGTTCGCGGTATCGGTTGACGAGAAGCAGACAGTCAACGTCCCGGTATGGGTTGGCATTGGGGCGATAGTGGTTGGCGGGCTCCTGCTTTTTTCGCGCAAGAAGAGCTAGCAACTGCGTCATAGCACTGTATCGCAACCCCGTCCTTCGCTCCGCTGCGAATATTGATGGTTCGCAAAATAAGCATCACGACCAAGCTCAGGGCGCGAGCGCAGCAAGCATCCCCTGGAGTGCGTGGTTAGGCCGCCGTAAGCCTGACTTTGCCGACATTGCCCAACTTTACGCGTTGCTTCGCCTGCCACAGGTCATGGTTGTACTGCATGGCAAGCCAACTCTCCGGGGAGCGGCCAAGCGCTTTGGCAAGGCGCAACGCCATTTCCGGACTGATACCGCTGGTGCCGGTAAGGACACGATTCAGGGTTGACGCGGCCACACCGAGCTTGGCGGCCAGTTCACGGCCGCTAAGCCCATTGGGCTTCAGATAAACCTCGGCGATGAACTCACCGGGATGAGGGGGATTGTGCATGGTCATCAGTGATAGTCCTCGTAATCCAAGACGTGGGCGTGTCCGTCCCGGAATTCAAACGTTAAGCGCCAGTTTCCATTGACCCATACCGACCAACGTACAAATTAAGGGGCAGGCGGCTTCTGGGCTGTCCCTCTCGAATGCAGGGTTAGGCTTTGTCATACGCGAATGATGTTGCCCTTCAGCGAGTAGAGAATGGCGATCACGTCTTTCTTCGCGTCTTCGTCTATGCCATTCTTGTTCATCGCCCCAACGATGTCATCCATCGCCGCCAGGTACTCCTGCTCGCTAATGTTCATGCCCTTGTGTGCGGCAAGCATGTCCTTGCCCGTGTAGGCTTGGCGGCCGCCTGAGCCAGCGCTAAAAAACTCGCGCGCCATCTGCTTGGCATGATCTAGATCCTTAATGTTCTCGAACCGGGTCTTGATGATGGGGTTGCTCAAGTGCGCGGCAACGAGATCATCCACAAGTCGGGCTATGCCTTCAGCCCCGCCCAGTCGCTGGTAAAGTGTAGTTGTGGTCATCGTAGACTCCTTTTGGCGTTTATAGAGCAGCGTAAATGGGGGCAAGTTGTTGCCGCAGCCCGTTGGTGGGTCGCGCGTTTAGCGCCGAGGCACCCGGCACCCCTTTAACTGTATTGTTGTCGTTCATCTAAGGTGGAGTTTTTTCACGTGGCACGACAGAGGCGCTGCGCGACCGACCAACTATAAGCAGAAACCCGAAATTCCGGGTGCAAGAACACCATTGCATAATCAACGCCAATTTTACTTATGCCGAGTCACGAACGCTGAACAGCCACCATCGGTCACCTCGCCGTCCACCGCGAGGCTGCCGCTGAAAATAAATGATCATCGTTTCGTGGGAGTTCGTGGCGACTTCGTACCAGTGTTTGCGAACGTATAACTCCGGACTGCCATGGCGGCACTTCCCGGTTTCGCGCCAGCTGCGCACGACGGCGGTAACCTCGATGGTCCGGCCACGCCATACGAACTCACGCGGCAGTCCAGGTTCCCCGAGCGCCATCCGCGCGGTGTCATACGTGGCAACCACGGGCTTGATGGCTTCGCTGACGAATCGCTCGGGCATGCTCGGTACCGTAGGCTGACTGGAAGTGGACATTGAAAATGACGGCTCTTAACATGCCCATCATGGCGCTCGATCCGGTTCCTACGCAAGCCGCCGATTAAAAATGGCCCAGACTCTCGATGATCTTCCGCCCCGTGCGGCACTGGTGGAAATCGCGCACGACTTCCATGCGCGCGGCTGGATGGCGGGCACGGCGGGCAATCTTTCCGCGCGCGATGATGACGCGCATTTCTGGATCACGGCCAGCGGCAAGCCCAAGGGCCGGCTGGATGAAAATGATTTTCTGCGGGTGCGCGTGCACGACGGCGCCGTGGTCGAAACCCGCCGCATCGGGGACAAGCCGTCCGCCGAAACCTCGATCCACGCGGCGCTTTACCGGTTGTTTCCGCAGGCGCGCGCTTGCCTGCACGGGCATCTCGTCGAATCCTGCCTCGCGGCCGACCGCGTGACACAGGGAGCGAAGGGTTTGCGGCTGCCGCCGATTGAGATGATCAAGGGTTTCGATATCTGGGAACAGAATCCGAAGGTGGACTTACCCGCCTTCGAGAATCATCTCGATGTTGCGAAGATCGCGAAGGCAATCGAAGCGCGATTTAAAAAGGTGCAGCCGCCGTTGACTGCGCTCCTGGTACGCGGACACGGCCCCACGGTCTGGGGCGCGAGTCTGCAGGATGCCTACAATCGCTTTGAAACCCTCGAATTCATCCTGCGCTATCTGTCAAATATGCATCGCCGCTGATTTTATTACAGCTTTTGCGCCAGAAGGCGCAGCACGCCTCCCCCGAAATTCAGGGTCTATACTTAAAAACACAGCCTTGCGGACGGCACAACACCTCGCGGCGTGAGCCGGTCAGGTCAGCGCCTCCGCGGGACGAATAAACTTTAGATCGAGGGAGGCATCATGCGTATTCGATTTGCCATGCCGGTTATCTTCCTGCTGGTCGCGACGTTCGCCGCCTGCGTGTCTGCGCCGCCACCCGCCGCCACTTCCTCCACGAAAATGCCCAAAGACGTATTCCTGTCGTATATGGAAAAACAATCGCCACAGATTCTGTGCACGGAAAGTAAATATCGCTCATGCCTCAGTGTCTCGCAGCAACGCTGCGAATCGGAAGTCAGCGCAGTGGCGCCGAAATGCACGGCACAAATGATGAAGACCATGCCCGAATACGTGGCCAGCAGCGAGCACGGGCGTCGTTACGGGGAAGAATACGGAAAGTGTCTGGTCATGCGACAGATCATGAATGGAAAATACAATCTCAAGGAAATCCAGAAGTGTAAATAAGTTTTCCGGTGCGATTCGCGCCGTCATTGTCGTCGCGTTGGCCCATAAGCTGTAATGGTCTTTGCCGCTGCCGTGTGGGGGCGCGACTCGACGTCCGTCCTGTCAGGCCAAATATTTCCGCCGTGTTTTATTCCGGTAATTTTCTGTTTATCTTGCCATCCAGGTTTCAGTGTCTATACTGAAAATTACCGTGAAGCGGATTGCGTGACCTCCCCTGAGGTGATCCGGGTTTGCCCCATCCTGGCGTGCCGGTCAATTAAACGGGCCCCGGTTCCTGCCTCTGCCAAACGAACATAAACAGTTGCCCAAGGGAGTCGCCATGCCGAAGCCATACTTCATCGGTACCATCTTTTTTGTAACCTCGCTGCTTGCCGCCTATGCGGCCATACCGCCACCCGCCGGTGTATCGGTGATCAGGGCGGCAACCGACACTTCGGCCGACAGGGTGCCGACGCAAGTCTACCTGCAGCTTATGGAGCGGGAGTCCCCGCGAAAATTGTGCGCGGAGAAAGGATATCGCTCGTGCCTCAGCGTTTCGCAGCAACGCTGCGAATCGGAAGTCGCTGCCGCGGCGCCGATCTGCAGCGCGCAGATGTTGAAATCCATGCCGGACTATGTGGCTGGCAAGGAGGAAGGGCGACAATACGGTACGCTGTACGGAAAGTGTCTCGTGGCGCAACAGGTGTCGAACGGCAACTACGACTTGCAGACAGTCAAAAAGTGCATCTAAGCCTTACGGTCTGATTCCTCAACGTAGCTAACGTGATCAATCCCGATGCATTGCACCGGCGCCCGCCGGAAGCGGTGCATCGGTTCTTAGGGCAAGGGTTGTTTCCTTACTGTTCGGCACGCAGCCAGCATCACTGTTTCCATCCACCGGTACTGGTTCTCTCCGGGGCCCTGAGTCTGGTATGGTATTACCGTATGAGGCGCTGGCGTACCCTGTTTTTTCTGCTTGCCGCCTGGCCGCTCCTGCTGCTGGGCGTGGATCCTGTTCCACCGGGACAGGTTGTATTGCTCAACGTGAGCGGCGCCATCGGCCCGGCGACGAGCGACTACATTCACCGCGGGCTGGCAAGAGCGAAAGACGAGGCGGCCGTGCTGGTCATTCTGCGCATGGATACCCCCGGCGGGTTAGACACCTCCATGCGCCGCATCATCCAGGATATCCTCGCCTCACCCGTGCCGGTGGTGACTTATGTCGCGCCCTCCGGCGCGCGCGCGGCCAGCGCCGGCGCTTATATCCTGCTTGCGTCCCACATCGCCGCCATGGCGCCCGCAACCAATGTCGGTGCGGCGACGCCAGTGCATATCGGCGGTATTCCCGATCCGGGCGGAGGCTCCAAGCCGGCGGATAAGGAAGACAAAAAAGATTCCAAGGACAAGAATGACAAGAAGGATAAAAAAGAAAAACCCGCCAAGGCGGAAAAGCCCGGCATGGATGAAAAAGCCATGAACGATGCCATTGCCTACATCCGCAGCCTGGCGCAAATGCGCGGGCGCAACGTCGCGTGGGCGGAAAAGGCGGTGCGCGAAGCCGATTCGATCCCGGCCGAAGAGGCCGTGAAACAGAACGTGGCCGATCTCCTCGCCACCAATAATGCCGATCTGCTCAAGAAACTTGACGGCCGCAAGCTGAATATGCAGGGCCGCGACATCACCTTGAAAACGGAAGGGCTTGCGATCCACACCTACGATCCGGACTGGCGCAACCGTATGCTGGCGGTCATCGCCGACCCGAACGTGGCGTACATCCTTATGCTGCTTGGCATCTATGGACTGTTCTTCGAACTGTGGAATCCGGGTTATGTCCTCCCCGGCGTGGTGGGCGGAATCTGCCTGCTGCTGGCGCTGTATGCCTTTCAGGTCCTGCCCATCAACTTTGCGGGCTTGGGATTGATCCTGCTCGGCATCGCCTTCATGGTGGCCGAGGCGTTCATGCCGAGTTTCGGCGCGCTCGGCATTGGCGGCGTGGTAGCGTTTGTCGTGGGCTCGATCATTCTCATGGACACCGATGTCGAAGGCTATGCCATCTCGTTGCCCCTGATCGCCACCGTGGCGGCGGTGAGTGCGGCGTTTTTCATCGGTGTGGTGATCATGGCGCTGAAAGCGCGCCAGCGCCGCGTGGTGAGTGGGCAGGAGGAAATGATCGGCGCGCTCGGCGAGGCGCTGGAGAATTTCAAGGGCGAGGGGCGCGTGCGCGTGCACAGCGAGGAGTGGCAGGCGCGTTCAAAGGTGGCGCTTAAGCGTGGACAGAATGTAAAGGTCGTCAAAATCGAGGGTCTGATAGTGACGGTGGAGCCGTATAACCCGGAGGGTAACTAACATGGGATTCATCACCACAACGAGTTTTGTTTTTATTTTAGTCGTGCTGTTGATTTTCTCCGCCTTCCGCATCTTGCGGGAGTACGAGCGCGGCGTGGTATTCATGCTCGGGCGCTTCTGGAAGGTCAAGGGACCGGGCCTGGTCATCATCATTCCCGTCATCCAGACGATGGTGAAGGTCGACCTGCGCATCGTCGTGATGGACGTGCCGCCGCAGGACGTGATCTCGCGCGACAACGTGTCGGTGAAGGTCAATGCCGTGGTGTTCTTCCGCGCCATTGACCCGCAGCGCGCCATCATCCAGGTGGAGGACTACTACTCCGCCACCAACCAGCTCGCTCAGACTACCCTGCGCTCGGTGCTCGGCAAGCACGAGCTCGACGAGATGCTCGCCGAGCGCGACAAGCTCAATGCTGACATCCAGAAGATTCTGGATGCCGCCACCGATGCCTGGGGCATCAAAGTCACCGCGGTCGAAATCAAGCACATCGACATCGACCCCACCATGGTGCGCGCCATCGCCCAGCAGGCCGAGGCCGAGCGCACGCGGCGCGCCAAGGTCATTCATGCCGAGGGTGAATTGCAGGCGGCGGAAAAGCTGGTGCAGGCGGGAGATCTTTTGAGCAAGAACCCGCAAGCCCTGCAACTGCGCTACCTGCAGACAATGGCCGGCATGGCCAACGAGAAGAGCAACACCATCGTATTCCCGTTGCCGATGGACCTGATCACGCCGTTTCTGGAGATGGCGAAAAAAAGCAGTGGCAAGTAGCAAGTGACAAGTAGCAAGTAATAAACCAAGGCAAGGTTTTCCTTCCTTTGGGTCCATAACTGCGCCTTCCCTGGCGCACTTCTCTTGCCACTTGCTACTGGATTAACCAGGCGTCAATGGACGTGGCGCCGGTGGTGAAGCCTAATTCGAGCGCGGCGGAGTAACCTTCGGCGTTGGGCAGCGCCGTACCGGTTTGCACGATGAGGTTCGGGATACCCTGTACGGTGGTGAGCGGTTTCCAGCGTTTGCCTTCGCGCACCACCAGCGGCTCCTCGTTAAGCTGAAACTGCGGCACCCATTTGCCTTCGCGGGTTTGAAAATAGCGGACCCTCACGATAAAAAGCAGCGTGCTTTGAATGCCGGTGCCCTGGAAGAAGTTGACCGCCCGTTCACCGGGGCGGGATGCGGCGGTGAGGGTCTCGCCGGCGCGGATGATCCATTTTTGCTGCGGCTTGCCCGTGACCGGCGAGGCGACCAGACCGTCCTTGATTTCAATCTTGGTTTCGATCTTCTCGTTGGCTTCCACGTGCTCCAGGATCATGAGCACCGGCGCACTCGCCGCGTGCGGTGCGGGTGCAAGGCCAAACAACAGAACGCTCAGCGCGATTACCACCGAAGCAACCTGCCGTGGCGCTCCGAGTCCATCCTTGACGACTGATCCGATCATGAGAAAAGCCTAGCGGCTGGAGCCCATGCTGTCCACCCGCCGGGAGACCGCGTCATTCCGGCGGCACGGGGCGCTTGATCCGGTTTTCATCCACGGCGACGTAGGTCAGCACCGCCTCGGTCACCTTGACCACCTCGCCCGGTTTCGGCGAGCGTTGCCCGCGCTCGACGTAGACTTCGACTTTCACGGTAATCGAGGTGGTGCCCACCTTGATGATGTCGGAATAGAAGCTCACGACATCGTTTACAAATACCGGCGCGACGAATTTAAAATCGTTGACCGCCACGCTGACCACGCGCCCCTTGGCGCGCCGGCTTGCCGGGATGGAGGCGGCGATGTCGACCTGCGACATGATCCAGCCGCCGAAAATATCACCCCCGGCGTTGGTGTCTTTCGGCATGGGTACCAGCCGCAGCGTCGCGTGCCGGTTGGGAAGCTGTGTTTGATTCGTCATAGGCCCTCCGTCGCGATCCAGTTGCGGGGCTTTAAAAAGACTTCGTATAGTTTCGCCTCGGGTGTGCCCGCGGCCGGTTTCCAGTCGTAACGCCACTTCACGACCGGAGGTAGCGACATCAAGATCGATTCGGCGCGGCCGCCGGATTGCAGCCCGAAAAGCGTACCCCGATCGTAGACCAGATTGAACTCGACGTATCGCCCGCGGCGGTATAACTGAAAATCACGTTCGCGTTCGCCGTAGGGCACGGATTTGCGCCGCTGCACGATCGGCAAATAGGCCGGCAGGAAATGATTGCCCACGCTTTGCATGAAACCGAAGGCGTGCGCGAAATTTCTTTCGTTGAAATCATCAAAGAACAAGCCGCCGATCCCGCGCGGTTCGTTGCGATGCTTGAGATAGAAATAATCGTCGCACCATTTTTTGAAGCGGGCATAATAACCGGCGCCAAACGGTTCGCACGCGGCTCGGGCGGTTGTGTGCCAGTGCACGCAATCCTCCTCGTAGCCGTAATACGGCGTGAGATCGAATCCCCCGCCGAACCACCATACCGGGTCGGCGCCGTTCTGCTCGGCGCTGAAAAACCGCACATTGCAGTGCGACGTGGGCACATGCGGATTGCGCGGGTGAATCACGAGCGAAACGCCCACAGCCTGGAACGCACGTCCCGCGATTTCCGGGCGTTGCGCGGTGGCGGAAGGCGGCAGGTTTTTCCCGTATACATGCGAGAAATTCACTCCGGCCTGCTCGAACACGTCTCCCTCGACGAGCATTCGCGTGCGTCCTCCGCCCCCTTCCGGCCGATTCCATGCCTGCTCGTGAAAATTTTGCTTGCCGTCTTCTTTTTCCAGCGCCATGCAAATACGCTCCTGCAAGTCCAGGAGATAATTTTTAACGGAGAGGCTATCTGGCTCAGGCATGCGGGCGGATGTTATTTAGTGACCGGATCAACCGGTACGGATCAATATATTGCTGATGGCGTCACGTATCGGTGTTGGCGCGGGCGCATCGCCCACCATTCCGGGCAACACGTAATCCACCTCGCCGTTGAATTGTCTCAGTGTCTCGCGATAGCTGCGTGTCGGTTTGCCGCCCGCGCGGTTGGCGCTGGTTGAGACGAGGGCTATCTTCGCCATGCGGCACAAGGCCGCGGCCTGGGCGTGGGCGGTGACGCGCACTGCCAGGCGCGGATGATCGCCGGTAATCCACCGCGGCACGTCGCTGCGCGGTTCGAGCAGCCAGGTGTACGGACCGGGCCAGGTGGCGAGCACATGGGGTGGGACGTTGTTCACGAAGGGCGCGATCTGGTTGAGATCGGCGGCGATGAGTATCAGGCCCTTGCCGGCCGGCCGGTGTTTGACGCGCAGCAGCCGCCGCACCGCCGCGCGGTTCATGGGGTTGCACCCCAGTCCATAACAGTATTCCGTGGCGTAGGCCACGACCCCTCCTTGGAGCAGGACGCGTGCCGCGTGAATCAACTCGCCGCTGAGCAACGGGCTTACTTTCCGTGCCTGGTACCGTGACCGGTGTTTCCGGCTTCCACATGGCCGGGTTTTTCACGCAGCGCCTTGTCCTTGGCCAATATTTCCGAAGCATTGGCCCGGCGTTCGTCCGCCAGCCGTTGCGCCAGTTCCCGGTCGCCGAGGGCGAGGATTTGCGCGGCCAGGTAGGCGGCGTTCATGGCGCCGGCCTTGCCGATCGCGACACAGGCGACGGGAATTCCTCCCGGCATCTGCACGGTGGAGAGCAAGGCGTCCTGGCCCTGCAAGGGACCCGAAGCCATGGGCACGCCGATTACCGGTTTATGGGTGAGCGCGGCCACGGTGCCGGCGAGGTGTGCCGCCATGCCGGCGGCGGCGACGAACACGGCACACCCGCGGGCGTCCGCGTCCTTGACGTAGGCGTGCGTGGCGTCGGGGGTGCGGTGCGCGGACAGTACCCGCACTTCCCGTGCGATGTGAAATTTATCGAGCGTCTCGATCGTGGTCTGCATGGTTTCCAGGTCGGAATCCGAACCCATCAGGATAGCAACGAAAGGCTTGCTCATTATGATCTCTGTCCTCAATGAGATGATTGCTCCCGTGTGATCGCACGGTGGCCGATGTCGGCACGATACTGCACTCCGCGCCAGTGGATTTTTTTTACGATTTCATAAGCGCGTTGTTGCGCCGCGCCAACTGTAGCGCCCAGCGCCGTGACGCACAACACCCGCCCGCCGCTCGTGACCACGGCGCCATGCTCCAAGGCGGTGCCGGCATGAAAAACCTTGCTGTCGGGTTGCGGCTGCAGCGGCAGGCCGGAGATGACATCGCCCTTTTGATATGTTCCGGGGTAACCACCCGCGGCCATGACCACGCCCAGCGCGGCACGCGCGTCCCACCGGGCCTGCACCCGGTCGAGTTGACCGTCGAGCGCGGCCACGATGAGCTCGACGAAATCGGATTGCAACCGCAGCATGATCGGCTGGGTTTCGGGATCGCCGAAGCGGCAGTTGTATTCGAGCACCTTGGGCGTGCCGTCCGGCGCGATCATCAGTCCGGCATAGAGAAAACCGGTGTACGGAAGGCCCTCGGCGCGCATGCCCCGCACCGTCGGCTCGATGACCTCGCGCATGATGCGCGCATGGAGCGCGGGTGAAACCACCGGCGCAGGCGAGTACGCCCCCATTCCGCCGGTATTCGGGCCGGTGTCGCCGTCGCTTACCCGTTTGTGATCCTGTGACGTTGCGAGCGGCAGGATATGTTTGCCATCCACCATGACGATGAAGCTCGCCTCTTCACCTTCGAGAAATTCTTCGATGACCAGACGCTCGCCGGCCTCACTGAGCGATTTATTGAGTTGGAATTCGCGCGCTACTTGCAGGAACTCCTTACTGTTCTGCACGATAACAACCCCTTTGCCGGCGGCAAGTCCGTCCGCTTTTAAGACACAGGGAAAGCGCTGCATGACAGCAAGTGCCTCCGTCGTTCCGTAATCGGTCGATTCTTGGTATTCAGCTGTTGGAATGCCGTGTCGAAAGAGAAACTCCTTGGCGAAGATTTTTGAGCCTTCGAGCCGTGCCGCGGCTTTCATGGGGCCAAAGATACGCAGCCCTACGGCATGGAAGCGGTCCACCACCCCGAGCACCAGCGGGGCTTCGGGACCCACGACGGTGAGGTCGATCTTGTTTTCGACCGCGAGTTTCAGCAGGCCGTCGATGTCTTCCGGGTTGATGGCGACATTCTGGCATTTGTTTTCCTGCGCCGTGCCGGCATTGCCGGGTGCGACAAAAATTTTCTCGGCGAACGGAGACTGCGCAGCCTTCCAGGCCAGCGCGTGTTCCCGACCGCCTCCGCCAACAATGAGCATTTTCATCGGGTTTATTGCAAGTTAACGGCAGACCGTAAAACCAGTTCGTTCAGCTAGCGCTTCAGTTTCAGCGCGAAATGATGACACGTGATATCCATGCGGCGCTGGAGGTAAAACCGGTGCGCGCCGTGGCGTTGCACTCCCGAGTCGAGGTGCAATTCATCGCAGCCTTGGAACTTGGCGTGTTCCACCAGCCAGTCGAACAGCCTGCCCCCGTGCTGCCGCGAGCGCGCGGTGCGCACCGTTACCAGATCATCGACGTACAGCGTCCTGCCCCAACCGAGATATTCCAGAATCCGGAATCCGGCGACGGACACGATTTGATTCTTGTCTTCCAGGTAGGCGATCCGGAACCCGTCCCGCTGTTGGCGATGCGTCCGGTCGATGAATTCCGTTTC
>Ga0326597_10008767_pt1 | contig 13598 bp, 8 predicted proteins | sample RVTome_12_FD_203789 | JGI IMG/M metagenome (GOLD analysis project Ga0326597, IMG submission 203789) | Soil microbial communities from uranium-contaminated site in the Upper Colorado River Basin, Wyoming, United States - RVT100D185 | ecosystem: Environmental > Terrestrial > Soil > Contaminated >... | reverse complement strand
TGTTTTCTGCGCCGTGCCCCCGAACGCATCGGTGACCCGGAAAGCAAGATCGACGGATCCCCTATCGGTAGCCGCCGGGATTCCGGTGAGACGGCCAGTGTTGCCGTCGAAGTTCAGCCACGCGGGCACAGTCCCAGGGAGCAACTCCCAGTGATAGGGCTTCGCCCCACCGGTTGCCTTAACCGTCGTGTTGTATCTCCGCCCTACTCTCCCAATTTTCAAACTTTTCGAAGAGATGGTGACGGCCTTAAGTACATTGAGCGTGTACTTCTTGCTAACAGAGGTTCCAACGTCGTCTGTTACTTGGATCGTAAACTTGAATTTTTTTGCCCGCGTTGGAGTGCCCAAAATGTTTTGCTTCACAATCTGCAGCCCGTCGGGTAGCACCGGTTTGGTCACCACAATTGAATAAGGGGGTTGGCCACCTAATATTTCCAACCCATAGCCATACCCAACTCCCACCTCACCCGACCGAAGGGTAACGGTGCCGATCCCAAGTCCCCCACCGGGCGACGGGTCAATACGCTCGTCGGCGCCGAGGTCGTAGTAAAAATTCTGGGGTCTTGGCTCGCCTTCAAAATCTTCAATGGGTGCCCCAGCAGGCGTGCCAGCGTTCTTCGCCGGTGAGCCGACGCCTAAATGTAAATCTCCTCGGCTTACGTTGGCAAACAAGGGGTTCGCATCGATATTGTCCCCTTGATCGTCGTACGTTCCCGGGGCGTCATCGTCCGGCACGACGTCGCCTACATCGTTAAACGATGAATGGACCGTCGCGTTGCCTCCCAAGGACTGTCGAATTGCGATGTCATGGCCGCTCGCGCCGGCGTTGCCCCATATAATGCTGTTCTTAACCGTCACATCCGTAACACTACCGGCGCTCGAATACGCGCGCAGACCCCCGCCAACGTCACCGGAATTATTGTCAGTAATAGTGTTGTTACTTAGCATTGCCGTAGCGTTGCTCGTATCATTCGAAAATACGTAAACTCCTCCGCCCCTGCCGGTCGTGTCGTTTCCGTAAATCATATTATTGGTTAGCATCGCTTGAGCGTTGGCGCCCGAGGTCTGAGCATACACTCCTACTCCGCCACCTGCGTTCGTTGACCGGTTGTTCCGGACGATGTTGGCGTTCAGAGTCAAATCGATCACGCCCGAATTGCTTGCGAAAGCAAAGATGCCACCGCCGTCCGAAGTGTTTCCATTTTCTATTGTAAACCTGTCGATCTCAGCGGTGATCGAAACGCCTGTTGACGCCGAAATTGTTACCACCGGGCCTTCGCCGACTCCATCACCCGTCAAATCCCCATCGAGGATAGTTAACGTGGGATTCGTTGACCTGGTTGTGAAGTTAGCGTTCCAGCCACCTTGGAGAATGAAGTTTTTCGAATTGCTAACCGATAGGTTCTCCGGATATGTCCCTTGTGCGACCTTTATCGTGGTGCCATCGCCCGCCGCGTTGATTGCTTCCTGGATGGTGGCGTAGCATGGAGTATTTCCACCGCAAATATGCGCCGGTTCGACGTAGAAAATGCTTGAGATGATCTGGTTAAACGTCACCGACACCGTGCGCGCCTGCGTCATCGACACCGTGCACTGCGTGTTGTTATTGATCGGCGTGCAGCCGGTCCAGGTGCCGACCTGGAAGCCCGTAGCAGGATTGCCCGTAAGCGTTACGTTCGTGCCGCTGGTGTAAGGCTCGCTACAGTCGCCGGTGCCGCCTGTCCCGCAGCTGATTCCGGTGGTGGACACGTTACCGTTGGTCGGCACCGGGGACACGGTCAGCAAGAAATTGACGTTGGTCACCGTGATGGTGAACGCTTTCTCAAAGCTCAGCCCGCCCTGGTCGGTGCTGCGCACCCGCACGCTGTAGCTGCTCTTGGTCGCAAAATCGAACACTGCGTTGGTCTTGAGCAGGTTGCCGGCAATCTGGAACGAAGCGTTGTCGGCGCCCCCGGTGCCGGCCACCAGCGTGTAAGTGAACGTGTTGCCCACATCGGGATCAGTGGTGCTAAAGCTCCCCACCGTGGTAGCGGCGGGCTGGCCCTCGGCCACCGTGTTGTTGTTGAGCGCGATGTCGGTGGGGGCCTGGTTAGGTTGCGGCACCGTCCACGTCCCCTTTTGCTGCCAATTCGTGAACCCCCCACTGTCCTCCGTCCTCGCATAAATATTCTTGCTCCCCGAAAATCCCGACTTAAAAGTTATCGCCAAATTCAGAGTCAAATTGTTCCCAGACCCCGAAGCCGTTGAACTCCCAACGTTCACCTGACATTGGCTGTTTTGTAACGTTACCACGTTCCCCAAGTCCGACTGAGCGCCCCAATCGTTCGCATCATCGTTTAGCAACCAAACCGCATTGGCCCCACGATGATAAAATACTTCACACGCACTAACCTCATTCAGAGTAGAATTAATCAGTACCTGTCCCGATACCAAATCAATAAATCCATTCGGATCAGAAAACAAAAAACTGAACGTCTGTGAAGACCCGCTCCCCGATGACGGCGTCACCGAGACCACCGAGGGTGCCTGGTTCCCAGACTGGTAGCTGATGGTGTCGTTGAAGGAAACCGACGGGTTTCCTACAACATCCCGGTACTGCACATAAGCCGTCTTAGTCCCAGAATTAGTGTTGCCTCCAAACGAGGAAAGATCCCAGTTGCTCTTCGTTCCACTGTAACTTTCCCAACTAGACCAAGTGCTGTTGTTGTTGCTAAAGCGCATCTGGGAAAGCCCGCTCATCGTGTCAATGGCCCCCAGGCTGTTCAGCGTCACGATGAGAGACGAGGTGGTGGCCGCGCCATTGTTGATCGCAATGGTTCCACTCGCAGGAGCTGTAGCGTCGTACTGGAGAGTGGTGGAGTTGCGGTTGTTGTGATTCTTGTTCCCCTGTCCATCCTCCAACCACACATACACGTTCTGTCCCCCTTGAGCCGTAGCAAGCACTCCAGGAATGGATTGGATGCTGCTCCCCGCTACGCGTGTCCCGTCCGTGGCAGCGGTCGGCACCGACCCTACCTTGTACCAAGCCGCCGCGATCCCCGAAGGATCGCTGGGATTGGTCCAGCTCAAAGTAAACGAGTTGGTGTTCGTCCACCCCGATGGAGTAGCCCCTAAACCAACCGGTGGTCCCGGTGCCGTGGTGTCGGCAGGCTGATAGTTGATGGTGTCGTTGAAGGAAGCCGACGGGTTTCCTACCACATCCCGGTACTGCACATAAGCGATCGTGGTCCCTGTGCTGGTGTTGCCGCCAAATAGAGAAAGATCCCAGTTGCTCTTCGTCCCAGTGTAACTTTCCCAACTAGACCACGTGCTGTTGTCGTTGCTAAAGCGCATCTGCGAAAGCCCGCTCATCGTCTCAATGGCCCCAAGGCTGTTCAGCGTCACGATGAGAGACGATGTGCTGGCCGCCCCGCTGTTGATCGCAATCGTCCCACTGGTCGGAGCCGTAGCGTCGTACTGGAGAGTGGTGGAGCTGCGGTTGTTGTGATTCTTGTTCCCCACTCCATCCTCCAACCACACATACACGTTCTGCCCCCCTTGAGCTGTAGCAAGCACTCCAGGAATGGACTGGATGCTGCTGCCCGCCACGCGTGTCCCGTCCGAAGACGTGCTAGGCACCGACCCTACCTTGTACCACGCCGCCGCTATCCCCGAAGGATCGCTGGGATTGATCCAGCTCAAATTAAAGGAGTTGATGTTTGTCCACCCCGATGGCGTAGCCACTACACCAACCGGTGGTCCCGGTGCCGTGGTGTCCGCAGGCTGATAGTTAATGGTGTCACTGAAGGAAACCGACTGGTTTCCGATCACATCACGGTACTGCACATAAGCCGTCTTGGTCCCTGTTGTGGTGTTGCCACCAAATAGAGAAAGATCCCAGTTGCTCTTTGTCCCAGTGTAACTTTCCCAACTAGACCACGTGCTGTTGTCGTTGCTAAAACGCATCTGGGAAAGCCCGCTCATCGTCTCAATGGCCCCAAGGCTGTTCAGCGTCACGATGAGAGACGATGTGCTGGCCGCCCCGCTGTTAATCGCAATGGTTCCACTCGCAGGAGCCGTAGCGTCGTACTGGAGAGCGGTGAAGTTGCGGTTGTTGTGATTCTTGTTCCCCACTCCATCCTCCAACCACACATACACGTTCTGCCCACCCTGTGCGGTGGCTTGCACTCCAGGAATGGATTGGATGCTGCCCCCCGCCACGCGTGTCCCGTCCGAAGACGTGCTAGGCACCGACCCCACCTTGTACCAAGCCGCCGCAATCCCCGAAGGATCGCTGGGATTGGTCCAGCTCAAAGTAAAGGAATTGGTGTTCGTCCACCCTGATGGAGCAGCCACTAAACCAATGGGCGCTCCGGGTGCCGTGGTGTCGGGCACCGGGTTAACGGTGACGGTGAATGAATAGACGGCAAATCCTTGCTGATCCGGCGGACTACCCGAGGACGGATCCCGTGAAATAGGCTGAGAAGAAATGCAATTGGACGCCTGGCACAAAGCCATTCTAACGTAGACAGTGAACGTTCCAGCAACCTGGGGAGTTACTGTAAGATTCATCGAATGTGTCTCGCCACTTCCCCAGGATGCTTTGAGCCCTTCGACGAGAAGATATTGAGCCGGTCCGGAACTAATTGTGCAATTCTTTCGGTAGAAGTTGATACCGAGAGTGGAGGAAGTGCCAGTAACGGTGGCTTCATTGCCAGAGTAGCTGCCCGCTGGACAACTGCCGACGATAGATATCATGTTGGGAAACGACACGGAAAAATCGCCACGCCCCGCGGTTCCGCCGTTATTTTTTCCGCTGACGCTGACAGTAAAATTCTGGCCCAGGGTTATAGTCGGGGGGGAAACAGACTTCGCTGTAATTTGAGCAGATGGTGACGTTCTGGCGGCGTTTACAGCTTTAAAAGCGTTGATACGACCATATCCGGTTTCAGAGTCCCAACCGGTCGGCCCCAAGTCGTCAGTATTGCTTTCGATTAGCGATTGCACTTCATCCGGAGTAAGGTTCGGATCCACTGAAAAGATCAATGCTGCCACACCAGAAACGTGAGGGGTGGCAGAGGACGTCCCATTAAAATGTGTGTAGTAATTGCCAGCCTTGTCAAGCGGGTTGCTGTTATAGCCTCCCGTTCCCATGATATCGGTCGTGAAGATGAGAACCCCTGGCGCGACTACACTCAGCTCGTTTCCAAAGTTGCTTCCCCAAAAGTACTCGCCATCGCAACTCGTTGGACTTTTCCGCTCGTCACAGGGGCTGCTAGCACCCACCGCAATTACCTCTGGCATGTTGGCCGGATAGCTCACCGGACCATTATCGTTTCCCGCGGCAAAGACGACTACAGTACCTTTCGTATTTCTAGCATACCGGATTGCGTCGCTAATCTGGTTACTCGGTGACCCTATTGCATGCCAGCTATTGCTAAGAACCTTTGCCCCGTGGTCTGCTGCCCACCGAATTCCATCTGCGACCTTTGTATCAATAAACACCGAGCTGCCACCAGGAGAGCTGCTGTAGAAGATGCGCACTGGCATTATCTTGACGTTTGGGGCCACGCCGACGATGCCTGCACCATTATCCCCTTTCGCAGCTATGATTCCCGCAACGGCGGTACCATGACCGTCCCACGGGTTGGGTGCTCCGCTGCCCCCCAAGCCAGTTGCATCATACCCCGCGACCAGCGTCAGATCCTCATGGCCAAGATCTACTCCCTCATCGACCACGGCAACTACGATGTTAGAACTGCCCTTCGTAACGGTCCATGCGCTGGGGGCGTCTATGTCAGCACCCGCGGTTCCACCGGACTGTCCCACATTATTAAGACTCCATTGCCTCTTGGAAAACGCATCATTTGACACAGATGGCGGATTACTGAGAGCTTTCCGAATGACGATATCGTCTATAAAGGCCCCCTTGAAGGTGAACAGTGGATCGACCCACCACTTCCATTCATCAGAGTTGAAGGTGAAAGCGATCCAGACATTGGACCGCCCTGTAACATCTCCGAGCGTTGGCACCTCCGTTAAGTCGAAAAATCTAGGAAGCCAGCCATTCACATTTCCAGGTTGGGTAGTCCAGTCCCCACTCAACGCAGAGCCCCAAAAGTTAGTGCCGTCGGTTGATACTCCGTAGAAAAATTTGTCATATTGGCTTTCTGATTGAAGCCAAAAGTAGAACTGAAGCTGCGCCCAGGTGGCTCCTGTTAAATCGAAAGGGCCATAGACCATCCATGATTTTGTATTGGCGGGATACTCATTGGTAGCCGGGTCAAGACCATCACTTCCGCCTTTGGCAACCCAGGCACCCCAGCTTCCATTGTGCGCCTTATAAGACTCATCATCCCAGTAGTACTCTCCATTGGTTGAACCATCATCGTCAAAAACTGCCCAACCGCTGTTGGGAAAAGCCCCTTCAAAGGTTTCGCTTTTCACAGTTACCCACGAAGATACCCCTGAAGCGATTAAAGTCACCTCGCTTTCGCGACTCGAGTTCTGTGGTTTCACCTCGTTATCGGTGCGGACGGGAAAAGTCCAAATAGGTTTCTCCAATTGGAGAAACCCATCTTCAATTACTATCCGGGATTCCGGTCGTTGTTCCGAGCTAGTTTGTTTTTTTGGTAGAGACTCTTGAGGTCGGGCAGGGCGTTCCATCAATCGCAAAAAATTCGGCTCTGCATATTCGACTAGACCACTCTCCCAGAACTGATTCGCCACCTGGAGTGTTTCAATGGCCGAGGCATTCAATATCCGCAGAAGGTAGGCTCTTTCACTTGGGAAGTTTTTTTTGATTACCTGCGCCTTTTGTTCAGCTATCAACCGGTCAGCTTCAGACGCTGGAACCGCAGCGTTGAACTTGACGATAACTTCGCCAGTCAAAATCTGCCTCACGTTAGGGAAGAGAAAAATTGGGCTTGCAAACTCAATGTCCGTTGAGGCGCCGATCCGATTAAGCACGTTCAACAGCTCATCGTGTCTCATGCCCGGTTGCAATTTAAGTAGGTGCAGACGCTCCGGCAGAATTTCCTCGCCTTCCTGATTGGGCACTAGCTGTGGTTCAGCTCCCCGCAGGACCTCCAACTGTTGGCGAGTGATTCCACTCCTCACTCGGACGGCAATCTCCTCTGTTGAGGGAAGGAGAAAAACCTTTTGCCCCTCATAATAGTAAAAAAGAGGTTCTTGCTGTGCCTGGGAAAGAGAAGTTCCGTTAGCGAAACAAAAGACGAATGTTAGTATCGCGAGAGGAAAATGAAATACTTTTCCTGCTTTACTACGATGGATAACCCGTTTGGCGGTCGCTCTCTCTGGGGTCAAGTCCTTACCTTCCGCCGGGGTCACCGCTGAGGTCACGTCTTTACCTTTGACATTACCCCGTCTATCAACTTTCATTTCCGGAATGGAGCAATGAATTGTCTTCATAATCCACTCGTTACAATTTCTGCTTTGTGGCGACGTCGCCTACTTTTTCGTCTCTTCCTTCTTCGCTTTCTGCTCCGATGCGCCGGACGGTTGCGGCTTTTCCGCAGGCGGTGGGCCGGATTCGATCATCGCTTCTCTTTGCGTTGTCACCCAGAGGCGGTCGATCGTCGTTTGATCCCAGACCGGTTCGCCCTTTCTTCGCCCACAAATTGGCCCATCCCAATGTCCCTCAGTCGTCGGAAAACTTGTCACGTCGCCTCGGCCATGTTAAATTGCGTAATATATATAATGAGGATGCAAACCGAAGCTGCTTATAAATACCTTGAGCCACGCCCACACCGGTGGCGCAAAATTTTCTGGATCAAAGGCCGCAACATGCACGTCTGGCACCTGGTGGCGACGATGCTGCGCGAGGGAGAAACGCCGGAACAGACAGCCAAGAATTTTGGCTTGCCCGTGGAAGCGGTGCTTGAGGCACTCGATTATTACCAGCAAAATAAGGCTCTGGTCGGGGCTGAAACCGACGAAGAGGGTCGGCGGCTGCGCGCAAAAGGCCTGCTCTAGGGCCGATGCCCCTATCGCTCTATTTGGACGATTGCGCCGACGTTGACACAATAGCAGCGCTCCTGCGTCTGGCGGGCCATCAAGTCTCCACGCCACGTATCGCTGGAACCTCAGGTCTCTCGGATAGAGAGCACCTCGATTATGCTGCGCAACGTGGTTATACATTGCTGACCAAAGATCCCGATGACTTCATTGACCTGCATCATCAATGGCTAGCGACGAATCGTACACACTCAGGCATCCTGCTCATTTACGAGGATAAAGAGGTAAGCAAGAACATGAGCCGAACCCAAATTGTCTTGGCCATTGATAACCTTGTCGCCTCTGCCCTTCCCATCGCCAACGAAGTCCACAACCTTAATCAGTGGCGATGACTTGCGATCGTTTCTGACCTGACACTTTTCTCCTCTTCGTACGACCCACGAATATCAAGATGATAATTTCGTCGGTTTTATTTCTTCGCCGCCTCTTTCGTTTTCTGATCAGACGAACTTGCCTCTTGCTGACCCGTCGGCGCGCTTGTCGCGGGCGGTGGGCCGGATTCGATCATGGCTTCTCTTTGCGTCGTGACCCACAGGCGGTCGATCGTCGTTTGATCCCACACCGGCTCGCCGTCTTTTTGCATCTTGAAACCATATTCGGTAACGCTACTACGCCTGAAAGTTTTCGCAGCTTGCGCAAATTTTCTACCGGCCTGCGCCGCCTCGCTAACAGGAGCCTCGGATTTTCTCCCGCCAAGCATGTCCTGAGCGTCGCCGAAGGAACGCCAAGCTCGCAAAGGTGACGAGCCGAGCCACCATCCGTCATCCAGAGCGAATGCGAGGGATCTGAGAAGAAGATTTCTCGGCTTGCTCGAAACAAGGATTTCTCCCTTCGGTCGAAATGACAATTTCTTTTCCTTGGCGCCCTTTGCACCTTTGCGCGAGTCATACTGATTTTTCGTTGCGGCTTTGCCACGCTGTTCTTACGCTCAGGGTTTGCCTGTCCACTTTAACCAGCCTATGCACCCGCAGACAGGTCGGCACCCGATTCCTTTCAGTCATCCCCTTGTTTCCGCTCCAACTCCCGACTAAAATGGCTTCCGCATGGAGATGTCGCGAGCCATCGAATCTTTAAAAGCGGCCGAGCTTTGTTTAGGCGAAAACTTAGTCAACTCCGCCGCCAGCCGCGCTTACTATGCGATGTTTCAGGCGGCTCAGGCTGCTCTGGAAGCAGCGGGTCTTATGCGTTCAGAATGGAGTCACAAGGGCCTCCATTCCACTTTCAATCGAGATTTGATTCACCAAAGACATCTCTACCCTAGAGTATTCCGGGATTATCTCACTTCGGGACTTGCCGTCCGGCAGGCTGCCGATTACGGGGAGCCAGGGGTAAGCGCAAAAATTGCTCGCAGACAGGTGCGTCGGGCAGCTCAATTCGTCAATGCCGCCGAGGAGGTCGTTGGCCGTGAAAAAGGACAGCATAGCTGAAACGCAACGGGACATCCTGGATCGGAAACTAACCGAGCTTACCTTGCTAGCGAAAAGGCTGTGTCCCCAAGCCAGAGTAGAAGCGAACACAGTTCGATATGAAGATGAGGATGGTCGTCTCAAGGTGTTTCCTCCTCCAGACCTGTCAGAGGCAGAGGAGGAAGCCTTAGAAGAAACCTTAATCGAGAAATGTATCGAAATCTTCGACGAAACTGGCCTTTTCATAGTGTGCGCTGCCTTTGACTCGAACTGACGGGCTTTTGTCAAACCACTAAGGGTATCTCGCATGTATAGCATCGTTCTCGGCGGTCTGGTCATTTTAGCCTTTGGCTTGATAGTGCTTTACCTCGCCAAGAAAAGCCGGCCGCGGCCAAAATCTTAAGCCGGATAAGAGCGATTCCGCACCGCCTACGATGCCAAACGGAATGTCGTCAACGTCGCTGTTGAATTTCCCGGCCAATCGGCCTTTGCAAATTTTCTTTCGCTTCATAGTCCGCGCTGCTCTTGATCCGATGCCTAATTCTCTCGGCGCCAATATGCACTAGCGGTTCTACTTCTTCGCCGGCTCTTTCGGCTTCTGATCCGAAGAACTCACTCCCTGCTGTGTTGCCGTTGAACTTGCAGTAGGCGGCGGGCCGGATTCGAGCATTGCCTCCCTCTGAGTCGTCACCCAAAGGCGGTCGATCGTTGTCTGATCCCAGACCGGCTCGCCGTCTTTTTGCATCTTGAAGCGAATCTGAGTTTGTTTTTCTCCTGCGGGTTGAAGCAGCATTGTTACTAGAAGACTGCTGGGCTCGTTAATATCTCCCATCGGCGGGGGCTGGCTGCCGGGAAGCAGGGCCGCTGCCCAGCCGATGTAGGGCACGAATCCAAGGATCGACCTGGTCGTCTGTTCTTGCGTAACCTGCTCCTGATACTTCCTTGCGTCTTCTTTGGCCTTTTTCACCTGCTGCTTCATCTCCGTGACACCCACCGTTCTCGACCCGGTCAGAATGCCCGACGGCTTGTCGGAATGGGTAATGGAAAAGCCAATGCTGAAGAAGGCCTGGGTGGCCGCCCTGTACGCAACGTCATACGGCACGTCAAGCGTGCGAACCTCGATTTGCCGCGTGCCCAGTTGGGTTGGGTCCTGGACACTGGCGCTCGGAGCGTTTTGATTTTGGGCTGCTGAATCCTGCCGATCTGCGGTCACCACCGGAGCGAGCGGCAGACAAGCGGAGAGTGCAATGAGGACTAGTGCAAGGCTGATGTATCGCATCGAATCCTCCTAGAACTTCGTCGCGCTGAGCCGGTAGTCGGTGACGATTCCCTTGTCGTTGTAATAGACGAGAAGGAAAACGGTCCTCGTCGTTTCAGTGCGCCGAACCTGCTGCTGAGTCTGCTGTTGGCTTTGACTGGCCGCTTGGCCGCTGCTGCCGCCGACGGATCCAAGAACGCCCCCAAGTACTCCCGGAGCGGCACCTCCAACGAGACCAAGTCCTCCCGCTCCTAGATGCGCTCCGGCAGCGCTGGCGGCGCCGACTCGCGCCCCCGTGACCGCCTCCGCAACCTCACGGGAGACTTTGTCATAGCCCCACATCTCGCCCGAACCGGATCGCGTCACCATGTCGGGCGGGCCGAAGATCTCCATGATCTCGGCCTGCGTCGTCTTGCCCTTCTGGATGTTCTTCACGACCATGCCCGGTGTGAGAGCGGAAGCTTTAGGTTCAACTTCCGTTCGCTCTTGCGCCGGCAGGTCTTGTCTCGGCAATTGCTGCCTGGGCAACTCCGGCGGCGGCATCATGCAAGAGGACAAACCGAGGAATGAGAGAACCAAGAGAATTCGTTTCATTTTAATCTCCCAATCGACCATTATTCCGGGCTCTACCCGCCTTACCGCCGGTCTCCTGATCGCTTCGCATGGGGTAGAACAATAAAAAAGCCAGCACCCCCTTTGCGATCAGAACCGCAAAAACCGCCGGCTTACCATTGCTATTTCCCTCCCGAGAGACCGCTTGGGGTTTCCCTCTCGGTTCTTTGACCTTAAGCTACCTTACGCAACCGCTCTAACCCGGTCCGTCCGTATTCATTTACTGATAGAGTCATATCGCCCTAGTTCGGCGGTGTCTAATCATATGTTTCGATAATCGTTATAAGAGGTTCTTATAATTATCCCTCTAAAACCTCTTCCTTTTTGCTTTCTCTTGAATTACACTATTTTTCGACACCAAGGCGCGCTATCGAGAAATGAGTGGGTTTTCCGGGAATACCGTGAAAGATTATTCACCACAGAGACGCAGAGTTCACCGAGTTCGGAGTATTTTTTAGTCAAAAACTCTTTTCTCCGCGTCCTCCGCGCCTCCGCGTTAAGATATCCGAATTTGTTTTCGGCACAGAGGCTCAGCGCGGCTAAGCCGCAACCAAAGCAGCAATCCTTATGTCACCACAGAGGCACAAAGTTCGCAGAGTTCGGAGTATTTCGTCTCAAGAACCCTTTACTCCGCGACCTCCGCGCCTCGGCGGTGCAATTTCCGAGTCCCTGCGATCAGATAGTGTTGACCACGTTAGCCACACAGAAGCCTGAATATCCGAAGGAGTAAACGCTCGTGCCGTTATCCCAGTTCGAAATGTTTGCCATGGTAGCCAGGCTACGGAACCTTACCCACGCGTCCGCCGAACTGAACGTCAGCCAGCCAGCGCTGACTCAACAGCTCAAAACCTTAGAAAGGGGATATGACTTAAAACTCTATAAGAAAGGCGGGAAAGGGGTCGAGCTGACCGAAGCTGGGAAAATACTGCTGAAATACGTGAGGAGAATACTGAAGCAACACGAAAGGGTGAAACGTAGACTATCGGCTACGACAGCGCCAAACAAAGCGCAGTCTCTCACCGTGGGTGGAAGCTATAGTCCGTCGGCGGTACTCTTACCGTCGCTTCTGGCTCGCTTTAAAAAGAGCCACCCAGAGGTCGAGCTCAAGCTGCGCACGGACAACAGACCCAACATAGAGCGGCTGGTTGTTGGGGGCCAAGTGGAGCTGGCCGTACTTAGCAATCCTACATCGAACCATCATCTCGCCGTAGAGCTTTACCGTACTGAGCCGTTGGTCGCGTTCGTCGCCAACCATCATCCTCTGAGCGGAAAAAAACAATTGACGTGGGAAGACCTGGGGCGGCTTGGCTTTGTTATCCGACAGCCGTTAGAAGGCCAAGGAGCAACCGCGCAGTTTGTTCGCCGCCTCAAAGACCGGGGTGTAAAGCTTAAGGTAGTCATGCGCTGCGAGTCGCCGGAGGCGGTAAAGGTCGCGGTGAGCCGGGGAATGGGTGTGGGAATTCTGTTCAAGGATGTGATTGCGGATAGTCTCAAGAAGGGCGAATTTAGAGAATTGACGCTTCCGGTAAAAGGTTTAGACGGCAAGAGCTTTATCGTCTATCACAAGACCAGACCGCTCTCCCCGGCCGCTCAGGACTTTATCAAGCTGCTACAAGCGCAGCGAGCAAGGTTCAAGAGCAAAGAACAAATCCGGGTTGGATCAAAGAACTGACCTGGTCCCGGCTAGTAGAATTTTACGGTATCCGCTGAAGGGCCACCCTCACCGCTCCTTTTCCAGAGCCACTCAAGAAGAATTTTCAGTGAGAGGCAAGAAGGCGGCTTTTCGGCGTGTACTTTCGAACTCTTGACGTCTAGCCTTTTGGGCCGCGTACCTTCGAGAATTGATGGGCGGAAAGCAACGCCCCATCCCCTTGACACCAGCCTCCGACTGGCTTATCTGTGGACCGCTTCCGGATTGAGAAACCGAGCAAGCTAATAACCTCGTAATTGCAAAGGTTCTGGCGTTCGTTGCTTTGAGGGTTGCAGTCTCGGTAGGGTTATAGCCTAACGATGGCCCAATAATGCCTGGAGCGGCATATATTTCTTGTTTTAGTTCGTCTAACCAGAAAGGACGAAATTTATGAAGCGCGGAATTAATCTCATCTCCCTGGCAATCCTGGCGATCCTCATCGCACTCCCGGCCTGCACCGAAAAGAAAACGGAAACCACACCAGCCGCTCCAGCCACGCAAGCCGGCGGCGAGACTCAAGAGAAACAGGAACAAGCCGTCGTCGGGCGGATCACCTTTTTGGAAAAGAATTTGTTTCGCTATCTGCAGGAAGAAAAAGACTGGGCTTTGGCAGCGC
>Ga0326597_10008766_pt1 | contig 13599 bp, 11 predicted proteins | sample RVTome_12_FD_203789 | JGI IMG/M metagenome (GOLD analysis project Ga0326597, IMG submission 203789) | Soil microbial communities from uranium-contaminated site in the Upper Colorado River Basin, Wyoming, United States - RVT100D185 | ecosystem: Environmental > Terrestrial > Soil > Contaminated >... | reverse complement strand
CGTTCCATCGCCTCCGGGTGGACGGTGTTACCGTCGAGTACCGTCGACCGGACGGGTCCATCGCTGGGGCGCAGGCCCGAATCAGCGACTTCGACGATCCCGACGGCCTTGCGTGCGGGGACGAGCGAGACCGCGCTCGAGACCAGCACCAGGAAGAGCGAGACCATTCCGAACGTGAGCGGGTCGCGAGGCTCGATCTCGAAGAGCTGCTCCGAGAGGAGCCCGCGAGCGCGAGGGTTAGGCGGAAGCCCGAGGGCGAGTCCTGCGAGGAGAAGGCCGAATCCCTGCCGAAGGACCCTTCGAGCCACGTCGCGAGGCGCGGCTCCGAGAGCGAGGCGGATTCCGATCTCCCGCGCGCGGTGCTCGACGCCGAGAGCGAGCGAGCCGCCCAGGCCGACCGCGGTAATGGCAAGGGCGAGGGCCGCGAATGCGGAGAGGAGCGTCGCGAGAAGCCGGGGTGCCTCGACCGACTCCCGCCGGGCCTCCTCGAGGGTGCTCACGTAGGCGACGGCCTGAGCCGGGTAGAGCGAGCCCTGGTTCACCTGCAGCACGTCTTTCGAGATCTGCTGGATGCGTTGGGCGATGCCCCAGCCTTGAAGCGGCTCGAGGGACAGGGTCTTCAGAATGAGCACGTCGATCGTCCCTGGAGCAGGTCGCTCTTCGACTGCGCCTTCGCATCGTTGGACATGACGTGTAGAATTATCCCATGTCAACGATGTACAGCACGAATCAGTTTCGCTCAGGGCTCAAGGTGACCCTGGACAACGACCCCTGCGTCATCACCGAGGCGGAGTTCGTGAAGCCCGGCAAGGGACAGGCCTTCACCCGCGTGAAGCTGCGCAACTTGAAAACCAACCGGGTGCTCGAGAGGACCTTCAAGTCGGGCGAGACCATCGAAGCCGCCGACATCGTGGAAACCGCCATGCAGTACCTCTACAAGGACGGCGAGTACTGGCACTTCATGGATCCCAAATCCTACGAACAGTATCAAGCGCCTGCGGAGTCCGTGGGCGACGCCGCTCTCTGGCTCAAGGAAGAGGCCGAGTGTCTGGTCACGCTCCACAACAACATCGTCATTCAAGTGACGCCGCCGATGTTCGTCGAGCTCGAGGTGGTCGAGGCCGAGCCCGGCATCCGCGGCGATACCGCGGGGACGGGCGGAAAGACCGCGAAACTCGAGACGGGCGCGGTGGTGCGCGTTCCGCTCTTCGTCGAGGTCGGGGAGAAGCTCAAGCTCGACACCCGCACCGGCGAGTACGTGGGCCGCGTGAAGTGACTGAGCGAACGGGGCCGCGGACTGGTGCCGTTCCAACTATTGGATTCTAAACAAGCGTGCCAGATGAACTCGAGCCTGCCGCCAAGCAGGGCCCTGGAGTTCGGCTGAACAAGTTGGAACGTCACTGGGAGCCGGCCGCGAGCCTGGCCGCGCTCCGGCTCAGGGCGCGGCTCCTCACCCGCGCGCGCGATTTCTTCGCCGCACGGGACGTCCTCGAAGTCGAAACACCAATCCTGGGAGCTTCGACCGCGACAGATCCCCACATCGAGAGCCTTCGCACTTCGGTCGGCGGGAGCACGCGGTTTCTCCAGACCTCTCCCGAGCTCTTCATGAAGCGTCTTCTCGCCGCGGGCTCGGGGCCCATCTACCAGATCACCAAAGTCTTCCGCGAGGGCGAGATCGGCGCTCGACACAACCCCGAGTTCACTCTTCTCGAGTGGTACCGGCCCGGGCTCGATCACCACGGTCTCATGGACGAGGTGGACAAGTTCCTCCAGGCGCTACTGGGGTGCGCCGAGTCCGCGCGCGACACCTATGAGGAGGTCTTTGGCCGCTGGGTCGGGGCAGACCCCCACCGCGCCGGTGCCTCGGAGCTCCAGTCGAGAGCGGAAGCGCTCGGGCTTCGCGCCGTCTCCTCTTCCGGCTTTTCCCGGGAGGACTGGCTCCATCTGCTGATGGCGGAAGCCATCGAACCTCATCTCGGGCTCGAGCGGCCCCATTTCGTCTACGATTTCCCCCTGGAGCTCAAGGCACTCGCGCGCATCCGGAAGGGTGAAGGGGGCAAGCCCGACGTCGCCGAGAGATTCGAGGTGTTCCTTCATGGAGTGGAGCTCGCGAACGGGTACCACGAGCTCACCGACGGGTCCGAGCAGCGCGAGAGATTCCTCGCCGATCTCGAGTCCCGCCGCACCCTGGGTCGCGCCGAAGTGCCTCTCGACGAGAGGATGATCGCCGCCCTCGAGCGGGGCCTCCCCCCCTGCGCGGGTGTCGCGCTCGGGTTCGATCGGCTGGTGATGATCGCGGCGAACGCACCGTCGATCCGCTCGGTCTTGAGCTTCTCGTTCGACCCGCCGTAGCGCGATAGAATGTCGTTTGCCCGAAGCGGCACAGGAGGCACGATGACCAAGGCCTTTCGATTCGCCGTCTGCGCTCTCGTCCTCGCGGGGGCGTTCTCGGCGTTCTCCTTGGGGCGAGCCGAGACGGTCGTCGTCCTGGTGCGCCACGGCGAGAAGGTGGACGAAAGCCGCGATGCGGACCTCAGCGCCACGGGACGGGCCAGGGCCCAAGCTCTGGCGGCGATGTTGAAGGAGGCCGGAATCGGAGCCGTCTACAGCACGGACTACATTCGCGCTCGCGAGACGGCGAGGCCGACGGCGGAGCTCGCCTCCAAGCCGATCGAGGTCTACGACGGCGATGGACTCGCAGCCTTCGCGAAGAATCTCCGGTCACGGGGGGGCCGCGTGCTGGTGGTGGGGCACAGCGACACCACACCCGAGCTCGTGAGCCTCCTGGGCGGCGAGCCCGGTCCGCCCATCGCCTCCGACGAATACGATCGACTGTACATCCTCACCCTTTCCGCGGACGGGAAGACGTCGACGACTCTTCTGCGATTCCCGTCAGGAGTTGCGAAATGAGAACCCTCGTAATCTTCATCGTCTCCGTCGTGGTCTCCGGCGCCGGACTTCTCCGGGCGCAGGGAAGCTACAACGACTACGTCGAGGATCCGGCGAACGTCAAGGTCGACCCGTCGCTCCTCTCGGCCTTGAAGTTCCGCGACGTCGGCTTTTCCCGGGGCGGCCGCTCGACGGCGGTGACCGGCGTCCCCGGACAGCCGCTGGTCTACTACTTCGGCGGGACCGGAGGGGGAGTCTTCAAGACCGTCGACGCCGGGAACAACTGGACGAACGTCACCGACGGCTTTCTCGGAGTGGGAGCCGTCGGCGCCATCGCCGTCGCGCCCTCGGATCCGAACGTGGTCTACGCGGGAACGGGCTCGGCCTGCCCGCGCGGAAACATCTCCGTCGGCGATGGAATCTACAAGTCCACCGACGCGGGAAAGACGTGGAAGCACGTGGGGCTCCGCCACGCGGGCCAGATAGGCAAGATCCGCGTACACCCCCGGAACCCGGACCTGGTGTACGTCGCCGCGCTCGGGCAGATCTTCGGGCCCAACGACGAGCGCGGGGTCTTCCGATCGAAGGACGGCGGAAAGAGCTGGGAGAAGATCCTCTACGTGAGCGAGAGGACCGGGGTCGTCGATCTGTCCATGGATCCGAAGAACCCGAGGAACCTCTTCGCTTCGGCCTGGAGCGCCGAGAGGAAGCCGTGGACGCTGATGTCGGGGAGCGAGAACGACGGCGTCTATCGAACCACCGACGCCGGGGATACCTGGAAGAAGGTCTCGGGCGGGCTTCCCGAAGGGGTTGTGGGACGGTCGAGCGTCTCCGTCTCTCCCGCGAATCCCAGCCGCGTCTTCGTGCTCCTCGAGGCGGAGGGGGACAAAGGCGGAGTCTATCGCTCCGATGACGGCGGAGATGCCTTTCGGCGCGTCAACGGCGACGCGAACCTGCGGCAGCGTCCCTGGTACTACATCCATATCTTCGCCGATCCTGCGGATGAGAACACCGTCTACGCTCTGAACACGGGCTTCTTCAAGTCCGTGGATGGGGGAAAGACGTTCGACCAGCGCATCGAGGTTCCCCACGGAGACAACCACGACCTCTGGCTCAATCCCGATGACCCGCTCAACCTGATCAACGCCAACGACGGCGGAGCGAACGTTTCGTTCGACGGAGGGAAGTCCTGGTCCACTCAGCGCAACCAGCCGACGGCGGAGATCTACCGCGTGGTCGTCGACGAGAGGTGGCCGTACCGCATCTACGGCGCGCAGCAGGACAACTCCACAATTTCCGTTCCGATCCGGGGCGGGAGGGGTTTTGGGCAGGTCGTGCCCGATTGGTACTCCGTCGGGGGCTGCGAGAGCGGGCACATCGCCGTCGATCCCCGCGATCCCGACGTGGTCTACGCCGGCTGCTACGGCGGGAGCATCGAGCGCACGGACCGCAAGACGGGAGAAGTGCGGGAGATACTTCACTACCCCCAGCTCCAGTTGGGAAGCGCTTCGCGCGACCTCAAGTACCGCTTCCAGTGGAACGCGCCGATTCGCCTTTCGCCCCACGACCCGGACGTCCTCTACCACGCCTCGCAGGTCGTGCACGTGTCGAAGGACCACGGCCAGAGCTGGACCGTGGTGAGCCCGGATCTCACCACCAATAACCCCGAGCATCAGGACTACGCTGGAGGGCCGATCACCCACGACAGCACCGGAGTCGAGGTCTACGACACCGTCTTCGCGTTCGAGGAATCCCCTCACACCCGGGGGCTCCTGTGGGCGGGGTCGGATGACGGCCGCGTGCATCTCTCGCGGGACGGTGGCACGAGCTGGAAGGAGATCACGCCGAGGGACATGCCTCCGGAAGGAACGGTGAACGTGATCGAGCTCTCGGCTCACGACCCCGGAAGAGCGTTCCTCGCCGTCTACCGCTATCGCGAGAACGATTTTCGGCCGTACCTCTTTCGGACCAACGACTATGGAGCGAGCTGGAGTCTCCTGACGGATGGGAAGAACGGGATCCCGGCGACGAGCTTCACCCGGGCCATCCGCGAGGATCCCGATCGCAAGGGACTGTTATACGCCGGCACGGAGTTCGGGATGTACGTCTCCTTCGACGACGGAGCGCACTGGCAGCGGTTTCAGCTCAATCTTCCGGTGACCCCGGTGACCGACCTGCGGATTCATCGAAAGGACCTGGTGGTCTCGACGCAGGGCCGCGCGTTCTGGGTGCTCGATGACGTGACCCCGCTCCACCAGATGACCGACGAGGTGCGGAAGGCCGACGCTCATCTCTTCGCCCCCCGGACCGCCTATCGCGGCGGGGCGGTCGAGGGTGCGAGCCTGTCCTATTACTTCGCTAAACTTCCGGAGAAGGACGTCGAGCTCGAGATCCTCGACGGGGCAGGAACCGTGCTTCGGAGCTTTCAGGGAAAGCCCGGTGAAGCCGTGGAAGAGAGGCCCGCGCGGCGCTTCGGCCCCGGTTTCGGGGAGGATCCCAAGCTTCCGGTTCAGAAGGGGCTCAACCGCTTCACCTGGGATCTGAGAGAGAAAGGGCCTTCGATCCCGAAAGACGTCATCCACTGGGGCGGTGCTCCGGGGATGAAAGTCGTTCCCGGCTCGTACCAGGTGCGGCTCTCGGCGGGAGACTGGAGCAGCACCGTGCCTCTCGAGGTCACGCTCACTCCGAACTTATCCGCTACGGTCGCGGACTTGAAGAACCAGTACGATTTCGGGAAGCAGATCGCATCCGAGATCGGTTCGCTGTTCGAGGTCCTGAGCGGAGTTCGGGACGTGAAGACCCAAGCAGGTTCGGTCCTGGAACGATTGAAGAAGGCGGGCCTCGAGAGCGAGGAGATCGCGGGCGCCGTCAAGTCGACTGACGAGAAGCTGACGGAGCTCGAGGAGTCGATCACCCAGGTGAAGAGCAAATCGGGCCAGGATCCAATCAACTTCCCGCCAAAAATCGACAACCAGCTCACCGCTCTCTACGGCTACGTGGTCGACGGGGAATTCCCTCCCACCGCCGGTGCCCACGAGAGGATCTCGGACCTGAGGCCGGAGCTCCAGAAGCTGCGTTCGCGATTCGACGAGATCGTGGCGACGGAGGTCGCGGCGCTCAACCGGATCGTGGCGGGATTGAGCTTGCCGCCGGTGGTGGTTCCCTCGAAGGCGGCCGCAACCGACGGACAGAAGAACTGAAGTCACGGAGGGCCCGGGGCGCTGGGTGGGAAGTCCGCGAACATCTTCTGGACCACGGACGGGATCCGGCCGCGGGCCTTCTTCCGATTGCCGCTGACGGTGGCGGTGGCGGTGGCGCGCCAGACGATCCGGTTCTCGCCCGCGTCAACGAGATCCACTACCAGCGTCCCCGCAAGGTGGCTCGCAACCGTGACCGCTCCGGAGTCGGCCCAGTCGGTGCGGTATCCTCCCTCCACCTGGAACTCCTCCCGGGCGGAGGCATGATAGACGACATAAAGGTTGGGCTCGGCCTCGTCGGGGAAGATTCCGCGAACCGAAAGCTCGTTCTCGATCGCCTCCGTGAGTATCTGGTTCACCTCGGGGTCGACCGCCGCCGTTCCTTCGATCCAGGTGAAGCTTCGATAGCCCGAGAAATCCACCTTCCGGTCCCACTGAACGCGGATCGTCTGGGCTTCGGAGACGACGCCCAAAAGCGCCAGGGCGAGGGTGGTGGCGGCAGCGACCCGCATCGTAGTTGGATTATAGCGGGCCCCGGGAGCTCCGGGTGACGAGGCCGTCGGAGGACGACGTAGCGCGGCGATTCACCTCGCCCGACGGGATGGAAGTCCTCGTGGGCCGGACCGCTCGGGACAACGACGCGCTTACGTTCCAGTTCGCATCCCAGCGCGACTTCTGGCTCCACGTGGCGGGCTGTCCCGGCTCCCACGTGATCGTCCGCAATCCCGAGTGGCTCTCTAGCCTTCCGAGAGAAACTCTTCGATTCGCCGCCGTTCTCGCGGCCCGTCATTCGAAGGCCCGCAGCGCGGGGCAGGTCTCGGTACACGTCGCCCAGGTGAAGGACGTGACGAAGCCCAAAGGCGCTCCTCCGGGACAGGTCTCGCTCAAGCGCTATCGGAGCGTGCGTGCGTCGGTCGGCTCTTGAACTTCCTCAATTGGCTGAATTGGCCTTTCGTCGGCGAACAGAACCTCGATGTTGTAGGACGACGCGTCGTCGTAGCGTGAAAGGAGCCAGGTGCGCACGAACTCCGCGGTTTTCTTTCGTCCCAGCTCACGCACCAGGGCCACGTTCTCCTGGGCCCGTGCGCGGGAGAGCTCGCCGAGACCGCGCTTCAAATTCTCGAGCGCGAGCTCCTCGTCGCGGAAGACGCTTCCGGACTTGACCTCGTATTTGAGCCGGGAGACGTCGATCGCGGGAGTGTTGAAGCGGATCGGCGGCGCCTGAACCCGAACCGTCTGGCCCTCGAGCAGGAAGTCCCATCGCTCCTCGAGATCCAGGTAGTAGGTGTACTCCACCGGAGCTTCGGCCCTGACCACGACCTCCGGGAGCTCGAGCTGGCCCCAGAGGACCTGGGCGCGGTCCGTCCGCTCGAAGACCTCCATCTCCTTGAGCGTCGCGAACTGCAAGTTCTGGCTCCCGCTCATCTCCGCCGCGTAGCTCACGAACGTGGTGGTGATGGTGCCGGTCTTGAAGGCGGCGGCCACCGACCGGAGCTCGGTCGCTATCGAGCGTCCCCCTTCGAGAATCTCACCCGGGAGCCGTTGGGCTCGGTAGAACACGTAGCCGGCGAGGCCCAGGATTCCCAAGCCCAGGAGCGCGACCGTGAGCGGCCAGCGCCACCGCGACGCTCGACCACCGCTTTGATTCGACGGCACGTTTCATTGTAATGGTAGGATTCGCGCTGTGGAACAGGCTCACTTCCTGGCTCAACTCATCGATGTCTATACCGTCGTGGTCTTCATCGCGGTCATCGTGAGCTGGTTCCAGCTCCCGCCGGGCAATCCCGTGGTGCGCGTGGCGCGGACTTTGACCGAACCGGTGCTGGCGCCGATCCGGAAGCTGATTCCTGCCGTCTCCGGCCTCGACTTCTCGCCGATGATCCTGCTGGTCCTGCTACGGATCCTGCGCGGCCTGCTCTGAATCAGGGTCAATCGAACCGTTCCGCCCCGACAGAACGAGCCGGACTTTCTCGCTGAGCGCCTTCGGGGTGAAGGGCTTCGCGAGAAACGCGACGTCCTCCTCGACGACGCCGCAATGAACCACCTGCTCCTCGGCATAGCCCGACATGAACAGGATCTTCAGTCCGGGTCGTGTCTCGCGAAGGCGGCGGGCAACCTCCTTGCCGCTCATCGCGGGAAGGACGACGTCGGTCACCGTGAGATGGATCTCCGCGGGATGGATCCTCGCAATCGCGAGCGCCTCCTCTCCGTCCTTGGCGGCCAAGACACGGTAGCTCCTCGAGCTCAGCACTTCGAAAGCCAAGTCCCGCACCAATGGCTCGTCCTCGACGAGGAGGATGGTCTCGCCGCCGCTCGCGACGGCCGCCTCGGTCTTCGGAGCGCAGGCGCCGTCTTCCATTCTCGGCGTCCTCGGCGCTTCGGGCACTTCTAGGTCCTCGGTGCGCGGGAGCAGGACGCGGAACGTGCTGCCTTTACCCGGCTCGCTCGTGGCCCAGATGTAGCCGCCCGCCTGTTTGACGATCCCATAGGAGACGGCGAGCCCAAGGCCCGTTCCCTGGCTTCGATCCTTGGTGGTATAGAAGGGCTCGAAAACCCGCGACAGCGTCTCGGCGTCCATACCCACACCGGTGTCCTTCGCCGCGAGTGTGGCATAGGCGCCGGGCGTGAGCTCGTTGGTCCCATCGCCGCTCCAGTAGATGTTCCGACATTCGAGCTCGAGCCGGCCGCCGTGCGGCATGGCGTCGCGCGCGTTGATGGCGATGTTGAGGATGACTTGTTCGAGCTGGACCGGGTCCACTTTCACCTTCCAGGGCTCGCCTTCGGACTGGATCGTGAGCTCGATTTGCTCGCCCAGGACCCGTTTCAGCATGTTCTCGATGTTACGTACGAGATCGAGCATGCTCAGGAGCTTCGGCTCCACCAGCTGCTTGCGGGCGAATGCGAGGAGCTTGCGCGTGAGATCGGCGGCGCGGCCGGCGGCCTTGCCGACTTCCTCGATGTCGGTGCGCGCTCTGTGGTCCCGCGGAAGCCTCGTAAGGGCGAAGTCGCTGTGTCCGATGATGGCGGTGAGAAGGTTATTGAAGTCGTGGGCGATTCCGCCCGCGAGGAGACCTACCGCTTCCATTTTTTGCGACTGACTGAGTTGTTCCTCGAGGGCGAGGCGCTCGGTCACGTCGCGGACGAAAGCCTGGATTCGCCCATCTTCCAGGCGCTTGACGCTGACCTCGGCGGGGAACGTGGCGCCTCCGGAAGCCTTCTGTACGAGCCAGCTCGAGACCACCGCCTCTCCCGGGGCGAGGTCGCGAGCGAGGGATCGGACGCGTTCGCGGTCTCGAGGCTCGGCCAGATCGGCAAGCTCCAGATCGACCAACGCTTCGCGATCGAGCCCCAGCATGTCGCAGCCGCGGCTATTGGCGTCGGTCAATCGGCCCAGGGCGTCGGTCGAGAAGATGCCGTCGGCGGCCTGCTCGATGAGCGTGCGGTAGCGTCGGTCGCTCTTGTGCCGTTCTTCCTCGGATCGCCGGCCTTCGCTCACCACCGCCGCCAGAAGGAGCGTCGTCACCGCGCTCACGTTCACGAAGCTCCAGGTCAAGAGGAGATCCTCGCTCGAGGAGCCCGACGCGAACGGCGCCCAGCCGGCGGCCGTTCCCCAGACCGCCATCCCAGAGGTGACGAGATTCGCCGAGGCCGCGCCGGGAACGCCGAAGCGGAAGGCGGCCCAGACGAGAAGCGGAAACGGCAGGTACTCGAGGTCGTACTCGCGAAAGAGCCCGACGCCTCCCCAGAACGCGACCGCGCCCACCAGCAGCAGGAGGAGGAACAGCGCCGACGCCTCCCCGCACGACCACGCCTCTTTGCGCTTCTTCCACCACGAGCTCACCGTGAGGACGAAAGGGGTCACCGCAACTACGCCCATGGCGTGCCCAAGCGTCCACTTCCAGCCGATTCGAGGGAGCGCATCGACCGGTGCCAAGTCGGAAAGATACAGCCCCAGGATCCCAAAAAGGGCGCTTCCGCAGGCGCCCACCATGCCGCCGCAAACGAGAAGAGCCACCACGTCCCTGGCCCGCTCGATTCGGGGATCGAAGCGGGCGACGTGCCGGAGCAGAAGCGCCGCAAGCACCACCTCGAGAGAGTTCCCGGCGGAGGTCATCAGTGCGTACACGACGTCGCCGGAAATCGTTTGCGTCGCCAGGAACGCGCCGAGAGCCACACCCGGCCAGAGTTCGACGCCATAGAGAAGAAGGCATGCCAGCGCGAAGCCGCTCGCCGGCCAGACGATCCTTCCCAGGTCGCCTCCTAGAAACTGCGGAGCCAGGGCCGCCTCGGCCAGAAAGAAGTAGATCGCGGCCACCAGGACGATTCGCGACAGATGTCGAACATCAGCGACCGGCGCCCGAAGCGACATGGTTCCGACCCCTCTCGGTTCCTAAACCACGTATTCTATCCGATCGAAGGCCCACGGGGCGTGGCGCTATACTGGGCAGGGCGCACAAGAAATAGTTTGCACCCTGCGCGGAGCCCGAGCGGGAGCCTTCAGCTCGAGCGGCGGGCGAGCGCCGCCTTCGCAATGCTTCGGCGGGTCCGCCGAAGCCCGAAGGGCGGAGGCGGAAGCGAGGAGCGCTGGGGGTGGGGCCCCAGCGCACTAATTGAAGAGCGAGGCGAGCATTAGAAATGGCGCAGGCTTCGAAGCGTCTGTCTCACAATGCTCCCGGGGATTTCTACGTCGATGCCAGCTGCATCGATTGCGACACCTGCCGCTGGATGGCGCCAGAGACTTTCACCGAGCGGGAGGAGCAGGCGAGCGTTCACAACCAACCGGCAACCGAGGCGGCGCGGACGCGCGCTCTCATGGCGCTCGTCTCCTGCCCCACGGGCTCGATCGGTACGATGGAGAAGCACGATCCGGCGACAGCGATCAAGGCCTTCCCCCACCGGGTTCACGACAACGTGTTCCATACGGGATTCCACAGCGAGGCCAGTTTCGGGGCGACGAGCTACTTGATCGTACGAGAAGAAGGCAACGTCCTGGTCGACTCGCCACGCTTCACGATGCCCCTGGTTCGACGGCTCGAGGATCTCGGCGGTGTCGCCGTCATGTTCCTGACCCATCGCGACGACGTCGCCGACCACGAAAAATTTCGGGAGCACTTCGGCTGCGAGCGGATCCTGCACGAGCGCGACCTCGGCGCGGACACGAGGAACATCGAGCGCTCCATCCAGGGTGAGGAGGCGGTCGCCCTCGACTCCGACCTCATGGTGATTCCGACACCGGGCCACACGCGGGGCTCCGCGTGCCTTCTTTACCGCGACGAGTTCCTGTTCACCGGAGACCACCTCGCCTGGAGCGAGAGCCGAGGACATATCTACGCGTTCCGGAGCGCTTGCTGGTACGACTGGGCGACCCTGGTGCGCTCGTCCGAGAAGCTCACCGCCTACTCGTTCGAGTGGATCCTCCCCGGCCACGGGCGGAGGTGTCACTTCCCCCGGGAGCGGATGGCAGCGGAGATGCAGACAGCTCTTCGCTGGATGCGCGAAGCTACAGCTTGACGAGACGGCTGGAAGAGGGGAATCGAACGCGAAGGCGCAAAGACGCAAAGAAAGACTCGGGTTGTCTTCTCAGTGACTTTGTGATTTGCGCTCTCTCGAGATCGATATTTCTTCGATGGCGTCGCCCTCCTGAATCGCCTCCACGCTCTCCATTCCCACGACCACGCGGGCGAACACCGTGTAGTTGTGGTCCAGCCGGAAATTGTCCACGAGGTTCACGAAGATCTGGCTGTCGCCGGTGTCGCGGCCCCGTGTCGAGATCCCGAGAGTACCGCGCTCGTGGGAGAGAGTCGACACCTCGTCGCGGATGTAGCCCGGGGTCCCGACGTACTCGTTGGCCCCGGGGCTTCCGCCCTGGATGACAAAGTTCGGCACGATGCGATGGAAGGTGAGACCGCGGTAGTAGCCGGACTCCGCGAGCTTCACGAACTGGGCCGCGGTCAGGGGCGCGGCCTCGGGGAGAAGCTCGATGGTGAAGCTCCCTGCTTCTCTCATCTTTATCGTCGCTCTCGCGCCGTGAAGACCGAGGAGGAAATCGCGCGACGGCAGGGGATCGGGGGCGAAACGTTTCGTTTCGGCCTCGACCGTTCTCCCTGTTTCCTCGGTCAGGATCTCCGCGGCGAAGGCGGCGATGGCGGGGTCGAAGTCCGAAAGGAGATATTCGAGCTTTCCCCCGACGCGGACGCCCTCGAGCTCGCGCAGTCTCTCCAAGAGAAGCCGCCGGGGATCCCGGGACGTGTGCTCGTTTCGGCTGCTGATCCGAGCCAGCGTTTCGAGGAGAGTCGGCGCCGCGAAAGCGGCTTTCTCCCACCCTTTCAGAAGCTCGAGCGCCGTGACCAGGAGTCCGTAGTCGTCGTTCGCGAGGGTGGAGAGAGCCTCTTCGGGCGTCGCCAGGGTCTCGGCAATGACGTTCGGATGCTCGTCCCGCCGGAGCTTGTCGAGAGACTCCGTGTCCCCGAGGATCTTCGCGGCCCGCGCGGCGTAGGTCCGGGCCTGCCACACGGGATGGGCGGCGAATCGGGGAAGGTGGCGTTGCGCGGCCTCGGGTGAAATACGGGCCAGCGAGACCAGTGCCCGGGAGTGCCGGCGCCAGCCCGGTTTCTCGTTCAGGATTCTCTCGAGCGGCGCTGGGGCGCAGCCATTTCCCAGGAGATCGATCGCGAGGAGGACGACGTGCTCGCTCGGATCCGAGAGCGCTCCTTCCGCGCGCGCACACCCCCCGTCTACGCGCAGAGCCTCATAGCGCACCAGGGGAGAAGGATCGTCCCGCCACTCCTTCAATCCGGCGATCGCCAGGCGGCGGACGAGCGGATCCGCGTCTTTGAATGCATTCTCGAGAGTCTCCGGATCCCGATCGGCAGCGCGGTTGAGCGCGAGCAGTCCCAGCTGGCGAGCTCCGGGAGAACGGGACTCGCGGACTGTCTTTCGGATCGCCGCGAGAGCGGAATCACTTGGCTTCACCTCGCGCTCCCGATAGAAGCTTTCGAGCGCTTTCATCGCGCCGAACCGAACCGCTTCTTCCTCGCGAAGGCCTGGAAGCAGGACTTCCTCGCTGGCTTCGGGCAGCCGGCCGATGGATTCATAGAGAACCGCTCTCACTTGAGAATCCAGCTCGCTCTCGAGAACCGGCGCCAGGGGTGTGCCCGCCTTCAGCTGCGCGAGAGCGGTCAACGCCTCGATTCGGGTCTCGGCCTCCGTCGATGAGAGAAAGGGAAGAACATGAGGCGCGAGATCGGGCCGCTCGAAGCGGCCGAGCGCGCGAAGGGCCTGTCGCGCGTGAGGCCCGCCGAGGGCGGCAACGAGCGGAGCCGCGTCGTCACGGGCATCCTCGACGGCAAGGAGATGGTGGTCGAGGGGCCATTGAAGGAGGAGCAGCAGAGTCAGAATCATGGCGGCGACGATAGCACCGTTGCGCGGCGTCGTCATCCCGACTAATCTCTCGTGTCATGATCATGAGCTTCTTTCTCGCGCTCGTCCTCACAGCGACACAGGATCGTGCTTC
>Ga0326597_10008765_pt1 | contig 13600 bp, 2 predicted proteins | sample RVTome_12_FD_203789 | JGI IMG/M metagenome (GOLD analysis project Ga0326597, IMG submission 203789) | Soil microbial communities from uranium-contaminated site in the Upper Colorado River Basin, Wyoming, United States - RVT100D185 | ecosystem: Environmental > Terrestrial > Soil > Contaminated >... | reverse complement strand
TCAAGGGGCCGACAGCGGACACGTTTCAGGCCGATCCCGGCTATGCGTTCCGGGCGAAGGAAATGGCACGCGGTGTTGCAAACGATGCCGCCTCAAAAGGATTACGCAGTAGCGGCGCGTACCAGAAGGATCTCGCGTCGTACCTGGGGGGGCTCGCCTCACAGGAATTTGGGAATGTCTACGGGCGGGAACAAGGCGCGTGGCGCGACAACCGCGCGAACGCGCTGGACATCTACAACGTCAACGAAGGGAATCGATACAAGACGTGGGATGCTGGCCGAGGCCGGAATCTTGACGCACTCGCGCGGGAAACCGCCCGCTATCAAGCGAACTTCAACGACGAGGCCACGGAGTTCGACCGCGCGCATCTAGGGTATCAGACGAATTACAACCGGGAAGCGGACGAGTTCAACCGGGCGCTGTCGACGTATGGGACGAACTACGGGACGGCGATCGGGAGTGCCGGATTCAACCTGCAGTCAGAACTGGGACGCGGAACCCTCGCGCTGCAGTCAGACCTGGGACGCGGAAACCTCGCGCTGAATCAGAAAAACAGCAACTTCGGGAACCTCTTGAGTCTCTACGATTTGTCCACGCGCAATTTGCCGCGCTACACCCCGACCACCATGCCGCCGGTCTGATTGATGGCCTTCCAACCGCGTCCCTATCAATTAGTCGGCCTCCCGCAGGGGCCTGACCCACTGCGGTCCCTGTCGGACCTCGCCTCGACGATGGGGCAGTTTCAGGCGATGCGGCAGCAGAAGGACGAGGATCTGTACCGGCAGCAGGAACGGACCAGGGTGACGGAGGACCGACAGATCATGCAGTCGGCGATGAGCAGCCAGTTCAAGCCGGACGAGGTGAAGGCGCAACTGACGCAACTCGGGCGCGGAGATTTGGTGCCGATTTTCGAGCAGTCGCACAACGATCTCCAAGTGTCACGCAACACGCTCAAGAAAACGAAGATGGACCTTGAGGCCGCCGAAGCCGATTACTGGGGCGGGCACGCGGCGACGGTGCTTGCCGTGAAGCCGGAGGACCGACCCGTGGCGCTCAAATACGTGTTAGGGGAAGCGGCGAATGACGGGTACGACGTCGAGCGGATTCAGCAGCAGCTTCAGGAGCAGCCGGACGCGCTGCCAACGATCCTTGAGTCCCTCATCCAGCGGTCGCCGACGCAGATGAAGCGCCGGGACGAGGCGGCCGATCGTACGCTGGCGCAGACGCGCGAGAATCGGTTCCTGGCGGAATCGACAGAGCGTGAGGCCGACCGTCAGGCGCGAGAGCGCGATCGGGTCGCCGACAACGCGCGACTCGAACGTGAGGCGACGGAGCGGGCAGCGGATCGACAATCAGACAACGCGCGGCTCCTCGCCGGCCACGCGACGCTGTCAGCGAAAGAGCGCGCGGACATCGAGACCCAGCGAGCCACCAACATCAACGAGATCATACAGGCGACGAAGACGACGCGACTTGATCGCTATGGCGACCCCATTCCGCCCATGCCGGAGGCCGAGGCACAGGCCATGATCGCCCGGATCAATCGGGCTGCCGACGCGGCACTCGGGGTCCAGCCGAAGCAGCCGAAGCCGCAGGCACCCTCACGGCGATCGCCAGGCACGGGACCCGCGTGGGTCCCACCGGCGTCCACCCGAGCGGGTGATGGCGTGCGCGTGGGATCTGACGTGACCTATCAAGGCCGGCGGTACCGCGTGGTGGGTATTGGGGCCGATGGACAGGCTGATCTCGAGCCGCTCCCGTGAACCATGCCGCAGACCCTTCGCGTTCCGCTGGCTGACCTCACGCCGGCCGCACCAGCCCAGACACCCTCCCGGCTCCGCGTCTCGCTAGCTGACCTGACGCCGGTCGTCTCACGTCCCGTGTCGCCGCGTCCCGTGCCGCCGCGTGTCGCCACGCCACTCCCCGCCGCGGCCACGCGCGGGATGCTGCCGCCGTCGACCATGGCGGGCGATCCGGTCTCGTTCCCTGCGCCGAGCCTCGTCACCGCTCGACCGCAGCCACCGACCACGCCTTCGTCCACAACGTCAGCCGCACCACCCTTCAACGCGCCTCGGATGGTGACGGCCATACCGCCTTCGCGGGCGCGTGGGGCGGGGCCGGTCGGCCAGCCGACCGTGGTCTCTCAGCGCGCGATTGGGCCAGGGCCAGCGCCGGGCACTCGCATCGTGTCTGCCCCACGCACGGATCGGTTCGCGGCCATGCCTGAGCCGAATCCGGCGACATTCCTTGAGTCTGTCGGCCGCGGCGTGGACGTGGCCCAGCAGCTTGGCTACGGTGCCCTTGAAGCGGCCGGGGAACTGACCGGGCTGGACGCCATTGCAGGCGTGGGCCGGCGTGGACGTCAGCGGAATGCCGCAGCCGTCGCGGGGCAACCTCGCGCCGCGCTGACGGACATCAAAGGCGTCGGCGACTTCGCGCAGTGGGCGAAAGAGACCATCGGCGAGCAGATCCCGATCATGGCGCCGATGCTGGCGTCGGGAGCCGCAGGGGCGGCGGTCGGGTCTGTGGTCCCTGGTATCGGCACGACCATCGGCGGCGTGATCGGGGCTGTCGTTCCGGCGCTCGCGTTCGGCGTGGGCGAGGTGCAGTCGGCGATCAAGGAGCGTGGCGAAGACCAGTCCGCGCCGGGGATGGCGTTTCTCGGCGGCAGCGCGATTGCGGCGCTGGATACCATTCTTCCGGCGAAGGTCGGGAGTCGGCTCGTCAAGGTGTTCGGCGGGGAACTGGCCGAGGAGATTGCCAAACGGGCGCTCTTGAAACCGGTCTCAGCGTCCGTCATCCGCCGAACAGCCAAGGGCGCCGCGACAGGGCTCGCCACCGAAGGGTTCACCGAGGCGCTCCAGGAAGCCGTTGGCGAGGTGGCAGCCGCTACTGGAACCGGCACGGCGGTATCTCCGACGCTTCCACTCCAGATGCTTGAGGCTGGCGCAGCCGGGGCGCTTGTAGGAGGCGTGGCAGCCGGGGCCGGGTCCATGCCGGCCGCCAGAAGGCGACAGCCGCCCCCAGAGGCCCCACCGCCGCTGGTAAGCCCAACCCCCTCCGCTCAGCCGGTCGCCCCGCCTACGGGCACTGTGGCCGCAGAACAGGGCAGCCCAGGCCGTGCGGCCACGACAGGCACGATCACGGCTCCCGTGGCGGATCTCGTGCCCGTCACCCCTTCTCCGGTGGCTCCCGTGCCGCCCGCGCCCGTTGTAGCGCCGCAGGCCCCTCCTCCTGCGGTGGCTCCGGCCGTGCGTCCCGAGGCCGCCGGAGAACGACCAGCCCCAGCAGCCAAGGGGTTTGTCAGGCTTTATCGTGGCGATGCCGTTGATCCAGTCGTCGCAACGGCAACCCCAGGACGATGGTTCTCTCGTGATCCATCTGTCGCAGAGTTCTATACACAATTTCACGGTCAGCAATCTGGCGGCACAACACGATACGTCGATGTGTCGGAAGACCAGTACGCCACGCTCGTGGAGGAAGCGCGCCTCGCTGGGGACGCGTCTGGTTATCTCTTTCTTGACGAGGCCACAGCAAGCAAGTCTGTGCCTTTGGCCGCGCAAGGGATCGCGGTGCCGGAGACGCCGAAGGCGGTTGACATCCCGCTCACGGGTCAGCCGGGCTCGTTACCGGTATCCACGGCCGAGATGACGGACGAGGAGATGGCGGCCGAGATCATCCGCCGCGTTGCCGCCAAGCAGCAGGGTGGTACGGCTGCGCCATTGGAAGGGCCGCGCATCGCGACCACCAACGCAAGTCCTTCCATCACCTACAACTCGCGCCTTGCGTCCGTCGAGGTTGGCTTCCAGCGCAAGCCTGAGCGCGCTGTACTTGACACGCTGAAGCACGCCGGCTTCCGGTGGGACAAGACGAACAAGCGATGGTACCAGCGAGATAGCGCCAAGGACGAGGCGCGGGCCATCCGAGAGGTGCGGGATCTGCTCGGGGTCAAGGAGCCTGGATTCCAAGCCCCTGAACCGCCACGGCCCTACGACACCGGGAAAGCGGCGTTCGCGGCTGGAGCCACGCGGGTGGTCCCTCGTGAACTGATCGGGCGTGGGCAGGCAGAATCCTGGTATCAGGGTTGGGACGATGCGAACCTCGCGGAGCCTGTGCTTGGTGTCGCCACGCCCTCCGCACACTACGCCAAGGGCCAGACCGTCGAGATGCAGGATTTTGACGGGAAGTGGTATCCCACGGAGGTCATCAGCGATACCGATACTGCGAGCGGCATGACGCAGGTGTGGCACCCGACGATACGGATGCAGCCGATGTGGCCGCCGGGGGCACCAGCGACGCGCACGGGGGCCAGCGTGGAGGCGTCGAAACTGCGCGTCAAGGAAGAGGCCGCCACCACAAGCAATCCTGCCAACTCAGCGGCGTATATCGACAGCCTGGGTTATCCGGCACAGTCAGGGATTCGTCGGTACCTCGTCGACTATGCCGCGTGGCTTCAATCGAAGCCTGGGTCTGGGCCTGCGCCGAACGTGCCGACGTTCCTGACTGGGACTGAGCGCCACCACCTGAAAGAGGTTGAGGCGCAGTTACAGAAGATCGGACGCGTCGATGTTGCGCCAGACAAGAAGCCGGTCACGCCACAGATCGGTCCTCCTGCCGCGTCAACGAAAGGGAGACTGATCCCGACGCGCCGAGCTGATGGGACCGTCGAGTACAAGGTCGAAGCGATCGCGCCAGAGGCAGTCGTCGCCGAACCAAGCGCCGACCTGGACGCGCGCAGGGCTGAGAACAAGGCCAAGCGCGAGGCGCTCTTTGCGAAGCTCACCGCTAGCCTGAATCGCCCGAAGTCAGGCATCGACCCGACCGATGTCACGCTCATGGTGGGGATCATCCGCACCTACGTGGACGACGGGATCGTCGAGTTCGAGCGGGCGTGGCGGCAATTTGTGGCGGATTTCGCCAAGGCCACCAGTCTCACCGAGCATTTCGAGACGGCGTGGGAAATGCTCCGTGGCGAAACGCGCACGGTTGCAAGTCTGGAGGAAAAGGCACAGACTAAAGGAGAGGAGCCAGATGCCGCTACCGCTTCACGAGGCGATCGAAGCCCACTGGCGGGAACACCGTCCAAAGATGGTGCAATCGCTGAACGCTATGGGGCCGATGGCGCTGAGCAGGGCAGTGCAATACGCAACGGACCAGACCGCCGCCGCGGAGAGCGCGGCGATTCGGGAGGGGCTGTCGACCGCAGAGGCCCAGGAACTATACCGGCAAGAGTGGGCCTTCCTGCCGAGCGAGGCGGACGTTCCGTTTCTGCCGGTGGGCCGCAACCCCACGACCTTCACCTCACCGCCTCCGACACCGTAGCGATCGGCGGACCGAAGCAGCGCGTCGAGCAGAACCTCGCAGCCATTACTACCCTCAAGACACTTGAATCCGAGAACAGGCCTGCCACGGCAGAGGAACAACGGATCCTCGTGCGGTATGTCGGCTGGGGTGGGCTGTCAACCGTCTTCAACGAGTCGCACAAGGATTACTCGGCCGATCTCCGCGCCGCACTGACCGACACCGAATATGAGGCGGCGCGGGCCTCGACGCCGAACGCGCACTACACGTCGCTGCCGGTGATTCAGGGAGTCTACGACGCCTTAACGCGCCTCGGTGTCTCTGGCCCCATCCGTATGTTGGAGCCCGCCGCTGGCGTGGGGCACTTCCTTGGAATGATGCCGACCGAGCTGTCCGCGCAAGCGGCCAGAAGCGCCGTTGAGATGGACGGGATCAGTGGGCGTATCACCGCGGCGCTCTACCCGCACGCGCGGGTGCAAGTGACGCCACTCCAACAGGCGCGGCTCCCACAGCAGGGATTCGACCTCGTGGTGAGCAACGTGCCATTTGGTAACTACCAAGTAGCTGATCCTTCGTTCAGGGGGCGTCCGAAGGCGCTCGCCTCGTCCATCCATAACTACTACTTCGCCAAGGCGCTCGATCTGACACGACCGGGCGGGATCGTGGCGTTCATCACGTCTCACTACACGATGGACGCAAAAGACACCACCGTGCGGCGCTACCTCGCTGAGCAGGCCACACTCCTCGGGGCGATCCGACTACCAAACACAGCGTTCAAGAGCAACGCTGGAACGGAGGTGGTGACCGACATCGTCTTCCTGCAGAAGAAGGACGGTTCACGAGCGGCCCAATCTGAGGCATGGGAGGAAAGCCGACAGACGGACGATCACGCCATCAACGAGTATTTCCTCAGCAATCCACGGATGGTGCTTGGCCGACACGCGAGTACTGGTTTAAGGCACCGCGACAACGAATACACCGTCGAGCCGACTGGCGATCTCGCCGAGCAACTTGCGTCGGCGGTCTCGTTGCTTCCGTCCGGCATGTATGCTCCGCCGACAACAGCGGCAGCGGCCGTTACCGCTCATCTCCCGTCTCAGACTAGGCCGGCCGCCGATGTTAGCGATGGTGCTTGGTTCATCGAGGATGGGCAACTCTTTACGAAGCGCGGCGACGAGCGTGTGCCGGCCGCGCTCTCGCCGCCTGAAGCAGCGCGAGTGAGAGGCCTGATCGGGGTGCGTGAAGCCCTTCGGCACACGATGGACACGATGCTCAGGGCTGACGCCACGCCATCACAGATCAAATCAGCGCAACGGGCGCTGAATAGCAGGTATGACGTGTTCGTGAAGAAGCACGGATACCTTGCGAAGCGTCAGAACTACAAGGTGTTCAGAGAAGATCCGGACGTCTACACAATGCTCGCGCTTGAGCATTGGACACCGAAAGCAACGAAACCAGAGCTGGCTGCCATCTTCACCGCTCGGACCCTCCGCCCGCATGTGCCGGTGGAGTCCGTTGAGACCCCCAAAGAGGCGCTACTCGTGTCGCTGAATGAAACAGGGCGCGTCGATTGGGCGCGCATGTCAGCCCTTACGGGACGGTCCTCTGACGACCTCCAGGCTGCACTTGAAGGGCTGGTCTTTCACGACCCAGGCACAGACACGTGGGAACAAGCGGATCGGTATCTATCTGGAAATGTGAAGGCGAAACTACGCGCGGCGACTGAGGCCGCAGCCACAACGCCATCCTACGTGGCGAATGTTGAGGCGCTGACGCGCGTGCAACCAGCAGACCTCTTGCCGACAGACATTGCGATCCGGCTGGGGTCACCATGGGTCCCGCCCGACGTCATTGATGCCTTCGCCGCCCATCTTGGGCTGAGCGGGTTACGGTTCTCGTACAGTCCGGCACTCGCAAAGTGGTCGATGGACACTAGGCGGTTCCATGGCGGGCACACCACGCAAAACACTGCACAATGGGGCACGGATCGGAAACTGGCCACGGAACTACTCGCAACCAGCCTAAACCTCGGCACACCGGTCGTCTACGATACCGTCCAGGACGCCAACGGCGAGAAGCGCGTGGTGAACCAGAAGGACACGCTCGCAGCGCGCGAGAAGCAGGAGGCTATTGCCCAAGAGTTTCGGTCGTGGGTGTGGGAGGATCCATCGCGAGCCTCGGCGCTGTCTGGCATCTATAACGAGACAATGAACACGATGCGACTCTGGGAACCGGATGGATCGCATCTCTCGCTGCCTGGCACCAATCCAGCTATCACCTTTCGGCCACACCAGAAGAACTTCATTTGGCGAGGACTCCAACAAGCAAATGCCCTTGCTCACCACGTGGTCGGGGCTGGGAAAACCTTCGCTGGGATCGCTCTGGCGCTGGAAAAGAGGCGTCTCGGTTTAGCGCGCAAGCCGATGGTCGTGGTTCCGAACCACCTTGTCCAGCAGTGGGCACGCGACGGACTCAGGCTGTACCCAGCCGCGCGCGTTCTGGCGAGCACCAAGGCTGACTTCGATCCGAAGAACCGGAAGCGGTTCTTGAATCGCATCGCCACTGGGGATTGGGACATCGTGATCGTCCCGATGAGTCATTTTGGGCGCATCAAGGTCGGGGACGCTATCTTTAACGAGTACGTCCGCAGGGAGTTGTCAGCCTACGAGACAGAACTACGACGCGCGCGTGAGTTGGCCGGCAAGAATGACCCGACCGTTAAGGAACTCGAAAAATCAAAACTAAACCTTGAGGCGAAGCTCAGGACGACCAAAGAAGGCCAGGCCAAGGACGCCCAAGTGCTCACCTTCGAGCAGCTCGGCGTCGACATGCTCATGGTTGACGAGGCCCACAACTACAAGAAACTCGGATTCCCGACGAAGATGACGCGCGTTGCTGGCGTACCTGCTGGTCCGGGGAGCCAACGCGCCTTCGACTTGATGGTGAAGAGTAGTTATCTCGCCACGGCCAACCCGACCGGTGGCACCGTGTTTCTCACCGGCACCCCCATTTCCAACACGATGGCGGAAATGTACGTGTTGATGCGGTACCTGGCCCAGCCGGCGCTCGACGAGCGCGGGATTCCACAGTTCGACGGATGGGCGGCGACGTTCGGAGATACCGTGACGGCGTTCGAAATTTCACCGACCGGGAGAGGCTTCCGCCAGAAGACCAGGTTTGCGAAGTTTACGAACCTGCCGGAGTTGGTGCAACTGTACCGGTCCGTAGCGGACGTGCAGACCGCCGATATGCTGAAGTTGCCGACTCCTCCGCTCAAGGGCGGGAAGGCGGCAGTACATGTGGTTGATGCGTCACCAGACATTGACGCATTCGTAGAAACACTCCTTGAACGGTACGCTGCCGTCCTTGGCTTGGAGGGGCGTCAGCGGCCGGACCCATCTGTCGACAATCCGCTCAAGATCACGACGGATGGCCGGAAGGCCGCGCTGGACCTCCGGCTCGTTGGCCTCGATCAGCCGGATGGCGGGAAGGTTGATCAGGTCACGGAGCGTATCAAGGCGATATGGGATCGCACGGCCGCGTCCAAGGGAACCCAGTTAGTGTTCGCAGACCTTGGCACGCCATCGAAGAGAGCGAAAGCGGTCGACATAGGAGATTTCACGGTCTACGACGCGATCCGAGACCGTCTTTCGGAGATCGGGATTCCGCGTGAGCAAGTGGCGTTCATCCAGGAAGCCAACACCGACGCGCGGAAGCAGGCGCTGTTTGATTCGATGAACGCCGGCGATGTTCGTGTGCTCATTGGGTCTAGCGAGACAATGGGCGCAGGGATGAATGTGCAGCAGCGGCTCGTCGCCTTGCACCACATGGACGCGCCGTGGAGACCGTCCGACATCGAGCAACGCGAAGGGCGCATCCTCCGACAAGGGAATGATTTTCTCGACCCGGAGTCATCGATCTACGACAAGGACTTCGAGGTTGAGATTCATACCTACGTGACGGAACGATCCTTCGATGCCTACCTGTGGCAACTGTTGGAGAATAAGGCGAGGTTCATCCGACAGGCACTCAAGGGAGACGTGACCGCGCGCGAAACCGATGACGCCGACGACGTGGTGCTGAACTATGCCCAGGCCAAGGGCGCGGCGTCTGGTAACCCGGCCATTATGGAGCACGCGAAGACACAAAGCGACGTGCAGCGCATGGAGGCGAGCGAAGCGAATCATGACCGCAGAAAGTGGAGGCTCCAGCGGGAGCTTGCCTCGCTCCCTGAGCAGATCGCCAGGACGGATCGGGAAATTGCAAATGCACAAGCCGTCGTTGACGCCGTCCGGATGCCGACCGATCGGTCAGAGTTCAGTATCACCATCGACGGGAAGGCCCTACGGGGGCAGAAGGCGTCCGAGGCGATTGCCGCGAAGTTCGAGCAGAGCCGGACGGGGCCGCGCCGGCAACTCGATGCGTACCATTTGACGACACAGGAAGTGTCCATTGGGACCGCTGCCGGGGTGTCCGTGCGCGGTTACTACGCGATCTCCAACGTCTTCGACCCTCCGTCCGTTGTGGCGAAGTTGGTAATCGCGGCCGGCGGAGCCACGATGGAGAAGAACGCCGCGACCGGGGCTGGCGCCATGAACTCACTCGCTATTTTCATTGAGAACGACCCATCGAAACGGCTTAACCAGTACACACGCGAGGCAGAGACGTTGCGCGGGAGTCTCAGTGTCGCCCAAACCGAAGTCGCCAAACCATTCCAGAACGCGACCAAGCTTACCATGCTCCGGACGCGCCTGAAGGACCTAGAGGCTCTTCTCAATCTCGACGCGAAAAGCCAACAGGCGGAAGCGGCGGCGGTCAGCACCATCGTTCAAACCGAGGCCGAGGCCCAAGCGGATCTCGATGCCGAACGCGCTGCCGAGGAAGAAGGAGAAGTCTCGGCCGATGCAGAACTCGTCGAACCGACGGCTGGCGAGACAGTGGTTGATGAACTCGATCGGATCGCGCAGGCGGCGAAGGATCGCTTGGCCGAACGCGGCACATTTAAGGGCACCAAGCTTGGCGCTGGCATACCAGTCGATGACATCACCGACCTGGTGATCATAGGGGCCGCGAAGATCGCGAAGGGGACCGTTCAGTTCGCGCAATGGTCCGCTGAAATGGTTCGTGAATTTGGAGAGGTTATTCGTCCGCATCTGCGCGCTATCTTCGAGGATGCGACGCTCAGGGCCAAAGCCTTCGGGCCGATTCCGGTTCATGTGGAGTCTGGTCGCGAGCTGTTGCCGACGAAACCGATCCCGGCCGCGCGCGTGTTGGACTTCCCGAGCCTCCAGAAGATGCCCGCCGCCATCCGTGGCGACATCGAGGAGATGCTCCAGCGGTATCAGGGCTTCGAGGCGCAACGGCGTGGGGTCCAGACGTGGGACCGTACACAGGAACGCGCGAAGGATGTCTGGCTCCCGCTTGAAACCCTGCGACCGGGCAAGGCGCTGAACGCCGAGGAATTAGAAGCCTACAAGACCGCCATCGCCACGGCGCTCACCCTGCGACAGCCGATCCTCGCCAAGATTCAGGACGGCACGGCGACAGATTGGGACCGGCTACAAGCATCGCACTTGACCGATGTGGCGACCGTGCTGACCGCAAGCTACCGCGGAGCGAAAGCGGAGGCCGGGCGTGCGCTGAACATTCTCAGGGCGAAGGGGCGCGTGCTGGATCTGCGTGAATCGCGGTTCCTGGAGATGGCGCTGAAAGCTCCTGGGTTCAACGCGAACCTCACGCGCCTGTCGAAAGAGGCGCTCGACGCGGCCGGGGACCCTCTGAAGCAGTTACAGCTCCTCCGGCGTCGGAGTGGCACGGCCTACGACTTGTTCATGGCCTACTACTACGGCAACCTCCTATCTGGCATCAAGACGCAGGAACGCAACCTGATCGGCAATAGCTTCAATAGCATTGTGAATATCCTGACGCCGGTCGGGGCAGTGCCCGTGGACATCTGGCGCGCACGGAGGACGGGCGAACGCACGGTGTTTCTCGGAGAGGTTCCGAAGGCGTTGCGCGGATCACTGGTGGGGTTGGAGCGTGGACTGCGGAACGGCGCGTTTACGTTCGTGCAGGGCTTCCGGCCGCGCACCGTGGAGGGCGCCCGCCTCGGGCAGTTCGACACGCCGCGCGTGGAACTCCCAGGTGGTGTCTGGAATCCGTGGAATGTGCCGGGTCGGGCACTTGAGGCTGTCGACGAGGTGTTTCGAGCCATTGCCCATCATCAGGAGTTGTACGCAGGGGTCTACGCGCAGGCCCAGCGCGAAGGACTGACCGACGCGACTGCTATTCGGAACCGGATGGCGGACCTGCTGGCAGCAGCGGATCCTACCACCGCTGACGGGAAGATAGCGGCACAGATTCTGGAGCGCACCGAGGCGTTTGAGGATCGTGCGGTGTTTCAGGAACCAGCGGGGCATATCGTCCGGACCATCATGCGCCTCAAGGATCCTGGGGTGCCGATACCGGTCCGGTTGGCCGCGACGTTCATCATGCCGTTTGTTCGGATCTCTGGCGCGATCACGCGACAGGGGTTCGAGTACTCCCCGGTCGGCTTCGGGATGCGCGGCGCACGCGGCGCAATGGGCAAGGGCCGCGTGCAGAGCCAGGCGCAAGGTCGGGCGCTGATTGGGAGTCTTGCGCTCCTGCCGATGGCCTGGTTGGCTGTCACAGGCCGGCTGACCGGGGCGCCGCCGGATGATCCAGGCGAACGCGAAGAGTTCTACGCGCGCGGGATGCTGTCGAATGCCGTCAAGGTGGGCGACTACTGGGTGCGCTACGTGCTCTTTCAGCCGTTCTCGGTGCCGATGGCGGCCGTGGCGACGGCTTGGGCCATGTTCAAGGACTCGGACCAGGACGAAGCGGCGGCACAGGAGGCCGTGGCGGCCGCGGTGGCTGGCGCCGGCGCGTCAATCCTGGATCAGTCGTTCCTCGCCGGCCTCGGGTCGGTAATGGACGCCGTGAACGATCCGGTGCGCTACGGCGGGCAGTGGTTCAGTCTGTTGGCGCAGGGGTTTGTGCCTTTATCTGGCCTGATGCGGAACGTGACACAGGCCGTCGATCCCGTCATTCGACGACCGCGTGGCGTGTCCGAGGCCGTGAAAGCCATCATCCCAGGGGTATCCCAGTCTGTGTCGGCGCGGCGCACGCGAACAGGAGAGCAGGCGCAACGCCCTGGCGGTCCGATTCAGCGCGGGTTCGTAGTACCTGAAGTCTCACGCGAGGTTGATGATGTGGTCACGCGGACGCTGGCGGACCTCGGCGTGCATCCGCAGGCCCCGCGCGGCGCACTCACGCGGCGCGGCGAGGCCGTCGATCTCACGGACGCGCAAGAGGACATCATTGCGGAGGCGATTGGCCGAGAACGGAAGACGGCGATCACGGCGATCATTACCGCGCCGTCTGACCCGAATGCGCCGGAGAGCTTTCATGAGCTTCCAGACGAAGCCAAAGCGGAGCGGCTACAGAACGCCTTGGAACGCGCTGGCGCGATGGTCCGGGGGGCGGCGGTTGCGCGCCTTGGTCGGTCAGAGACGTTGACCGTGGAGGGCTTGGTGTCCGCGCGCACGCGAGAGGCAATGCGCCGTGAGCGCAATGACATCCAGCGGATGATGCGGCCCAGTGCTGGCCGGTGAACTTGTGGGGCGATGGTTATGGATGTCAGACCAGAGTGGGGTATCCTTTGTCGGAGCAATGCTGGCAACTGGCTGTACCGTGGCCGGGGTCTGGATCGCCGTCATGGCGATAGGGAAGTTGTGGCAAAATAGGCGTATGATCTAGGCTCATTTCTGGCGGCAGCGGGCGTCGACGAGAACCATCCGAGGCGCACTGGTGAGTCATCACCCGTGCGCCTTTTGTCTTTTCTGGGAGCGAACGAGCAGGATGCACAGACGGCTAGGGCGGATCGTCTTCGGCGGGGTGGTGTTGTGGTTGGCCTATGGCCTGCTCTCGCAGCTCGTCTCGGCCCAGAACGGTACCTTGGCCCCGGTCATCCGCCACCAGTTCTTCAATACAGACGGAACGGTCTGCGCCTCCTGCACGCTCGACGCCTACGAAGCCGGCACGACGACACGATTGGATACGTTCTCCGACGTCACTCTTTTGACTGCCCATGCCAACCCAATTGTCTTGGATTCGGCCGGACGGGCCACTATTTTCCTTTCGAATAACAGCTACCGCTTCATCCTGAACGACTCGACCGGTACCCAGATTTGGGATGCGGACAACGTGTCGGCGATCCCAGCGAGTTCCGCCAACCTCGACACGACCGCCGTGGCGGGTGAAGTGCTGACGGCGAATG
>Ga0326597_10008763_pt1 | contig 13604 bp, 16 predicted proteins | sample RVTome_12_FD_203789 | JGI IMG/M metagenome (GOLD analysis project Ga0326597, IMG submission 203789) | Soil microbial communities from uranium-contaminated site in the Upper Colorado River Basin, Wyoming, United States - RVT100D185 | ecosystem: Environmental > Terrestrial > Soil > Contaminated >... | reverse complement strand
CCGTCCATCATGTCGCTGGGAGCGACAATGTCGGCCCCCGCCCGGGCGTGGGACAGGGCCTGGGCCGACAGCAACTGCAGGGTGGCGTCATTGTCCACATCGTCGCCCTTGATCACTCCGCAATGGCCGTGGTCAGTGTATTCGCAGAGACAGACATCGGTGATGACGATCAGCTCGGGTATCTCGGCCTTGAGGGCGGCCACGGTCTGCTGGATGATGCCCTCTTCGCTGTAGCTGTCGCTGCCCAGGGCGTCCTTTTGCTCCGGGATGCCGAACAGGATGACTGCCGGGATGCCGAGCTGGTGCGCTTCGCGAGCCTCGATCACCAGGTTTTCGATGGAAAGCTGGAAGATTCCCGGCATGGACGGGATCTCCCGGCGGATGTCGCGGCCGAAGGCGCTGAACAGGGGATAGATGAGGTCGTCGATTCTCAGTTCCGTTTCTCGGACCATGCGGCGCAGGGCAGGGTTGCGGCGCAGGCGACGGGCGCGATATTCGGGAAAAAACATCAATGAGTCTCCTTTTATGGTTCCACGCCCGTTCGCTTCGCTAACTCGTGCCGCAGGGACGCGGAGGAAAACCAAAAATCGTTTATTGAACGCAGATAACTTCGGATAAAAGCGGATAAAAACATCTTGTAAAGATTTTGATTTTGTTTGACCTAATCTGCGTGAATCCGCCTTTATCTGCGTTCAATTGGTGTTGTTTATCTATTTATCCGATCCTGATTTTGACCGGAAATGTTCCCCCAATGCCGCCACCAGCGCCTCGCCGGTAGCCGCCGACGCTTCCACGGTTACGGTCAGCCCATGGCGGCGGGCGGCTTCGCTGGTCAGCGGGCCGATGGAGGCGACGGCGACTTGCGGCGGCAGACATGTTCCCCCTTCGCCGAGCAGGGCCATGAAATGGTCCACCGCCGAGGATGAAGTAAAGGTTATCGCATCGACGGGGTTTTCGGCAAACATTCGCCGCAATCCTTCACGGTCGGCTTCCGGTTGCAGGGTCCGGTAGGCGATGGGAGCGTCAACCACAGCCCCGGCCGCCGTTAATTCCCGGCAGATCAGATCCCTGGCCAGGGCAGAGCGGGGATAGAGGATATGCTTGCCGGCGACGTTCTGTTCCCGCAACAGCGCGACAACCCCTTCGGCCCGGTGGTCGGCCGGGACCAGATCGGCCCGCAGGCCGTGCTCTGCCAGGGCGGCGGCGGTTTTCGGCCCGACGGCTACCAGTCCCACCCCTCGCAGGGCCCTGCTGTCCAGGCCGGCGAGGGTCAAACGGGCGAAAAAAGCCGCCACGCCGTTGGCCGAGGTGAGAATCAGCAGGTCGGTAACGGAAAGCCGGGCGATGGCCGCGTCGAGATCCTGCCAGCTTTCCGGGGGAACGGTTTCGATGGTCGGCAGGCACAGCGCCTCGGCGCCCGCGGCCTGCAGCCGGTTGATCATGTCCCGCGCCTGGTGCAGGCCGCGGGTCACCACGATTCGTCGGCCGAACAGCGGCCGGTTGTCGAACCAGCGCAAGGTTTTCCGCAGGTTGACCACCTCGCCGACCACGATGACCGCCGGCGGTTTGAGGTTCGCCTGCCGCACCTGATCGGCAATGTCGGCCAGGGTTCCCGTCACCGTCTGCTGACGGGGCGTGGTCCCCCAGCGGATGACCGCCACCGGCGTTGCCGGGGAGCGCCCGTGGGTCAGCAGTTTTCCGGTGATCAGCTCCAGGTTGGTCATGCCCATGTAGAATACCAAAGTTCCGACCCCCGTCGACAACTTCTCCCAATCAAGATTGGAAACCTTCTTTGCCGGATTTTCGTGGCCGGTGACCAGGCCGAGACTGGTCGTGTAATCCCGGTGGGTCAGGGGGATGCCGGCATAGGCGGCCGCGGCGAAACCGGCCGAGATGCCAGGCACCACCTCGAAGGGCACCCCCGCCCGTTGCAGCTCTTCAGCCTCTTCGCCGCCACGGCCGAAGACGTAGGGATCGCCGCCCTTGAGGCGGGCCACGATCAGGCCCTGGCGCGCCCGTTGGATGAGCAGGGCGTTGATCTCCTCTTGGGGCAGATGATGGCGGCCACGGGTTTTTCCGACATAGATGCGCTCGGCGGCCGCCGGCGCTTCGTCGAGCAGCACCGGGTTGGCCAGATAGTCGTAGACGACCACTTCGGCGCGGCGCAGGCAGTTCTGCCCCTTGACGGTAATCAGGCCCGGATCGCCCGGTCCGGCGCCGATGAGATAAACGATACCTTGTTGCATGACTTCCTTAATTTTCTCCCTCCCTCAGCGGGGGAGGGTTGGGGAGGGGGCAGTTTGGATTCATGACATTCCCCCCTCCCAGCCTCCCCCCTCCGGGAGGAGGAGATAGTGGCCAAATCGCCTTCATGTACCGGATTTTTCAGGGGACCAGGTCATTCAAACCGGGCGCGGCGCCCGGCCGTAGATTTCGGTGAGAATTTCCGAGGCCCCGCGCGCCAGCAGTGCTTCCGCCAGGGCCGTGCCGGTTCGTACCGCCTCCGCGGCAGGGCAACTGGCATGATCGCGAATGAGTTCGCTGCCGTCGGGCCGGGCCACCAGCCCGGCGAGTTCGAGCCGATCCCCCACTACCTGGCCATGGGCCGCCACCGGCACCTGGCAGCCACCTTCCAGGCGGTGCAGGAAGGCCCGTTCCGCGGCTACCGCGCAGCCGGTCGCGGGATGATGGAGGAAGTCGAGCAGCGCATGGGTTTGCGGGTCGTCGACCCGGCACTCCAGGCCCAGGGCCCCCTGGCCGATGGCCGGCAGGCAGATACCGGTCGACAGGTATTCGCTGATCCGTTTTTGGAAACCGAGGCGGATCAATCCCGCCGCGGCCAGCACGATGCCGTCGAACCCTTCTTCATCCAGCTTGCGCAGCCGGGTTTCGACGTTGCCGCGCAGGTCGATAATTTCCAGGTCGGGACGGTGGTGCAGCAACTGGGCGCGGCGTCGCAGCGAAGAAGTGCCGATGCGGGCTCCCCGGGGAAGATCGCGAAAGCCGGCCACGCCTTCGTGCAGGACCACCACGTCCCGCGGGTCGGCCCGTTCGGTGGTGCAGCGCAGTTCCAGGTCCGGCGGCAACTCGGTCGGCACGTCTTTCATGGAATGGACCGCCAGATCGACCCGACCGTCCAGCAGGGCTTCCTCGATTTCCTTGACGAACAGGCCCTTGCCGCCGACCTTGGCCAGCGGCACGTCGAGAATCCGGTCCCCCTGGGTACGAATTTTGACCAGTTCCACCTGCAGGCCGGGGTGGCGCTGTTCCAGCCGGTTCTTGATCCAGTTGGCCTGCCACAGGGCCAGCAGGCTGGCGCGGGTGCCGATGCGCAGAAGTCGCTGATTCATGTCATTTCCTTATTGCCGTGTTTTTCGCCTTCCGGCGGCGGTTCGAGGTCGAACAGTCTCCGGACCGTTTCGAGATATTGTTCGCCGGCGATGTCGGTCTGCGATTTCTTGAGCACCGTGATCGGCTGATGCAGGACCTTTTTGACGATGGCCGAGGTCAGTGAATCGATCGCCGCCCGTTCCTTCGGGCCGAGGTGCTTCAACTGGGCGAGGGTCTTGTCCAGTTCGCCGAGGCGGATGTCCTCCAGGCGGTTTCGCAGGGCGGCAATGGTCGGCGCGATTTCCAGGCCGGCCAGCCAGTTCTGGAAGCGGCCGATTTCCTGGTCGATGATCCCTTCGGCTTTTTCGGCGGCCTTGCGGCGCTCCTTCAGGTTGGCTGTAATGACGCTCTGCAGATCGTCGATGTCGTACAGGTAGACGTTGTCGATGTCGTTGACTGCCGGATCGATATTGCGCGGCACGGCGATGTCGATAAAAAACATCGGCCGGTTTTTGCGTCGGCGGATGGCCTGTTCGACCGTGGCGCGGGTCAACAGATGTTCGCAGGCTCCCGTGGAAGCCAGCACGATGTCGGCCTGGTGCAATTGCTCGGGAATATCGCCGAAGGGGATGGCATGGCCCCGGAACTGGTCGGCCAGCTGGCGGGCCCGCTCAAAGGTGCGATTGGCTACCGTGACCGACGCCACCTTTTGGTTGACCAGGTGGCGGGCGGCCAGTTCGCACATTTCTCCGGCGCCGATGATCAGTACCGAGCGATCCAGCAGGGAGCCGAAAATCTTGCGCGCCAGTTCCACAGCCGAATAGGAGATGGAGACCGCCTGGCTGGCGATGTCTGTTTCGGTGCGTACCCGCTTGGCCACGGAAAAGGCCCTGTGCAGCAATCGGGTGAGGATGATGCCGGTACTCCCGCAATCCTGGGCGCAGGCGTAGGCATCTTTGAGCTGACCGAGAATCTGCGGTTCGCCGATAACCATGGAATCAAGGCTGGCTGCGACCCGGAACAGGTGCCGGATGGCCGCTTCGCCGTGGTATTCGTAAAGGTGTGGCGCCAGGGTCGCGGCGGGAACTCGGTGGAAATCGGCGATAAAGGCCTTGACCCGGATGATGGCGGCGGCGGCATCATGGCCGGTGGCATAAAGCTCCACCCGGTTGCAGGTCGACAGGATCATTCCTTCCAGGACATCGGGCAGCAGAGTCAGTTGTTCCAGCGGTCCGGCCAGGGCTCCGGGAACGAAGGCCACCTGCTCGCGGATTTCCACGGGGGCCGATTTGTGGTTCAGGCCGACGGCGATGATATTCATGATGGCGATCCCTGCCTGCGCATGGCCATCATCTGCCGGTAAACGCTTCGTAGCTGTGAAATCCCGACAGAAGCAGATTGACGCCGATAAAGGTGAACAGCAGGCACAAAAATCCGATGATCGCCAGCAGGGCGGCCTTGCGGCCTCGCCAGCCGATGGCCAGTCGGCCGTGGAGCAGGGCGGCATAGAGAAACCAGGTGATCAGGGCCCAGGTTTCCTTGGGGTCCCAACGCCAGTAGGATCCCAGCGCCGAGTTGGCCCAGACCGCTCCCGAGACGATGCCCATGGTCATGAGGGGGAAACCGAGGGTCAGGCAGCGATAATTGATGGAATCCAGGGTATCCAGGGAGGGCAGGCGAAAAAAGAGCCCGGAGAATTTCTTGCTTTTCAGCATGCGCTCCTGCAGCAGGTACATGACCCCGGCGATAAAGGCCACGGCGAAAACGGCGTTGCCAAGAAAGGCGAGGGTGACATGGACCGGGAACCACCAACTGTCCAGTATCGGGTTGAGTTGCTGAGGTTCCATGGGGGCGGCGCTGCCGATCAGCATCAGCAGCAGGGCCAGGGGCGAAAGAAAAGCACCCAGCACCGACAGGGGGTAACGCAGATCGAACAGCAGGAAGATCCCGACCACGCACCAGGCGAAGAAGGACAGGGATTCATGCAGGTTGGTCACCGGGGTCTGGCCGATGACCAGGTAGCGAGTCGCCAGGGTGGCGCAGTGCACGACGAATCCGCCGCGCATCAGCCAGCGGCCGGCAGTTGCGGCGCCGGGGCGACGGGTGATGATGCCGGCCAGATAGGCCAGGGTGGCGACCAGATAAAACAGCAGGGTTGTTTTGAACAAGAGGATGGGCATTATACTCATGTCGGCTCAGGGGGCCATTCGATGTGGAGTTCGGCCAGGGAAAAACCGTCGCCCAGCACCTGTCGCAGCAGGCGGTCGACAGCACGCGGATCTCCGTCCGCGACCAGGTCCGTCAGGCCGGCCTCCAGCAACCGGGCGATAACATCCTGATTATAGGGTAATTTCTCCGGCAATGCCAGCGACTTTCGGCGAATGGCGGCGGCAATTTCCGCAACCGTTGTCCAGGCGGGGTCCAGCCAATCGGCCAGGCGCCGGATCAATTGGGCGGCGAGGGCCGGGCACCGGCCGTTGGTGGATACGGTCAGGGTCAGGTCGCCGCGCCGCAGGAGGGCGGGCAGGGTGAAATCCCCGGCGGCCGGATCACCGGGCAGGCTGACCGGAATACCGAGCCGACGGGCTTCGGCGGCTACGGCCCCGTCGGTCGCGGCGTCCCCGGTGGCGGCCAGGGCGAGAAAGGCGCCCTGCAGGTCGTCGGGATGAAAAGGGCGCTTGATAACTTCAACCTCTGCCGGTATTGTCTGTCCCGGTGCCAGGCGGTCGCTGACCAGCCGAACCCGGGCGCCGGCGGCCAGCAGGCCCCGGACCTTGCGCAACCCGACCGGGCCTCCACCGACAACCAGGCACAACCGGCCGGCAAGTTGGAATAGGACCGGATAGTCAGCCATCAGCCCCTCGCGAGTTGCGGCCTGCCGCGATGGAATCCCGGTTCATACGCCGAACAGGGCCTTCTCAACCAGTTCGCAGAGCAGATGGCTGAAAAAAACCGTCGCTTCCACGGCTCTCGGCAGGGATTCGGCCGCCAGGCGGAAAACAAAATCGGGGGTTTCCCCCGTAAGCTCGCTTTTGCCCTGCAGGACCACGGCCGTGACGCACTCCAGGCGGTTGGCCTCGGCCAGGGTTTCTACCAGGGCTTCATTGCGATCCAGTTCCCAGAAAACCAGGACGATATCCCCTTTATTGGCGCTGATCCGCAATTGGCGGGGAAAATACTGGCTTTCCTTGCCCTCCCTGGCCAGGGAGGTGGCCAGGGCGATATTCTGGCACAGGGAGAGCGCCGGCAGGGGAGGTCTTTCCATGGAAAGCCGATGCTGAAACTGGTTGGCCGCCAGATCGGCGACCGCCCCCAGCGAACCGCTGCCGACGATCAGCAGGCGCCCGCCCTGGTTGAAAGCATCCACGACCGTTTCGGCAAATCCGGCCAGTTCCTTGGCCTGCATGAGAAATGTTTCTTCCAGGACCTTGTTGTGTTCCCGTAGGGAGTGGGCGATTTGATCCTGCAGCATGGGGAGTGTCCTCGATCCAATTAAATTATTACTTAGCCATCGCGAGATGTTTTGCGAAAGTATTAAAATTGCGGAAATCATAGGGTGCGGAATCGGGCCTGTCAAGGCCAAGCCGGCGGTTCCTGCCATTTTGGCCAGTTTCCGGTTCAGAAAGGAGCAGTTTTTCCCGATATGAAGAAAATCATGGTCTTGCGCGGAGGTGCAGATCCGCTCACCCCAGGCAAGGGCGCGGATTAACACTGCGATTGGGGAAAAGGTCTGTTCCCGGGCAGAAACCATTTAAGCCTTGATTTTTCCAAAGGGTATTCTATGATAACCAGGAACGTGCTATTTCGAGTGTGAGAATAAATTTGAGCGAAAAGGAGAAGTGATAATGGCTGGTGATAAGGTGGTGCAGCTTTCCGATGCGGATTTTGAGAGCCAGGTGCTTCAGTCCGACGTGCCGGTGCTGGTCGATTTCTGGGCTTCGTGGTGCGCTCCGTGCAAAGCTATCGGTCCGATAGTCGAATCCCTGGCCGAATCCTTCGATGGCCAGGTCAAAATCTGCAAGCTGAATGTCGATGAAAATCCTGCCACTCCCGGGCAATACGGCGTGCGGGGCATTCCGACCTTGATTCTGTTCAAAGATGGCAAGGTGATCGACCAGGTGGTCGGGGCGGTGCCCAAGGGCCAACTGGAAGGGCTGATCAAGAAAGCCCTCTGATCAAGGCGGACAGCAAAAACTGAAAAGGACCGGCGGCGTAGCGCCGGTCCTTTTCCCACGTAAGGCGTTCCCCCCCCTCAACTGGCCGGTAAGATTCTTTGACCCGGTCGCAAATATCACCGAATCGCCAATTCCTCCAGCCATTTGGAAGAGGTTCGAGAACTAAATTAGCGTCTGCCATCAACCAATTGCCTCCACCCGATACCTCTCCAACTGCTCCCTCACCACCATCCCCCGCTCCCGCTCAATCTCAACCCGCAACTCCTCCTCGCTCGGCAGATAGAGCCGGTACTTCGACGCAAAGAGCTGGCGGCTCTCGCTGAGCACCGAGTACTTCACCACCGTATGATCCTTCTCGGTGCAGAGGATGATGCCGACGGTGGGATTGTCTCCCTCGCCCTTCACCCGGTCTTCATACAGCCGCACGTACATGTCCATCTGCCCGATATCCTGATGGGTCAGCTCGCCGCACTTCAGGTCGACGAGGACGAAGCACTTGAGGATGTAGTTGTAGAAAACGAGATCGACAAAGAAATCCTTGGTCTCGGTACTGATCCGCTGCTGGCGGGCGACAAAGGCGAAGCCCTTGCCGAGTTTCAGCATGAACGCCTGGAGCTTGCCGATGATGGCGGTCTCCAGCTCCGCCTCGCGGAAGCCGGGGTTGTCCTGCAGGCCGAGGAATTCCAGCACGTAGGGGTCCTTGATGAAGTCCCTGGGAGTGGCCGCAAGGGGGGAGGTCTTTTCCCGCATCTCGTCGACCACCGGGGCCTCATCGCGGCTCATCAGCATCCGCTCGTAATAAAGGGAGCTGATCTGCCGATCCAGCGCCCGGGTACTCCAGTTCTGCTCGGCGGCCTCGTTCATGTACCACTCGCGGGCTTCCGGCTTCTCCACCCGCATCAGGGATCGGTAGTGGGTCCATCTCAATTCGCCACGCAGTGCATCTCGAATTGCCGCCTGATCCTCTGCTGTCTTCGTATCTTCAGATTTTCCACGCACTGCGTGGAAAATTGGAAACGACAGGTAAAACTGCCTGAAGTATGCGAGATTGGAGGCACCGAACCCGGCGCCGAATTCCGCTGTCAGTCTCTCTGACAGAGTGCGGATCAGCGCCTTGCCATACTCCGCCCGCTCCTTCCCCTGCTGCTCTTCCTCGATGATCATCCGCCCGACATTCCAGTAGGCTTCGACCATGATGAAGTTGACCGCACGGTAGCTCTTGACCCGCGCCTTACGAAGGACCTCGGCAACCGAGTCATAGAATTGGGAACGCCCTGCGTTCTCAATCTCAACTTCAGACTTCTTTTTTGCTTTCACCCTCGCCATGTCAAGGTCCTTTATAATCCGCCGATTAAACCCAATGCTTTTGGTTTAAAAATCTGTGTTAATCTGCGGATCAACAATCGGTTATGACCATCGATCAACGGTTAAGATGAACCCTCTTTTGTGTCGGGAATTTCCGCTCCAGCGCAGCCTGATAGCCGGTCAGCTCTTCCCGGCCTTAAGCATCCGGAACAGTTCGCGAAAGGCCTGCTTGTCGCTATTGCGCTGCACCATTTCGGCGAGACGCCGTACCCTGGCTTCGTCGAGGTCGGGCAGGGTCAGGCGGATCTCTTCCAAGGCGGCTTCGCACCGGACCGGGTCGCAGAGTCGCTCCCGCAACTCCTCCAGAAGATGAAAGCGTTCGGCATCGTGGTGCTGACCGAGATCGAGCGCGGCGAGATATTCCTCGGCGGCCTCCCGGTTTTCATCATTGCGCCGCAGGAGGCCGGCCAGATGCTTGATCTGCCGCTTGTGGGCGCCGTGGGCCTTGATGCTGCGGACTGCCTCCAGCTCCCGGCGAAGTTCTCCATCCAAGGGCAGTCGTTTGAAATCGGCTCCGCCCAGTTCCGCGAGGCGAACGGCCAGATCCTCCACCGATTTGGCGACACGTTTTTTCGCGCTGCGGCTAGGGGCTCTCTCATCTTCGTGCAGATTGTCGTTCATCAGAATACCTTGCGGCTGTCGAGCAGAAAAGTTACCGGACCGTCGTTGATCAGATGGACCTGCATCATCGCCTGAAAACGGCCGGTGGCCACGGTCAGCCCCTGTTGGCGCAGCAGTTCGACGTATTGCAGGTAAAGCCCGTTGGCGACCTCCGGTGCCGCGGCTCCGGAGAAGCCGGGTCGGCGGCCCTTGCGACAGTCGGCGGCGAGGGTGAACTGGGAAACGACGAGGATCTGGCCGCCGGTTTCCTCCACCGAAAGATTCATCTTGCCTTCCGCATCCTCGAACAGGCGCAGTTCAGCGGTTTTTTTCGCCAGATAGGCGGCATCCTGTTCGCTGTCCCCCTGTTCGACGCCGAGCAGAACCAGCAGGCCACCCTCGATATCGCCGATCGTTTCACCGTCGACCGTGACCCGGGCCTCCGCAACCCGCTGCAACACCGCCCTCACGAGGATTCTCCGGCCATTTGGCGCAGCAGGGCCAGTTCCGCAAGGTGGTGGCAGTTGTCTTCCCCGGGGTCGGTTTCAAGGATTTTCGGCACCAGACGGAAGCGATCGTCCCGCACCAGGGCCTCGAAAACCTCCAGGGGGATCGTCCCCTTGCCGATGTGCTCGTGACGGTCGACCCGGGAGCCCCGTTCCTTTTTCGAATCGTTGAGGTGAAAGGCGGCGAGGTGTTCGACGCCGATGATTCGGTCGAATTCGGCCATCACCTTGCGATAGCCTTCCGCCGTGGTCAGATCGTAGCCGGCGGCCAGGGCGTGGCAGGTGTCCAGGCAGATGCCGAAGCGGCCCTGGGGCACCTGTTCCATGATGGTCGCCAGATGTTCGAAGCGATAACCGAGATAGCTGCCTTGGCCGGCGGTATTTTCCAGTAGCACGGTAACTTGCGGCGGCGCTTCGGCGAACAGGCTGCGGAAGGCCTCGGCGATGCGTTGCAGGCCGGTTTCCTCGCCGGCGCCGAGATGGGCGCCTGGATGCATGACCAGGTGCGGAATGCCGAGGTCCGCACACCGCTGCAATTCATCCAGAAAGGCGTCAAGCGAGCGGCGGCGTGTCTCCCCTTCGGCAGCCGCCAGGTTGATCAGATAGCTGTCGTGGGCGATGACCGAGGTCACGGGACTGTTCCGCCAGGCGGTAGCAAAGGCCTCGATTTCGGCGGCCGCCAGCGGTTTGGCCTGCCAGCGGCTGGCGTTTCTGGTGAAGATCTGCATGGCATTGACGGCCAGTTCTTCAGCCCGGATAAAGGCCTTGCTGACGCCGCCGGCAACGGATATGTGGGGACCGAGCAACAGCAAGTCAGGGCGCTCCGTGCAGGTCGGCCGGGGCAGCGGACCAGTAGCCGAGGGCGGCGGGTATTTCCGCAACCCGCTTGATGTGGACATCGACATAAGGCGGCGCGGTCCGTCCTCCCACCAGGATGGTTCCCATGCCGAGTTCCTTGGCCGTCTTCAAGTTCTCCGGCATGTCCTCGATCATGACGCAGCGGGATGCGGGCGCGTCAAGCCGGTCCAGCACGGCCCGGTAGGGTTCAAGAAAAGGTTTGGGCAGGTAATTGGCAACCCGGATGTCGAAGATCTCTTCGAACACATCGCTCAGTGCCAGGGCTTTCAGCACCCGTTGGCTGTGGCCGGTGGAACTGTTGGTGAAGATCGCCCGGCGCTGGGGCAGTGCCATCAGCGCCTGCTGCAGTTCGAGGTCGGGGGACAGGTGGCTGGTGACGTCGATGTCGTGTACGTAGTCCAGGTAGTCTTCCGGATCGACCTGGTGGTGACGCATCAGGCCCTGCATGGTCACCCCGTAGCGCTGCCAGTAACTGCGCCGCAGCAGATCGACCTCGCCCAACGGGATGCCGACCACCTCGTGCATATAGCTGTTGATCCGTTTGTCGATAAGACCGAAAAGGTTCCGTTCCGGCGAATAAAGGGTATTGTCGAGGTCGAACAGCAGAAAATCCATAACAACCTGTCAGGGGGTAAGGGTGACTATATGAATCCCATGGTCATACAGGTCCCATGGGACACATGAAAAACCGGGGAAACCGTTCAATTAACGGCCTCCGTGACCTTCACTGGGGATCGAAGACCCCTTCGAACACCTGTACCGCCGGGCCGGTCATGAATACGCTGCCGTCCTCGGCCCATTCCATCTCCAGATCCCCGCCGAGCAGGTGATTGAGAAGGTGCCGTTCGGTGCGTTCGTTGAGCACTCCTGCTACGGTGACGGCCGAAGAACCGGTGCCGCAGGCCAGGGTCTCTCCGGCCCCCCGTTCCCAGGTGCGTTGACTGATCTCGGTGGGGGAGATGACCTCGACGAATTCGACATTGGTGCGATTGGGGAACATTGGGTGATTTTCGATGGCCGGCCCGTATTTGGCCAGGGGAAATTCAGCGACGTTGTCGACGAAAATCACGCAGTGCGGGTTGCCCATGGACACGCATGTGATGTGAAAGGTCCGGTCAAGCACCTTCAGTTCGGTATTGATCACCTGTTCTTCAGGTGAGCCGGTCATGGGGATCTCGCCCCGGGTCAGGCGCGGCCGGCCCATGTTGACCCGGACCCTTTCGACCTGGTCGGCCTCGTTGGTAAATAACATCAGGTTGAGGATGCCGGCACCGGTTTCCACGGTGATAACCTTCTGGTCTACCAGGCCGTGGTCAAAGGCATATTTTGCGACGCAACGGATGCCGTTGCCGCACATCTCCGACTCACTGCCGTCCGAATTGAACATGCGCATGCGTACGTCGGCAACTTCGGAGGGCAGGATCAGGATCAGGCCGTCGGAGCCGATGCCGAAATTGCGGTTGCTGACCTGCCGGGCCAGGGCGGCGGGATCGGCGACGGTTTCCTCGAAGCAGTTAACATACACATAATCATTGCCCGCTCCATGCATCTTGGCGAATTTTATCACAGCAGCAGTCCTTTCGAGATTTCAGTTTGCAGAACAAAGTGAAAAAGGATTATATCGGATTTAGCGGAAGGTTCACAAGGGGCAATACCCGACGGCAAAACCTGGAATTGACCCAGGCCTCCGCCTGGCGTATCATGGAGCAGCGCGCAACGGCGGTGAAGTCCGGCTCCGGCGCGGGTCAGATCGGACATTTATTTTGAGAAGCTACCCATGGCCTACGGACTGAAGACCAAGATTTGGCAAACGGGATCCCTCGACTGGTGGGGGATGATCGACGGCGAGGACGTATATCTCGGACGCCGGGAATTTCCCTTGCCGCCGGAAGAGGGCGACCAGTGGGTGGCGCGGGAGACCGGAGAGGGCTTTGCCATCATCGATGGTGAAATCCGTCGTTCAGGAGGCTGAGGGTGCCGGGAAAATCGCTGGAGATCGTGCAGATTCCGGCAGGGGAGATGAAAAATTTCACCTACCTGCTCTATTGCCCGGAAACCGGCGAAGGGCTGGCGGTGGATCCTTCCTTTGCCGCCGAAGCGCTACTGGCCGCCATCGAAGATCGCGGGGTCAGGCTCAGGACACTGGTCAATACCCACGGCCATCGGGACCATATCGCCGGAAACGCCACCGTGCTGGGGGCGACGGGGGCGGTACTGGCTGCGCACCCACTTGCGGTACCGGAGGCGGAGGTGGCGCTGCAGGAAGGCGCCGTCCTGCAGGTTGGCGGAAGCGAGGTCCAGGTACTTCACACCCCCGGCCATACCCCCGGCGACATTACCCTGCATCCACCCGGGGCCCTGCTGACGGGGGACACCCTGTTCGTCACCCGGGTCGGGCGGGCTGACATGCCGGGCAGCGATCCCGAAGCCCTGTATCGCAGCCTCCGGCGGCTGGCCGACTTTCCCGATGATACCCTGGTCTATCCGGGTCATGATTATGGTCCGCAACCCGTGTCGACCATTGCCTACGAAAAACAACACAACCCTTTTTTGCGCTGCGCGGATCTGGCAAGCTTTTTGCGACTGCGCATGGGGTGATCCGTAACCCGAAGTTTTGCCAAAGGAAAGTTAGATGGGGACAGCCCTGCTTGACATGATGGTGGAAAGCGGACTGCTCAATTCGGAGCAGTACGAGGAAGCCATGCGCAATTGCCTGTTATCCGGCGGGATCATGAGCACCAGCCTGCTGGAGATCGGCCTGGCCGACGAG
>Ga0326597_10008762_pt1 | contig 13604 bp, 11 predicted proteins | sample RVTome_12_FD_203789 | JGI IMG/M metagenome (GOLD analysis project Ga0326597, IMG submission 203789) | Soil microbial communities from uranium-contaminated site in the Upper Colorado River Basin, Wyoming, United States - RVT100D185 | ecosystem: Environmental > Terrestrial > Soil > Contaminated >... | reverse complement strand
CTCGCCGCCGTTGCAAAGCGCCAGGAAGCAGAGCGCCACCGTTTCCAGCGCGGCCAGCCCCTGCTCCGGCCGGTACAGCAGTTTGGAGTCGACCACCGCCAGCGCTTCGTCGATCGAGAGCGAGTACTCCCGCGTCACCACGCCCGAAAGGCGCGCCCAGAGGTCGTCCCCGCCCACCGGCCCCAACCGGAACGACGTCAGGCAGGTGACCAGCGGGCCCAGCACGGGGCCGTATCCCGCCTCGTCGATTCCCGCCAGAATCATCGCTTCTCGCTCAAGAAAGAAGGACCGACATCCGAACGAACCCAGCGGGCGGACCCGATGTCCGGGCGCCATCCGGGAGCCATGCCGTGCGCTGTCTGATCGCCGTGGATGATGCCATTATTCGAGACACCGTCCGGGCCGCCGTCCTGGCGTTTCCCGGCCTGGAGGCGGACGCGGTCGACGTGGAGCAAGGCCGCCTGCTGCTGCGCCGCCGCCGCTATGACCTCGCGTTCACCACGCTGCTCTCGGAGTCGCGAGAATCGAAGGCCTTGTGGAAGGAACTGCAAGCGGTCTCGCCTCGGGTTCACGTGGTCGGCCTGACGCCGCGCACCGGTCTCTCCGTGCATCGCACGGATCGCAGCCGGCTTCAACTGTTCGCCTTGCTGGGCACTCCGATCGATGCGGTGGAGTTGTTCAGCACTCTGAAGCGTCTCTCCGATCGGATCAAGAGGAAGCAAGCGATACCTGGCGGCGGCGGTACGCCCTGATCCACCCGATCACACCCACCATGAAAATGGGGATCGAGATCCACTGCGACGTGGACAGGCCGAAGTACATGCCGCGTTCCAGAGAGTCGCCCCGGTAGACCTCGCAGATCGACCGGCCGATCGGGTAGAGGATCAAGGCGAGGTAGAAGACCTGGCCGCGGAACGCGCGGTGGCGCGCGACCACGCTAAGGATCACGAAGATCAAGAAGGCCTGGAGCATCATGTAGAGCTGGGTCGGATGCAGGGGCTGGCCTCGAAGCGGCTGCGGCAGCAGCGACTCCTCAAGGTCGGGAAAGGTCACCGCCCAGGGCAGGTCCGGCGCCTTGCGCCCGTAATCGTCACCCACCAGGAAGCAGCCGATCCGCCCGATCGCCTGGCCCAGCATGGCGGCCGGCAGGCACACGTCGCCGAGCGTGACGAAATCGAGCCGGTGCCGCCGGGTGAACAGGTAGCCCGCCAGGAAAGCGCCCAGGAAACCCCCGTAGTAGACCAGCCCGCCTTTCCAGATCTGGAAGACGAGCACTGGATCGTGCGCGAAGTCCTTCTTCCAGTGGACGATCACGTAGAGCGCGCGGGCTCCGAGGATGCCGCCGGCCATGATCCAGAGCAGCAGGTCGCCGATCTTCTCCGGATCGACCAGTTTCGAACGCCGGGCTTCCCGGGTGGCCACGATCAGGGCGACCAGGAAGGCCAGCGCCACCATGACGCCGAACGAGCGAATCGGGATGCCGAAGGGTTCCCCCAGGATCGGGTACATGTACGTTTTCCAAACAGGCCGTGCCGGATCCGCACAGCCGGGAAGAGTCAGACCACCAAACGGCTCATCCTAGGCCCTCCAGGAAGCGATGAAAACCGGGTCCCAGGCCTGAATACCCGTGGTTCTTCGGCTGTCCTCCCTCGGCGCGACGGCCCGGCACGACCAATGGCACGCCGTGTGTACTGGCTGTCCGGCTGCCGCGCGTTGGCGGCGGTGACAGAAACGACAGACGTACCGGCTCCCCAGGCCATTCGGATTCAACGAGAAGGGTGCCCACCATCGTTCCGAGAGCGGTCGGACCTGGGGAGTCGCTTTTCTTGAGGAGTGTCGCGCCCCGACCGGGGTCCGGCGCTCCTCATTCTTGCGAGTGCTTTCCGACCGGAATCACCATGCCCTTGATCACGCCGTCGTAGACGACCTTGCCGTTGACGTACCCCTGCGTGTCGAAGACTCCCGAAGTCTGCCGCAGTTTGCGGGGGCGGGCCGCCAGCACCAGGCGCTGGCCCGGCAGCACGGTCCCCCGGAAGCGCACGTCGGCGAGCCCCGCGAAGCCGAAGAAATGATCGCTGCTGGCCGGCGTCACCTTGTCGAAGTAGTAGCCGCACAGTTGACCGGCGGATTCGACCATCAGCACCCCCGGCATCAAGGGCCGCCCCGGGATGTGCCCGCGGACCCAGAACTCGTCGTCCCGGGCGTCATGGTAGCCGACGATGATCCCGTTCGCCGGATCGAAGACGCAGATCGAATCGAGCAGGGCCATTTCGTGGCGGTGGGCCAGGACCTCGTAGATTGCGTCCCGCTCGACGGCAGTCTGGGTCAGGTCGACGCTTTCGATGTCGACCAGCTCGGTGACAGGCATGGAGCGGGCTCCGGTGGGGGACGAAAGGGCTCAGAACAAAGCCGCATTCCCGGCCGCGGTCAAGCCAGAATCTCGCGTGCGACCCGCGGGCAAGGAGGCCGATTGGTTTGCCATGTTCGCCGGCTGGCTGTTACGCTTCCGGGATTCAACCTTTCCAATGCGCCGGCCGTAGGTCGGATGGCCCCCCTGTCCCCGAGCTTCAGTGCGGGCTTCCGAAGTCCCTCCCGGCCCCATGACGAACCCCAGGAATATGAACCGAACACTCTCCGTGGCAAATCTTTGCGTCCTCATGGCCAGCTTCGTCCTGCTCTCCGCGGCGCCTCCGGCCGAAGCCTCCGAGCGGGCCGGGGAGGGGCCCCGGGTGATCCTGTTGGGGTTCGATGGAGTCGATTTCGAACTGGCCGGACAGTGGATGGAGTCTGGCCAACTGCCGAACTTGAAGAAGCTCGCGGAGCAGGGTTCCTTCGTGCCGCTGGAAACGGCCAACCCGGCCCAGTCGCCGGTTTCGTGGGCGCTGGTGGAGACCGCCTCCAATCCGGGCAAGACCAACATCGGCGACTTCGTGCGGCGCACCTTCATGCCTTCCGGAGTGCCCGCGCCGCGTCTGGCGGGCGTCCTGGCGCGGGAGGGCGTGCCGGCCGACGAGCTCGGCGACCACGTGCCGCTGGGTTCCACCCAGCGCCTGCTGCTCTCGCTCGGCATCTCGCGCAACGGCCTGCTGGCGCTGGCGCTGCTGTTCGGCGGCATGTTGTTGGTCATCGCCCTGATCTTCAAGCTGATCTTCCGGCTGGGCACCCTGGTCAGTCTGCTGATCGGAGTCCTGCTGGCGGGGGGAGCTACCTACGGCGGGCAGGTCTACGTGAGCGGCCTCCCGTCCAAGTATCCGGTCTCCGAGAGCGAGATGCTCGGCGTGCGCTTCTGGGATGCACTCGGCGAGGCCGGCGTGCGGGTCAAGGGGATCGAGGTTCCGGCGGCCTTCCCCTGTGACGCTCACTCGAACGCGAGCATCCTCGGCGGCCTGAACACGCCCGACATCGGCGGCGGCATCGGATCCTGGTACATCTACACCAATGATGAGTGGAGCATGGCCGAGGAGAGCACCGGCTCCGGCGGGACGATCCGGAAGCTGTATGAGGACAAGGACGGCGTCATCCGGGCCGATGTGCGCGGGCCGGAGGATTTCGTCTCCAAGTACCGGTTCGAGGATCAAAAGCGCGAACTGAACGCCCTTCTCGAGGCCGAAGACCTGTCGGGCGATGAGCGTGCCGCGATCCAGCAGCAGTTGGCGGAGGTCGAGCGCAAGCAGCGCACCTGGAAAGACCACGAGCGGTACAAGCAGGCGGTCATGGAGGTGCGGCCCGACTTCGAACGGCGCACGGCCCGGATCACGATCGATGGCCAGAGCCAGGAGGTGGCCCAGGGCGAGTACTCCGATTTCTTCAGGATCGACTTCAAGCTGACCTCCAACACGCGCATCCCGGCGCTCGCCCGGGTGCTGGTCAGCGAGTGTTTCGTGGATGAAGAAGGCGAACAACGCCTGCGGCTGTTCATGCCCTCGCTCTCGATCTCGCCGGAAGCGGTGCCGCCGCACCTGCCGATCTCCTCGCCGCCCGATTACGCCGAGGAGCTGGCCGAGGCCATCGGTCCGTTCGACACCGTGGGCTGGGACGGCTACACGAATCCGATCAAGGATCTGGAGATCAGTGAAGAGGCTTTCATGCGGGGCATCGCGCACCTCTTCGGCTGGCGCGAGAAGCTGTTGATGCATGAGCTGACCCAGGACGACTGGGACGTGCTCTTCTTCGTCGAGTACAGCACCGACCGCACGGCTCACATGATGTACCGCTTCTTCGATCCGGGGCATCCCCAGTACGACCGGAAGGACGAGGACGGCAACCTGATCCGGGAGCAGGAGATCACGGCGTTCGGGCGGACGTTCAAGGTCGGCGACAGCATCTTCGAGACCTACCGGGAAATGGACCGGATCGTAGGAAGGGTGCTGGAGCAGATCGAGAGCGGGAGCCTGGGGCCGGACGCGCGGCTGATGGTGATTTCGGATCACGGCTTCCAGTCGTACCGCTACGGCGTCAACCTGAACGTCTGGCTGAATCGGATGGGGTATCTGGCCCGCAAGGGCGAGCCGGATCCGATCGGGGCGCCGGAGAACCTCGAGGAAGGGAGTTCCTCGGGCAACGTGTTCTCATTCGTCGACTGGTCCAGGACCCGGGCCTACTCGATGGGTCTGGGCAAGATCTACATCAACCTGAAGGGGCGCGAGCCCAAAGGGATCGTGGATCGCTCCGAGTGCGATGCGCTGAAGGCCGAGATCATTGCCCGCTTGAAGGAGTTCCGGGATCCGGTGGAGGGACATGACAACGCCCGCGTGGTCACGAACGCCTACGACGCGCTCGAGGTCGATCACGGGCCGGTGGAGGAGAACATCACCGACTACGGCGATATCATCCTGGGCTTCAACAAGTATTACCGGGTGTCCGGTTCGACGGCTTCCGGCGGATACGACAAGGATGCCTACCAGACCTTCGGGATCACCGACAACGATGAGGCCTGGTCCGGCGACCACTGCGGGGTCGACATGGATCTGGTGCGGGGCATCTTCCTCTCCAACTTCGAGATCCAGGAGGGACTCGAGCCCGGGCTGATGAACGTGGCGCCCACCGTGCTGGAAATGTTCGGCGTGAAGATCCCCGCGGATTGGGACGGTACGCCGATCCGGGTGAGGTAGTCCTCGCGCCTCTGGCACGGCGCAGCCGCTCGATCTACGGCCCGGCGCTCAGAACAAGGTGTAGATGAACGGCGCCACGAACGGCGAAGACGCGGCCACGACCAGCAGCATGCCGATCGAGAGCATCACGATCAGCATCGGCAGCATGTACCAGTGGCCTCGGCGCAGGAAGGTGCCGTAGAGCTCGCCGATCAGGACCAGGCGCTTGCCGGCCTTGAACAGGATGAAGCCGATCAACAACAGCACGATGGCCGGCACGATCCAGACCGCCACTTGCGTCGGCAGCGCGCCCGCCAGCGCGTCGATGCCGAGGAAGATGGCGACCACGAAGCCGATCAGCAGGCAGACCTTCAGGTAGGCCGGGGCCGGCTGCTCGCCCGGGGTGGAACGCCAGAAGAGCGTTCCGAGCAGCAGCCAGAGCAGGCCGACCACGATGACCCAGGTCGGCACGCCGCCGCCGGGTTCCGCGGGGCCGGTCGCGCCCGCGACCGAGCCGGTCGATTGCGATCCCGGCCCCAGCAGGTCGTCCGAAAGGAAACGATCCAACAACACGTCCGCGACCACCTGGTTGCCGGCCGCGTTCCAGTGCCAGTCCTTGTCGAAGTAGAGCTGCTCGCCCTCCTCGGACCGCGCGCGCAGTGCGGCGCGGGGATCGATGACCGTGAATCCCGCCGCGGCGCAGGTCGCGGCGAAGTGATCGGTGGAGTCGCCCGGGGCGAGGTCCGTCTTGGCGACGCGCGGGAGCGTTCGGGGCGGCTTCAGCTCGGTGTGGATCTCCCACTTGTTCGGCACCAGCAGCGCGACGACCCGGGCGCGGCCCACCTCCCGAGCGACCTCGGCGAAACGCAGCAGCAGCGCATCCGTCACCGTCCAGGCCTGTTCGATCTGGAACGGCGGAGTCTTCAACAGCGGCGTGTCCTCGAGCGACACCTTGCGGCCGCCGAATCGAGTGGTGGGGATCAGCTTGGCCAGCGAGAACTTCTTCCAGGTGGCGCCGAACGCGGTGTGGCGGACGAACCAGGAGTCTTCCGGCGGCTCCTCGAGCAGTTGGGTGCGGCGGACCAGTTCGCCGCCTTCCAGCTCGAAGTACGGCTTCTCGCGCCGCGTGTACTTCGCCTGGCTGTTCCAGAAGATGTCGTTCAGGTAGGGCGCAAGCACCACGATGTCCGGCTCGAACTTGAGACCCTCCTCCTGGAGCCAGAGCAGTTCCTGGTCGGTCGAATACCCTTCGGTGCCGCCGTTCAGGACCTGCACCTGGTGTCCCCGCGCAAGCAGCTCGCGCTCGAGGCGGCGCAGGAAGATCTGCTCCTCGTCCACCGTGTAGCCGAGCGTGAAGGAATCGCCGACGAACAGGATGCGGCGGGTGCCGGCCGGCTTCTTGTAGTCGACCTCGGGGCCGCGCAGCCCCTTGCCGTTGACCGCCACCTCGACGTCGAACTCGGCCGTCGAACGCGGGGTGGTCTTGCCCTTGACGTTGGCCCAGCCGCGCACCTGGTGGAACTCGACCACCGACGGCTGCGGGCCGCAACCGCGCAGGCGCAGCAGCCCCTCGAAGACCAGGGCGATCATCAGGAAGGTGACCAGGTAGCCGAGCAGCTTGCTGAACATGGCTCACTTTCCGTTCTTGGTCACGACGAACCTGTTGTTCAGGATCAGGGAATCCATGCCGGACTTCATGAAGGTGTTGTAGGCGTTCCTGGGCGTCTCCACGATCGGCTCGCCCTTCAGGTTGAACGAGGTGTTCAGGATGCACGGCACGCCGGTGGCCTCGCCGAACTTTTCGATCAGCCGATGGTAGCGCGGATTGTGCTCCTGGATCACGCCCTGGAGGCGTCCTGAACCGTCGACGTGCGTGATGGCCGGGATCTTGTCGGTGATCACCTGCGTCACGTAGAGCATGAAGCGCGCCGGCGAGTGCTCGGCTGCGTCCGGCAGGTCGAAGAGCGTCTCGACCTTCTCCATCAGGCAGGACGGCGCGAACGGCCGGAAGGCCTCGCGGAACTTGATCTTGGCGTTGACGATGTCCTTCATCTTCTCGCTGCGGGCGTCGGCGATGATCGAGCGGCTGCCGAGCGCGCGCGGACCCCATTCGAAGCGGCCGGTGTACCAGCCGAGCACGTTCTCGCCCATGATCTTGTCGACGCAGTAGTCGAGGCACTTCTCCTCGTCGTTGAAGGTCTGGTACTTGATGCCGTCTCGTTCGAGCCAGTCCGCCACCTGGGCGTCCGAGTACTCGGAGCCCCAGTAGGCGTGCTCCATCACGAAGCGCTTCTGGTTGCCGAGGAGCTGGTTCCAGGCCCAGAGCGCCGCGCCCACCGCGCCGCCGTCGTCGCCCGCCGCCGGCTGGATGTAGATCCGCTTGAACGGCGTCTGCTGGAGGATCTTGTAGTTCGCCACGCAGTTGAGCGCGACGCCGCCGGCCATGCACAGGTTGTCCATCCCGGTGGTCTTGTGCAGGTGGTTGGCCAGCTTGATCAGGATCTCCTCGGTGACCCTCTGGATCGAGGCCGCCATGTCGGCGTAGTACTCATCCATGTGCACGTCGGCCCGCGAGGGATCGCGGGGCTGCCCGAACTTCTCGATGAATTTGGGCGACAGCGTGGACTCCGGCGAATAGTGGTAGGCGAAGTAGCGCATGTCGTGCCACAGCGAGCCGTCGTCGCCGATCTTGATGATCTCCTTGATCTTGTCGACGTACTTCGGCTTGCCGTAAGGCGCCATGCCCATCAACTTGTATTCGCCCTCGTTGACCTCGAAGCCGCAAAAGGCCGTGAAGGCCGAGTACAGGAGCCCGATCGAGTGGGGGAAGCGCAGCTCGGACTGGATCTGGATCTGGTTGCCGCGGCCGACGCCGAGCGTCGAGGTGGTCCACTCGCCGGCGCCGTCGACCGTCAGGATGGCCGATTCCTGAAACGGCGAGCAGAAGTAGGACGCCGCCGCGTGCGACATGTGGTGGTCGGCGAACAGGATCTTCTTCGCCGGGACGCCGAGCTTTTCCTTCAAGAGCGACTTGACCCAGAGCTTGTCGGTCAGCCAGGTCAGCATCGATTCGCGAAAGACCTTCATCGACTTTGGGAAGGTCTTCAGCGTCGAGACCAGGATGCGCTCGAACTTGACGAAGGGCTTCTCATAGAAGACGACGTAGTCGACGTCCGCCATGGTGATCCCGGCCCGTTCCAGGCAGAACTGGGTCGCCAGCATCGGGAAGCCATGGTCATGCTTGACGCGGGAGAAGCGTTCCTCCTCGCCGGCCGCGACCAGCTCGCCGTCCATCAACAGGGCGGCGGACGAGTCGTGATAGAAGAACGAGAGGCCGAGGATGTTCATGAGGCTTTCTTTCCGATGCGGCCGCGGGGGGGGGGCCGGCGTCGCCGGGGGTCACCCCTGCTTGCGGGCCTCTTCGAGCGTCGAATTGGTGGAGCGCCACCTGGTGTAGCTCGAGCCGTTTTTGGGATAGCGGCTCAGGAAGGGGTCCGCCAGGAAGCGATAGAAGATGCCGATCGGGGCGATCAGGACGATGTAGAGCAGGGTCAGAACCAGGCGCGACATCATGTGGCCGAAGCTCTCGAGGAAGAAGCGCACGTTCGGGACGAACCCCTCGGGCCGCTCGGCGGCGGTCATCTCGTGCTTGCTTCGCTTGAACCCCTCGCCCACGTTCTGCGGGGCGGGGCTGACCGCCCCGTGGGCGGCGAGTTCGGTTCCTGCTACGGGCATCCCTGAACCTCTTGGTGGCGCTCTGCTTCCGTTTGACTGCCGTTTCGTGGTGTTCGGAACATCGCAGCCTGCATCTTCAATCAAACCGTGGGAGTATACCCGACCGCGGGGGCTCCACAACCGGCCTTGCCGGAATGGCCCGAGTTGTCCATTGAGCGGGCGCTCCGGCCGGCGTAGGTTGCCGCCGTGGAATTCGAGCTGAAGGAGCTTCAGGACGTCATCGGGCGGGAGCTGTCCCGGGAGGCGTTCCTTTCGCTGCCGGGCGGTTTCTGTGGCATCGCCCCCGGCGCGGTCCGGCTTTTGGCCCGGGTCGGCTGCGCGGAGGAGTCGTGCGAGGCGGCGGGCGGAACGGACGCTCTGCTCCAGATTCGAAACCGGACCGGGGCGCACGAGTGGGGCAGTCTGGAGCCGCTGATCCGGCCGGTGAACGGCGATGCGCCGCGCGAGGAGCCGGCGCCGCTCGGGATCGCGATCCTGACGCACGCGCCCTGCATCTTCCTGCGCCGCTGGCTGTCGGGCGCCCGGGGCTTCGAGCTGCTGGAAGATCTGCTGCGTTTCGACGGACTCGACCGCAAGGCCCTGCTGCTGGAGCCGGACCGGTTCCCGCCCGAGCACCTGGATCTGATCGCGGCGATGGTGCTCGCCCGCTGCCAGGCGCGCCTGGCCGCGCTCGAGGCGGCGGCGCTTTCGGACCGTGCGCACGCCGGCCTGCTGGTGTCGTGCGGGGTCGGGCTCGCGTCCGGCCGGGTGTTGATGGGCGGCGCCTACTGGTTCGGCCCGCGCCCGCCGGGCGCGCCGGCAGAGTGGCTGGGCGTCGGGGACGATCCGTCGAGGTATCGGATCGAATCGAAGGACGGGCAGTGGCGGCTGCTCGAGGACGGCGATCTCGAGATCGTCCCGGCCCGCGATCACCGCGCGCGGATCCGCGGCCTGCTCGAGCACCTCGACCGCTTCGATCGCTTCGACCCGGCCGGCGATGACCGCACGCGAGGCACGGCCACCGCGGCGGGGCTCAAGATCAGCCTGCGCGTCCGCGCCCAGGGCGCGCCGGTGCAAACGGTCATGCGCCTCCTGGGCGCGGGGTTTTTGGAGCTCCGGCAGATGATCTGGTTCTCGACCGCCGAACTCACCGCCTGCAAGGTCGGCCGGGCCCGCGAACTGCTGCGTGGATTCGAGGCGGAGATCGATCGACTCGACGCCTTCGGGCTGGAGCGCGTGGAGGCGGCGATCAGCGCGGAGGTTCCGCCGCCGGCTCCTTGAAGCTTGGTGATCGCCGCGCCGGTGGCCCGGCTCAGACGACCTGCGTGCCTTCGCGCGCGGTCCGCTCGCGATACAGCCCCCTGAGCCGCGCGGTCATCGGGCCCGGATTCCCCGCTCCGATCGCGCGGCCGTCGAGCTGCGTGATCGCCGCCAGCTCGCCCATGGTCCCGGAGCAGAACAGTTCATCGGCGCGGTAGATCTCGGCCAGCGAAACGTCGCGCACCTCATGCGGAATGCGATGCTCGGCGCAGAGTTCGAGGATCGTCGCGCGCGTGATCCCCTCCGGGCAGGCCACCGTGCGCGGCGTCTCCACTTTTCCATCAGTCACCAGGAACAGATGCGTCGCGTTGGTTTCCGCCACGAAGCCATTGCGGTCGAGCATCAGCGCGTCGTCGGCCCCCGCCGCGTTCGCCTCGAGCTTCGCCAGGATCGACTGGATCAGGTTGGCGTGGTGGATCTTCGGGTCCAGGCAATCCGGGGGAAAGCGGCGCACCGAGCTGGTCACAAGGCGGAGCCCAGTCTGGGCGTAGACCGGCGGCTTGTGCTCGGCCAGCACGATCAAGGTCGGGCCCGAGCGGTTGAGCCGCGGGTCCATGCCGGAGGTGATCTTGACGCCGCGCGTCAGCGTCAGCCGGATGTGCACTCCGTCGGTCATGCCGTTGGCCGCGAGCGTGTCGCGGATCGCGGCGATGATCTCCTCGTGGGCCGGGATCTGCTCGAAGGCCAGCGCCTTGGCCGAGGCGCGCAGGCGATCGAGATGCTCGGTGAGCTTGAAGATCCGGCCGTCGTAGAGGCGCAGGCCTTCCCAGACCGCGTCGCCGCCCTGCACGCCTGAGTCGAACGGCGAGAGACCCGGTTCGTCCCGATGGTAGAGGCGGCCGTTGACCGAATACTTGATGTCGCGGTTGGCGGGGTTCTCAGACTGCAGCATCTCGTGGTCCTCTCTTCTTCCCCGGTCCGGATTCGATCCGATCACCCATCCTCGACCGTCAAACGCGCGTCGTACAGCTCCTCGTAGCACGGCACGCACTGCTTCAGCACCTCGACCGTCTCTCCCGTGACCCGCTCTGGCTTGGGCCGGTACGGTTGGAAGCCGGTCGAACGCAGGACCGCGGCGTACCAGTACCGGGCCCAGACGCCGTCGGTCTCACGCGGCCCCGGAGGCCAGCTCAGCATCTCCTCCATGAACTCGATCCCGAGGCGCTCGCAGAGCGCGGTCAACATCGCGCGCGGATTTTCGAGCACGTCCTTCGTGTCGAGCACCACCGGCGTGACCCCCGTCCGCTCGCGGACCCGCCGGAAGATCTCCCGCTGCTGCGGCAAGCCCGTGTCCTCCAGCGCGGGGCTTCGAAGCTGGTGGACCAGCGAGGTCAGCATCTCCTCCGGATCGCGGATCAGGAAGGCGTTCTCGACCTGTTCCAGCCAGTCCCGCTCGATCCCGGGCAGCAGGTGGTGGGCCATTTGCTTCTGATAGAAGACCGTCTTGCCGCCGGGGATCGGTCCGGTCAGGGTCGAGACGACCTTGCGCCAGTCGGATTCGTGCGCCTCCAGCACCTCCTCTCGGCCCGGATGCTCCTTGCCGGTCACCTTCAGGTAGTGGGCGTAGAGCGGCTCATCGCACACGAACGTGTCCGGCCGGCTGCCGAACGAGCGCATCAGCGCCGTGGAGATGTTCCGCGGCCCGGACCACATGGCGATGCGCGTCTCGGTCGTCATGTCGATCGGCTCCACGTTCTCAGGGCGATTCCAGGACAGGGCGGCGGGAATCAAAGGTAGCAATTGGACCGGAAACCGGAAGAGCGGAGGAAATGGTGCGACGGGAAGTGCAGCAGTTGTGCACCGGGGAGGGGGGAGTCGGTAGACTTCAGGGCATGAAACGCGGGACGCAGCCGATGGTGGGCGTCTGCTCGTGGTCGCTCCAGGCCGGCGATCCGGACCGGCTCGTGGAGCGGGTGCAGGCCGTCGGTCTCACCTCCATACAGCTCGCGCTGGAGCCCTTGCGCTCCGGCCGCTGGGATCGGGAACAGACCGTCCGGGCCCTGTCGGAGGCCGGTATCGAGGTCCGCTCGGGGATGCTCGAGACGGCCGGGGAGGATTATTCCAGCCTGGAGTCGATCCGCGAGACCGGCGGGCTGCGCTCCGATGAACACTGGCCCCGGAACCTCGCCGCTTTGAAGGAATCGGCGCGGCTGGCCCGCGACCTCGAACTCGGTCTGGTGACCTTCCACGCCGGCTTCCTGCCGCACGATCCCGAGGACCCGCTGCGGGCGGTGATGCTCGATCGGCTGCGCGAGGTCGCCGACGTCCTCGAGGAACAGCGCCTGCGGCTTGGCCTCGAAACCGGCCAGGAATCCGCCGGCACCCTGCTCGCCGTGCTGGACGATCTGGAGCGCCCCGGCGTGGGCGTCAACTTCGACCCGGCCAATCTGATCCTGTATGGACTGGATGATCCGATCGAGGCGTTCGCGCGGCTCGCGCCCCGGGTGGTGCAGGTGCACATCAAGGATGCCATCCGCGCCGAGGCGCCGGGGCAGTGGGGGCAGGAGGTCCCGGTGGGGCAGGGCCAGGTCGACTGGGCGCGCTTCTTCGAGATCTACCGCGAACGGGGGCTCGACTGCGATCTGATGATCGAGCGCGAGGCGGGCGCGTCCCGGGTGGCCGACATAAGCACCGCTCTCCGCCTGGTGAAGGCGCGCCTCGCATGAGACGGCCGATCGGTGTGGGCGTCATCGGCCTCGGCTTCATGGGTGCGACGCATCTGACCGCCTATCGCCGGGCCCACGCCGCCGGGTACGTCAATCGCCTGGTGGCGGTGAGCGACTTCGATGCCGAACGCCGGGCCGGGCGGGCCGCCCGAGCGGGCAACCTGGACACCACGGAGGGGGCCGAGCGGCTCTTCGATCCGGCGGACGTCGCCGCCTACGCGCGGCCCGAGGAACTGCTCGCGGACGAGCGCGTCGAGCTGGTCTCGATCTGCACGCCGACCCGGACCCACGTGGAACTGGCCCGGGCCGCGCTCGAATCCGGCAAGCACGTGCTGCTGGAAAAGCCGGTGGCGCTCTCTTCGCTCGAGGCGCGCGAGCTCGCGGAGTTCGCGCGGACCCCGAGGTATCAGAAGCAGCTCTGCATGCCGGCCATGTGCCTGCGCTTCTGGCCGGCCTGGAGCTGGCTGAAGCAGCAGATCGATCAGGCGACCTACGGTCCGGTGCGCTCGGCCGTGTTCCGGCGGCTCGGGTCGCGGCCGGATTGGGCTCCCTTCTACGCCGACCCGCGGGAGACCGGCGGCGCGCTGTTCGACCTGCACATCCATGACGCCGACTTCGTGCGCCACTCTTTCGGCGTGCCGGACGGGCTTTCGGCCACCGGCTCGCTCGATCACGTCACCTGCTTCTACCGTTACGCGGCGGGCCCGCGCCATGTCGTGGCCGAGGGCGGCTGGGACCACGCTCCCGGTTTTCCGTTCCAGATGGGATTCACGGTGATCTTCGAGCAGGCCACCGCCGACTATCAGTTGGGCCG
>Ga0326597_10008761_pt1 | contig 13604 bp, 6 predicted proteins | sample RVTome_12_FD_203789 | JGI IMG/M metagenome (GOLD analysis project Ga0326597, IMG submission 203789) | Soil microbial communities from uranium-contaminated site in the Upper Colorado River Basin, Wyoming, United States - RVT100D185 | ecosystem: Environmental > Terrestrial > Soil > Contaminated >... | reverse complement strand
CACCCAAACCGCTCGCGAGACCCGCTTCCCAATACAGTGCAGTTATTAATCGCTACTGCGTTACCTGCCACAACGAAAAGCTGCGGACCGCCGGTCTGGTGCTGGAAAAACTGGATGTTGAGAACCCCACGGAGGGTGCGGCGACGTGGGAAAAGGTGATCCGGAAGCTTCGTGCCGAGGCTATGCCTCCCGAAGGAATGCCGCGTCCGGACAAGGCTACCTATGCGTCCTTTGCCACTTATTTGGAGACGGCGCTCGATCGCGCCGCCGCAGAACATCCCAATCCCGGCAGGCCTGCTGTCCATCGCCTGAACCGCGCGGAATATGCCGGTGCAATGCGAGACCTCCTAGCGATTGATCCCAAAGCGATCGATGTGCAATCGCTTCTTCCTCCCGACGATTCGGGCTACGGATTCGACAATATCGGAGATGTGCTTTCTGTCTCACCCCTGCTGCTCGAACGATATCTTTCCGCTGCCCGGAAGATCACCCGCTTTGCCTTGGGAGACACCACCATCCGCGCGGACTTTGAGACGTACGACGTCTCCCGTTTCCTCGTTCAAGACGACCGCGTGAGCGAAGATCTCCCGTTCGGGTCGCGCGGCGGGATTGCAGTGCATCATTTCTTTCCGCTCGACGGGGAGTACGTGATCCGGATCCACCTGAAAACAACCTACGACGGCTCCATGATCCTCGGCCTTGCCGAGCCGCACCAACTCGATGTTCGCTTGGATGGCGAGCGGGTCAGGCAGTTCACGGTAGGCGGCGGCCAGGACGGGGACATCTCCGCCGATGGGGACCTCGAAGTCCGAATTCCAGCAAAAGCAGGCACCCGGGTAGTCGGTGTCGCCTTCCGGAAGAAGACCTGGGCCAAGGAAGATATTCTGCGGCCGCGCTTGGCAAACATGGAATATGACGATGAGCCGGGTGTGGGGAGCGTCTCGATCGGCGGGCCCTTCGACGTGGAAGGTCCGGGGCAAACGGCCAGCCGCAAAAGGATTTTCGTTTGCTATCCATCCACGGAAGGGGAGGCCGGTTCGCCTGGAAATCCTTCCGAAGAGGCTTGCGCCAGGCGGATTCTTACCACGCTGGCGCGTGGTGCTTACCGTCGGCCCATCGCGGATGCAGACATACCGATTCTGCTGGGACCTTACAATGCCGTCCGCGGAAGGCGAGACTTCGAAACCGCCATCCGGATTTCGGTCGAAAGAATCCTGGTTTCTCCGGAGTTCCTCTTCCGCATCGAGCACGCGCCCGCAAATACGCCGCCGCATTCCGTCTATCGTGTCAGTGACCTGGATCTGGCTTCCCGGCTCTCGTTTTTCCTCTGGAGCAGCATCCCGGACGATGAGCTGCTGACTTTAGCGTCCGAAGGAAAACTGAAGGACCCTGCCGTTTTGGAGCAGCAGGTCCGGCGGATGCTTGCCGACTCCCGCTCCCGGTCTTTGGTGGAAAACTTCGCAGGGCAGTGGCTGTACCTGCGCAATGTGCAGTCTGCTTCGCCGGATCTCGGCGAATACCCTGAGTTTGACGAAAATCTTCGGCAGGCGCTCCAACAGGAAACGAATCTGTTTCTGGAAAGCATGCTGCGCGAAGATCGCAGCGTGCTGGACCTGCTCGACGCCGATTACACATTCCTGAATGAACGGTTGGCCCGCCACTATGGAATTGCAAACGTGTACGGCAGCCAATTCCGGCGGGTAACCTTGACCGATGAGACCCGGCGTGGATTGCTGGGCCAGGGCAGCATCTTGATGGTCACATCCTACCCCGCGCGGACTTCTCCGACGATCCGCGGCAAGTGGCTGCTGACGAACATCCTGGGCACCCCGCCGCCCCCGCCGCCGCCCAACGTTCCGTCTCTCAAGGACCGCAGCGACGATGGCAAGATTCTTTCCGTCCGCGAGCAGATGGAGCAACACCGCGCCAATCCCGTCTGCGCTAGTTGTCATGCACGCATGGATCCGATGGGTTTTGCGCTTGAAAACTTCGATGCGGTCGGCAAGTGGCGCGCGACGAGTGGGGTGTCCAACACACCGATCGATCCTTCGGGATCGCTTCCCGACGGCACCCAATTCGAGGGCCCTGCTGGACTTCGGAAGGTATTGCTGAGCCACCCCGACCAGTTCGTCATGACCGTTGCCGAAAAACTTCTCACGTATGCTCTGGGCAGGGGAGTCGAGTATTACGACACTCCGGCCATCCGCAGCATCATGCGGGAGGCTGCTCCTAACAAGTATCGTTGGTCGGACCTGATTTTAGGGGTCGTCCAGAGCACTCCGTTTCAGATGAGCATGACTCGGGGCAGTACGCCGGAGTAGGAAACGCGCGGCGGCTTCTCAGGACGCCGCCCGGATCAACGTTTCCCATAAGGAGGTCGAGCAATCCATGATGATCTTCAAGAAGCAAATTCCTCGCCGCACTTTCTTGCGAGGCGTCGGCGTGACATTGGCCCTGCCTCTGCTGGATGGCATGATTCCTGCGTTTGCAAAGCCTCCCGCAACAGCGAGTCCTCTTCGCCTGTCGTTTGTCTATGTTCCGAACGGGATCATCATGGACAAATGGACGCCGGCGGAGGAGGGTGCAGTTTTTCAATTGCCCCCGACTCTGGCTCCTTTAGCTTCGTTTCGGGATCGCCTCCTGGTGCTCAGCGGTCTCGCGCACAACAATGGTGAGGCTCAGGCAGGAGAAGGGGCGGGGGACCATGCACGTGCCGCCGCTGTATTCCTGACGGGCGCTCATCCCAAGAAAACGGAAGGGTTTGATTTCCGAACCGGGACTTCCATCGACCAGATCGCTGCGAAGGAACTCGGCAAGCGCACCCAGTTGTCTTCTCTGGAGATCGGGCTGGACGCCAACGAGATTGTCGGCGCGTGCGACTGCGGCTATAGCTGCGCTTACAGCAACACTCTCTGCTGGCGCAGTCCAACGACGCCGATGCCGATGGAGAATCATCCGCGCGCCGTCTTCGAGCGGATGTTTGGCGACAGCGAGAGCACGGACCCGAAGCAGCGCCGGGAACGATTGGAGGAGGACCGCAGTGTTCTTGATTACGTGAGGCAGGATGTGGCGCGCCTCCTCAACGGCGTCGGCCCCGGCGACCGCGCGAAGCTCACCGAGTATCTGGACGCCGTTCGCGATGTGGAGCGGCGGATCCTGCTGGGTGAGGAACAATCCGGCCGCGAACTGCCGTCGCTCGAGCGGCCCGTCGGCGTTCCCTCGACGTTTACGGAGCATGCCAAGCTGATGATCGATCTGCAGGTCCTGGCCTACCAGACCGACCTCACCCGCGTCATTTCCTTCATGATGGGACGCGAGCAGAACACCCGCGTGTATACCGAGCTTGGCATCTCCGATTCATACCACCCGCTCACTCACCACATGCATGATCCCATGAAGATTGCGAAGGTGGTGCAGATCGACATTTTGCATACGCAGATGCTCGCCTATCTTCTGGACAAGCTGCAATCCACTCCCGACGGCGACGGCTCGTTGCTGGACCACCTGATGCTGGTATACGGGAGTGCTATCAGCGACGGCAACATGCATGTGCACAAGGATCTTCCCATCCTGTTTGTGGGTGGGGGCGTGGGCGGAATCAAGGGCGGGCGCCACGTTCGGTATCCACAGAACACGCCGACGGCCAATCTCTACCTGACCATAATGGACCGGTTGGGGATCCCCGTCGATCAGTTCGGCGACAGCACCGCAAGGCTCGCACTCTAGGCACGCTTCCCGACAGTTCTTATGGGAAACGAGGGACGGAGATGGGTATCCAAGTGAAAAGGCGGCATTGCTTGGGGGTTGTGCTTTTGTGCTCTGTCACAAGCCTTGCCGCGGCAGGTGCAGATCTGCGGCTGGTCGAAGCGGTCCAACGAGGCGACCAAGATACTGCGCGGACCCTGATCGCGCAGCATGTCGATGTCAATATTCCTCAGGCGGATGGTGCGACAGCCCTCGCCTGGGCAGCCCATCGGGACGATCTTGAAACAGCGGAACTCTTGATTCGCGCAGGCGCCAACGTGAACTCCGCAAACGATTACGGAGTCACTCCGCTTGCCCTGGCCTGTGCCAACGGGAATGCCGCCATGGTTGAAACGTTGCTGATGGCCGGGGCCGACCCTAATGCGGCGCTGCCGACCGGAGAAACGGCTCTCATGACCGCCTCGCGGACGGGCAACCTGGAAGCGGTCAAGCGGTTGCTGGCGCGCGGCGCAGACGTGAATGCGAAGGAAAGCTTTCGGGGACAGACGGCGTTAATGTGGGCGGTCGACCAGAAGCACCCCGAGGTTGTGCAGGCTCTGATCGATCGTGGCGCCGATGTGCATGCTCGTTCGAACAGCGGTTTCACGCCATTGCTGTTTGCCGCCAGGGTAGGAGATATCGGCTCGGCCCGGATTCTGCTGGCAGCGGGAGCGGATGCGAATGCGGTAACGCCTCGTCCAGAGGACGGAGAGGCCGACAAGGATCGATCCAGAGGCTTTAACGGCGGGGGGAGGCCGTATTCCTATCGGGCAGCGCCATACAACATGAGCCCCCTGTTGATGGCAAGCGCCAGCGGCCATGAGGCTCTTTCCATTTTCCTATTGGAGCACGGCGCCGATCCGAACGCAGCGGATAGTAATGGAGCAACGGCGATGCACTACGCGGTCCTGCAAGGAATGGTCGCCATCGCCTCGATCTCGAATCATCTGGCGGTGAACTCATATCTGTTCCGCCCCAACCTGCTGGAATTGACTCGGTCCCTCCTGGCACACGGCGCGGACCCAAATGCCCGGCTCACAAAGGATCCCCTATTGCCGGGAGGGCTGCCCCGGGTCGGTATGGCCGGCGCGACACCTTTCTTGTTGGCGACCGCAGCCTGCGATGTCACTCTGATGCGGGTTCTGATGGAAGGCCATGCGGACCCGCAGCTTCCCACCAAGAAGAGTACGACACCGCTGATGATCGCGGCTGGTCTGGGCCGCTACGAAGATCGCACCAAGGACGAAGAACGCAATGCCCTGGAGGCAGTCCAGTTGTTGGTGGGCTTGGGGGCTGACGTCAACGCCGTCGGCGAAAACGGATACACGGCTCTCCACGGCGCTGCTTATGTTGGAGCGGACGCCATCGTGCGGTTTCTGGTGGAGCGAGGCGCCCGGACCGAGGCCATGGACAATTTTGGCCAGACGCCACTCAGCATTGCGGAGGGCCAGGTTACAACCGGCATTGTGGAATTCAGCAAGAAACCTTGGGGAACCCACCGCTCGACGGCCGATCTGTTACTTGATCTGGGCGCTGTTCCGCTGGCATCGTCGGGAGTGAAGGTTTTGGACGTTTTGAAAGACGGCGCGGCAGAGAATCCTAGTATTCAGTGACAGTTCAGGGAACGTAGCGCGCGGTTGCGCAGCCCATGCTGCGAGGTTGTTGTCGGACCTGTAGAGCGTCGGTTTCGTAATCGGGACGGTTTTAGACAGAACTTTGCTTGCAGCAAAAGGGGAGGTCTGTATGAATGGTCAAGTTCTACGCTGGTTGAAGAACCGCCTTGGGGTGTATGGCTTGCTCGCCATGATATCCCTGAGTGTGGCAGGCAGTGAATTTGCGCTGGCGCAATCAGTCGGGTCCATTTCGGGACGGGTCGAGGACGCATCCGGTGCGGCGATCCCGACCGCCACCGTAACCGTAACGAATGTGGAAACAGGACTCTCACGCACAGTGACCGCTGATGGAACAGGAACCTACCGGGTCCTTTCGCTGCCGGTGGGCCAGTACCAGGTTCGGGCCGAGCGGGAAGGTTTTCGAGCCACTGTGCGGTCAGGGTTGAACCTGGTGGTGGGACAGGAAGCTGTGATCAACCTGTCACTGGAAATCGGGACCGTGACGGAACAGGTGACGGTCACGGCGGAGGCCCCCTTGGTCAACACCACGACAGCTTCTGTGTCGGGGCTGGTCGGCGAAAGGCAGGTCAGGGACTTGCCGCTCAACGGACGCAGCTTCGACCGGTTGATTACGTTAAACCCCGGCACGGTGAATTATACGTCGCGACACACGCGGGCTTCCCAAGGATTCGCAGTAGGAAACTACTTTTCGGTGGACGGGCGCCGTCCGCACGAAAACAACTTTTTGTTCAACGGCATCGATTACACGGGATCGAGCGTCGTCGGCATCACGCCGGGCGGAGTGAGCGGTGAATTAATGGGCATCGATGCGGTTCGGGAATTCAACGTGCTCGGCAGCACGTACTCAGCTCAATATGGAAAGCGCTCCGGAGCGCAGGTCCTTGTGGTGACCCAGTCCGGGACCAATCAGCTGCATGGCAGCCTGTTCGAATATCTGCGGAACAGCAACCTGGACGCGAGGAACTTCTTCGATCGGACCGTCGGACAACGGCTCCCGCCGTTCCGGCGGAATCAGTTCGGGGGAGCTGTAGGTGGGCCGATCATTCGGGACAGGACGTTTATCTTTGGGGCCTACGAAGGCTTCCGGCAGCGGTTGGGGCTAAGCAACCGGACGCTGGTTCCGGACCTAGACGCCCGCCAGGGGTTGTTGCCTGATGAGAATGGCGTACCGACTCCCGTGCCGAATCTGAATCCGGCTATGCTGCCGTTCCTGGATCTCTGGCCACAACCTAACGCTCCTTCGATCGGAGGAGGGGTGGCGCAGAACTTCAACAATCCCAACGAGTCGATTCGGGAGGATTTTGGCAATACGCGATTGGACCATACCTTTTCTGAGGCGGACTCTTTTTCTGTAGCATACACAATCGATGACGGCGAAAGCCTGACACCCGACCAGAACCCTATTTTCGCGGGCAACCTCCGGCTTCGGACCCAGGTGCTCAGCTTGCAGGAGACCCATATCTTCTCGCCCAATGTGATCAATACCTTCACGGCGGGGTTTTCCCGCGGGGGATTTAATCTAGAGTCGGTCCCCACCGTCGACTTGCCTCCTGGTTTGTCGTTCGTGAAGGACAAGTACCCGGGGACCCTCTCACTCGGCTCTTTCGGCGGCACGACCGCGTCCGCCCTTTCCGTTGCGGGAGGCAGCCAGAACCCCGAACCCCGTTTTCTCCGAAACCTGTTTACCTATACGGATGACCTGCGAATTGTCAAAGGGAGGCATCAAATCGGCTTGGGAGTCTGGTTTCAGCGCATCCGCTCGAACGAACAAGCAACTCCTCGTTCCAGGGGAGTCGCTGCCTTCTCCAACCTCCAAACCCTGCTCCAGGGCACTGTGCAGCAGTTTGCGGTAGCCCCCATCAGCACTCCCATGGGCTGGCGGTCTCTGGAAGGCGCCTGGTACGTGGAAGACACCATCCAGCTCAGGCCAACCCTGACCCTGCGTTTGGGGTTGCGCCATGAGTTTACCAACATGTGGAACGAACATACTGGCAGATCCTCCAACTATGTGTTCGATTCCAATGGGATCATTATTACCGAGCCCCGGGTTGGGCATGAACCTTTTACCGAGAACAACGCCAAGAAGTTGATGAACCCCCGGGTGGGCTTAGCCTGGGATCCGTTCGGGAACGGGAGAACTTCGATCCGCGCCGGGTTTGCCACATCCCATAATCTGCTGGATTTTACTTCGTATCCGTTTAACGCGCTCCCTCCGTATAACGGGTCCATCTCGCTTTTCAACCGTCCCTTCCTTTCGCTGATTCCCGTAGACGCCTCCCTTCCGATCCCACCTACCTGCGGACCCGGCGTACCGCAGCCCTGTGCATCCTATGTTGGGGCGGGTTTTCAGCCCGACTTCAAGACTGCGGCGGTCCAGGCGTGGAACTTCTCCGTGGAACAGCAGATCACGCCCAGCATGGCTCTTCGAGTCGGCTATGTGGGATCATTTGGGGTTCATTCATTTACTGGGTCCGACAGGAACGCGATCCGCCCTCTGATCTGCGACAATCCCGGCGGGTGCATCAGTGGAGGCACTCGACCTGCCAATGCCAGAGGCGCTGTTCCTCAAGGAGCGGAATATATTCCCGTAGGGACACGTCCCAATCCCTATGTGGCGTCTGCCGGGATCTTTTGGGCCTACTCGAACGCCAGTTACAATGCCCTGCAGCTGGATTTGAATCGCAGATTCGTTGGAGGGCTGCAATTTCGAATGAATTACACCTGGTCGAAGAATTTGGATAACGGCTCTGCGGTTTCTGCCAGCCAGGCTCAAAACCAGCCCAACGGGCCGCTGAATCCGTATGATAATTCCCGGGATTGGGGGCCATCGGCTATGAACGTCGGCCATTCGGCCAACGGGAATATCACCTACGAATTGCCTTTCGGCGCGGGCAAGCCCTGGCTAGGGAGCGTGAGCGGAGTGGCGGGAGCGCTCGTGAGCGGCTGGCAGGTCAACTCCATTGTTACGTTGCAGACCGGGCTGCCCTTCACGCCTCTGGTTGGGAGCAATCAGTCTGGAAACGGGAATACCTCGAATACAGACCGGCCGAATGTCCATCCAGCATTTACGGGGCCCGTCATTCTCGGGACACCGAACCGGTGGTTTGACCCGAACGCTTTTCTGCTGCCCACTCCCGGAACCTTCGGAGATCTCGGGCGGAGCACGCTGGAGTCGCCAGGCCTGGCGCAGGTGGACTTCTCCTTGTTCAAGACGACACAGATTTCTGAACGCATTGGCCTGCAATTTCGCGCGGAAGTGTTCAATCTCTTCAATCGCGCCAATTTTGGAACCCCGAATCCGGTCGTGTTCAGTGGCGGACGGAACAACTCTTCGGCTGGTGTGATCAGTGGTACAGCCACGACGTCCAGACAGGTCCAGTTTGGTTTGAAGCTTGCCTTTTGATGTTGGTCCGGAGTGAGCTGATCGGAACTACGTGAGCTTCCTCGTGGCAGCCCTCTTTGGTCCGCGCGGGGCTGCCACGCCGCATCTCGCATGGGAGCAGATCTCCTATTGTCCGCTCTAAAGCTTCCGCTATTTGCACGTCGTGTGACGCCTGTAATGCAAATGGCTGCATTTGATATGCCGGGGTCTCCGATTTGGTGGGAAATGAATCGTGAAACTTCTTAGTTTTTCTTCCGGGTTGTATTAAAAGATGCAGACAAGAAAGGGAGGGGCTAACATGAACCCAAGGAAACCAAATGCATCCGTGGTTATGATTCTGAGTGCTGTTCTTGCCGTTTGTCAGGCCGGTCTCTCTCAGGAGGCCCCCGACACCAGGCCGCTTGTGCTCCAAGGCGCGACCATCATCGATGGCTCCGGGCGCCCGCCCACCCGGGATGGAGTGATTGTCATCGAAGGTGACAGGATCGGAGCAGTTGGGGGACGGGGGACACCGTATCCGCAGGATGCGAATGTTCTGGACGTTGCCGGCAAGTTCATTATTCCGGGTTTGTTTGACATGCACACCCACTACGGTCCCTGGCTGGGAGAACTGTTCCTCAACCACGGCGTGACTTCGGTCGCCATCCCCGGAAATCCCGATTACGACGTGACCGACCGGGAAATGTCCTACAAACCGGAGACCCGTTCCCCGAGGATCTTTAGCACTGCGGGCAGGCTGCCGGTAAACGAAACCATGAATCAAGAGCAGGTTCGGGCTACGGTTCAGGAGTGGCTGAGGAAGAAGCCGGATTATGCATCCTTGCTGTCCTTCAATGACCGCAATGCGCAGGTATACGAATGGACCACGGAACTGGTGCACGAAGCCGGATTGATGGTGTTCGGACACACGGAGGACGCTCCGGGCTCTATCCGTGCAGGACACGATGCCGTGGAGCATTTTTGGGGCTTTGCGGAGATGCTCATGACTCCTCAAGAACTTGATGGTTTTCGCAAAGGCAATTACTTGCACTGGGGGTTGTTTTTCAGAGATCAGGCCCGCATCGATCAGATGATCAAAGATGCTGTAGCGAAGGGCACCTATTTGAATCCGACGTTGGTGTACGAGCTAGGATCACTGTCGGCATTGGCGAGTCAGCATGAAATGGAAGTTTACAGCCTGTTTCGCGATGAAAAGTTAATGACCTATTTCCCGAAAAACCTGGCGGAAGCGGCGATGTTCAAGCTGCGGGCGGCTCGAAACTTCTCGGATCGGTACGAAAATCTGGCAGCCTTTTCGGTTCTCAGCCCGGATGATCGCGAACGATTCTATGAGGCCTACAGGTTGACCGGTCAGTTCTTGAAAAAATGGGTCGCGGCAGGCGGCAAGGTAATGGGGGGAACGGACGATCCGGCCTCAGGAACTGCAGGCCTGACACTACACATGGAAATGGCGATGATGGTGGAATTGGGCCTGACGCCCATGCAAGCTCTTCAATCGGCTACCGGGTGGGCCGCTGCGTTGCTGAATGGGCGGCGTAAGGTTCCGACCCCCTCCCCAGTGGGCGTGATTGCCGAAGGGGCATACGCTGATCTTGTGGTGTTGAACGCGGATCCGCTGGAAGATATTAGCAATAGTAAGAAGATCGATCGCGTGATGAAAGGGGGGCGGTTCGTGCAGCTAGGCTACACAACGGACTATGGCGCGCCTCCTCCGGGCACAAGGCGCATTGTTCCATATACTCCTGCGCCGGAGATCAGTGCCATCACTCCGTATATTGCGGTCGAAGGCAGCCCGGATATCGAAATAACGATTCACGGAGTTGGATTCATAGGGAATTCCGTAGTCCGCGTCGAGGGCATTCCGGTGCCAACGACATTTGTCAACATCCGCACTCTGCGGGCGAAGATTCCCGCTGCTGCGGTTTCCCGGTCTCTTCCCAACCGGTTCAACGCTCCGGGGCCCGAGCAGAATAACGGTGTATACGGCGATCGGACCGTTAAGATTGCGGTCTTCAACGGCCCCCCAGACGGGGGATTGTCAAACAGCGTGTCATTGCGAGTTGTCGCCAAATGGATGGCTGGTCAAAACAATTGATGCGGGATTATTTGTAACGCCATCGATTCCCACAAGCGGCCGATAGGGGACGTCCACCCACGCGGACTTCGGAACCATTCTCGCCAGACGCGGGCAGCCCGGAGCGCTGCCAGAACGCGATTGCTTCAGAACGGATTCCGCAAGGACCGTCCCGCCGCGGTAGCAGTAAGCGATGCCCCTGGATCGCCTGCTCTTCCCGCTCGCAGACCGTTCAATCAGCGGCGCTCCGATCAGCGGGAAGAGATCAGTAGTTTTTCCCGGGCATATTCCAGATACTCCCCGTAGCCACCCTGGAAGTCATCGATGCGGCTGCCGTCGAACTGCCAGATCCTGGTGGCAACCTCGTCGATGACATCGTGGTCGTGGGTTACCAGCAGAACCGTCCCTTCGTACCGCTGCAAGGCGATGTTGAGAGCATTGATGGCTTCCAGGTCCAGGTGATTGGTCGGCTCGTCAAGCACAAGACAGTTCGCTTTCTGTAGCATCAGCCGACAGAAAATCAGCCGTGCCGACTCACCGCCCGAAAGTGCGTCCGTAGGTTTCAGCGCATCGTCGCCGCTGAACAGCATCTGGCCCATCAGCCCGCGCAGCTCTTGCTGCGACGCCTCCGGATCGAACCGGCGCAGCCACTCGATGGCGGTTGTGCCCTTGGAGATGGATTCCGTGTGATCCTGTGCAAAGTAGCCCACGGTTACTTCGTGCCCCCATGTCACGGCGCCGCCATCAATGGGATATTGCTTAGCAGAGTCCTCAATATACCCGGGGGCGTTCCTCAGCAACGATTTCAGCAAAGTGGATTTGCCCGCGCCATTGCGCCCCATGAGGGCAATTCTTTCCCCCCGCGCCACGCTTGCATTGAAACCACGGATCACTTGGTGATCCCCGTAAGATTTCTGCAGATGCTCAATCTGAAGCGGATGGCGCCCCGACGGCCGCTTGATGGCAAATCGGATGTAGGGCCGCTGGATGTTGGACCTGGCTAGCTCTGCCGTTTGCAAGCGCTCGACCTCTTTCTTTCGTGAGGTCACTTGCGATGAGCGCGTACCAGCTGAAAAGCGCGCAATGAACTCATTCAATTGTGCGATCTTCTTGTCCCTCTGAGCGTTCTCCGCCTCGATGCGGGATCGGATCTGTGTCTTGGCAACCACCATGTCGTCGTATCCGCCCGTATACATGATGATCGTTTCATAGTCGATATCGGCCGTGTGCGTGCACACGCTGTTCAAAAAGTGGCGGTCGTGCGAAATCAGAATCAGCACACCCTCGTAATTGCCCAGATAGCTCTGCAACCAGTGCACCGAGTCCAGATCGAGGTGATTGGTCGGTTCGTCCAGCAGCAGTGCGGGCGGGCTCCCGAACAGGGCTTGGGCCAGCAGCACGCGAACCTTTTGGCCGCCCTGCAATTCGCCCATTCTGCGCTCATGCAGCGCCGCTTCCACCCCTAAGCCATCGAGCAGCACGGCGGCATCGGACTCCGCCGTATACCCTCCTTCTTCTCCAATAATGGCTTCGAGTTCCCCCAAACGCATTCCATCTTCATCCGTCAGCGCATCGTGGCGTTTGGCGTATAACGCGTTTCTCTCCTCGAGAGCATTCCACAGCGGAACGTTGCCCATGATGACAGCGTCAATCACGCGGAAGGCGTCGAAGGCAAATTGATCCTGTCGCAGGATGCCAAGCCTTTTCGGCCTCGTGACCGACCCCTTGGAAGGCTCAATCTCCCCGGTCAAAATTTTCATGAAAGTCGATTTGCCGGCGCCATTGGGTCCGGTAATCGCGTAGCGACGGCCGGCGAAAAAAGTACAGGTAACGTCTTCGAATAGGAGTGTTGCACCGAAACGCATGGAGAGATTGTTCACTGAAAGCATGCAAATGTATCCTTACATTTCCGGGGAATGGCGCTCCACCTACGGGAACGACTGCCGGTTACTGGAATCTCCACACCATCCTGTTCCCCGCGTCCTGCAGTTCCCTGCGCCGAAGCGAATGAAACCAATTGGAGACAGGCGTCACGTTTCCTAAGGCCAATCCCGTTCTGATTTTGACGCGTAAGACTTACGGAGGAATACTGAAGGCAGAGATCCTCAAATCACCCATCTAGCCAAAGCCACCGCACCACGCACCGCGGAATCAAGACGCACGGCCATTATGGCACAGTTTGCCAACGCGTGCTTGTTGAAAACATCGGCCTTGTTAACGCGGACTGTCCTAGAGTACATCAGCCGCAAGCCAGTTTTTTGGGACAACAAGTGCGTGATGGAATCTTCGGCCACGTGGCCCCGGCTCCAGGGAGATTGCGAGCAACTCTTGGGAACCTCTTCCAGACGCTTGCCCAACTGTATCAAAGGGTCTCAAACCGTGGCGCGCTCACCCGTTGAGAAACCAATAGAAGTCTCCGCGCTTTCTGCTTTCTGCCCGTGTCAAACCATCTGGTTCGATGCGGTCTTCGAAACTCGGCTCACTCCCAAAGGGATAGATCTGCCTGGCGGCAACAGGATTTGATAGGTCCACACAGCACCGTTTTCCCGGTAGTAATCACCCGAATGGGGGTGTATATTTTCAAGCGCCGGAAGGCCAAAGAGCTAATTCCGGATCAAATCAGAGGAAAGCTTAGAGGATTGTATCGATGGCTGCGTATTTGATCGGAGACGTGAAACTGAAGGACCCTGAAGGTTACAAGCCCTACCAGGCTGGGGTGCCGGAGTTGATTCGCAGGCATGGCGGTGAATATCTGGTGCGCGGAGGTAGT
>Ga0326597_10008760_pt1 | contig 13605 bp, 11 predicted proteins | sample RVTome_12_FD_203789 | JGI IMG/M metagenome (GOLD analysis project Ga0326597, IMG submission 203789) | Soil microbial communities from uranium-contaminated site in the Upper Colorado River Basin, Wyoming, United States - RVT100D185 | ecosystem: Environmental > Terrestrial > Soil > Contaminated >... | reverse complement strand
ATCAAGCTCGGTACCAATCTCGAATCGGCGTACTTCGATCAGTTGCGCCGCGAGCTGGATACGAGCCAAACGGTCGCCGAGATCGTCGGTGAAGGCCGGGACTATATCAACGTCAACGGCAAGCAGAAGCATGTCGTCGGCTATCTCACGGACTTTCTCTTTAGCGCCAAGCGTGCCATGACCCGAGTCGCTGCCTTGTCCGGTGGCGAGCGCAATCGCGTCATCCTCGCAAAGCTATTCACTTTGCCCTCGAATCTGCTCGTGCTCGACGAACCGACCAACGATTTGGACGTCGAGACTCTGGAAGCGCTCGAGAGTCGTTTGCGGCAGTATCAGGGTACGTTGCTCGTCGTCAGTCACGACCGGCATTTCTTAGATCGTGTCGTAACGAGCACGCTCGTGTTTGAGGGCGATGGCCTGGTCCGACGCTACGCGGGCGGGTATTCGGATTGGGCGCGGCTGCAGCATTCGCTCGCGACGGAGGATGAGCCGGGATCGAAAGCTAAGGGCGATTCGCAACCTGCGCCCGAAGATGGCGCCGCGCCGGCCGTGCGGCGGAAACTCTCGTACAAGCTCCAGCGCGAGCTCGAAGGCCTACCGGACGTAATCGAGCGCTTGGAGACGGCGATCGGCGAACTTGTGAGCGCCGTCAACGATCCTGCGCTTTATCAACAGCATTCGCAGGAGGAGATTCAAATGAAATTTCGCCAGCTGGAAACCATGCGCAAAGAACTCGACGTCAAGATGGCGCGTTGGGAGGATCTCGAAGCGGAGCGCTTAATGGCTCAGCAGCGCCACTAAGCAGTCGTGCCGCAGCCGGATCTGCCGTTGTGGACTTGCAAATCTCATTTACGCACAATACGGGCCTCGATAACGCAATAACAACGTATAGCCTGGCGCGACACAGCGTGCGAGGCGGGGAAAATTCCGTAAGCTTTTACGTCCTAACTGCAGGGAAGGTCTAACCATGTGGCAGCAAATTTATTTACCCGTCGCAGATAATCTTGCGCTCTCCGCGCTAACGGCGGCCATTCCGATCCTAGTGCTCTTGCTGCTCATTGGCGTCATGCGCAAGCCGCCCTGGGTTGCGGCACTTGCCGGGCTCGGCACCTGTATCATCATCGCGATCGGCGTTTACGGCATGCCCGCGCCGCTGGCCGCGAGTGCCGTCGGGTACGGAGCCGCGTTCGGGCTGTTTCCCATCTGCTGGATCGTGTTCTGGGCGATCATGCTTTACCGCCTCACGCTCGAGTCCGGCAAATTCGAAGTCATTAAAGATTCTATCGGCGGTCTGACCTCGGATAAGCGCATGCAGGCGATGCTGATTGCCTTCGCGCTGGGCGCCTTTATCGAAGGTGCGGCTGGGTTCGGCACGCCGGTCGCGGTGGCCGCGACGATGCTCGTCGGCCTTGGCTTTAATCCCTTTTATGCGGCCGGTATCTGCTTGCTGGCCAATACGGCGCCGGTCGCGTTCGGTTCGATCGGTATTCCAGTGGTCGCATTGGCCGGCTTGACCGGCTTTCCTGAAATGGAACTCAGTGGCTGGGTCGGTAGCATCTGCGCCCCGGTCTCGCTGTTTATACCGACGTACTTGATGCTGGTCATGGGCGGTTGGAAGGCCCTGCGCGGCGTCATTCCTGCCGCGGCAGTCTGCGGTATCGCATTCGCAGCGACGCAATTTGGTGTCTCGAATTTCATTGGGCCGCAGCTCGTGGATATCGCATCGGGGCTCGTCGCAATCGTTGCGGTCGTGTTGCTACTGCTCGTGTGGAAGCCCACGGACGAGTTCCGTCTCGCTGGCGAGCACAGCGCAACAATGGAACTCAAGACCCATGGCTTCGGGCCGACGCTGCATGCGTGGTCGCCGTATCTGTTTCTCGTCGCGCTGGTGCTCCTCTGGGGTACGACCTGGATCAAGGCCAACGTGCTCGAATCTGTTACCACTATGATTCAATGGCCCGGGCTGCACAACCAAATCATGCGCATGGCGCCGGTCGTCGCCGAGCCGACGCCCTACGGGGCGGTCTTCAACGGTAACTGGGCCTCTGCCGCGGGCACTGCCTGTATGCTCGCTACCATGGCCGCTGCGGTATCACTGCGAGTGTCGGTGGGCGCCTATGTTCGCTTGCTGGGTTCGGTGTTCCAGCAACTGTTCCTCGCCATCGTCACCGTAACGTCCGTGCTGGGCTTTGCCTTTCTGATGAACTATTCCGGCATGGCGGCGACGCTCGGTCTGGCGTTCGCGTCTACGGGCGTCATGTTCCCGTACTTCAGCGCGCTGTTGGGCTGGCTCGGCGTGTTCATGACCGGTAGCGACGTATCCTCCAATGCGCTGTTCGCCAACTTGCAGGTCATCACGGCAAATCAGCTCGGCCTCGACCCCGCACTGATGGCCTCGTCCAATTCCGCGGGCGGCGTCATGGGCAAGATGATCAGCCTGCAAAGCATTGCCGTTGCAGGCGCGGCGACACTCATGAGTTCTGCGGACCAAGCGAAGCTATTCCGCTTCACGCTCGGACACAGCATCTTCCTGGCTTCCGTAATCGGTATGGTCGTCATGTGCTACGCCTATCTGTTGTAATGGGACGTGCCGTGGGCCTCGGCGCTCACGGCACGCGCCGCGCCCGCCCTTTGTTGGCGGGCGGCCGGTCGAGGGCGGCGCAGGCTGGCGCCAGGGAACCATCGAACGGGGCCGATGTCGCAAGAGTTAAGGTGCGCTGCGCCGAAGAGGCGCGATTTACCTAGACATAACGGCTGTGCGGAAGCTTCCCCTCGCCTCCCGCGGGGACTAAACTTAGTCGGTTCGTCTCGCGTCCCGAGGCGGCGATGTAGGCCTAAGCATGCGGCCGCGGCGGTGCGAGGATGGCCATACAGACGCAAATCGTTGAGTTTCTATCTCCGTGGGGTAGCGCGCGGTGCTGCTCAGCGGTTTATAATGTGCGTTGTCGTTTAACTTTTAGTGAATTGAATTTTCGAGGATTTCTACATGAGCGAGCATCCGTGGAAGAATGAGCACTTCTTTGGCAGTGCCTGGAACTTCAACCCCGAAGTAACCAAGGACCTGCATTTTGCTAAGAACATTAAGATTCACGATGTGACGCTTCGTGACGGCGAGCAGCAGACCGGTATCGCGTTCACGTACGACGATAAATTGCGAATCGCCGAAGGCTTGGCGGAAGCCGGTATTCACCGGATAGAAGCGGGCTTGCCGGCCGTTTCACCCGATGATTTCAAGGCGATCGCCGAAATCGTCAAGCGCGATCTCGGCCCTGAAATCTATTCCTTTTGCCGCTGCATGAAGAAAGACATCGATGCGTCGGTCGACTGCGGCGTCAAGGGACTGATCATGGAGGTGCCCGCAAGCACTCATTTGATCGAGCACGCGTACAAATGGCCGCTCGAAAAGGCCGTTGACCTTTCTATCGAAGCGACGTCATATGCGCACGAGAAAGGCCTCGAAGTCGTCTTCTTCCCGATCGACTTCTCGCGCTCAGAGATCGGTTGGGTTCTGGATCTCATCGACAAAGTTGCGACCGATGGCCATATGGACGCACTCGCGCTGGTCGACACTTTCGGCGTCGTATCGCCGCACGCCATGAAATATTTCGTGCGGTCGGTCAAGAATCGCTTCCCGAATACGCGATTGGAAACGCATTTCCACCAGGATTTCGGTGTCGGTGTTGCGAACACGCTGTTGGCTCTCGCCGAAGGCGCCGAGGTATGCCATTCGACCGTGCTCGGAATCGGCGAGCGTGCCGGCAATGCGCCAACCGAGGACACGGTGATGGCGTTGCTGACGATGTACGGCATCGATATCGGTATCAAGTACGACAAACTCTACCCGCTGGCTAAACTCGTCCAGGAGATCTCCGGCGTCGCCGTGCCGAGCAATCGCGCCGTGGTCGGCGATCAATTGTTCCAGGTCGAATCCGGCATCATCGCCAACTGGTTCAAAAATTGCGGATCCGAGCACCAGACAGAACTCTTCCCCTTCCGTCCCGAATTTGTCGGTCAGCCGCACGCTGACGTCGTCATGGGTAAAGGTAGCGGCATCGATTCCGTACGAATCTGGCTGGACAAGATCGGCGTAGACGCGAGCGACGAGGAATCGATGGAAATTCTCAAGCAGGTTAAAGCCTTGGGTGGCTCGAGCAAGAAGCTGCTTACACTCGATCAGTTCAAGGACATCGTCTCGCGCACGGTCTCCCAGAAAGTCGCTTAGACCATGGCCGGTAACGAGAAACCGATATGAGACCATTCGAATACGCGGCGCCGGCCTCCACGCAAGAAGCCGTGGCATTACTCGCCGAGCATGGTGAGCGCGCGCGCGTCTTGGGCGGTGGTACCGATCTAATCGTCGATCTGAAGCACAAGCCCGGCAGCGTCGCGATGCTCGTGGACGTCACCGCGATTCCGGAGCTTCTGGGTATCGAGGAGACCGATGAAGGTCTGCGGATCGGCGCGATGGTCAAGTACGGCGAGATCATGGAATCGCCGATTTGTAATGAGCTGACTCCCGAAATCGTCGCTGCCTCGCATACCGTCGGCGCGGTCCAAACCCGTAACCTCGGGACCATCGGCGGCAATCTCGTGACCTGCGTGCCATCCGCAGATAGCGCACCGTCCCTGCTCGTTCTCGACGCGGAAGTCACTATCGCGGGTAACGACGGCAGTCGCCGGGTTCCCCTGCAGAACTTCTTCGTGGGGCCGCGCAAGACGTGTCTGGAACCTTACGAACTACTCGTTGACATCTGGATCCCGAAAGCGAATCTCGGTAAGCCGTCAAAATTTCTGAAGTTCGGACTGCGTAAAGGTCAGGCGCTGGCGCTCGTCAACGCTGCCGCCGCATTGTATCTGGACAAGCAGGGTGCGATCTTCGAGCCGCGTATCGCGCTCGGGGCGGTAGCGCCGGTACCGATGCGCGCGACCAAAGCCGAAGCGCACTTAGCCGGCAAGAAACCGACCGAAGCACTATTACACGAGGCCGCCGAGATTGCGGTGACCGAATGCAAACCGATCGATGATTTTCGTGCCTCGGCCAATTACCGCAGGCAGCTTGTGCGCACGATGACCTACCGAACATTACAGCGATCCGTCGAGATCGCCTCTCAACGCTAAAGCGGAGGCTTAATTCATGTTGGTACAGCTTAAAGTAAACGGCGAACTCAGATCCGCTGATGTGCCGCCGGAGACTACCTTGCTCAAGATGTTGCGTGAGGATCTCGGGCTCACGGGCGCCAAACTCGGTTGCGACGTCGGCGACTGCGGGACGTGCACGGTGATCGTCGATGGCGAATCCGTTAACTCCTGCTTGATGCTGGCGGCCAAGGCGAATGGCCATGACGTGACGACGATCGAAGGCCTGGCAACATCATCGGAGCTCCACCCTCTGCAGAAGTCATTTGAGGAGCTCGGCGCATTGCAGTGTGGATTCTGCGGTCCCGGCATGCTCATGTCCGCGAAAAACTTGTTAGACAAGAACCCCGAACCTAGCGTTCATGAAATCAGGGATGCCCTATCCGGGAATCTTTGCCGCTGCACGGGTTATACGAAGATCATTGAAGCGATTCAGGATGCTGGACGCGCGATGACCGGCGCTGGCGCTGCTGCCTAGCCGACGCTCAAGGACGAAAACGCACGGAGAAATTTGCCATGGCTACTACCGTTAAGGACGTCAAGAAGGCTGCCGAAGCGCTCGAGACCAATAAGGATCTGACGACCCCGGCCGTGAAGCCGGTGACGTTGCCGCGCGACAATCCGGTTGTGTATCCCCTCACCTTGCCGGAGTCCGAGGCGCGCCTTCGGACACCGGCCGTCGGTCAGCGGGCAAGCCGTCCGGACGGTCGCCTCCATGGCCTGGGGCAGACGAAATACATCGACGACCTCACTTTCCCGCACATGATCCATGCGAAGATCCTTCGCAGCGAACATGCGCACGCCCGAATAATCAGCATTGATACGAGCGAGGCCGAAGCCATGCCCGGCGTGCTCGCCACGCTGACGGGCCGCGAGATTCCGGTTAACTCATTTGGGCCCACCCTGCAAGATCAACCCGTGCTCGCGGCCGAAGTCGTACGGCATCGTGGCGATGGCGTTGCGGCCGTTGCGGCCGTGACCGAGCAGATCGCGGCGGACGCGTTGGAAAAGATCAAGGTTGTCTACGAGCCGCTGCCGGCGGTATTTGACCCGATGGAAGCGCTCAAAGACGAGATCAAGGTCCATCCGCCGGCCAGTAACATCTATGCCAGCAAGGTGATCAAGAAAGGCGACGTCGAAAAGGCACTCGCCCAGTCGGATCACGTATTTCACCGCGTTTTCCGCACGCAGATGGTCGAGCACGTTCCGCTCGAGCCGCATTCCTCGATCGCGCTCTGGGACGGCAACGGGCGCGTGACGATCTACTCGAGTCTCGGACGCATTACGCTCGGCCGAGAGGATCTATCCCGGACGCTGAAATTGCCGCAGAGCAAAGTTCGCTTGGTCGGCACGATCGTCGGCGGGAACTTCGGCGGTAAGAACGAAATTACGAACGAGCCTATTCTCGCGCTGCTCTCGAAGAAGACGGGGCGGCCAGTCAAATGTACGTTCACGCGCGGCGATGAGTTCATCTCATCGACGATTCGTCACCCGTTCATCATGGACTACAAGACGGGCGTCAATAAGGAAGGGAAGATTCTCGCTCGCAAGATCCATCTGGTTCTTGACGGCGGCGCATACTGTTCATGGACTGGTACGACGATCGGCAAGGGCTCGATTCTCGCGCCAGGCCCGTACGAGATCGATAACTTGCACGTCGAAGCCTACGCGGTCTACACGAATAAAACGACCACCGGTGCCATGCGCGGATTTGGCGCCCCGCAAGTCTGCTTTGCTTACGAATCGCAGATGGACGACATCGCCACAAAGCTCGGCATCGATCCGCTCGAGATCCGGCTGCGCAATGCCTTCTCCGAAGGATCCGCCAGCCCGACGAGTCAGGTGCTGCAGAGCGTTGCAGTCAAAGAGTCGCTTATACAAGCCAGCGAGCGCTTCGGCTGGGAGGACAGACCGCGATGAAACAGCGTGGACGAGGCATGGCCTGCATGTGGTACCCGATCGGATTCACCGTCATGGCGAACCCGAGTGCGGCCACGGTTAAGGTGAACACTGACGGTACCGCTACCCTGCTGACGGGAACGGTCGAGACCGGCCAAGGCGCGCTGACGGTGCTCGGCCAGATCGCGGCCGAGACCCTCGGCATCTCGACGGACGACGTGCATGTCGTCTCAGGGGATACGGACTCCACACCGATGGATACCGGCGCGATCGCGAGCCGTACCACTTATGTGACTGGGAACGCGATCGTGCGCGCAGCGGAAGCAGCACGCGAGATATTGTTCGAATCGGCCGCACCGCTGCTCAACGTCAAGCCCGATCAACTCGAGGCTCGCGATAAACGAATCCAAGTATTGGGCTTTCCATCGCGTTCAATTTCGATCGGTGAAGCAGCGCAGCACAGCGAGTCGGTCGTCGGTCATCCGGCGATCGGTAGCGCGTCCTACAACCCGCCGACCGTGGCCCTGGATCCGGAGACAGGCCAAGGCAAACCGTTCAACACCTACGTCTACGCGACCCAAATTGCCGAAGTCGAAGTCGATGACGAAACTGGCGAGGTCGAGATTCTCCGAATTGTCGCCGTGCACGATTGCGGCACAGCGATCAATCCGATGCTGGTCGAAGGTCAGATTCAAGGTGGTATCTCGATGGGCGTCGGTTTTGCGCTGCAAGAAGAGATCCTGTTCCGCGACGGCGTGCAGGTGAACCCCAACTTGACCAACTACATCCTGCCGACGAGCCTGGATATGCCGGACATCGAGGTCGAGCTCGTGGACAATTACGATCCGACGGGTCCGTTCGGCGCTAAAGGTGCCGGCGAACCGACAGCGGTTCCGACTGCGGCCGCGATCATGAACGCGATCCACGACGCCGTCGGCGTGCGCATCACATCCCTGCCGGCGACAGCGGAAAAAGTCATGACCGCCATCATGGAGCAGCGCGGCGCGCAGGAGCAACGCGCATAGCCATCGCTGGCCGCTCCGCGGCTCGCGCCATCGACGGTGCAGTTGAATGAGCGCTAATCCCTCGCCGAGCGCTTGTAAGATTCCTGCGACTATGAAGGCGTGGGTGCTCGGCGATCCCGATGAGCTCAGCCTCGTCGACAAGCCCGTTCCCCGCCCCGGCAAGGCCGAGGTACTCATTCGCATCGATGCCGTAGCCATTTGTGCGACCGACCTGGAGATCATCAGTCACGGTGACCCGGCATTGATTGAGGGCGGACCGCCGTTCAACAAAAATTTCACGCCCGGCCACGAGTTCATGGGGACCATCGTGGAGCTCGGCCCCGACGTCGATGAATTCGCCGTCGGCGAACGCGTCGCCGTTGAAATCCATGCCGGCTGCGGGCGCTGCGAGCGCTGCCGCGAAGGCATGTATACGTCCTGTCTGAATTATGGCCAGAATTACGGCAGCCATAACAAGGGCCACCGGGCCAACGGCTATACCACCGACGGCGCATTCACCCAGTACGCCGTCAATCACGTCAACACTCTCGTTCGAGTGCCCGACGCAATCAGCGACGAAGTCGCCACCTTGATCGTAACCGCCGGCACCGCCATGTACGCGCTCGATGTGCTCGGCGGGCTCATCGCGGGCCAGAGCGTTGTCGTGACCGGCGCGGGGCCGATCGGTCTTCTCGCAGTCGCCGTCGCCAAGGCCCTCGGCGCAAATCCCGTAATACTGACTGATCTGGTCGACTCGAGGCTCGCGATCGGCACGAAACTCGGCGCTGACCATGTCATCAACGCCGCCAAGACCTCCGTCCACGACGCGGTCGCAGGAATCAACGGTGGGCGCGGCGTCAACTATGTAGTCGAATGCTCTGGGGCACCGAATGCCGTCAACGATGCCATTAAACTCGTCAATCGCGGTGGGCGGGTTTGTCTAGCGGCCTTCGCGCACGATCCCGCGCTCGTCGACGTGCGGCATATCGTATCGAACAATATCTATCTCTACGGTATTCGCGGCGAAGGCAAGAGCGCCGTGCGCCGAGCCGTGGCGCTCATGGCGCAGCAGCGCTTCGACGCCGGCTTGATTCACACGCACACCTTTCCCCTGCGGGAACTGCCGACCGGCCTGCGGTATGCGCGTGAAAAGCTCGATGGCGCCATCAAGATTGTGATAAAAACTCAAGAATAATTAGTTAGATATAGGATTAATCTAGACTGGAAGTCACTCTAGATCACTGGCAATTTCATCCCGATAGAAGGAGTTTTTCATGGCGGCATATTGGCTGGCACGGGCGGTCGTCAACGACCCGGTCGAATACAAGAAGTACACGGATCTCGTTCCGGATATCCTCGCGAAGTTCGGCGGCAAGGTGCTCGCTAGAGGCGGCAAGATCCGCCATCTCGAAGGCGATGGGCATTTTCAGCGCCATATCGTGGTCGAATTTGCCTCGCTGGAGCAAGCGGTCGCCTGTCACGAATCGCCGGAATACCAGGAAGCGCGAAAGTTTCGGCTCAACGGCGTTGGCGAGAACGAGCTCGTCATTGTCGAGGGCGGTGATGCGACGCCACGCTAGGAACCACGCATGGCTGTATCGAGGGCATTGACCCCGCGACCGTGATCAATACCGCGATTGTGGGACTAGGCTGGTGGGGTCGGCACATTGCCGGCTGCCTGTCCGAATCCGATTCTAAGCTGCGGCTCGTTCGTGCGGCCGATCCCCGCGCCGCGTCTCTCGGGGACTTGTCCGAGCGGTATCGGGTTCCGATTAGCCACTCAATCAGCGACGTGTTGGCGGAAGCCACCATTGAAGCCGTAATACTCGCCACACCGCATACCCTTCACGAACAGCAAATCATCGCTTGCGCTGCAGCTGGCAAGCACGTCTTCTGCGAAAAGCCGCTGACGCTGACGAGAGCCAGCGCACAGCGCGCGATCGATGCCTGTCAGGCCGCCGGAGTAACTCTCGGTGTGGGCCACGAACGGCGCTTCGAACCTGCCTTCACCGAGATAAAAAGGCGACTCGACGGTGCCGAGCTCGGGACGCTGATGCATCTGGAGGCGAATTTTAGCCATGATCTGCTCGCGAACGTCGATCCCGCAGACTGGCGGGCATCTCCGCAGGAATCACCGCTACCCGCGTTAAGTGCAATGGCGATTCACCTGACGGACGCGTACCTGTACTTGTGCGGGCCGATCGTCGAGGTGTTCGCCTACTCGACGAGTCGCTGCGGCCACTGGGGTACCGGTGACGTTTTGACGGTTCAGCTGCAATTTGCGAGCGGAGTCACCGGGTCGCTGAGCACGATCTTGGTAACGCCGATGTTCGTGCGCTTACAGGTATTCGGGTCCGAGGCCTGGGTTGAGGCACGCAGCAACGTTCATCCGGGACAGCCCGGAATTACGCGCTTAACCGTGAGCCGAACGGGCGAACGTCCGGTGGTCGAGGAGCTCGACTACATCGATACCGTAAGCGTCAATCTAAATGCGTTCGCGGATGCCGTTGCGGGTCTGGCGCCCTACCCCATCACGACGGCCGAGAAGCTCGGTAACATCGCGGTCATGGAAGCGATCATCGAGTCGTCGCGAACTCGGAAACCGGCGCAAGTTAGAGTGGGATAAGTCGTGCCCTATTCGCTAAACACGGCTGATGGACAGAAAGAGTATGAACGCTCAAGGAGTCACAGAATGATATTTTTGCGATGGATCGTGATGCTAGCCCTGGTTGGTTTGGTTTCGCCAGTCAGCGCTCATCACAGTGATGCGGGTTACGACCGGGCAACGGTTGTCGTGCTTGAGGCGGAAGTGATCCGGTACGTCTTTAGAAATCCCCACATCACGATCTTCGTCGCGGCGGCCGATGGTAACGGACCGGCGGTCGAGTGGGAGATCGAGACCGGTTCCACGCCGATCATGCAGCGCAGCGGCTGGTCCCGCGATTTGCTGAGCCCGGGAGACCGCGTGGTCGTTCGTGCGCACCCGGAACGCAGTGGCGGGCACCGCGCGATTCTGAACACGCTGGAAACCGCAGACGGTGCTCTCTGGTCGCAGATCGAGCGTGATGCCGAGGCGACCGCTGCTGCGGCGAGCCTGGCAGGGGTCTGGAAAGGCATCGCATCGACAAGCTTGAACCCGCAGACACGTCAAGCGGCCCTAACGGCTGCCGGGCAGATGGCGCGGGACAGCTATAACGAATTGACGGATGACCCGAACAATCAGTGCATTCCCAATCCGCCGCCCTTCCACGTGTCAAACTCGAATTATCTCACCGGTATCGAGCTACGCGACGACCGTGTCATATTGCGCAATGAGTTCTTCGACGTCTCGCGCACGATCTATACCGACGGACGTGACCATCCTCAAAACGTCGAGCCTAGTAATCAGGGGCATTCGATCGGCCGGTGGGAGAACGGCGTACTGGCCGTCGATACGCGGCTGCTCGCAGAGCACCGCTCGGGCAACGGCGGAGGCATCCCGTCGAGCACGAGCCGGCACGTCGTCGAGCGCTTGGCGTTGAGCGAGGATCGAACGCGGCTTATCGTCGATGTGCGTATCGAAGATCCCATGTACCTCGCCGAGCCGTTTACCGGGCGCACCGAATTGACGTATGTCCCGCATTTGCAGCTCTATCGGTACGACTGCCGGATCGAGTAACGTCCGCGGTCGGCGCCCTACTAATGGCGAGTTAATTTTCGCGCGAGTCGATACCACTGTCGCGGCAGCACGCCGGCGTTCCTGAGTCGGCGCAAGCGTCCGCGCTAGCACGCGTGTTCGGATGTGCCCTCGCCCAGCGTAGCGCTTCGCTTGAGCGGAATTCGCGCAACTGTCGAATAGACTTCGACGACGAAGGCATTCTTGCCACCGCGCTTTGCCGTATACATCAAACGGTCCGCCGCCGATAAAATGGCTGCCGAAGTTTCGCGGTGGTCGCGAATGACAACGGCACCGATGCTGCACGTCGGCTGTTCGATGCTTTCAAATGGCGCGCCCAAGGAGCGCCTTATCTTGCCGAGGATCGCCTTTGCGCCGTCGAGATCCGTCGCCGGTAGAATGACGCCGAATTCATCACCCCCGAGGCGGGCCACGGTGTCGGTCCGGCGCGTAGCGCCCATTAAGCGGTCGGCAACTGCTTGCAGTAACTTGTCGCCCGCGCCATGCCCATGCGTGTCGTTTACCCGCTTGAAGTCATCCAGATCGACATAGGCAAGCGCCAATGGATCGCCGGTGCGCTCCGCGAGCGCAAGGTCGTGCTCGAGCTGTTCGAGAAAGTAGCGGAGATTCGCTAGGCCCGTCAGTGGATCAGTTTTGGCCAGGCGGCTCTCGGCTTTGAGGTGGCCGCGAAGCGCGGCTAGCAGCAATGCTATGACGCCAAAGAATACCAAGCGCACGAACGCGTTCCAAACCGGAACGAGCGCGTGGGAATAGGCGTAGCCGAACGCGGTTTCCGCAAAATACCAGCTCAAGCTGGATGCACACGCGAACACGAAGCCCCAGCGCCGTCCGGCGAACCACGCCGCGATGGTGACAGGTACCAGGTAGAAGACCGCGAATGAGATCTCAAAGCCCGTCAGGTAATCGAGCACACCGAAAATTACAAGCGTCCCGAATGACGCAGCGACTACAGCCGCCGTCGGGAGTTCGACGGCCGTCCAGCGCTCGTCAAATTGCGATGAAGACTTCATGGACATCTGCTGCCCTGACTCGATGGCCGCGACTCGTTTCGCTGCATCGCCCGTCGGCTGCGGATGCGCAAGCGGTTTAGATAGACTTCGGTCATTCAGCGCACGTGCTGAGTCTTAAAAGTCTTGGCTCTCTGGCCGCGACCATGACGCCGGCCCTCGTGCGTTAGCCCGGTACCCTTGGGCTGATAGCGCGGTACGAGTTGCTGCTTGCCGCTGCCGATCAGATCGTCGCGGCCCATGCGCTTGAGCGCTTCGCGCAGCATCGGCCAATTATTAGCGTCGTGGTAGCGTAGGAAGGCCTTGTGCAGGCGCCGGATCTTGAGGCCTTTCGGCACGACGACCTCCTCCGAATTACGCGTGATCCGCCGAAGCGGATTCTTACCCGTATGGTACATGGCCGTTGCCGTCGCCATTGGTCCCGGCAGAAATGCCTGCACCTGATCGGCGCGATAGCCGTTCTGCTTGAGCCAGAGTGCGAGCTCGAGCATGTCCTCGTCCGTCGTGCCCGGGTGCGCCGCGATGAAATAAGGGATCAGGTACTGCTCCTTGCCCGCAGCCGTTGAGTAACGGTCGAACAGCTCCTTAAACCGATAGTAGGCCCCAACTCCCGGTTTCATCATCTTACTCAGCGGTCCATCGGAAATCGCCTCCGGAGCGATTTTCAAATACCCGCCTGTGTGATGTTCCGCGAGCTCTTTGACGTACTCGGGCGATTCGATGGCTAGGTCGTAACGCACGCCCGAGGCGATGAGCACTTTTTTGATGCCCGGCAACGCGCGGGCCTTTCGGTATAGCGCGATTAGCGGCGCATGATTGGTGTTGAGGTTCGAGCAGATACCCGGGAAAACGCATGACGGGCGCCGGCACGCGGCTTCGATTT
>Ga0326597_10008759_pt1 | contig 13605 bp, 12 predicted proteins | sample RVTome_12_FD_203789 | JGI IMG/M metagenome (GOLD analysis project Ga0326597, IMG submission 203789) | Soil microbial communities from uranium-contaminated site in the Upper Colorado River Basin, Wyoming, United States - RVT100D185 | ecosystem: Environmental > Terrestrial > Soil > Contaminated >... | reverse complement strand
ACGCGTTATGGCACGCACGGCAGCGACTGGGGCGTCGCGGTCGCCAATTACCTGGCTCTCAAGGATCCCGGTCATATGGCGGCGCTGCATCTCACCTCCACGTGCGCCACGGCGCCTCCGCCTCCCGCAACGGCGAAACCCGGAGGCCAGGTGCCGCAGCAGCCGGTGTCGGCCAATTTGGGTTATCAGGAGATCCAGACGACCAAGCCGCAGACGTTGGGCCACGGGCTGAGCGACTCACCAGTGGGCCTGGCCTCGTGGATCATCGACAAGTGGCAGTCGTGGAGCGATCACGATGGCGATCTCGAGAAGGTCTACACGAAGGACGAGCTTCTGACGAACATCATGATCTACTGGGTGACCAACACCGGCACGTCGTCTGCGCGCCTGTACTACGAGACCCGCCACGTCGATGGCCGTCTGCTCCCCACGTTTGGCGCGGCGTTCCTTCCGGCGCTGCCCGAGGGGCGAGTCAGCGTGCCAACCGGCTGTGGGGCTTTCCCGGCACAATACGATCGGCGCGGCATTCCGCCGAACCCGAACGCCGCCGCTGCTTCCAGTCTGGCCTCGAATCGATACAATGTCGTCCACTCCACGACGATGCCGCGCGGCGGTCACTTCCCCGCGCTCGAGCAGCCAGGCTTGTGGCTCGACGACCTTCGAGCGTTCTTCCGCGATCGGCGGTAGGTGAACCGCGTGGGGTGAACGGATGAAAGCCAATCTCCTTGATCGGACTCGGATTCCCGTTCGCCCATGATCGACCGCGATGGCCGGATCGAGGGCCTCGTGTTCGACGGGAACATCCACTCGATCGGCGGCGTGCATTGGTTCGACGCCGCAAAGAACCGCTCGGTGGCCGTCGACAGCCGCGGCATCCGCGAGGCGCTCGGATCGATCTATCAGGCAGACCGCGTGCTGCAGGAGATCGACGCGGCGCGGTAGCTTCACGGTGGAGCCACTTCTCGAGCGGCTGCATGTGGGGCGTTGCCGGTCGTCGGTGCAGCTCGGGACGGGCAGGAGCTGCGCGCCGGCCCGCGCCGCCGCCCGCGCGATCTCCGGGAACTCGATGTCGTAGCAGACGGTGATGGCCACGCGGCCCAACTCGGTCTCGAAGACGCGAAACTTCGAGCCGGCCACCATCTTCCAGTCCTCCGACTCGAAGCGCGTCATCTGCAGCTTCGACTGCACGCCTTGCTCGCCCGAGGGATTGAAGAAGAAGGAGTGGTTCTGGCACCAGCGTTCGTATTCTAGTGGAGCGGAATCAATCTGGTGCGGAAGCCCCGCTCCGGACCATCGGATCGGCAAGACACCAAGCTCGGCGCCGCAAAACGCGTCGCCGGCATCATCGGTTCCCGCCTTGGCGCTCGGGCCAGACTGGTGCAGCGACAACGAAGCGGGTGGCCGCGAACGGGGCCGCCCCGCCGGGTTTCTCGGCGTGCCCCTGCACCGTAGGGTGCTCCGTGTGCCAAGCACGCTAGGGTGCCCGCCGCCTGGGAGGGTCGCTTGGGGAGAGGACGGCGGGCTACTTTTCCTTCTTCGGGCCGGGCTTCGCGCCCCGCGCGACGAGAAACGCTACGAGGGCCTCGTGCTTGAGAGCCTCGGCGCCGTCGAGCGCGGTCCGGCCGTCGATGTCGGCGGCGTTGACGTCGACGCCGAGCTCCACCGCGAGCTTCACGGCCTCCAGGATTGACCTGTCGAGCTCGTCGCCGTCGGGCGGCACCCAGGCGCGCATCCGTCCACCGCCCATCCCGGCCGCGGCCATCAGCGCCGTCGTCGCCTCCCGACGTGGTCCGGCCCCGTCGGCGACGTAGTCCACCCGGTGGACGAACCTCGGATCGGCGCCGCGCTCGGCGAGCAGGCGCATCAGCCTGGGCGCGCTGAATCGGGCGGCGAGCCAGAACGGCGTGGCCCCGACGAGAGCGGGCGCGAAATTGAAGTCGGCCGACGAGCGGCGCGTCGGCGTCCACACACGAAGAGGAGCGTTCGGGTTCGCGCGGTGGGCGAGGAGCGCGGTTGCCAGCCGTTCGTCGCGGCGCATGACGGCGATGTGCAGCGCGCTGAAGCCGGCGGCATCGGCGTTCGCGTCGGCTCCTTTGTCGAGCAGGTATTCGACCAGCTCGACGTACCCGGAGTGCGCGGCGAGCACCATGGCGCTGACGCCCCAGGCATCGGCGTCGTTGACGTCCGCGCCGGCCTCGACGAGAAGCCTGGCCGAAGCGGCGTCGCCGACGCGCGCGGCGAACATCAGCGCCGTGTTGCCTCCATGGGGAACCTCGCGGTTGTACTCGGGCAGACCGTGCGGCGGCACGGCCATCATCTGGCTCCACGCGTCCGAGCGGGCGCGGATGTCCGCCCCGTGAGCGATCAGGACCTCGACGACGTCGGCGTGCTGCTGGGAGACGGCCCACATGAGCGCCGTCTGGCCGCGCGCGGCCCGGTGATTCACCTCCGCGCCGCCGGCCAGAAGCCTTGCGGCGACCTCCGCGGCGCCCGATCGGGCGGCGACCATGAGCGGCGTCTCTCCGCGCAGGAGAGCGGCGTTCGGGTTGGCGCCAGCCGCCAGCAGCCGGCCGACCATCGCCGTACTCCCGTTCTGGCTGGCCATCCACAGCGCGGTAGCGCCGAGGTCGTTCGACGCGTTCACGTTGGCGCCGGCCCGGAGGAGCAGGTCGGCACCCTCGATGTGGTCGCGGTAGCTCGCCCAATGCAGCGCCGTCGTGCCGTCGGCCTCGGCTTCGTCCACGCGGGCGCCACGGTCGAGCAGCGTCCGCAGCGCGGCGGCATCGGCATTCCTGGCGGCGTCCACCAGCGCAGGCCGATCGGCGGCCGCGGCGCCGCCGGCAGCCGCGAGGCAAACCACGACCACCAGTGGCATCAGGCGGTGCGTGCGCCGGCCGGCCGCGGATCGCAGCTTCATTCTTGGATCCCGCCTACACCCCGGGAAGGGGATCGATCGGCAGCCTGCCCGTGCTCCCGCCGATTCGCTCGACCGGCACGTCGAACTTGTCCATCAGCGTCACGAGCAGGTTGGCCATCGGCGGCTCCTTGTCGAACGCGAGGTGCCGGCCGCCCTTGAGCCGTCCGGCCCCGCCTCCCATCAGCAGGAGCGGCAGGTTGTCGCCCGAATGCGCGGTGCTGTTGGAAATGCCCGAGCCATACAGGATGGTCATGTGATCCAGGAGCGAGCCATCTCCGTCCGGCGTCGCACGGAGCTTCGCCAGATACTGCGAGAACAGTTGGGTGTGATAGCGGTTGATCTTGGACATCTGCGCCACCAGCTCGGCCACGTCGTTGTGGTGCGACAGCGGATGGTGCGCTTCGGGCACGCCAATCTGCGGGTACGGGCGAGCGCTCTGCTCCTTGCTGAGCATGAACGAGATGACGCGCGTGAGATCGGAGCGGAACGCCAGGAGCTGCAGGTCGAGCATCAGCGAGAGGTGATCTTCGAACACCGACGGCGCGCCGAGCGGCTGGTCCATCGCCGGCAGCTCGACGCCGCCTCCTTCCTCCGCTTTCTGAATCCGGCGCTCGACGTCGCGAACGGCTGCCGTGTATTCGTCCACCTTGACCTGGTCCTGCGGTCCAAGCTCGTTCTTGAGCGCCGCCAGCTTTCCCATCACCGAGTCGAGGATGCTCTTGTGCTGCCGCAGCCTGGCCGCGCGCGCCACCCGTTCGGTGCTGCCGCTGTCGCCGAACAGCGTCTCGAACAGCGCCCGCGGATTCCATTCGACAGGCAAGGGCTGCGTGGGGCTGCGCCACGAGAGCGTATGCGTGTACACGCAGCTCAGGTTGCCGGTGCAGGCGCCGGCGTTGGCGGGGCGGTCCATCGACAGCTCGAGCGAAGCAACCTGCGTCTGGCCGGCGAAGCGTCTCGCGAGCAGCTGGTCCATCGACACGTCGGCGATGATCTCGACCTCGTTCCGCCCCCCGCGCGTCGTGCCGGTGAGAAACGATCCGGAAGCGCCCGCGTGGATGTAGTTCCAGTTCGCCTTGAGTCCTGACAGCACGAGCATCTGATCGCGGTACGGCGCGAGCGGCTCGAGGATGGGCGACAGCTCGAAGGCGCTCCCTTCGCCGCGAGGCGTCCAGTACTCCATCGCCATGCCGTTTGGCACATAGAACGTCTGGAACCGGTGCGCGGGGGCGGCGGCGGCTTTCGCGCCCGGCGAGAACGCGGGGACCATGGCGTCGAGGAAGGGCAGCGCCACGGTCGCGCCCAGGCCGCGCAGGATGGTTCGCCGCGGCAACGGTCTCGTGGTCAGGAACGTCATGTCGCGCTCTCCTCAGTTCGTCGCGGTTCGCGATGCGCGCATCAGGAAACTCGGGCTCTTCACGATGCCGACGATGAGCGACGACCAGCGATAGTCGCCGGCCGCGGCGTCGCGCACGATCCGGCGCACGGCGGGCTGATCGTAATGCTCCAGATGACGCCCGAGGGCGTAGGCCAGGAGCTTCTCGGTCACCGTGCGGGGAAACTGTTCCGGCCGCTCGAGCAGCAGCGCGCGCAGCCCGGAGAGCCCGTCGACCTTCGCGCCGCTCGGCGTCGTCCCGGTCGCGTCGACCGGATTGCCCGATTCGTCGATCGTCCTCCAGCCGCCGATGACGTCGAAATGCTCCAGCGAGAAGCCAATCGGATCGATGACCGAATGGCAGGTCGAGCACGTTGGGCTCTCGCGATGCTGGGCCAGCCGCTCGCGCATCGACGGCGGCAGGCCACCGGGCTTGGTCTTCAGCGAGGTGTCCACACCGGGAGGCGGCGGCGGCACCCGCACGCCGAAGATATTGTCCAGCAGCCACTTGCCTCGCAAGACCGGCGACGTCCGATCCGGATACGACGTCGTCGCCAGCAGCGCGCCGTGCGCGAGCAGGCCGCCTCGCTGAGCCTGATTCGGGAGAGCGACACGACGGAAGCGGCTGCCGTAGATTCCCGGAATGCCGTAATGACGCGCCAGCCGCTCGTTGACGAACGTGTAGCCGGCGTCCAGCAGCTCCGTCACGCTGCGGTCCTCGCGCAGCGTGCTGGCGACGAACATCTCTGTTTCCTGCCTGAATGCCTGGAGCAGGCTCTCGTCGTAGTTGGGATACCGGTTCGGATCGACGATCACTTCGTCCATGCGGCGCAGATTCAGCCACTGGGCGGCGAAGTCGTCCACCAGCGCCTCCGCGGCGCGCGGGTCGGCCAGCATGCGCCGCGCTTCCCGCTCGAGGACGGCCGGGTCGCCGAGCGATCCGCGTTCGGCCAGGCCGAGCAGTCGGTCGTCGGGGATGCTGCTCCACAGGAAGAACGACAGGCGCGACGCGATCTCCAGGTCGCCGAGGCGATAGACGGAGCGCTCCGCCGCGAGCCGGGCAGGCTCCCGATAGACGCGCAGCAGGAAGTCGGGATCGACGAGCATTCGTTCGAGCGCGAACTGAATGCCGGCGTCGAAGCTTCGTCCCTCCCGCCTGCCGCTCTCGAAGAACGTCATCAGCACGCCGAGGTCTTCGCTCGTCACCGGCCGCCGGTACGCCCGCCGGGCCATTCTCGTCAGGACCTTCGTGGCGCAGCCTCGCTCCTCGGCGGAGCGTCGAGGCTCGCAGACGAAGATGGCGCGCCGGCTGGGAGTGTCCTCCGCGGGTCCGGCGATTTGTTCCGGACCGCCAATCGCGACGAGGCCGACAGCCGCATTCCCCATGTAGAGCTGATCGTTCGTGATGACCCGGCCTCTCTGCAGCGGCTGCGGCAGGCCTTCGGGCTCCCGCTGATCCCTCACGAACGACACGCCGACGGTGTGCGGGCCGGCGGGGATGGACGCTTTGACTTCCAACCCGGCGTCGCCGCCGATCTGCATGTACTTTTCCCATTCGGGATCGCCGGCGAAGCCTGGCTCGCCGTCGCCCGCGTAGCTGGCGGCGGCCGGTCTGCCAGGCGCGTTGCCTCCGACGGTGAACCGCTGCAGGAGCCTGCCATCGAGGCGAACGTCGACCTGCTGCGGCCAGCCCATGCCGACGATGTAGTCCTGATACTGGCGCCGGAGATGGATCCTGATGAGGTACTGGCCGTCGACCGGCGCGTTGTAGGCAATCGCGAGGCCGCCGCGCGATCCAAACGGCAGCTCTTCGCTCTGCCGGTCGTCCTGCAGCACGTGCAGCGGAATCTCGAACATCTCGATTCCGGGATTCGCGGGCGGCAGGCCGGTCGCGAGCCGCGTCACCTGGCGCGCCACCGACAGGTATCGCTCGAGATGCGCGGTCGCGATCGTCAGGACATCGGCGAAGTTGTCGAAGCTTCCATCGGCTGTCTCGTCTCCCGGCAGGAGCGACGTCACATCGATGTCGAGCTCGAAGAGGTCGCGGACCGCGTTGTTGTACTCGGTGCGATTGAGGCGATGGACCGCGCCAATCCTGCCAGGATTCGGATTGGCCGCCCAGGCACGATCGAGCTGGGTTTCGAGCTGCCCGGCCACGGCGCGGTAGGTGGCCCTGTCGGGCCTGGGCAGTCCGGGTGGCGGCATCGTGCCGGCCCACAGCTTCGCGATCACGCGCTCCCAGACCTCCGGCTGAATCTCGGGATGGAGCGCATCGACGTTGTCGAGCGCGAGCCCGGCGGTCTTCAGGCGCTGGTTGTGGCAGGTGACGCAGTACTTGTCGACGACCGCCCGGGGCGAAGGGGGCGCTGTCTGAGCGGGCGGTGTTTGATGGGCTGAGCTGCCGGTGCCGGAGAACGTTCCGGCGAGACAGAGGCCGATGGCGAGCGCGAAGACCCATCCCCGCCCGGCCCGGGAGCGCGGTCCGGGAATGTGCCGCCGCCGCCGCACGTTTCGCAGCATCCCCTCCTCAGCCCCCGTAGTTTGCCTGAAATATCGGGGGCCAGCACTGAAATCTTGGCCGGCCTACGCTCTTCCGGCGAACTCCCGCGTCTCTGTGTGAACCTTCACCTTCTCCCCTTCCTTGATGAACAGGGGCACGCGGATCTCGAGGCCGGTTTCGAGCGTGGCGAGCTTCGTCACGCTGCCGCTGGCGGTGTCGCCCCGGACGCTGGGCTCGGTGTACGTGACGGCGAGCTCGACGTGCGGCGGGAACTGAACGCCGATGGGGCTGCCGTTGTATTTCTGGATCTGGACGATCACGTTGTCCACGAGGAGGTCGCGGTCCCGTCCGACGATGTCGGGTGAAAGCGTGAGCGTGTCGAAGCTCTCCTGGTCCATGAAATGGTAGCCGTCGCCGCCGCCGTACAGGTAGGAGGCCGGCACGACGACGAGATCGGGCTCGCTGAACTTCTCGCCCGCTTTGAAGGTCTTGTCGAAGACGGCGCGGGTCAGCAGGTTCCGCATCTTGATGCGCACGAGCGTCTGGCCGCCGCGGGCGGTCGGCTTGGAGACTTCGACGTCGAGGCAGTGATAGGGTGCGCCCTCGTATTCGAAGTACATCTTGCGCTTGACGGTGATGGCTTCAATCGGGCTGGCCATGGCTCCTCATGTTACTCGCCCGCTACACGGCCGGCGATTCGTGACAGACTAATAGCTTGGCTCGTCACCGCAGGTACTGCTGCTGCCAGTCCGTCGGAACGCCTCGCTTCGGCCAGGAACTGCCCCTCTCCGAACCGGCTCGAGTTCCCGGCCCATGCTCGCACCGCGATCTGACGAAGCGAGGCCAGAAGCTTACATGAGCAATCCGCACAGGCCGTCGGGCGTCCGCGTGTTCGGCAAATCGCTCCACTGGCTCGTGGCGGGCTGGGTGATGTCGGTGACGTGGCTCTGGCTGGCCGGGGTGCGCCAGCACATCGTCCGCCAGGGGATGATGCCCGACGACCTGGGGTTGTCCACGCTGCTCTTCGGCGGATCCTCGGCTCTCGTCTTGGGCGTCCTGGCGGTCGCCGTGATGCGCTGGACGGGTCCGGCGCCGAAGCTGGGGCTCGAGCGGCGCGAGTGGCACCACGCGTTCTGGTGGGCAATCTTTCCGAACCTGCTCCTGCTGGCGACGGCCTACCTGATGATTCAGGCCGCGGTGTAAGTCCGCGGTGATACCAGCCGGCGCCCGTGCACATCGTCCGTGAGAGGACGTAGAATAGTCCGCTCATTCTGGAGGCTCCATGAAACCGATGCTCGTCGCGACGCTCTCGATCCTGTCGATGCTGTGCGTGCAGGGATCCGCTTCGGCCCAGCTCATCGCAGCCAAGGACGGCCCAATCGTCTACGGCCATCACCACCTCTCGGCGACCAGCATCGACGAGCACAAGAAGTTCTGGGTCGACACGCTCGGAGGCACCTTGATCAAGGTCGGTACCTCGCCGGCCGACATCATCAAGATCCCGAACGTGTTCATCATGATGGCCGGGCGCGCGGCGACGGGTGGCAGCAAGGGCACCACCGTGAACCACCTCGGGTTCGCCGTGCCGAACCTGCGCGCCGCCGTCGACAAGGCGAAGGCGGCGGGCTATCCGATCGTGACGCGGGCCGAGCTTCCGGCCGCCATCCCGGTCAAGGACGATCTCGGACACATCGCCGACCAGAACACCTACATCGCGTTCGTGATGGGGCCCGACGACACGAAGGTCGAGCTCGTCGAGGTGAAAACCGCGAAGGCGCCAATCGCCCTGCACCACATCCATTTCGCCTCGCCGAACGTGGCGGAGATGCAGGCGTGGTACGCGAAGATCCTCGGCGCCAAGCCGGGCAAGCGCGGCTCGTTCGACGCGGCCGATCTTCCGGGCGTGAACCTCACGTTCTCGCCGGCGCCCGACCCGGTGGTTGGGACGCGGGGCCGCGCGGTCGACCACATCGGCTTCGAGGTGAAAGATCTCGAGGCCTTCACGAAGAAGCTCGAGGCGAGCGGCATCAAGCTGGATCGGCCGTACACCAAGGTACCGGCGCTGAACCTGGCGATTGCCTACCTGACGGACCCCTGGGGGACGTACATCGAGCTGACGGAGGGCTTCAACACCGTTCCGTAGCAGCGCCTTCCTTTGTCTGACAGGGCCGCGCCGTCCGGCGCGGTCCCACACGATGGATCGATTTTCCAGCTGGATGCTGTCGCTCGAGGCGCGCCACCTCGGCGACCTGCGGTTCGCCGAAGTGGCGCGCGCGCTGCGCGCGCTGTCGTCGACCTACGTCGAGCGGCGCGGCAAGCTGCGCGAAGGGGCGGCCCTGGCCGGCGCCGGCAAGCGCGCGGCGTTCGCGCTGTTCTACGGACCGCTGCACTACCTCCTCGTGCGCGAAGTGGTGCTCGCGCTGCGCGCGGCTCCGCCTTCGGGCGCAACGCTCGTGGATCTGGGATGCGGCACCGGCCCGGCGGGCGCCGCGTGGGCCGAGGCGTTCGCCATCTCCCCTCCGCTGCTCGGCATCGATCGCAGCTCGTGGGCGCTCGCCGAGGCGGCGCGAACGTACCGCGAGTTCGGCCTGCGCGCGCGGACACGACTTGGCGATGCGGCGGCCGCGGCGTGGCCGCCTGGACGAGGGGCGCTGCTGGCGGCGTTCACCGTGAACGAGCTGTCGGATCCCGCGCGTGACGAGGTGCTGCGGCGGCTGCTCGACCGCGCGGCGCACGGTGACGCGGTGTTGGTGATCGAGCCGCTCGCCGGCTTCGTGGCGCCGTGGTGGCGGCGGTGGCGCGAAGCCATCGAAGGCGCCGGCGGGCGCGCCGACGAGTGGCGGTTCAAGGTCGCGCTGCCGGCGATCGTCGCGAAGCTCGACCGCGCCGCGGGACTGAACCACCGCGAGCTGACGGGGCGGTCGCTGTGGATCAAGGGCAGCTCCTGATCGCCGAGCCGGTGCTCCGGTGCTATGGTTCTCTCTGTGCCGGCAGACAGCAGTCCGCGGCCCGCGGCCACCGTTCTCGTCCTGCGCTCCGGCCCCGCCGGCCCCGAAGTCTTCATGGTGCGCCGGCAGGAAGGCGCGGCGTTCGGCGGCGCCGACGTGTTTCCGGGCGGCCGCGTCGATGCGAGCGACGCGGCGGCCGACCGCGGCTGGTGCGACGGTCTGGAGCACGCGGCGCGGCAACTGGCGGAGATTCCGCTGGACGACGCGCTCGCGCATCACGTCGCCGCCGCGCGCGAGCTGTTCGAGGAGGCGGGCGTCCTCCTCGCCCGCACCCGGTCGGGCGGCTTCGTGTCGCTGGCGGGCGCCGCGGACCATTCGCGCTTCACGCAGTACCGCCGCGACGTACACTCGAGCGCGACGACGTTTAGGGACATCATCGAGCGCGAAGGACTGAGCCTGGCGCTCGATGCGCTGGTGCTTTACGCTTACTGGGTGACGCCGCCGGTGGACGCCCGCCGGTTCGCGACGCGATTCTTCGTCACGCGTCTGCCGCCCGGGCAGACGCCGGCCCACGACGAGGTCGAGACGACCGACGGCCGCTGGATCAGCGCGCCGGCGGCGCTCGACGCGGGCGCGCGCGGCGACATCGTCCTGCCGCCGCCCACCTGGACGACGCTCCGCGAGCTGGAGCGGTTCGGATCGGTCGATCAGGCGATCGAGTGGGCGCGGCGGCGGACCGTGCGGCGCCGCGAGCCGACCCTCTGGCAGCGCGACGGCGAGCGGATGCTGCTGATGCCGGGCGATCCGCTGCACCCCGATGCCGGCGCCGAACCAGGCGAGACGGGCGAAGGGATCGAAACGCGGTTCGTCTGGTCGGCGGGCCGGTGGCGTCCGTCAAGGGAGGGAATCGAGCGATGAAACCATTCGTGCTGGCCGTCGCGATGATCCTCGCCGCGGCGGCCGTCGCGCTGGCGGCGCCCGGGACGTGGCGGGTCGACTACTACCACACGGGCAACGACAGGGAAGAGCGCTTCAGCCTCGACCGGATCGTCGTCGAGCCGCTGCCGTGGCCCGGCAATCCGGCGCGGCCCATCGACGAGACCAACCGCGGGAAGTACTTCTTCGAGGTCGTGGACGCCGAGAGCGGACGGGTGCTGTACAGCCGCGGCTTCGCGTCGATCTACGGCGAGTGGGAGACGACGGGCGAAGCCAGGGAGATGAACCGGACGTTCTCGGAGTCGCTCCGCTTCCCGGCGCTCGAGAAGCCGGCGCGAATCGTGGTCAAGAAGCGCGACGCGAAGAACGTCTTCCAGGACGTCTGGACGTTCGCCGTCGATCCGAAAGACAAGTTCATCGAGCGCGGCGCCGCGCCCGTACCCGCCAGCGCGCTCATCAAGATCCACGGCGCGGGCGATCCCGCCGAGAAGCTGGACCTGCTGATTCTGGGCGACGGCTACACGGCGCGGGAACGCGGCAAGTTCGAGCGCGACGCGCGCCGGCTCACACGCGCGCTGTTCGAGACGTCTCCGTTCAAGGAGCGGCAGCGAGACATCAACGTCTGGGGGCTGTCTCCGGCCGCCGCGCGGCCTGGTATCTCGAGGCCGTCCCAGGGCATCCATCATCGCTCGCCGATCGGCACCACCTACGACGCCTTCGATTCCGAGCGCTACATCCTGACCTTCGACAACAAGGCCTTCCGCGACATCGCCGCGAACGCGCCGTACGACGTCGTCGAGATCCTGACCAACAGCGCGACGTACGGCGGCGGCGGGATCTACGGTCTCTACAGCACGGTGGCCGCCGACAGCGCGTGGGCGCCGTACGTCTTCATCCACGAGTTCGGGCATCACATCGCCGGCCTCGCCGACGAGTACTACACGTCGGACGTCGCCTACCTGCCGGCGGTCGATCGGACCGAGCCGTGGGAGCCGAACGTGACCGCGCTGCTCGATCCGGCGGCGTTGAAGTGGAAGGACCTGGTGACGCCAGGCACGCCGCTGCCGACGCCGTGGCCGAAAGCGGAATACGAGGCGCACGCCAAGCAGATTCAGGAGCGCCGGCGGCAGATCCGCGCCGCCGACCGGCCCGAGGCCGAGATGGACGCGCTGTTCCGGGAGCAGATGGCGCTCGATATGGCGCTCCTCGGCAGCGGCCCGCACGCAAACCGCGTGGGCGCCTTCGAGGGGGCCAACTACGAGGCGGCCGGCTACTACCGGCCGCAGGCCGACTGCATCATGTTCACCCGCGACGAGGTGCCGTTCTGCGCCGTCTGCCGGCGGGCGATCGAGCAGATCTTGGATCTCTACTCGGAGTGACACGGATATCCGGACCAATCCGCCCGCGGCCACGCGTATTGACACTCGCGCGAAGGCTGGTCAGACTAGGCGCCCGCGACTACGGATGGCCGTGTTGCGCGCGGGCTATCAGGTCCGCTTAACGCAGGGGCCCACGCCCCGCAGGACGAGGCGCACATGCAGGATGACTTCGACGATGGCGGAATCGGATTACCGGACGACGACGTGACCGGGGGGACAGACCTGACGGATCTGGGCGGCGCCGAGACGGAGCTCGACCTCGAAGGCGGCGAATCGGTCGGCCGGATAGCCGGCGGACGGTCCGCGCGAGGCTCGTCGAGCCGCAAGCCCTCCGCCCCCCGCCGGAAGAGCGCGGCGAAGCGCGGCGGTAAGAAGGCCGCGAAGAAGGCCGGCTCCAAGAAGAAGAAGGGCGGTCGTAAGGCCGCGAAGAAGAAGGCCAAGGGCGCCAAGAAGGGCAGCGGGAAGAAGAAGGGCGCCAAGAAGAAGGGCGGAGCCAAGAAGGCCAAGAAGAAGGGGCGCCGCCGCTAGCCGCTCGTCTCTCCGAAGCCTGTCCGTGGTGTGTTCGGGGCGTGGTCCTGCCGCGCCCCGTCCACACGCCTTTTCGGAGCTACGGTAGGGTGTAGACCGCTACCGTATCGGTCGCGACGATCGCGACGTACTGCTTGCCGTTCCTGCCCAGGTACGTGATCGGGTTGGCGTTGCCTCGCCGCTCGAGCCCTGTGACCCACAGCTGGCGTCCGGTCTTCGCGTCAATCGCTCGGAAGCGGTTGTCGTCTGTCGACGCGATGAACAGCAGACCGCTGGCGGTCACGATTGGACCGGCCAGGACGGGCCGGCCGGTGTTCTGCCTGCCCTCCGGCAGCTGGTCGGTGATGCCGATCGGCGTCTGCCACGCGATGTCTCCGGTCGCCGCGTTGATCGCCGTCAAACGTCCCCACGGCGGTCTCTGACATGGCCAGTTGAGGTCGCCCATCCGCACGTCGAACGCCGCGCGTCCCGGAGTCGTCTTGTCGAACGGAACGGGGAAGCCTTCGCGCGCCTTCTCGATCGATCCGAGCGCGCCGACATCCTGCGTCGCGACGAATATCAGGGACGCGCGCGGATCGTACGCCGTGCCGCCCCAGTTCGCGCCGCCGAGCCCTCCCGGAAACACGACCGTGCTCGCGAGCGGGGTGCCCTCGGCGCGATAGCCGAACGGCGTGAAGGGCCCCCGGTTCGAGACGCCGCCAATCTTCTCGACGAGCTCCGCGCAGGCCCTCGCATGCTCGGGCGTCGTGTCAGCGGCGGTCACCAGATCCGCAGGCGTGTAGCTGTTGCGGGCGATCGGCGGGGGCTTCAGCGGGAACGGCTGCGTGGCCGACGCCAGCTCGCCCGGCACATCGCTCTTCGGAACGGATCGCTCTTCGACGCCGAAGATCGGCTGGCCCGTCTCGCGATTCAGGATGTACATGTATCCGGACTTCGTGGTCGCCGCGAGCGCCGGCGTCGTGCGGCCGTCGCGCACGATGTCGAACAATCCGGGCGGCGCCGGCGGATCGTGATCCCACAGGTCG
>Ga0326597_10008757_pt1 | contig 13608 bp, 14 predicted proteins | sample RVTome_12_FD_203789 | JGI IMG/M metagenome (GOLD analysis project Ga0326597, IMG submission 203789) | Soil microbial communities from uranium-contaminated site in the Upper Colorado River Basin, Wyoming, United States - RVT100D185 | ecosystem: Environmental > Terrestrial > Soil > Contaminated >... | reverse complement strand
AGCTTTTCAAGGCGCTTGGACTGACTCTCGCGATTCTACTTGTTGGGACCGGCGCGCTGTTCGCAATCCTTCGTTTGTACTAAAGGATTGGAACCACCTCGACCAACAGTGTTCTTACCCGCCGGCCCACAAGCCGGCGGTTAGTTTTTTCCGCGCTATACTAAATAGGTAATGGCAGATGAGAGCTCTTTTTTGAACCCGCTTAAGGTTGTGCGCGCCGCAGGCATACACGAAGGCATGCAGGTCGCCGACTTTGGCGCGGGCTCCGGCTTTTTTACACGCGCGGCCGCGCGCCTGGTTGGGCAGGGCGGGGCAGTGTGGGCCGTGGACATCCACCGCGACATACTCCCCCACATCAAAAGCGTGGCCACCGCCGAGGACCTAGACAATGTGGAGGTGGTCTACGGCGATGTCGAGGTTGTGGGCGGTAGCAACCTGCCCGCCGAGGGATTCGACATGGTAATTGTTGCCAACCTGCTCTTTGCGGCCGAACACAAGCGCGAGCTTGCAGCCGAGGTGCGCCGAGTGCTTAAGCATGGCGGCAGAACACTTGTGGTGGACTGGAGAGAGTCGTTTGGAGGATTGGGGCCGCACCAAGACCACATAGTAAGCGCCGCGGCGGCGCAAAAACTGTTCGAGTCGCAAGGGTTTGCCCCTCCAACGCAAGTGCAGGCAGGGGAGTACCATTGGGGATTACTCTTTCGCAAATCTAGTGCAGAGCGCGCACAATAGTACAAACAAACCATGCACCAACTCACCACATTCCAAATAGTCGTACTCGGGATCTTTTCCGCTTTTATTTTGGTGGGCGTAGGCGTTTTTGCGGTTTCTGGAGGTTTCGGTAACTCGCAAGATGTTGGCTCGGTAGTTGTGTGGGGGACTGTGGACAGCAACGTGGTGCAGCATGTGTTTGATGAGTTGCGGCCAAATGACAAAACATTTCAAAACGTCAGCTACACGCAAAAAAAGCCGGAGACGTACGACGCAGAACTAATTAACGCCATGGCTTCTGGCACCGGCCCGGACCTTATCATGCTATCGCAAGACGAGCTTGTGGCGTTTACCGACAAAGTGCTCACCATACCCTACGGAGCTGTCTCGCAGGCCAGTTTTATAGGCTCGTATATCGACGAGGGACAGCTCTTTTTAACCAAGGAAGGCTCTTTGGCGCTGCCGTTTATAGTGGACCCGCTGGTGATGTATTGGAACCGCGACCTGTTTGCCGGCGCGGGGATTGCCTCGCCGCCAAAGTTTTGGAACGAGTTTTTCGACCTCGCGCCAAAGGTAACATCGCTTGATGCCGGCTCCGCAGTAAAAAAGAGCGCGGTGGCTCTCGGGCAGTGGGAAAATATTTTACACGCTAAAGACATTTTAGCCACTCTTTTTATACAGGCTGGTGACAGCATTGTGGTGCGCGGGGCAGAAGGTGTGCCCGGCTCGGTTTTTGGCAGGCGACCGACAAACGCACAAAGCACGCCGGCCGAGTCGGCCTTGCGTTTTTACACAGAGTTTGGCAACCCGTCCAAAACCAGCTACTCGTGGAACCGATCTCTCCCGCGCTCGGACAACGCTTTTGTAGCAGGCGACCTCGCGGTGTACTTTGGCTACGCGAGCGAATACGAAGGCCTTTTGGCACTCAACCCCAACCTGCACTTTAGTGCCGCGGTATTACCGCAGATAGAGGGCGGAGGGGTCAAGGCAACTTACGGCAGGCTGTTGGGCTTGGCTATACCCCGTAGCAGTAGGAACACCGCTGGGGCGCTTACCGTTGCAGAGCACATGACAGACAAAACAGGTATAGAAACATTGGCGCCGCTCACAGGCCTCCCACCAGTGCGGCGCGACGTCTATATCGACACAGCAAACAACGCGGCCATGGCTGTGTTTGTACAGTCGGCACTCATGGCGCGCGGGTGGCTCGACCCGTCACCCCAGGCGACAAACCAGATATTTAAGACCATGATAGAATCGGTTATAAGCGGCAAAAACGAGCCCGCCGCCGCGGTTGCCGCGGCGGCGGCCGAGCTCGAGGCTCTTCTGCCTTACTAATCTATATGCAGTACTTTTTTTGGAAGCATCGGAAGGTGGTTAGTATGGCGCTAGGAGCTTTGTTTTTTGTTATGCCCCTGCTGACAGTGGAAGCTGCTTCAAGTTTCCAAAACCCTAGCGACCCATTCCAGCCCACTAGTAACCCCGTACAACCCCCTAACTCCTCATTCACACTAGTAAACCCGCTCGCACACGGCTCTACACTCTGCGAGCTTTTAAATGCAGTTTTTAGCGTCACGCTAACTCTGGGGATACCCATAGCGGTAGTTTTTTTGGTCATCGCGGGACTCAAGTTTGTGCTGGCACTCGGCAACCCAAAAAAGCTCGGCAATGCCAAGAAGAATATTACCTACACACTGCTTGGCATTGCGCTGTTTGTCGGCGCCTGGTTTTTGGCACAGGTAATAGCACACACTCTTGTACAGCTGGGTGGCAACGGCTTTAACACCTGTTTTTAGTATATGAACTTTTCCGCAGCACAAAATTTTGGCGACCTGGTTGGGGTGCTTGTGGGCCTCATCAACCTTGTTATACCTGTTTTGGCAGGCGCGGCGCTCGTTATCTTCCTTTACGGTGGGGTGCGTTTTATCCTGCGTGCAGACAGTGCCAAAGGCAAAAACAAAGACAAAAGCGCGCTTATGTGGGGCATAGTGGCACTGTTTGTGCTGGTGTCTGTTTGGGGGATACTGCGCTTTTTTACCGCCTCACTGCTCGACCAGGCCGCACCTGCGGGCCCCACGAGCACCTTCCCAGCTATCTACTAACCTATCCACACAACCCGCTTGCCCAACACTTCTCGCTTGCTACACTTAGTATGTATCTATAGATTATTTGTCATTTTTTTACTATGAAAAAGACCGCATTATTTTCGTCACTGTTTTTCTTTACGCCGCTTTTGGCGCTTGCACAAACGCTCCTGCCCATACGCAACCTTGTCGCAGCACTAAACGGCATCATTATAGCCTTGGTACCACTCCTTATAGGTGCGGCGGTAGTGGCTTTCTTTTGGGGGCTTTTGGTATATATATTCCAATCTGGAAAAAAAGGTCATGACAAGGGGAAAAAGGTCATGATAGCCGGCATAGCAGCGCTGTTTATAATGGTGTCGCTTTGGGGCATTATAGCCCTACTGCAGGGAGCCCTGGGAGTGTCTGGCAACGTGGTGCCCACTGTCCCCGCTATCCCGCATGGGTAAAAACAGCGGTACATCATGGCTGCTGTAAATGACGCCGTAGGCAGTTTGGTCGACAAGGTAGCGACCGTGCTAATCAACCCGCTTTTGCTACTGCTTTTTGCGGTTGGGTTGTTGGTGTTTTTATTTGGTATTGTCGAGTTTTTGGTGAGTCTAAACAAGAGCGGCAAGAGCGCGGGGATAGGTAATGGCCGCAAACATATGTTTTGGGGGCTTGTGGGGATGTTTGTTATGGTGGCGGCATATGCCATTGTTGGCATTATAGTAAACACGTTTCCTCTACCAGCTTCTACTTTTTAGAATATAAATAAAGAGCGGCGGAACCTTTCAAAGTTCCGCCGCGTTTCCGTTTTAATTGCAGCTGCCGGAGTTGAACCCCGGGCTGCCGAGAGGGCAGACGGTCAAGAAAACCATCATCCGTATTCCACTCTCGGTTTTGGCCGAGTACCCGAGACCGCTTATTGTCTCGTTGGCCCCGGCACAAGACTTGCCGACAAATCGGCCGGCTCGGTTGTAGACGAGGATACAGCCCTCGGACTCTACCCCAGTTCGCACTTGCTGGAGTGTCGGGTTGATAACCCGCCTCACTCCGTCAAGGTACACCAGCCGGTGGTCGAGCGGCTTCACCGACACTTGCTGGTTTTGTAGAGCTTGCCGCTGGCTAGGGCTAATGCCGGACGGCAAAATCCAACTGCCAACCACAAAGAGAAGGGCAATTACGGCCGCTCCTACGGCTGTATATCGGGCCACCTTCCAAGTTATGGTGAGCGGAAATTTTGACTCTTTTACAATCCATTCTTCTTTTGCTCTGTGTTCTTCGGCCATGGTTTATCTCCTCTTTGCGATGGTCGCCATGACGGTATTTACGGCATCATTGACCGTCTTTTGGAATATACTCGCTAGATCCGTCGCCTCGAGCCCCTTCACCTCGCGGCTAACGTTTTCTTTATTGAGCATCATGGCGACGTCAATGGCGCTCTGACCAGTAAGCCCGAGCCCTTCTGGGTCTCTGAGCTTTCGAGCAGCAGCTTCTAATTTGTCTGTCACCACAACAGCGGTTGTGGCCTCGACGTAATCCTTGCCGAAGGTCGGCTCGCTGAGCGAGAATACCTCAAAGTCGATACCGTAGCGAAATTCTATCTCGTGCCCGAGGTCTCTTCCGAGCTCTCTGCTTACTTCTGCCTCCATAACCTTTATCGACTCGCTGGTACGTAGCTCGTCGGCGGTTTGGGAAAGTATATGTTGCGAAAGCGTAAAGCGTACGATGGCGCCCAACGCTTCGTCAATATCCTCCTTGTCCACGCGAATGTAGATAGGTAGGAGTCGCAAACGTCCTCGGTACTGGATAACGTAGGTGTAAGTTATCTCCACCCCATCTCTGCTGATAAAGGTGAATATGTTGCGCGAGGGCACCAACCTCAAATTGATAAAGTTTGATGCTTTTGCGTGCTCCCAGAGGTACTTGACTTGGAAGCCCGTACCAAAGGCGTGCATAGTGCCACTGAATAAGTTGACCGTAACGAGCCCGGTGATTTCCGGGACCGACACGATAAGCTGTGGCAAAAGCACCGACAGGGCACCAAGCCATAGCGCCACTCCCCCGAAGAGTTGTGCGTACCAGCTTTCAGAAATTATGCTGGTCATCCGAGCTCCAATAGGGAGTAGGAGAAGGGAAGCGGCGACTACCAAAAGTGCCGCTACTACCCTAGAGTTTGTTGTTCCTATATCGTTGTCGAGCTTGATCTCATCTAAGAGACCAAAATACTCGACAATTTCTTTGGGCGTCATCGCAGCCCAGTCTTGCTGATTGGACATTCTATTACCCCTTTCAAGGATCGACTTCAGAATTGATTTGAGCAGCCTCATGCCGCTCGTCCACGAAAATTATATCATACAAAACGGTAAAAAGTCAAGGTGTGGAGGCCTTGCCATATAAGGGTTTTTTGACCTGTGCTGGGGAGAGGACTCGAACCTCCAAGGGTTGCCCCACCTGCTCCTAAGGCAGGCGCGTCTACCAATTTCGCCACCCCAGCATATTTTTCTCGGACAAGTTTAAAACTTTATCCCATAAACTTTTAAACTTGTCCGCCCACGAGGATTCGAACCTCGGACAATCTCCTTAAGAGGGAGCTGCTCTACCAACTGAGCTATGGGCGGGGATACACCTTTTTACCATATTTTTAAAAAACTTTCCGCACCTATTCTTTTAAGAACAGCCCCAAATGGTTGCGGCGGAACATGTATACGGTGTTTGTGGGGAATGTACGCCGGGCGGCGGCAAGGTACTCTTGCTTGCCGGATGCGTTGACAACCATTGTTCCTCCGGCCGCAAGTCTCTCTTTGAGTGCCTGCAAAAACTCATCGCCATTAAGATCCGCCTCCGGCTCGCGTTCGCAAAAGAGGTCTACCAATATAAGGTCAAACTGCTCCGCAAGTGCCGGCGCTATTTTTGTTGCATCGCCTACCATCGTGGGGGGGAATTGGTGCGGCTTGTATAAGCAGATAGCTTTTGCAACCTCTACCATTGCTGGGTCTATTTCAACCACTTTGATTTTGCAGTTGGAAAACATTTCGTGCAGAGGTTTGATAGCACCACCGCCGCCAAGCCCCAGCATTAAAATATTGTTAACCGGCATGCCACGCGCGTGCACTCTGCGACACGCATCTGCCCACATGGCGTTGGTGTAGTCGCTGGTTTGTATCGAGTCGCCAACGTGCACCTCCCAAGAGCCCAGCACCCGCCTTGCCACTATGGTGCCGTTGTATGCGGAGTTTTTCTTTACCTCTTCGTATACCCAGTGCATATCAAAAAAGTTTGCCGCGTACAAACCGGTATAGCGTCGGCGGGTAAAAAACGTACTGCAACCCAAAGTGCGACTTGAATGCTGAAAAACCCTTCCAGTTTTTTGGCAACCCCTGGTACCAAAACGATGTAAAGAACAATGTTGTGATGTTTTTTTTCTGCGCCTCTCTGTACCAATGGTCAATGAGTGCGGTCGATGCGTACACTGCGCGCCCCTCGGGTAGCATAAACGGGCAGTACCGCACCGAGGCATGGTTAGTTGGCGAGTACAAAATAGCCGTGCCAGCCACCACCGCGCCGCTATTTGTGTTGCGCACGCCCAGAAGTTGTATGTGCTGATGCGTGCTTGAGTCGCGGTAGGTGCGCTCGAGTATATAAAAAAGCTCGAGCCCAGCTTTTTTTACTGAAACATTTTTTTTGTACGCTTTTTTAAACTCATCAAAAGAAATTGTTTCTATAGCGTACCCTTTGCCGGCAAAATGCTCGCGCCACTGCCTGAGGTCGCGCCGGGCATTGTGCCGCCAGTCGTGCACGTATTCGTGGCCGGGCACTAGTGTATAAAAACCGTCCAACCGCCACGGATCTTTTGTCCACTCGCGCCAGCCAGGCGGCGGTTCCACAGGCGTAACACGTCGCCACATCACCAGGCGGTTGCGTGCGAGTTTGCCGCTGGCTCCTGCTGCTAGGTCTGGAACTTCGTCGCCTATATACTCTTCAAACGTCAATGGCCACAGGCTCCAACGCACGCCAAGCCCGCGCTTACCCACCGACTCGCGCGCACAAATACCAACCGGCCGCGCCGTAGCAGGAAACTCCGACCACATCTCTGGCGGGGCAAAGCCATCCGGAAAATCTTTCGCAAGCGGGCCGTAAATACATTCCATGTGTGCCGGGGGTGGGAATCGAACCCACACGAGGAGTTAAAGCCTCTCAGGATTTTAAGTCCTGTACGTCTACCAATTCCGTCACCCCGGCGGAGGCCATGGCGGGAATCGCACCCGCGTATAAGGGTTTTGCAGACCCTTGCCTTACTACTTGGCTACATGGCCAGTAACAATACTTTACCGTGAGGTAACGATATTGCCTAGAGACACTTTCTATTGTGAGAGTTCGTCTAGACGCTGCCGGCTTTTTTCTCCTTTATCAATTTCAAATGTAACGCGCGGAGGCGACATGCCACGGATGCGTTTTTTAAAAAACGTTGCAAACTCACCCGCAGCGCGGTTTGCAAACGCAACGGCGGCACTTTCTCCCGAGTCGGGAAACACAGTCATATACACCACGCCGCGCGCGTGGTCCTCGCTGAGTGCGGCACGGGTTACGGTAATAAGCGGGGTCGGGTTTGCCTCACGCAAAAGAAACTCTGCTGCAACCTCGCGAAGTGCCTCGCGCATCTTGTCGTCTCGATTGTGCATTTATTTAAATACGATAGCGTGAGCCTCAAGCTTGTCGCCGGGCGCCGGCTCTACCGATGTTTTTATCTGTGCGCCAAACTCGCTGCCGGCCTCGACATTTTTAACCTCTTTTTTTTGAGCCTGTAGGTTAGTTATGGTGCCGGAGCCGAGCTTGAGGTCGCGCCTAAAAATGTATACCTCCTCTCCAAGGGTCAACACTCCCTCCTCGACGCGGCCGCCCACAACCACCTTACCCTTGCCGCTGCTGAAATATTTCAAAACCTTGGCGGCGGCGGTGCGCTCTTCCGTGCGGACTTTTGGCCGACGCATCTCAAACTCTTTGCCGAGCCACTCGCCAAGTTTGTAGATGACGTCAAACATACCTATCACCACGCCGTGCCGCTCTGCCGCCTCACGCACAACGGCGTCGGCCCTTACGTTAAAGCCGATGATAATCCCCGGAGTTTTACCACCACCAACCAACTTGACGTCGTTTTCAGAAACTGGGCCAACACCCTGGTGTGCTATGTGTATCTCCAGCTGCTCACTCTGGGGCAGTTTGCGAAGCTCGTGCATCACCGCCTCGCCCATGCCGGCCACATCAGTTTTGATAACAATAGGGAGAACAAGGTGCGGTGCTGGCTCCTCGCTTTGTTCCTCTGCGGCATCTAGGGCGGCAGGCGCTGGCGCGGCGGTCGGTATGAGCATGTTGGTTTTTGTCGGTGTGTTGGCGGTGGCCTCTGCCTCGGCCTCTTTTTTAGAATGCGCGACAGTAAACTTTGTCCCCGCGGCTGGCAGGGCAGAGAATCCAACCACAGAGACCGGGCTACCGGGGAAAGCCTGCTTGATAGGTTTGCCCAAAAAGTTTTCCATAATCCGCACCGGAGCCCACGCTGTGCCCGCAACCACAAACTGGCCGCTTCCTAGCGTCCCGTTTTTTACTAGCAGAGTTGCGGTGGTACCACGCTTGCTGTCTGCGTATGCATCAATGACAACTCCTATTGGAGGGGCGGCCGGGTCGGAAGAAATGTCTTCCAGCTCGGCCGCAAGGAGTATCAGGTCTAACAGTTCTGGCACACCGGCTCCCGTTTTGCTTGAAATGGCGACATAGGGTATGTTGCCGCCGAGCCCCTCTAGGTAGACGCCGTGTTCGAGCAACGACATTTTTGCTTTTTCAACATTGGCGTCCGGCTTGTCTATTTTTGTGAGTGCGACAATGTATGGAATCTTTACCTCGGCAATAAGTTTTAGAGTTTCTATTGTTTGTGGTTTCGCGCCGTCTTCAGCGGAGACAACCAGGATGGCGACATCTGCGACCTCGAGCCCCCTGGAGCGCATCGCTTTAAACGCCTCGTGCCCCGGTGTGTCGAGGAAGGTTATGCGATGCTCGCCGGTTGTATTTTTATGCACGGCCTCGTATGCGGAGAGATGCTGGGTGATGCCACCCGCCTCTGCCTCTACCACATTGGTCTTTCGGATATAGTCGAGCAGGGTGGACTTGCCGTGGTCTATGTGTCCCACAATAGCAACAACCGGGGGCCGAACCCCCTTATGGGCGGCCGTTTCGCTCATACGTACAAGCAGTATATAGTAGATAGGGTGAATATGAAATGGCAGACACTATTTCCCGGTAAACGGGTCTATGCAGACGCGGCGGCGGCAATGCCTTTGAGCCAAGCGGCAAAAAAAGAGCTTGAGCGCCTCTGGCCGCTTTTTGGTAATCCAAGCGCCCTCCACAAAGAGGCGCTCGCGGCAAAAAAGGAGTTTGAGGCAGCGCGCGCGGCTGTGGCAGGCGCAATAGGCGCGCATGCAGACGAGATTGTTTTTACAAGCAGTGGTACCGAGGCAAACAACTTAGCCCTCCAAGGTGTGCTAAGGCCGATTCTTTTAGATCGTGGAGAGGTGGGCGCGGTAACCAGCGCCATAGAGCACTCCTCGGTTACCGAGCCATTGCGGGCGCTCGAGCGCGAGGGTTTGTATGCAACAAAACTCCATGTAGATGCAGAAGGGATTATAGACCCAATGCAACTGCGCGAAGTGGTGGGCGAGGACACGGCACTGGTTTCTATACAGATGGTCAACAGCGAAATGGGCGCGGTGCAAGACATCCGCGCGATTGCAAAAGAACTACGGCACGCGAGGCGCAGCCGAACTCCACAAAACGAGGGTAAGACTTGGCCTCTCTACTTGCACACCGATGCGTCGCAGGCGCCGCTGTGGCTGCCACTCAATGTTGAAAAGCTCGGTGTTGATTTGATGACCCTAGATGCGCAAAAAGTCGGCGGGCCCAAAGGTGTCGGTGCCCTCTATTTGCGCCGAGGCACAGTGTTGGAGCCTATTATTTTGGGTGGAGGGCAAGAGAGTGGCTTGCGCAGCGGTACCGAGGCGGTGGCACTCGCCGGCGCTTTTGCCGTGGCGCTTGTAGAGGCGCAAGAAAATTGCGAAACAAACGCAGCGCGCGTGTCCGCGGCGCGAGACTTTTTGTGGAGCGAAATACACCGGCGTATTCCAAGTGCGATACTCAGCGGCCCAAAAATTAGGATTGCCAACAATCTCCATATTTCTATACCCAACCTATCTGGCGAGATGGCGGTTATAGCCCTTGATGCGCGCGGCATCGCCGCTTCGACCCGCAGTGCCTGCGACTCCGCATCGGGCCACCCCAGCCATGTGCTTCTGGCGCTAGGCATCTCGCCGGAATTGGCGGGCAGCTCGCTCAGGCTGACCCTTTTGCCTACCGCAAGCCGCGCCGACGCGCTTACCATAGCGCGCGCTTTGGAAAGTATTGTCGCGCTGTATCGTCATGTGCTATAATGCGTTTCAGAAAAACGTTATTGTATGGATATCGAACAACTCACAAAGCATCAGATTATTTTACTCACGCTTTTGGTGAGCTTCGTGACGTCCATAGCAACAGGCATTGTCACCGTCTCTCTTATGGACCAGGCGCCCGCGGGGGTCACCAAGGTCGTTAATCAGATAGTCGAGAAGACGATAGAGAAGGTAGTGCCGCAAAACCTTGGTGCCGCGACAGTTACCGTGACCGAAAAAACCGTTGTGGTAAAAGACGATGACCTCATCGCGCAGTCTATCGCCTCAGTGCAAAAGGGGATAGTCCGCATCGTCGCAAAGGGGGGTAACTTGTTAGTGGCGCGCGGCATCATAACAAGCCAAGAGGGTACAGGCTTAACCGACCGTGCGGCGCTAGCGGCCTCCGGCGCCACCGACTTTGAGGCTATACTTGCAAACGGCGAGCGTTTCTCGCTCACTCTACCATCGATGCAAGCAACCTCGACACCGTTGGCAACCATTGCGGTTGCAGTCGGGACTTCCACTGGTTTTGCCCCCGTTAAAATAGCAGACATCAACAAAGTGGTGCTGGGGCAAACTGTCATCCGTATCGGAGGCATCAGTGCCGACACTGTCGGCTCCGGAGTGGTTGCTATGATCCCTGCTGGCACTGCCGGCGCCGCACCAAGCATGGTTGAGGCAAGCGTGTCCTCGGCGACTCCTGGCTCTATAATAATCACGCTCTTTGGCGAGGTTGTGGGTATGATAACTGCCGACTCGACAGCACAAGGCTCTGACTTCTACTCTATACCGCAAACAGCCCCGCCGCCGAGTTCTGCTGAAACAAAACCAGCCCCAAGTTCGTAATAGTAAGTAACTATATGCCACCATTTAACCACTTCACCACAAAGGCAAAAGAGGCGGTCCGCCGAGCGCATGAGCTCGCTGTTGAGCGCGGCCAAAATCAAGTAAGCCCGATACATCTGTTGGGCGCCTTGCTCCTGCAGGAGGACTCTCTGGTGGCCACCGTTCTTGAGAGGCTAGACATAGACGTTATCTTGCTCACCGACACTGTGCTGGAGTCGCTCGAGGGCGGCTCGTCATCCTCGGTGCTCTCGCCCTCCTACCAGTTGTACCTTACCCCAGACCTGGTGCAGGTGCTTGAGCGCTCGGCCAAGGTGGCCACCGAGTTGCACGACGAGTTTGTTTCCACAGAGCACCTTTTTGTGTCACTACTCGACATACCCGGCGCGGCGCGCGACCTCTTGAACCGCTTCCGCATCACTAGGGAAGGGTTGGTCCGCATGGTCGCCGAACTGCGCTCCAATAAAACTGCCGCACCGGAGCAGAAAAAATATCGAGCGCTTTCCAAATACACACGATCGCTCACCAAGATGGCCGCCGAAAATAAACTAGACCCTGTTATAGGTCGCGACGAGGAGATAAGCCGCGTTATACAGATCCTATCGCGCCGCACAAAAAACAACCCAATTTTGATAGGCGAGGCTGGAGTCGGCAAAACCGCCATAGCCGAGGGGCTTGCCTCGCGCATTGCCACGGGCGACGTCCCGGAGTCTCTGCGCGGCAAAGAGCTGGTCTCACTTGACCTAGGCTCCTTGATTGCCGGCACCAAGTACCGCGGCGAGTTTGAAGAGCGTCTCAAAGCTATAGTCAAAGAAATCGAGCGCTCCGAAGGCAAGATCCTCCTTTTTATAGACGAGATACACACCATGATAGGGGCCGGCGCGGCCGAGGGGGCCATGGACGCCAGCAACATGCTCAAACCTGCATTGGCGCGCGGAGACCTGCACGTTATAGGTGCGACAACACTTAAGGAATATCAAAAACATATCGAGCGCGACCCGGCCTTCCAACGTCGTTTCCAGCCGGTGCATGTGCTTGAGCCATCTGTGGAGGACGCGACAGCTATTCTGCGCGGGCTTAAAGAAAAATACGAGCTCTTCCATGGTGTGCACATCACCGACAACGCTATAGTAACTGCGGTAGAGCTTTCCGCTCGGTACATTCCGGACCGGTTTTTGCCAGACAAAGCGATAGACCTTATAGACGAAGCGGCGTCTTCTCTGCGCATCTCTCTGGAAAACAAGCCGCCGGTTTTGGAGGACGCACATCGCAAAATTATGCGACTCGAGGTAGAAAAGGAGGCCCTGCGCAAAGAGGCCGATGGAGAAAAAGAGGCCGCGTCCGGCAAAAAGAGTGCCAGCTCTACTCTTGGCAAAGCTTGTGCGCGTGTCAAAGAGATAGAGCGCGACATAGCGGAGCTTAAAGAAAAAACCAGCGAGCTGGAACTGCGCTGGAAGAACGAAAAGCAAATCCTTGGGGACATCAAGTCTATAAAAAAAGAGTTGGAGTCTTTGCGTATGGAGGCGGACACCGCCGAGGCAGCTGTAGACCTCTCGCGCGCTGCAGAGATACGCTATGGCGAGATACCGAGCCTAGAGAAGGAGCTCGAGCAAAAGCAAAAAAGGCTCAAAAAACTCCAGACATCCCGTCGCCTGCTTAAAGAAGAGATAACCGAAACGGACATCGCCGCTGTAGTTTCAAAATGGACCGGTGTGCCCGTATCGCGCATGCTCGAGGAAGAGGCGCAAAAACTCATGCGTATCGAAGTGTCGCTTCAAGAGCGCGTTGTGGGGCAGAGCGAGGCGGTCGGCAAGGTGTCCGACGCGGTAAAGCGCTCGCGCGCCGGCATCTCCGACCCAAACAGGCCTATCGCATCGTTTATGTTTTTGGGGCCCACAGGTGTTGGCAAGACAGAGCTCACAAAAGCCCTGGCCGAGTTTATGTTTGATGACGAAAAGTCGCTGATACGCGTAGACATGTCGGAGTATATGGAAAAGCACTCTGTTTCAAAAATTATCGGGGCCCCCCCAGGCTATGTTGGGCACGAGGAGGGAGGTGCCTTGACCGAGGTGGTGCGCCACCGGCCATACGCCGTGCTTTTGTTTGACGAGATAGAAAAGGCGCACCCGGAGGTGTTTAACATACTCTTGCAGGTTCTAGACAACGGCTACCTGACCGATGCAAAGGGTAGGCGAGTCAACTTCCGCAACACCATAATCATCATGACCTCCAACATCGGCGCGCAGTATATAGACAAAATGGAACAGATTGGTTTTGCTTCTGGCGGAACGAGCGACGAGCAAAACTACAAAATGGCGAAGGAAAAGGTAAACACTGCGCTCAAAGAGCACTTTCGCCCCGAGTTTCTAAACCGCATCGACGAGATAATAATCTTCAACATCCTATCTCCCGAGGCAATCAGGGAGATAGTGGGTATACAAATACAAGAGGTGGTGGCGCGCTTGGCTGCCAAAGAAATCACGCTAGGGTTTGCCCCTGCTGTGTACGACTACATG
>Ga0326597_10008755_pt1 | contig 13610 bp, 10 predicted proteins | sample RVTome_12_FD_203789 | JGI IMG/M metagenome (GOLD analysis project Ga0326597, IMG submission 203789) | Soil microbial communities from uranium-contaminated site in the Upper Colorado River Basin, Wyoming, United States - RVT100D185 | ecosystem: Environmental > Terrestrial > Soil > Contaminated >... | reverse complement strand
ATGGGATACGGCCGCCAAGACCGAAATAACGATCTGCTCATCGCGGAACCGCAATGGTGCGAGCGCCGCCTCGGCCTGTTGGGGCAGGACCGAGGTAACGACAATTGACGCGAGCTCGACGACTTCCTGGTTGGAACGGGCGACCGCGGCCCCGTAGTAGCGTGCGAGGATCGCCGCTTTTCCGGCATTGCGCGGTGAGAGCACGATGTCATAAGGCCGGCCGGCGCGCTCAAGGCCTGCGACCAGAAAGCCCGCGAGGTTTCCGGTGCCGATGATGCCGAGGGTTGTCACGGCATCTCGTCCAGTACTGCTGCGATCGCCTTGGCGGTGTTTGCCACATCGTCCTGAGTATGAACGATGCTGGACAGTGAATGAAGCGTGGCTGATGGGTTCATATAAATGCCCTTATCCATGAGTCGAAGTGCAAATCTATTGAACTTGACCCGATCGACGTGAGCACAGAACTCGCGATAGTCGACGATTTCCTCTCGGTCCGTGAAGAAGATCTGGAACATCGAGTTGACGCCTTGGCAGATCAGTTTGTGGCGATTGTTCTCTCGGCCGATCCGATTGATCTCATTAGCCATCAATGTCCCCAGACCGGCCAGCTTCCGGTAGTTCGCTCCCTGGTCGGCGAACATCACTTCGAGCATGGTCTTAGTGACGTGAAGAGCGAGCCGGCCAGCATTGTGCGTGCCGTAATGCAGGACCTTCCCCCATTCGAGACCGGCCATGACATCTTGCGAACCACAGATCGCCGCCATGGGCAGGCCCGCGCCCAGTGCCTTACCGTAAGTGACGATGTCGGGTTGCAGGCCGTAGAGTTCGGCGCAGCCGCCGGGAGCCACGCGAAATCCGGTTACCGTTTCATCAAGATAAAAGAGCGCACCATGCTCGTGGGCTAGTGCCTCGACCCGGTTCAGATATCCCGGCTTCGGTGGGATCACGCCCATGTTCGCCATTATGCCTTCGGTCACTACGCAGGCGGCTTCGCGCCCGTAGGTCTCCATGGCGCGCTCGAGGGCCTCGAAGTCGTTCCACGGAACCACGACCGTGTCGAGCCAAGTTTCCTCGAGGATCCCGGAGGAATCGGCAATGCGGATCGGGTTCGCCCGCGTTCCGAGGGCGGCAGGCGGCATCGGGTTGGTATTGATCAAAACGGCATCGTACCAGCCGTGATAATGACCTTCGAATTTTATGATCTTGCGCCGCCCCGTAAGGCCGCGGGCCAGCCGGAATGCCGCCATGGCAGCCTCGGTGCCGGTATTCGCGAAGCGGACCTTGTCGACGTGCGGCAGCAAACGCACCAACAATTCGGCGCACTCAACCTCGATTTCGAGGGCCGTCGCGAAATGACTGCCGCGCGAGATCTCGCGCGTGATAGTTTCGACGATGGCTGGATGTGCATGGCCGAGAGGTAGGGCGCCGAAGGCCATCATCCAGTCAATGTACGTGTTGCCATCGACGTCGAACAGCTTCGCTCCTTCTCCGTGATCCATGTAGCGCGGCGGTCCATTGAAGGTGGCGGGCCCACGCGACGCCGATGAAACCCCTTCCACCAGCACGGCCATTCCGCGCTCGAACAGTGCATTTGAGGCGGAGGTTGATGGTGTCATGGGCGTGGCTCCTAAATTGTATGCAGGCTTGAATTAGAAATTATATACAATTTTATTGCCAGCCAGTCTAACCTCATATAATCTTTGTGGTGAGGCGCGTGCAGCTCATCGAACGCGCTCAGCATGGGAGGGACAAATGGACAGATATTCACGCAGAGATGTAATGAAATTGTTCGGGTTGACGTCAGCATCCATAGCCCTTGTCGAGGCTGGGCTGATAACGCCGGCGAACGCTGCCCGCGAGTTTGTGTGGGCATCAACCGGTGGTGCTTGGGGAGAACACCTCGATGACATCTTCGTGAAAAAGGGTGGGTTCAGCGAGGTCACCAAGCTTGTGCCGGCGAGTTCCTTCCAACTCGAATCTATCGCAGCCTCCAAAATCGTCGCTGCAAACGGCAATCCTCCCTACGACGTTAGCAATCACGGCGAGGCGGAGATCGTGATGATGAATAAGGCGGGGCTTATTCTGCCCTACCAGCCCTCCCTGATGCCGAACTATGCCGATGTTTACGACAACGCGAAGATGGCGGATTTTTACGCCTCGACGAGCTTCCTTTTGTTCGGACTCGTCTGGAATACGAAGGAGATCGCCAAGGCTCCAGCCAGTTTCGAAGAGCTCCTGAATCCGGAATATAAGGGTCGCGTTGGGCTGCCTGCCTATGGCTGGTACGGCAAATACTGGCTGCATGGCCTGAATAAGGCACTCGGCGGGAGTGAGGACAACATCGATCCCGGCATGCAGTTCTGCGCCGAGGCCGTGAAAAAAAACAAGGCGGTGATCGTAGAGAACGCCGACCATGGCAAGAAGCTGATGGGGCAGGGGGAGATCATCATCACTGCAAACTGGAGTGGTATCACCGCCCAATTGCAGAGAGACGGTGTTCCAATGAAGTTCGAAGCAGTCCCCGGCACTCTCGCACTTGGCACCGGGTTCGTCATTCTCAAGGGCACGCCCTATGAAGAAGCCGCCAATCGCTTCGTCAATCTTTCGCTCGATCCCAAGTTGCAGGTCGAGTTTGCCTCGTGGAACCTCTATCCTCCAACAAATCGCAAGTCGGTAATGCCTCCCGATCTCGCACACATCAAGGTGACAGAAGAGCAGTTATCGAACACCGTTGCGCTCGACTGGGAAAAGGTGGTGCAGCACAATGCCGATTATCTCAAGCGTTGGAACGAAGAGGTGCTCGGCTAGACGCAAGGGCACTGGATTGACGTCACCTTTGCGGCTTGGGCGCCGCGAAGTGGCCTTCTGTGCGATTTGAGAAATTTATGGCGTCTCGTCACCACGGCTTGGTTTTGCCTTGACAATTGCGGTAACGTGAACCTCTCGACGTGAGGAGGATAAAGTTTAGCATGTCGCATCAGCTCGGTGGCGAGGGTGGACAATGTCGACAGTCAGAGCGGCCTTGCATCGACAAACATGGCGAACCCCGATTGGAGATCGCAGATCTTATCCGTCGTTACACTGCTGATGTTGCAGTCGGTCCGATTTCTTTTTCGGTGCGGGAGGGCGAGTTTTTCTCCCTGCTCGGTCCGAGCGGCTGCGGCAAGACAACTACGCTGCGATGCATTGCCGGTTTTGAGAACGTGGATTCTGGTGCGATCCTCTTGAGCGGCCAGCGTATTGACAGTGTTCCGCCCCATAAGCGCGGTATCGGCCTCGTCTTTCAGACACCGGCGCTATTTCCCCACCTGACCGTGCAAGAAAATGTAGCATTTGGATTAGAAGCCCACAAAGTGCCCAAGGACGAAATCGTGCAGCGCGTTGGGGCGGTTCTTGAGCTCAGCGGACTTTCGAATTTCGGTCAGCGAATGCCCCATCAACTCTCCGGTGGCCAGCAGCAGCGCGTCGCACTCGCCCGTTCGCTGGTCCTAGAGCCACCACTGCTCCTCTTGGATGAGCCGCTGTCCAGCCTCGACCTAAAACTCCGAATCCAGATGCGCGAAGAATTGCGCAACTTGCAGAGGCGACTGCGCAAGACAACCGTCTTCGTGACCCATGACCAAACCGAAGCTCTCGCGATGTCGGACCGGGTTGCTGTGCTGTCTCAAGGGCACATCGAACAGATAGGCACTCCTGAGGAGATCTACTCCACCCCGATCTCCCGCTTCGTGGCGGAATTCATAGGAAGTTCCAATCTCCTGGATGTAGAAGTGGTCGGGTTCTCCAATGGTCACTTGGACCTCGCGACCGCGGCAGGGCTGCGTCTCAAGACGAGGTCCCCACGGATGCCGATTGCGACCAAGGCCACTGCCCTAATTCGTCCCGAGCGCATCCGGCTGGTTCTCGGGACCGGAGCCGCCGCGAGCCCAGCAAACACATTTGCAGGCGAAGTCCGCGACATGACTTACCTTGGCGAGGACGTTCATTATCGGGTTCTGGCAAGCCAATCGGAAATGTTTCTCGTTTCAACCAACTCAGGGAAACCGAATTCGCCTGTTGTGGGACAAGAGGGAATCCTAGTGCATATCGACCCGAACGATGTCTTTTTACTTACAAAGTAAGTCCCATATTCAGCACGGACTGGCAGCGGTGCCCGCTTCGCTTTGGTTGATCGGGCCTTATTTTTTGGCCCTTGTTGTCTTCCTGGCGCTTCCGTTGAGCAACGTTCTTCAGCTCAGCTTCTATACCTATTCGCCCATCACGATTTGGACGACGGATCTCACTCTTCAGAACTACCACAAAATTTTCACACCCTATTTTGCCAAAATTACACTGCGCACTGTCAGAATCGGAGCTTTGGCGACCTTTTTCTGCGTCTTGCTCGGTTATCCGCTTGCCTATTATTTCTCGCGCTGCTCGAAGCGTTCACTATCAGTCGGCATGTTCATCCTGGTCATGCCATTGATGGTGAGCGCCGTGGTGGGTGCCTTTGGGTGGATTGTAATCCTCGGCAGAAATGGCTTGCTCAACGGTTTACTCAAAACGCTCAACATCGATGCTGATAGCAGCATCCTCTACACCGAGACCGCGGTCGTAGTTGCGCTCGTTCATTTCCTTTTGCCTCTGATGGTGCTGCCGCTGATGGCATCAATGGAGAAAATTTCGATGCGTTTGGAGGAGGCGGCCACCAATCTCGGAGCTTCACCACTATTCATCATACGCCGCATAATCATTCCGCTAAGTCGCGCTGGCTTAGTGTCGGGCTGTCTGCTCTGCTTTACCGTTGCTATTAGCGTCGTAGTGACGTCCGCCCTTCTCGGTGGCCGCTCGGGGCGGATGCTGGGCAACGAGATCTACGATCAGGTCATCACTGCCTACGATTGGCCCTTCGCTTCAAGCTTGGCAATCGTACTGGTAACCCTGATTGTCATAGCATTATCCGCGGCGCTGGTCGCTGCGCGACGCGGCAATCGCACAAAAGGGATGAGATCATGATGGCCCGAAGTGCTTTCTTGAAGGCGTTCGTCTATATCATAATGGCGCTCATCCTGATGCCATTGCTTGTGGTCGTCGGCGTCTCCTTCAATCCCACTGCGAGATTCATCATCGTTCCGTTGGAGCCGTCCCTTCACTGGTATTCCGAATTCTTCGGTCGTTCGGAGTATGTGGGTTCTCTCTTCCTGGTAAGCCTTCCATTGGCCTGCCTTTCAGCGGCACTGGCAACGACACTCGGGACCCTTGTGGCTATCGCTCTTGTGCGGTTCAACATTCGTGGACGTGCGTATCTGGAGTCAATTTTCATGATTCCGATTCTGTTTCCGAGTATTCTTTTGGGAGCGGCGCTCTATCTATTTTTTGCTCGCCTGGAGATGGCCGGCACATTCGTCACCCTGGTGATCGGACATACGCTGATTGGCACGCCATTCGTAATTCGCGTCGTCACCGCCGGCCTTTCAGGAATTAATCCCGCCATTGAAGAAGCCGCGATAAACCTCGGCTACAACCGCCTTCAAGCGTTTTTCAAAGTCGTTATGCCGATGCTCAGATCAAGCCTGGTCTCAGGTGCCATCTTCGCTTTTATCCTTTCATTCAGCGATATTAATGTCTCCATCTTTCTTTCAGGTCCGCATACGAACACGTTGCCCCTTCACATCTTCTCCGACATTCAGTGGCAGGGCGATCCCACTATCGCCGCGGCCTCCACGATCCAGATTGTGGTGGTGACGAGTCTAATTCTGTTGGCGCAGCGCTTCTCCCGTGCTCGCTTAGTGTTCTAGTCCGGGTTGCTGCTGGTTTGCCGAGTTGCCATTCGTAAAGCTCTCGTACCCTCATGGAGGCCTCAGTGAACGACATGCCATTGAAGACGATTGCGAAGTCACTACGGACTGGTGCCCTCTCCGCCACAGGTCTCGCAAAGGAGGTCATCGCTCGACGTGAAAGTTCAGCGGAACGGTTGGATAGCTACGCGTTCTGGGCACCGGAAATCGCGCTTACTATGGCGCGTTCTGCGGACGAAGCGTTCGCTCAGGGCCATGAACTCGGCCGTCTGCAAGGCATCCCCGTCTCCATTAAGGATCTTTTTGCTGTTCGCGACATGCCAATCTACGCCGGATCACCGCGCCGCTTGCCGGCAAAATTCGAAATCGAAGGGCCGGTCGTATCCAAGCTCAGGGAGCAAGGAGCGGTGTTTACCGGCAAGACCCACACGTCCGAAGTCGGATTTGGCGTGTGCGGGGACAACATACACTGGGGTACGCCTCGTAATCCCTGGGATGCGGACGAATTGCGGCCTGCTGGCGGATCGTCTTCCGGAGCGGCCATCAGCATCTTGGAAGGCTCCGCGCTGGTCGGGATGGGCAGCGACACCGGCGGTTCGGCCCGCGAACCGGCAAACATGACCGGAATCGTCGGCCTCAAGGTGACGCACGGCCGCTGGTCCGGGGCAGGTCTTATTCCTCCGGGGCCGAGTCTCCATGGACCCGGCCTCTTGACGCGAAGCGCCGCCGACGCGGCCTTTGCTTTCGCGGCAATTGACGATGGGCCGGATGCGGATCGCTTTGAACGTGCATGCGATGACACGGGGATTGAAAGCATTCGAATCGGAGTGCTCGATGACTACTTCTGGTCGGAGTGCGAGCCCGGCATAGCACAAGCCGTCAGATCAGCGCTGGAGGAGCTTGCGCACGCGGGTGCGACGCTCAAGTCGCTTGCATTGCCGGAAGCGCAAGAATTGGGGAAGATATCGCCGGACTGGGATTGGGGCGTATCGGCGGTCGAATTGTCGGAGTTCATGCAGGCCGAACTCCCTGAATGGCTCAATACGCTCCATCCGGGAGCACGCAGCCAGCTTCAGTCGCAGGAACAACTCTCGGCCATCGAATATCTCAGGCGATGCCGTCTGCTCAAGGAATTCAGCCGCCTGGCGGATAGAACGCTCGATGATGTTGACGTGGTCGTTTGCCCCACGTCGCCCATGAGCCCGCCCCTGTTGAAGGAACTTGCCGATCCGGAACGGTACCGTCAAATCAGCAGACTCGCAGCCAGAAACATGTGCGTCGCCAATCTGCTCGATCTCTGTGCCCTCACGATGCCGGTCGGCCTGAATCCCGACGGACTGCCAATCGGGCTGCAGCTGCTGTCGCGCCACAACGCCGATGAGAGCCTTTTGACGGCGGCATGCGCATTCGAGAGGGTATTAGGTACTGGAGCTCAAAGACTGGGAATTCCGCCGCTTTGCCAATGACACCAAAGGAACCGGGACTTGGGAATTCAATCAACGCGCGGAGCCCATCGGGGGCATAACTCCCTTCCAAGAGAGGTTGCCCCCTTGGACCCCCGAGACGGGCTCGACAAGTACCAGTTAGCGATGGCTTTCGCGATTGCTATCGCAATCCCATGTAGGTCGGGATGACGTCCCCATAGACATGGTTGGCCACGATCAGGTCGTACCACTTGTGGAGGATGACGCCCCTCTCCTTTGCCGTCCTATCGCGCCAGTCCGGCCAAGCGGCGCGAGCTGCGTTCACGGCACTTTCTACATCTTGCGGCCCCATGTCCGGTATTTGCGCCAGGACACCACCCGTCGCCGGGTTGGTGACCGTAAACGAGCGTCCATCGGCCACCCCGCACCATGCGTTGTCGATCCATCCCTTGTTCCGCAACAAAACGCTCGATCCTGAAGCGGGATCATTTCAATCGGGCTGCAACTTTTGAGCATGGAAACCTCCGGGATCCTGCAATCTTTAGACGACCACTGTCGCATCCGTCGAAAGCATGCGTTCAAGTTCCTTACGGAGGAAATTCTGAAATTCCGGTGGCGCCAGTCGTATGATCTTTCGATTCTTTACGAGTATCTCGTAGAGGCGCCCTCTTGCGTACTGGCGGACTGCGGCTGGCCGTTCCGCGAGCAACTGCGCCACAACGTCCTGAACCGCTGGCGGAATGGTTCGCTCATAGTCCAACCGTTCGTCGCCGAAGGTGAATTCTTCAACCCTGCGTTTCCTGCGCATCTTCTTTCGCAGCGCGACAGTCTTGCCCTCGTCGAAGATGCCGTCCGATACCACTACGCCATACGATCTCTCCGCCTCTGCTTCGGTTATGAAGCCGTTGACAACATCAACCAGCACCTTGGCCGGGTCACGGCGCAGAGCTTCGCCATATCCGCCCCCGCCAGGTGACGAAATACGCACCACGTCGCCCCGCTCCAGCTTGAGAATGTCGATTTTACTGATCTTCCGCTCGCGCTTCGTTCCGGGATTGAGGGTGCAGTTTCCGAGTGTTCCGGCGCCAGCCCCCTTGCGTCCGTAGGGGCGGATCTTGAAGCGGTCCATGCCGCGAGCAGTCACAATGGCCTCGGCCGCCAGGCACGTGAATTCGAACACCACACCGGTGCCGCCCCGATATTCACCGGCGGCCGCGTCGTCTGCCAGCATGTAACGGTTGATGAAGATCGGAGCCTCCAGCTCGATTGCCTCAGTCGGAATGTTGCGCAGGGTTCCCGCCGAGAAATTGACTCCATCGATGCCGTCTTTGGTTGGGCGGCCGCCGCAACCGCCCTGCATGGGCTGAAGAACGCTTACCTTGTATTTCCCGGTCGAAGGATCCAGGTGCGAGAAGAGCACGATCGCGACCTGTCCGGCGCCAGCGGCGGGAATGGCCTTTGGAACTGCTTGGCTCAGAGCTCCGAGCACGGCATCGGCGACCCGGTATCCGGTTGTATGCCGGACCCCGGTGGCCGCCTCCGGCGTGGGATTGAGCACGCTGCCCTCGGGCACCTTGACGGAGACGGAGCGCAGGATTCCGCGGTTGAGCGGGAGGTTGGGGTCGGAGGTGCGCAGGAAGTTGACGATTCCCAGCACCAGCCACTGATTTGGTCTGCCGAAGCTCGGCAGATTGAGCGCCGCCCGAACCTGCGGATCGGTACCGGTGAAATCAAGGGTGACGCTGCCCTCGAAAACAACGAGCTTGACCTTAATTCGCAGATGGTAAGGTGAGACGTAGTCAATCTCGACATAGTCATGGAACTCATACTCGCCGTCGGGGATCTGCGAAAGAATATTGCGGGCTCGGCTCTCGCCGTAGTCCATCAACGCGTTGATTCCATCGTCGATTTTTTGGAATCCGTAGCGTGACACGAGCTGCCCCATGCGCCGCTCGCAGATGTTCAACGAAGCGAGGAGCGCCTTCATGTCTCCCCAGTTCTGCTCGGGGATGCGGCAGTTCGCCAAAATAAGATCGCGCAGTTCCTCGTTGAGCACGCCACGGCTGAAAAGCTTGGTGGGAGGAACGCAGATACCTTCCTGGTAGCGGTCGAACGCGCCCGGCGCGATGCTGCCCGGAACCAACCCTCCAACGTCCGACGAATGCACGAAGCACCACGCAAAGCAGAGGAGCTTATCGTCGAAGAACAGCGGCTTAAAGAGCATGATATCGGGCATGTGCGTGCACATTCCCTGGGTGGAGCGCGGATCGTTGGTGACGATGACGTCGCCTGGCTCGTAGTTTTTGATCTGCTGTATGGCCGGACCCATGTGCAGGCCAATCATGTTGCCGACGCCGATATTGCGGGGGTGACAGAATATCTCGCCGTCCCGCGTAATGAGGGAGGTGTCGAAGTCCCAGGTCTCTTTCACAAAGACCGTGTAGGCGGCACGGTGGATGACGTAGCCCATCTCCTCCACGATGCCATTGAAGTGGTTGTTGAAGATTTCGAGCAGGATCCTGTCAAATGGCATGGTCGGCTTCCCCGATGAGATTCCCGTAGTCATCGACCCTCACCCGGAAGCCGGGGGTCACGAAGACAGTTGTGTCGTATTGCTCAACAATCGCCGGGCCGGAAAAGACATAGTCGACTGGCAGTTCCGCGCGCTGATAGACATCGGCTGGCCATGAACGACCTTCGAGGTAGATTTCCCGTCGATGGACCGACGGCTCGGGTTGGGGGCCTTTCTTCTTCGGCAAGCGGGCCAGGCGAGGACGGGGATTGACGCCGATCGCGGTGACGTGGACGTCGAGGACCTCGAGCTCGGCTATCTCGTCCACATAACCATAGACCTGCTCATAGATGCGATGGAACCTGGCGCGCAGCGCTTGCCCCGTCCGATCGGCGAGATCGGCGGCATCGACGGGCACCGTGAGCTCAAAGGACTGCCCCACGTATCGCATCTCGGTGCTCCACTCGAGCGTGCGCTCGAGGAAGGTCAAGCCAAGATCGCCGAGCCAGGCCTCTCCCTCCGACGAAAGTTGCTTCAAGGCTTGCTCGATGGTAGCGATCGTGGCCTCTCCGTGGCCTAGGCGGCGGTGGATAGTGTGCACGAGATCCTTGCGCACATTGGCCGCGAGCGATCCGGCAGCGCATAGGATCCCGGGGTGCAAAGGAACAAGGACCCGGCCGATTCCGACATCGTGTGCCAGCATAAAGGCATGGCAGGGCCCCCCGCCTCCGAAGGCGAGGAGCGTATAGTCCTCATAGCTGATGCCTTTGCGCGCCAGCAACGGAATGAGTGCGGAATACATCTGCGAGGTGGCCACCCGCAGTACCGCCTCGGCGGCGGCGCGCGAGTCGAGGCCGATCTGCGAGCCAAGACGTTCAATTGCCGCTTCTGCGAGGTCTGGATCGAGCGGCACGCGGCCCCCCAGGAATCTTTTGGGATTGATGATGCCGAGCTTCACATAGGCATCTGTTACGGTCGCTGCTTGGCCGCCCAGGCCATAGCAGGCCGGACCAGGTGTAGCGCCGGCGCTCTCGGGGCCGACCTTGAGCACGCGGCTCGAGTCTGTCCACGCGATCGAGCCGCCGCCCGCGCCGATCGAGGTCACATCAACCGCCGGCATGATGACGGGAAAGTCGCCGACTTGACTTTCGGTCGAGTATAGCGGCACACCTTCGATCACCGCCACGTCTGCGCTCGTGCCGCCCATGTCGAACGTGATCAGGCGATCGAAGCCGCTGGCGGTCCCCAAGAAGGCTGCCCCAATGACGCCGGCGGCAGGGCCCGAAAGGAGGGTTTCGACAGGTCGGGCGCCAGCCTCTGATGCCGGCATGACGCCACCGTTGGATTTTGTCGAGAGAACCGGAACGGTGACACCCAAGCTGCGCACACCGGTATCAAGAACGCGGAAGTAGTGCCGCATCGGCTGGCCGATATACGCGTTCATTACGGCGGCCATGGCGCGCTCGTATTCGCGCATCTGAGGCCAGATGTTGGATGAGACAGAGATGTAGAGGTCGGGCGCCTCTCGCTCGACAATCGCCTGCGCGCGCTCCTCGTTCGATCCGTTGCGATAACTGTGCAGAAAGCAGATGGCCACGGCCTCCACTCCGCTCGCAACTATGGTCCGAACCGCGTCGCAGACGGCCGCCTCATCGACCGGGCGCAAGATCGTGCCATCGCCCAGACAGCGTTCCGGGATCTCATAAACCTGGGAGCGAGGAACGAGCGGAGCCGGCACGTCCGTGTGGAAGTTGTAGACGTCGGGAATGCGGTGACGACCGATATTGAGCACGTCCCGGAACCCCTTTGTCACCAAAAGTGCGGTCCGCACGCCGCGTCTTTGAATGATGGTGTTGACCGCAAGAGTAGTACCATGAATGAAGTACTCGATATTACTGGGATCGACTGCATGTTCGCTTATCAGTTGTCTGAGGCCATTGAAGACCGCTTCTTCCGGATTGGCCGGCGTCGAAGGTATCTTGAGGACCGTAATCCCGCCGACTTTCTCATCGAGAAGACAAAAATCGGTGAAAGTCCCACCGATATCTATTCCCAGTCTGTAGGTTGTCATGGGTGTTCCTGAATTTACTCATCGTAACGACTGGCGGAACGCATCGGGTCTCCAGTACATTTGTCGAAAGCGCGAGGCCGCAGGTCACTGAAGGATTGCGAGAGCAGGGAGTATTCCAGTAATTTTCCACCACCGCAATCATGGCATTGTCGGGTAACGAGAGGATCCTTGAAAGCGATTTCTACTCCTGACATTATGAGCTATCCTCATCACCTCAGGAGAATGCTGGGGTTACTCCCCCCGAAATTGGTGCGCACGATGAGACGTAAGATACCATCGCTTGGAGCCTTGCAAGCGTTCGAAAGCGCCGCCCGGTTTTCGAGCTTTACCCGCGCGGCGGAGAATCTCAACATTACTCAAAGCGCAGTCAGCCGGCACGTGCGCGCGCTTGAAGACCAGTTCGGATTGAAGCTCTTTCGTCGCTCCAAGCAGCGCGCCACACTTACGGCGGCCGGCGCGGAATACTGGCCCGAAATCTGTGCCGGCCTCAATCAGATCGAAGCATCGACTGCGCGGCTGCAAGCTCGCCGGCGGCGCGATGCCGTGCTCAATCTCGCAGCGCTACCCACCTTCGCCGCGAAATGGCTAGTGCCTCGGCTCTCCAATTTTGCGGAGCACCATCCGGAGATCGATATCAACTTGAGCGTTAGGACGGAGCCAGCCGATTTTGCCGGTTCCGATGTCGATGCCGCCATATTCTTCGGCATGCCGACGCGCGCCGGCATGACTTTGGTGAAGTTGATAGGGGACGATCTCATTCCAGTCTGCAGCCCGACTTTGCTACAGGGTCAATTGGCTCCGCTCACCCCCGCACAGTTCGCGGAACATCGCTTGCTGGAATTGGCGATCCCCGGCTCTTGGTCCAACTGGTTTCGTGTGAACGAGCGAGAGGATTTGGATCGGGGCCCGGACGATCGATACGAATATTTTATGGTTGGAATTCAGGCGGCCATCTCGGGCATGGGGATTCTCCTCGTGCCACATTTCTTGGTGATCGAGGACATTCGAGAGGGTCGCCTCGCAATTGCCTGTTCGCGCGCGGTAAGAGCGGACTCGGCCTACTATTTGATGTATCCAGAGAGCAGAAAGGACTTGCCTGCCATAAGGACGTTCCACAGCTGGATCCAGCAGGCGGCGGAAAAGGCCAAGCGCGAATGCACCCGTCTTCGCGCATCATCTGTATAGAGCTACTGGCCAGCAGATGGAATCGTGGGTCAGCCTGAGCGCACCGGCGCGACGGGGCTGAAGGCCGTCGGTACCATGTAAATCTGGGCGTAGCCTTCCTTGATCGCCGCGTTGATTTGATCGAGACGTCGATCGATGTGGCGTTCCAACGCGGCGATACACGCCACGTCATCGCGAGCTTCAAGGTGGTCCAGGATGCATTGATGTTCGGCTTGCGTTACTGGGCGACTTGACCGGTCCATGTCGATCCAGCGAATGAAGCGGATGCGCGCATTCACGTTATGAAGGACCCGCAACATTTGTTTGTTGCCCGACATCGCCATCAGCCGCTCATGGAAATTTTCGTCAAGATCAACGAGCGTTTCGATCGAGCGGTCGCCGATTTCGGGGCCGGTATCGGAAAGGAAGCACCTCAAATCTTGAATTTCTTCGAGAGAGGGATCGCGAGCGGTCAACCGAACCGCTGCAATCTCGATGGCCTTGCGCAGTTGGTAAAGGTCAAAAATTTCCTTCACATCCAATTCCCGGCAGAAGAATCCTTTGCCAGGAACGAACCTCAGCAATTCTTCCGTCTTCAATCGGTTCAGGGCTTCTCGCAACGGCGTCCGGCTGACTCTAAATCGGTGCGCCAACTCAATCTC
>Ga0326597_10008754_pt1 | contig 13614 bp, 13 predicted proteins | sample RVTome_12_FD_203789 | JGI IMG/M metagenome (GOLD analysis project Ga0326597, IMG submission 203789) | Soil microbial communities from uranium-contaminated site in the Upper Colorado River Basin, Wyoming, United States - RVT100D185 | ecosystem: Environmental > Terrestrial > Soil > Contaminated >... | reverse complement strand
ACCGTCCAGCCCACCCACGCGGTCGCCGTCTTCGACGGCGGCGGCCGCGGATGGCGCCATGCCCTGTACCCGGGCTACAAGGCCAACCGCCCACTGACCCCGGCGCCGGTCCGCGAGGCCATCGAGGCGCTGCAGCAGGGCGCGTCCGGTCTCGGGCTGGCAACGGCGCGCGTGCCGGGGGTCGAGGCCGACGACGTCATCGCCTCCATCACCGGTGCCCTGTCCGTACGCACAGTCAGCACCGTCATCGTGTCCAGCGATCGCGGATTCGCACAGCTGCTCGGCGAGCGAGTCGTGCTCTATGACCACGTCAACGGCGTGTACCGGGACGCAGCCTGGGCCCTTGAACACTTCGGAGCGGCGCCCGAACGCCTGGCCGAGCTCACCGCGCTGGCAGGCAATCCCACGGACAACCTGCCCGGCGTTCCCGGGATCGGCCCCAAGACCGCAGCGCGACTGCTCCGGGAGCACGGATCGCTGGACGCGGTCCTGGAGAACGCGGACGGGATCGGCGGACGCACCGGCGAGCGGCTGCGTGAGCACGCCGGATCGCTGCGCCTGTGGCTGCGCCTGGCACGATTGCGCGCAGACGTCACCCTGGGCCTGACGATGGCCGGCGCGCGGGTGCCGGCCGCGCTGTTGGAGCACGCGCCGGGGGAGCGGCATGGCGTATGACGACCCCTTCCCGGAGTGCGTCCTCGAGCTGCTCTCTGCGCTCGGACCGACACGCGCCGCAGTGCGGAGCCACTGAGCAGTCGGCGGGGGGCTTGCGCAGCACGTGGTGGCGCGCCGGCATACGCCAGCGTGTGCCGCGCTCCGAGTATGCGATCTGCGCGTCGACGCTTCCACGGTGGTCGTGGTTGCCCAGCGCTGCGTAGAAAAGGGTACGTCAAGAAAACGGATGTCGTAGACCGCCTTGAACTCACTGCGCCACTGCGGATCGTCCACGGAGGCGAGCCCCTCGCCGTAGAAGTTGTCGCGCGCGCTCACGGCGTAATCGAGACCGCCGCGGCGGGCCCAGGCCGCCTTGGCGGCGGCAACTCGCTGCTGACCGGGCCCGGCATGGCCGGCGTCCCCGCAGACGATGAACCGCTCGCAGGGCCCCGGCGGCGCCGGCAGCTCAGCGGCAGGGGGAAGCGCGGCCGCGGGATCCTCCGGCGCGCGCGTCGCGGAATACCACGCGACCAGGGCGAGCAGCATTCCGCCGAGCAAGGTGAAAACAGCGCCTTGCCGTCGCATCAGCGTCGCTGGCCCGCTGCCCATCCACCGTGGCCGCCCGGTAGTTCGAGCCCATGCCCCAGTTAGGTGCACGGTGTATGAAAAGGGTCGCATCCATTCGAGGCCGGGAGCGGGCTCAGCGCATGGCCCCCCGGGGATCCCATTCCACTGCCCCGGTCCGACCCACTAGTCGCACTTTCTGAATGGTCTTAGTCGACCCAAGCGGGGCCCGCCTGACGACACCTGCCCGGACAAGTGGTACTATTCGGCCGACAGTACGACACCCACCTTTGGCGGTCGCCGAACCGATCTCACAGCGGTTTCGCAGGCCGCGGCCCGCCCGGGCCGGATGGCACCATGGAAGCCCTCGCGCTTTCCACTAAGATCATTGCCCGCCGGCTCGGCGACGAGATGGTCGTCGTCAACCTCACCGACGAGCAGGTGTATGCCCTTAGCCCCTCCGCCGCTCGCTGCTGGGAGCTGCTGGTCGAGGGTGTGGCATCGACGGAGATCTCGGATAAATTGGCCGAGCATTTCGACGTGGACTCCGCGACCGCGCGGCGATCCGTGGAGGAATTCATCGGGCGGCTGCGCGCGGCGGGCCTCGTCGAGGGCGGGTCGTGATGCGCGGCACACGTGAGGCCGCCGGCGCCCGCCACGGGCACCGGCCGGCACAAAGCGGCGACTGGGTCGTGTTTCTTCCGTCGGACGGCGGCGCTCCGGCGCTGCTCGATCCGGCACATCCGGAAGGGTTGAGTCCCGGGAGGCACGACGGCCTGTTCGTGTTCTGTGACGGACAGCCTGAGCACGCCGATTTTCATCGACCGGGTGCCGCACTGGCGCGGCGCTGGCTAGAGAGCGGCGATGCCGTGCTGGCTGGCCATAGGGGCGCATTCACACTCATCGCCTTCGATACGCAACGATCGCTCGGCCTGGCGCTCCGCGATCCCCTCGGGGCCTGCCCCTTGTTCTACGCCACCGTGCGCGGCGGCGTGCTGCTGGCCGGGAACATCGAATCCCTGCTGGCGCACGCCGCGGTGCCGCGCACGCCCAATCGCGCCGCGCTCGCCGACCACCTGAGCCAGCGCTGGCCGGACAACGGTGAGACCTACTACGCGGCGGTGCGCCGGGTTCCGCCGGGACACGCGCTGAGCATCGCGGGTCGGACGCTGCGCGTGGCGCGCTATTTCCGGCTAGCCGAGCCGAGCGACGCCGAGCCCTGGGTGGACGAGGGGCAGAGCAGTCGGCTCAACGAGCTGCTTGAGGACGCGGTTGCACGTGCAACCGGCGGCGACCGGGCGGGCATCTTCCTCAGTGGCGGGATCGACTCCGTGACCGTTGCGGCCATCGCCGCGGACCGGTCCCGCACGCAGGGTCTGCCGGCGCCGCTGGCGCTGTCGCTGGTGTTTCCGGACGACGACTGCAACGAGGAATTCGTGCAGCGCCGGGTCGCCCGCCGGCTCGGCCTGGCGCAGACCATCCGCGGACTGGAGTCCGCGATAGGCGGTGGCACCATGCTGAACGCGGCGCTAGAGCTCGCGGCCGGATGGCCGGCGCCGCTGCTCAACGTCTGGCTGCCGGCCTACCTTCAGCTCGCCCGGGACGCCCGCGCTCGGGGATGCGCCGCGGTGCTGACCGGCGGCGGTGGGGACGAATGGCTCAATGTCAGCCCCTACCTCGCCGCCGACCTCCTGCTCCAAGGGGATGTCGCCGGCATCTACCGGCTGTGGCGTGCTGCCGCCCGTTCCACCCACTTCTCGGCATGGCGCTTCGCGGCGCGCATACCGTGGCGGTTCGGCCTGCGGCCCCACGCGAGCACGCTCGCGGCACGGATCCTGGGCGCAGCCGCCCCGGACCGCCTGCGGGCGTGGCGCCGCCTCCGCATCGACCGTGCCACGCCGCCGTGGGTGGCCCCCGACCCGTCGCTGCGCCGCGAGCTGGGCGTCCGGGGCGAAGCCGTTTCTCCTCTTCCGGAAGGCCCGTTTGGATACTATTTCCGCGATATGCGGACAGGGCTGGATCACGCGCTCACCTCGATGGAGATGGAGGAATGGGACGAGGTGCGCCGCCGCGCGGGGGTGAGGATCGCCCAACCCTTCTGGGACGCCGGGGTAGTGGACCTTCTGCATCGCGTGGACCCGCGTGCGTTGATGCAGGGCGGGCGAAGCAAGGGGCTGGTGCGCAGTGCCCTGGAGCGGCGCTTCCCGGGGCTCGGCTTCGGCGCCCAGAAGAAGGTCCTCTCCAGCGACTTTTTCGGCGCTGTGCTGCACACGGGGGCGCCGGCGGCACTGGATGCGATCGGTGGCCTGGATTCGCTTGCCGATCTCGGCGTCATCGACGCCCCGGCTGCGGAGCGTTTCCTGCGCGACGTCGTCGCCCGCAATGACCGGCGCAACATTCACCACATCTGGAGCATCCTGGGCCTGGAGGTCTGGACCCGGCATCACTTCTAACAGAGGCAGACACAGACATGACACGACGGAAAGAAACCAGAACGGCGCGCCGCGCGCCGGAGCCCGTAAAGCGACCGTGGCATCCTATGTCGCTCACGCCGCAGGGACGCGTCAGCGACATCGTCCAGGGAGGCGGCGGGAAGCTCAGCATAACGGGAGGCGACCCCGGCGAAGGCCGCAAGGAGATCGGCACGGACAAGTGACTGAATGCTGCCACGATTGCACGTCGCTCCGCGGGGCACCATGCCGCCCGGGAGCGGCACGGCCCCGGTTGCCCCGGCGGTCTGGCGTGACGGCAACGGCCGGGCCTGCGCCTACGCCTATGCGGCTGAGGAGGCGCTCACGCTTCACCTTCCGGGCGTCGGCTGGTACCGAGTCGACGCCACTCCTGAGCGGGTCACCGCATACCGCGACCCGCACGCAGCCGATGACGACGTCGTCCGCGCATTCCATAGCGCGGTGCTGCCCCTGTATCTCAGCCGCCGCGGCTTCGAAGTCCTGCATGCGGGCGCCGTCTGCGACAGCGGGGGCGTGACCGGTTTCTGCGCCACCTCGGGGACCGGCAAGACCACGCTGCTGCACGCCCTGACGGCCCGCGGCCTCGCCGCGTGGGCGGACGACGCCCTGCTCATCGCGCCCGGCGCCGGCGGCGCGCCCACCACCCTCGCCCTGCCCCCGCACGGCTCATCGCGTCCAGGCACGCCCGACGTCGGCACCGCCGCGCCGCTGCGTCACCTCGTCCTGCTCGAGCGCCACCATCGCCGCGAACGCACACCCACGCTCGAGCGAATCGCGCCCGCCGCCGCGTTCACTGCCCTGCTCCCCCACGCCTACTGCCTGGACCTGGATTCGGCAGACCGAAAGCGCGCCATGGTCGAGCGCTACCTGGAGCTGTGCGCGCAGGTGCCGGTGTGGACGCTGCGCTACGCGAGCGGGCTGCAGCGGCTGCCGCGCGCGATCGAGCTGCTGAACAGCAAACTGGGGTTGGGTGATGGCGAGCAGTGATCAGTGATCAGGAACATCCTGGTGCGATACGCAGTGCTGAGTGCCGAGAACCGCGCGCTCAACAGTCAGTACTCGGTACCCTCTCCGCCCCTCAGTCCACAGTCCACAGTCCTTTCCTCTCGGACATAGGACCTCGGACCTCGGGCTCCCTCCCCACCCCTACCGCCTCACCCCCGCCGCCCCCGTATAGCTGTCGAGCACGGTCACGTAGTTGGCGCGCTCGTAGACGGCCGGATCGATGGCGTGTTGCTGGCTGACGCTGCCCTTGAGCTGTGCCACCGACGCGTACTCGTGGTCAACCATCCACGCCCGCATGTCGGCGAGGATCTCGGCCAGCCGCTCGGGACCGTGCTCGAGCAGGGCGCTGCACAGGTGCGTCACGTCCGCGCCGGCCAGCAGTGCCTTGAGCGCGTCCTGGGCGGTGTGGATCCCGCCGGTCACTGCCAGCGAGAGCCCGACACGGCCGTGCAGGATCGCGATCCAGCGCACGCGCAGCAGGGACTCGATGGAGCTCGACAGGCTCAAACGGGGCGTGATCTCCAGCGTGTCCAGGTCGATGTCCGGCTGGTAGAAGCGATTGAACAGGGATACGCCGTTCGCCCCCGCCTCCTCCAGCAGCCTCACCAGATAGATCACGGAGGTGAACTGGGAGGACAGCTTCATGGTGATGGGAATGCCGACGTACCGCTTGAGCTCGGCCAGCAGTTCCACGTAAAGATTCTCGACGTAGGCGCTTGTCTCCCCGCCGTTGGCGGCGACGTAGTAGACGTTGAGCTCTAGAGCGTCGGCGCCCGCCTCCTGGAGATCGCGGCCGTGCTCGACCCATCCGTCCAGCGAGACGCCGTTGAGACTGGCGATCACAGGGATGTGCAGCGCCGACTTCAGCGCCGCCAGCTGCTCCAGGTAGCTGTCGAGGCGGCCCTTGTATTGCGCCGATTCGGGGAAGAACGTCTGCGCCTCGGCGTGGCCCAGGGCGTGGTGGTGGACGAAGCGGTCCAGCTGCGCCTCTTCCTCGCGCAGCTCCTCCTCGAACAGCGAGTACATCACGATTGCTGACGCCCCGGCATCCTCCAGGCGCCTGGCCATGCCCAGGTCCCGCGACAGCGGCGAGGCCGAGGGCACCAGGGGATTGGCAAGCGGCAGGCCCAGGTACGTTGTGCTGAGATCTACCATGGCGCGTCTCCTTTTTCAGTCCTTCCCGCCGGGCTCGTCGCCCGGGTCTGCAACGACCTCGCCCCAGGGCAGCTCGGCGAGCTGCTTGTAGTGGTGGAAGCGCTGCGTCACTTCGTGCTGGGATAGCTCGAGAAACCGCCGGGCGTCCTCGGGATGGGACCGCCACAGCATGTTGAACCGCGTTTCGCTCTCGACGTACTCGCGGTACGGGATGCTGGGTTCGGCGGAATCCAGGTGCAGCGGGTTCCTGCCCTGTCGCGCACGCCCCGGGTCGTAACGGAACAGCGGCCAGTGCCCGCTTTTGACCGCCAGCTGCTGCTGCCGGTGATTGTGCTTGAGATCCACGCCGTGCGCGATGCATGGCGAGAACGCAATGATCAGCGAAGGACCGTCGTGCGCCTCGGCCTCGACGAACGCACGCACCGTCTGCACGTCCTTCGCGCCGTAGGCGACATGCGCCACGTACACGTTCTCGTAGCTCATGGCCATCATGGCGAGGTCCTTTTTCGCCGTGGGCTTGCCCCCGGAGGAGAACTTGGCCACCGCCCCGCGCGGCGTGGCCTTGGACGTCTGGCCCCCGGTGTTCGAATAGACCTCGGTGTCCAGGACCAGGATGTTGACGTTGTGCCCCGAGGCGAGTACGTGATCCAGCCCGCCGAAGCCGATGTCATAGGCCCAGCCGTCGCCGCCGATGATCCACACGCTCCGGCGTCCCAGGGTCTCCATGACGCTTTCGAGCTCGCGGGCGTCGTGTCCGTCCAGCGCGGCCGCCGCTTCGCGCAGCCGCGCCACCCGCTCACGCTGTGCGCGCACGCCGGCCTCGTCGGACTGATCGGCCGCGAGGATCCCGGCGACCAGGGAGTCGTCGAGCCGCGGCCCGAGCCGATCGAGCAGCTCGCGCGCGTAGTCCGCCTGCTTGTCGATAGCCAGGCGCAATCCCAAGCCGAACTCGGCGTTGTCCTCGAACAACGAATTGTTCCATGCCGGTCCGCGCCCCTCGGCATTCACGGTCCACGGCGTCGTCGGCAGGTTGCCGCCGTAGATGGACGAGCAGCCGGTCGCATTGGCCACCACCATGCGGTCGCCGAAGAGCTGAGTGGCGAGCTTGATGTACGGCGTCTCGCCGCAGCCCTCGCAGGCACCCGAGAACTCGAACAGCGGCTCGAGGATCATGGCGCCCTTGATGGTGGTGGCCTTGACCGCCGCGCGGTCGTACTCGGGCAGCGTCAGGAAGAACTCCCAGTTCGCCCGCTCGGGATCGCGCAGTGGCGGCTGCGGCGCCATGTTCAGGGCCTTGCGGCTGACGTTCGACTTGTCGTGGATCGGGCAGATGTCCACGCACAGGGAGCAGCCCGTGCAGTCCTCCGGCGCCGCCTGGTAGGTCATGCGGAAGCCCGCAGGAAAGTCCTTGCCGAGCACCGGCGCGGACTTGAACGTCGGCGGCGCATTCGTGAGCAGCTCCTCCGGAAAGACCTTTGAACGGATGACGCCGTGCGGGCAGACCAGGGGACACTTGCCGCACTGAGTGCACAGCTCCGCCTCCCACACCGGAAGCTCGAGCGCCAGGTTGCGCTTCTCGTAGGCCGCCGTGCCGAGCGGGAAGGTCCCGTCAACAGGCAGGCTGCTGACGGGCAGCGAGTCGCCGCGCCCGGCGATGATCTCGCCGGTCACCTTCTGCACGAACTCGGGGGCACCCGGCGGCACCGGCAGCGGCCGTTCGACGCGGCTGCTGACCTCCTTCGGGACATCGATTTCGTGAAGCGCGGCCAGGCTCTCGTCGATTGCCTGGAAGTTGAGGTCCACGATGTGGCGTCCCTTGCGCCCGTAGGACTTCTCCACGGCGGCTTTGATGGCGGCAAGGGCGTCGTCGCGCGGCAGGATGCCGGAGATGGCGAAGAAGCAGGTCTGCATGACGGTGTTGATGCGCTTTCCCATGCCGGCCCTCTCCGCGACCGCGTAGGCGTCGATGACAAAGATTCGAATGCCGCGGTCGATCGCCTGGCGCTGCATGCGCCGCGGCAGGGTGTCCCACACGCTGTCGGGCGCCTCCGGCGTGTTCAGCAGAAACACCGCCCCGTCGGCCGCCTTGTCGAGTATGTCGTAGCGCTCGAGGAACACCGGCTGGTGGCAGGCGACGAAACCGGCCTGTCCGTCGGCGATGAGATAGGTCGAGCGGATGGGGCACGGGCCGAAGCGAAGATGCGAGACGGTCACGGCGCCGGCCTTCCTCGAATCGTAGACGAAGTAGCCCTGGGCGTGCAGCGCCATGGCATCGCCGATGATCTTGATGGAGTTCTTGTTGGCGCTCACCGTGCCGTCGGAGCCGAGGCCGTAGAACACCGCCTGGAACGTGCCGTCGTGTGCATCCCCTGCGAACAGCGGATCCCATTCGAGGCTGCTGTGCGACACATCGTCGTGAATACCGATGGTGAAGTGGCTCTGCGGACGCTCGGCCGCCAGCGAATCGAGCACCGCCTTCGCCATCCCCGGCGTGAACTCCTTGGAGGACAGCCCGAAACGTCCCCCAACGACCACCGGCATGGCGGCGAAGCGCGACCCGCCGCCCATGACGTGAGCGGCAATCGCCGCGATCACGTCCTTGTACAGCGGCTCGCCGTCCGCTCCCGGTTCCTTGGTCCGATCGAGAACCGCGATCCGCCGGGCGCTGGACGGCAGCGCCTCGACCATCGCCGCGCCGTCGAACGGCCGGAACAGCCGGACCTTGAGCACGCCGACACGCTCTCCCTGACGATTGAGGTAGTCGACCGTTTCCTCGGCGGTCTCCGCGCCCGAGCCCATGAGCACGAGCACGCGCTCGGCGTCGTCCGCTCCAACGTACTCGAACGACCGGTAGGCACGGCCGGTGAGCTCCGCGAAACGGTCCATCGCACCCTGGACGATGGCGGGCATGCGCGCGTAGTACGGGTTCACCGTCTCGCGCGCCTGGAAATACACGTCCGGGTTCTGCGAGCTGCCGCGCAGCACGGGGTGCTCCGGCGACATCGCCCGCGCCCGATGCTCGCGCACCTGCGCCTCGGGAATCATGGCGCGCACCTGGTCCGTGTCCAGGCCGGAGATCTTGGCGACTTCGTGCGACGTGCGGAACCCGTCGAAGAAGTGCACGATAGGCACGCGCGCCTCGAGCGCCGCCGCCTGCGCGATGAGCGCCATGTCCTGGGCCTCCTGCACGGAGTTGGAGGCGAGAAAGGCGAAACCGGTGGCGCGCGCCGCCATCACGTCGCTGTGGTCGCCGAAGATGGACAGGGCCTGGCAGGCCAGGGAGCGCGAGGCCACGTGGAAGACTGCCGGCGTAAGCTCGCCGGCGATCTTGTACATGTTCGGGATCATCAGCAGCAGGCCCTGGGAGGCCGTGAAGGTGGTGGTCAGCGCACCGGCCTGCAGCGCCCCGTGCACTACGCCGGCGGCGCCGCCCTCGCTCTGCATCTCAACGACACGCGGCACCGTCCCCCACAGGTTGCGTTCCGCGCGCGCTGCCCACTCGTCCGCCCACTCGCCCATGGGCGAAGCAGGCGTGATGGGGTAGATGGCGATGACCTCGTTAGTGAGGTAGGCGATCCGGGCGGCGGCCTCGTTGCCGTCGATGGTGACCGGATTGTGGAACGCAGGCATGGCATGCCTCCCGATGCAGTGACTGCCGGCTGGGAAGATCTTCGCGCGTGCGGCGCGAGTCCGTGTTGATCTGGGTCAACAGCGCGCCGGCCGCATACACAAAAAGGGGCCGCCTTCGCGGCGGCCCCAAATCTATAGGGGGGAAGCTGATACGGAGATCTGGATTCGAGCGCGGTTGCCCTTTTGCCTTGAACCGGTCGGTGCAAGCATCGGAAGCGTCTGAGGTGCTTCAGGTTCTCCGCTCAGCGGATCTACACACCGCACCTGCAAGGCCGTTTCCAGAATCACTTTGGTTTAGGTTCCCAGGCCTCCAGGGCAACCCGTTCAGAAGTCATTATCGCCCTTTCTCGGAATACCGCCTTGATATGGATCAACTATGCGCAATATCGCCACGACCCACTCGTCCGCATCGCCGGCATCGCGCAGTGCCACCACGTCTCCGCCGCGAACCGCCGGCTCCTCGCCGCCGCGAACCAGCCTCTGCATTCCGGTGACGCTGTCATCGATCGAACTGGGGCGGTAGACGTGCGCAACGTCCTCGTTCAACCGCGCGTGCCGGGTTTCCGCGTCCACCGGGCAATACGGTCGCATCGTCCCCGTACGGCGCGTTCGGCCACGCCGCGTGTTCGGCAAGCGCGCGCCCGGCGGAATCGCCTTGTGCGCGGTGCGGACATTCGCCGTGACCCGGCGCAAGCGCCGGTGTCCGGATGACAGGCTGTGTAAATGCCTATACCCCTATCTCATGACAGACCCCTAGGAGCGTGCGCGCACGTCAGCAAGAGTGGCCTTGACCTGCGTCAATCACCAATCCCGGCTGCGGACGCTAGAATCCTGAGCGATTCGAAACGAACGGCGGGAGGCTTCAGTAGATGGTGAGCGTATTCGTGGTGATTGTCATGGCCGTGGCGCTGGCGGGCCTGACGGTGGGGCTGGGACGTGCCATCACTAAGGACATCCGCCAGGCGGCGCGCTTTCGCGAGCGCCTCGGCGCGCGGCTGGGCGAGCTTCGCCTGGGACGTGTGCTGGACCGGTTTGCGATCGACCCGCGCGCCTATGTGCACGACCTGGCGGTGACCGCCGTCGAGATGCAGATGGCGCGCTGCCGCGGGTGCGCTTGCGTGGACCTGTGCGACGCGGCGCTGCGGCGCAACGCCGCACCGTCCGAGCTCGCCTTCTGCCCCAACTACCCCGCGCTTGCCGTCCTCGCCCGCTGACCCGGCCCCGGTCCGGCGGTCGCTATGGACGCAACCGCGCTCTGCCACGCCGTGTCGGGGCCGCCGGCTCGCGCGCTCATCCGCCGCCGACCTGCTGGTCTTCCTTCTGGTGTGCCTCGAAGGCCTTGATCTGCTCCGCGGAGGCCTCCTTCTGATACCTGGCCTTCCATTCGGCATAGGGCATGCCGTAGACGATCTCCCGCGCCTGCTCGTATTCAAGCTCCAGTCCCCGCTCCTCGGCGGCGGCGCGGTACCACTTCGACAGGCAGTTGCGGCAGAACCCGGCGAGCTGCATCAGCTCGATGTTCTGCACGTCGGTACGTTTGCGCAGGTGGTCCACCAGCGCGCGGAACGTGGCCGCCTCCAGCTCGAGGCGGGTCGGGTCGTCGAATTGCGGCATCTCTGTCCCCTCCGGTCCTGGGTCGCGACCAGTATATCGAACGGCAGGGACGGGAAACGATGGGGGAAGCCGCACAAACTGCGGGGACCGGGTGCCGCGGTCCGGGAACCGGCGCTGTCCGGGCCGCACAGGTCAAGGGCATGGGGCACAGAGCCGTCCGCCCCGCACCTCGATGAACCACTTCGGCTTCATTCTGCCGAAGTCCGTGCGCACGTGACGCTTGAGCGCCCGCCTGGAGTCCAGGACGAATTCTCCGCCCGGCCCGCGCACGAACACGACCCAGTGCCAGCACGGTCGCCCGCGCTCCAGATGCCACTTCACGGAAAGAAGCGCGCGGTCCGGCAGCGACTCCCAGCCCGTGAACGGCGTTTCGCGCCCCGCCCCAACGCCCAGCGCGCGAAGAAGCCGGCGCATCGGCGCCGTCCCGCACCACAGCTCCGGGTCGTCCACGCGGATGCCGGCTGAGGCCGCGGCATCCCTGGCTTCAGAATAGGACAGGCCCACCAGCGCCGCCGCGCTCGCGATCGCGCAGCCTGTGACGTCCATCTGGATGACGGGCTCGATGACGGCCACGCACGATCACCCTGCTGTGACGTCACTCGCGCCACGATCGACCGCCATCTGGAAATAGTAGCCCGATCGCGTCATCCCCTCCCGCTCGTAGAAACGATGGGCATCGAGGCGCTGCACGCCCGAGTCGAGCTGCAGCTGCGCACAGCCCAGCGCGCGGGCCTTTTCCTTGAGCCAACCCAGCAACGCCGCCCCATGGCCCTTCGATCGTTCCGAGGCCAGCGTGACCAGATCGTCCACGTACAGGATGCGACCCGAGGCCAGGTTCTCCACCACGCGGTAACCGGCCACCGCAACGGGCCGTGCGTCCCGCCACGCCGCGGCGAGCGCATAGCCGGCGGCGGACTGCAGTTCGACCCGCGCAAGAAATTCTCTCTCCGAGAGGTGCGGGCGGAGCTCGCGCATCACCACGTAGCACGCCTTGATGTCTTCACCGGAAACAGCGATTCGGATATCCATCTGTTTGACGCACTCCACGTGAGCCGGCGACCGATTCATGGTCCTCTCATTGACCGACTCGCCGAAAGCGCGCATCGCTTCGCCGACGATGTTCAGCCTCGGCGGGAACCGGCCGCGCTGCCCTGCGCTGTCTGGACGCCTGCCGCCGGCTTCTGGATGGTGTGGATCTTCCAGCCGGAGGCGCCCTTCACCATGCCGACGGCAAGTGGGACAACCCCGCCGGAATCGACCGTGATCGATCCGGAGAGCGTGCCCTGATTGCCGTTGCGCGAGCGCGATGCCCAGCGCGCCTCGCGGAACCGGTTCAGCCCGTTGGCGTCCAGGAAGCGCCTCAGCTCCGCCAGGGGCGTGCTGGCCTGGAAGTCCTCCGAGAGACAGGTCATGGCCTTGTCCATGTCGTCATCTCTTACCGCGACGAAAAACTCCTCCGCCGTGGCGGCCATATCCACGGCACAACTCTATGCCGAGTCGACGTGCCGGTCGAGATCCTCGGTGGCCGGCGAACACACCTTCAGCGCCAGGACGGTGAAACACCCGAGGCCGATCAACCCGATTCCCCCGAACCGGGGCCAACCGGGGGGCACGCAGAGCAGGACGGACGCGCCACCCACGACGATCATCATGCTCAGCGCCACCCGGCGCACACCGCGCGATATGCACCGGTTTCGGTCCCAGTCGCTCAGCGCCGGGCCGAACAGCCGGCTGTTCAGCAGCATGGCGTGAATCCGCGGCGAGGACTTGGCGAAGCAGGCGGCCGCCACCAGGACAAACGGCGTCGTCGGCAACAGGGGCAGCACAATGCCCAGCCCGCCGATGAGTAGAAACAGCCCGCCGAGGATCGACCAGGGACTCATTCCTGACGAACTGACCGCCCTGGCCGCCAGGCGGCCGCGACAGGGGGCGCCAACTCATACGGATACGGTTCCATTGTTCACACCGATGACGTTGCTAGGTAGCGACACGAAGCTCCGCCGTGGCCGACGACATGACGCGAATCGCTGAACGCATCAAGAGCCATACTAGGCCGAGCGCGACCAGGATGTCCGGCCACCCCGAACCAGTCAGCCAAACGGCGCCCGCCGCCACGAAAACCGAGAGATTCGATGCGATGTCGTTTCGCGAACACTCCCACACTGAGCTCATGTTCACGTCTTCATCGCGATGCCGCGAAAGCAGATACAGGCAAAAGGAGTTTCCCGCGAGGGCGAGAAGACTGAAAGCGCCCATCACCTCGAAAATGGGAACGCCCGGAACCACGAGCTTGTAGGCAATCTGTGCAGCCACGGCGCAAGCTGCCAGGAAAATAAGCCCGCCCTTGAACAACGCAACCTTGGCCTTGGCGCCGGCACCGCTAGAAACCACATACAGGCTGAGACCGTATGTCAAAGCGTCTCCCAGGTCGTCAAGGCTGTCGGCCAGCAACGCGGAGGAGTCGCCATGGAATGCGGCCACAAAGACTACCAGGAACATGACGGCATTGACCCCAAGGACA
>Ga0326597_10008753_pt1 | contig 13614 bp, 10 predicted proteins | sample RVTome_12_FD_203789 | JGI IMG/M metagenome (GOLD analysis project Ga0326597, IMG submission 203789) | Soil microbial communities from uranium-contaminated site in the Upper Colorado River Basin, Wyoming, United States - RVT100D185 | ecosystem: Environmental > Terrestrial > Soil > Contaminated >... | reverse complement strand
GCCGAGACCCTGGTGCGGGAAGAAGAGCTCGGCCTCGACGATGCGACGGATTTCCTCGCGCTCGGATTCTCGAGCGTCGACTCCGTCGGTCACGACTACGGCCCCAACAGCCGCGAGCTTCTCGACGCCGTCATGCGGCTCGACCGCGAGCTCGGCGCGTTCTTCCGCGTCCTCGATCGAACCATCGGACTCTCGAGGGTCGCGGTGGCGCTATCGGCGGATCACGGTGTGGCGCCTCTACCCGAGTACCAGGCCAGGCACGGTCTTCCCGGTGGAAGAATTTCCGCGGGGGACCTGGCCTGCCTCCGGAAGGCGGGAACCCCGGACTGGTTTCTCGCACCGCTGCACTTCGACTACAAGGCTCTGGCGAAGGCGAAAGTGAGACGGGAAACGGCGGAAGCGCTCCTGGTGAAGGAGCTAGCCGCTTGTCCCGGAGTGGCGCGCGTCTGGACGCGGAGCGAGATGGAGAAGGCGGAAAAGACGGACGCCGGCGTCGATCCGACGCTCCTGCAGTTCGCCCGGGGCTTTTGCGCGGAGCGCAGCCCGGACATCATCGTGCAGTTCGAGGAGGGGCTCATCGACGAGCGCAACGGCACGACCCACGGCTCCCCGTACGAGTACGATACCCACGTGCCGGGAATCCTCCTGTGGCCCGGCTTTCCGCCGCGAACGCTCCACGATCGGATTGCGACCGTCGACCTCCCGGTGACGATTGCGTCGCTCCTCGGCGTGAAAACTCCGAGTGACGTGGACGGCGTCGATCGCTCCGCCCTCATGCGCTAGCGGCCTCCATGGCGGTTCCGATGCCGGTGCCGCCCAGGCAATCTCCTCGGCGATGAGGCAGCCCTCCAGGACTCCGAGCCCGAGCCCGCCATACTCCGTGGGGATGTGGGTGTTCATGAGCCCGACCTCCCACGCCTTCCGACAGATCTCGACGGGGTATTCACCGGTCTCGTCGTGGTGACGCGCGCGGGGAGCGATCTCCTTGCGGGCAAACTCGCGTGCGAGATCCCGAAACTGTTTCTGCTCCTCGCTCGGGCGGAAATCGATCATGTCACTTCCCCTTGAACACCGGACTAGAGGGTTTCCAGCAGTAGGGCCAGGCCCATCCCACCGCTGATACAGAGGGTCGCGATCCCGCGCTTGGCCTTTCGCCGCACCATTTCGTGAACGAGTGTAACCACGATGCGGGCCCCGGTAGCTCCGATAGGATGCCCGAGGGCGATGGCGCCCCCGTTCACGTTCAGGCGCTCCGGATCGAAACCGAGCTCGCGATGGCAGGCGATCACCTGGGCGGCGAACGCCTCGTTGAGCTCGATGAGATCGATGTCGGCGAGGCTCAGACCCGTTTTCCCCAAGAGCTTCCGCACTGCGGGCACCGGCCCGATCCCCATAACCGCGGGGTCCACGCCCGCGGACGCGTAGCCGACGATCCGCGCCATCGGCTCGACCCCCAGATTTCTCGCTTTTTCCTGGCTCAGCACCACGACGGCCGCGGCGCCGTCGGTGATGCCCGATGAGTTCCCGGCATGCACGGTTCCGTCTTTCCGGAACACCGGCGCGAGCTTTTGAAGGCTGTCGAGGGTCGTCCCGTCGCGTGGATGTTCGTCGATCGAAATTGTCTCGATCTCGCCTTTCCGACCCCGTACCTCCACGGGAACGACCTCCGCGAGGAAACGGCCCTCTTGTCGCGCCCGCTCACATCGATGCTGACTTTCGAGAGCATATCGATCGGATTCTTCGCGACGGATACGGTGACGGTCAGCAAGGGTTTCCGCGGTCGCCCCCATCAGCTGCCCGCAGAGCGGACACAGGAATCCGTCGCGATACATTCCGTCCACAACCTCGGAGCTCCCGAGCTTCTGACCCCAGCGAGCGTCGAGGAGAAGGTACGGAGTATTGCTCATGCTCTCGGTACCGCCCGCGAGAACCGCCTCCGCGTCTCCCAAAGCGACGGCGCCGTAGGCGTTCATGATCGCCTTCAGGCTAGAGCCGCAGGCTTTGTTGATAGTGTAAGCGGGCACCGATTCTCCAAGGCCGGCGCGATAGGAAATCTGCCGAGCGACGTTGGGTCGGACGCCCGCCTGTCGGGCGTTGCCGAAGATCACCTCTCCCACCGCCTCCGGAGGAACGCCGCTTTTCTCGAGCGCCCCCCTGGCGGCGGCGACTCCGAGGTCGGCGGCGGAAAGAGACTTGAGCGCGCCCCCGAACTTGCCGATCGGAGTTCTCACGGCTCCGGCAATCACGACGTTGTTCGCCATTGGATCAGTTTCCCTTGAATCTCACGTACTCGAAATCCAGAGACTTTCCCTTGATGCCCTGCCGCGGCGGGCCAATCCAGTTGGCCATCTTACCGGGCTCGCTCACGGGTTGCATCAGGCTGTTGACGAAGTCCTGGTCGGCCGTCGTGGGAAGCCATTCGCCTCGTCTTCGGTTCCACTCCTCCTCGGAAATAGGCACACCCTCGGGGGTGAAATGGAGCCCGGCGTAGATTCCTATCTGACGATGGAACCTGCGGTGAGGAAGCTTCAGGCGATCCGAAAGCCCCGCTTCTTCGAGCGCCTTGTTCCAGCGATCGACGCCGCGCTGGCAGTCTTCGATGTAGTCGTCTCTCAAGACCTCGTTCATGGCGTTCCGGAGGGGGATCTCCTCGGTAACGAGCTTCCCATCCTTCGGCACCTCCATGGGGTAGAACGAGTGCAGAAGCTTGTGCTCGTCGTAACTCTCCTCGCGATTGCGCCCTTTCAGGCCGGCGGCAAAGTACTGCGCCGCGTTCGTCGAAATCTCGCCTCCGAAAAGATCGGTGGAGACGCTGACCCAGAAGTTCAGGTACTTCTGGATGGTCGGCAGATCGACCGCTCCATACTTGCGAACGTCATCGTCTTTCTTGTCGCGCATGAGCTGGGCGGTGCGATCGACGATCCGCCCGACGCCCGTCTCGCCCACCGACATGTGAAACGCTTCTTCGGTGAGCATGAACCTCGTGGTCCGCGAGAGCGGATCGAAGCCGCTCTCCGCGAGCGCGAGGAGCTGATACTTCCCATCGCGGTCGGTGAACATCGTGAACATGTAGAAGTTCAGCCAGTTATCGCAGGGCTGGTTGAAGGCCCCCAGGATGCGGGGCTTGTCCCGATCGCCGCTCCGACGGTCCAAGAGCTCTTCGGCCTCCTCCCTCCCGTCGCGGCCGAAATAGGAATGCAGAAGGTAAACCATCGCCCAGAGGTGCCGCCCCTCCTCGACGTTCACCTGAAAGAGGTTTCTCAGGTCGAACACCGAGGGCGCGGTTTTCCCGAGCCGTCTCTGCTGCTCGACACTCGCGGGCTCGGTGTCGCCCTGGGTAACGATGAGGCGCCGAAGCTGGGTTCGGAACTCGCCGGGAACCCCGTTCCAGACCGGCTGTCCCTCGTTGTCCCCGAAACCTATGGTGCGCCCCGACTGTTGGGGGGTGAGAAAAATACCCCAACGGTAGTCGGGCATCTTCACGTAGTCGTAATGCGCCCAACCCGAGGGATCGACGGAGACGGCGGTGCGAAGGAAAACGTCGTCCTTCTGGAACCCTTCGGGGCCCATGTCCATCCACCAGTCGAGGAAGCGCGGCTGCCATTTCTCGAGGGCCCGCTGCAGCTTCGCGTCCGAAGAGAGGTTGACGTTGTTGGGGATCTTGGCGTCAAGCTCCATGTTCAGGTCCTCCTCCAATCGAACTCGGGCAAGCTCTGCTTGCCGTAGAGGGTCAGAGCCCCCGTCTCGCCAACGGCATTCGGCCGCTGAAAAATCCAGTTCTGCCAGGCGGTGAGCCGGCCGAAGATCTTGGTCTCCATGGTTTCAGGGCCGGCGAAACGGAGAGATGCCTCCATGCCGGTCATCGCATCGGGGGAGAAGCCGCATCGCTCCTCGCAGGCGATGCGGATCTCGTCGTCCCAGTCGAGCTCGTCGGGAGCGAAGGTGACGAGCCCGAGCTCGAGGGCCTCCTCCGGCCCGATGAGTCCTTCGAGGGCTCGAACCTGCTCGAGCGTGCTCGGCGCCCCCAAGAAACGGGTCTCGAGTCGTGAGAGCCCGTTTGCCATCGGGAACCAGCGGTGGTTCAGTGGACCGAGCCCAATCCGAGTCGGCCTGGTGGGGTCGGCGAGCATGTAACTGCGGTCAGCGGCGAGCGCGAGCTCGAAGAGGCTCCCGACAAAGCAAGAGCCGGGCTCGATGAGGGCGAACATGCTCCGCGCCGTCTGATCGATGCGTTTGAACGTGCGGCGGAACTTGAGCAGAATCTCACGAACCAGCCAATTGTCCGAGCTTCGGTCCAGGATGCGGTCTACTTCGAGCACCGCCTCAGGGCTTCCCTGAGTGCGGAAGACCAAAAGACCAACGGTGCCATGGTTGAACCGTAGGTGAAGGATGGCGTCGTCGAGCTCTCGGGCTACGGCGAGAGGCCAGAAGGACGACCCGAGTCGTTGGATGGCCTCCGGGTTTTGCGGTTGGGGCCCTTCCGGTCCGCGGACCAGAATCTCAGCCTGGCGCTTTTCGGGGTCGATGACTACGCGGACGTGGCGGTAGTCGAGCGCGGTGTCCCCGTAAGTGGCAGCCAATCGTTCGAGCACGATGCCGTCTCCGTGACCGCGCCGACTCGATCCGGCCGCCAGGACCTTCGCACGCTCATGAACGACCTCGCCGAACTTGCTGCGGGGCGCGGTCGCATCTACCAGGTTCCACTCCAACGCGCGCTTGCCCTTGATTCCCTCGACCAGCGTCGAGAACACGTCGGCTCGGTCGCGACGCACCATCCTCTTGTCCACAAGTCGAGTGAGACCCCCGGTTCCAGGCAGCACCGCCAGGAGGGGAGCCTCGGGGAGAGCGACGGCAGCATTCCCATCGTCGACGAGGAGAATCTCATCTGCAGCTAGCGCAAGCTCGTATCCGCCGCCGGAGGCGATTCCATTGAGGGCCGCCAGATACCTCTGGCCGCTTTCACCACTCGCCTCCTCGATGCCCAATCGCGTCTCATTGGTGAACTTACAGAAATTGACTTTGAAGGGGTGTCCTGAGCTAGCGAGCATGTAAATGTTTGCCCCTGCCGAGAACACACGGTCCCTTGAGCTGGTGAGAATGACCGCCTTTACCCCGGGGTGCTCGAAACGGAGACGCTCGACAGCATCCGCAAGCTCGATGTCCACCCCGAGATCGTAGCTGTTGAGTTTGAGCTGATAACCGGGGCGAAGGCCGGCATCTTCCCGAACGCTCAGCGCGAGAGTTGCGACCTCACCAGCCACGGTCAGTTGCCAATGGCGGTATCGACTCGGGTGGGTCTCAAAAAAAATCGGTTCCATGTGCGACTCCTCCTGGTTCGACCGCCTAAAATTCTGAATTATACTACTTGTCAATTGCCCATTACCAGCATTATACTGCCTCATTTGCATCCTGAGCAGTTCCTGTTGCGGCTTGGTCGCTACCTTCGTGAAATCCGCAAGCGACGGGGCATCAGCCAGGAGCAACTCGGCCAAATGGCCGGCTTGTCGACGCGGTACATCTCGCAGATCGAGGCGGGACGGGGCAATTTGTCGATACTCCGGTTGCTCGAACTCACCCGGGCCCTTGGGTTACCCCTCCACGAGGCCATCCAACCGGACAAGTGGCAACCGGACAAGTGGCAGCCCATTGTTGCCCTCATCGGGCTGCGCGGGGCCGGCAAGAGCACGGTCGGAAGGGATCTTGCGCGTCAACTCGATCGCCCGTTCGCAGAACTCGACGGGCTCATCGAGGACGAAGTTGGACTCGGCCTGGCGGAGATTTTCGCAATGCACGGCGAGAGCTACTACCGGCGCCTCGAGCGGGTGGTCCTCACACGATTCGTCTCGGGTCACACGCTGGCGGTGCTCGCTACGGGTGGGAGCCTCGTAACCGACCGGTCTGCGTTCGACGTTCTCAAGAGAAGCGCGGTAACGATCTGGCTCCGCGCTCGGCCCGAGATCCATCTCGAACGAGTCTCTGCTCAAGGAGACCGACGACCTATGGCCGGCCGGGCCGACCCGCTCTCGGATCTGAGCGCCCTCCTCAGGGACCGCGAGTCGCTTTATGCTGAGGCTGACATCACCATCGACACTTGCGATCTGACGGCCGCAGAAGTCGCGAATGAGGCCGTGCGCAAGCTACGGGAGTTCGAAGGCTTACGGTAAGATACACCCTCCTGGGAATGACGAAACTTGCGCTCCTCGCGGCGCTTGCGGGCGCCTCGCCTCTTCGTCAAGTCGAGCCGGACAAACTACTCACCATTCCTCACATTCTTCGCACTCCCGTCATCTCGAGCTTCGCGCTTGCTCCCGATGGGAAGCGGCTTGCCTTGCACATATCCGTTCTCGGGACGGAGGCGATCTGGCTACTGCCCGGCGACGGGACCCCGGGGGCCTCCATCCCGACGACGAAAGGAACCGCAGACCGCGACCCGGCATGGTCGCCTGATGGACGAACGATTGCTTTCGTGTCCAATCGTCACCGAGGCTGGAGGCTGTATGTCGCCGATGACAAAGGGGCGAACGCTCGGCTTTTAGTTCGCCAAGAGAACGAAGCGAAGCAACCCCGTTGGTCTCCGGATGGGTCCAGTATCGCGTACTTGTCCCGGGCCGAAGGAGACACGGGTTGGGACCTCTGGGTGACAAGGGCCGACGGAAGCGGCGACCCGAAGCAACTCACACGTGCCCCATTCGACGAGGAAGACCCGCGTTGGTCTCCCGACGGGGAACGGATCGTCGTCAGCTTGGGAGGAGGCCGGCATCGGCCGCGACGAATCGCAATCGTCAACGTCCGCAGCGGAGAGTTAGTCGAACCCCTGCCCGAGGACTGGCGAGGCGACAGCTTCACGCCGCGATGGTCCCCGGATAGCAAGAGGATGGTTTTCGTCTCGGACCAGCCTGGCCACAAGTCCCTCTTTCTGCTTTCTTCTCAGGGAGCACCTCCGGCGCCTTTGGCGCCCTCGCCCTTCGAACTTACCGAACCCGAGTTCAGCCCAGATGGTAGATTCATGGCCTATCTCGAGAATCGCGAGGGCGACACGAAGCTCTGGGTCCACGAATTCGAGACGGGGCGCCAACGCAACCTATCGCTGCGAAACGGAGTACATTCGCAACCCGTTTGGCGCCAGGACGGTAAAGCGGTACTGAGCTTGTTCGAGGCCTGGAACTACTCCCGGGACGTCTGGGCGTACTCTCTTGACGGCGGAAGGGAGAGGGCGAGCGACACGCTGCCTCAGGACCTCGACGTTCGGAAGATGGTTAGACCCACGCTCGTGCGGTTTTCGAGCTTCGATTCGCGCGAGATCACGGGATACCTCTACGTACCCGAGATCGCCAGCGCGGACAAACCGGTTTCACTTCTCGTGACCCCCCACGGCGGACCCACCGCGCAATGGCAGAACGGTTGGCAGCCGTTTACCCAACTCCTGGTGCAGCACGGATATGCCGTCTTCGCCCCGAACGTTCGCGGTTCGAGCGGTTTCGGCCGGGAATTCGAGACCCTGAACGACGGCGACTGGGGCAGAGGCGATCTCGAGGATCTCGTCATCGGCACCAAGAGCGTGATGGGGCGCGCCGAGATAAGCGATGACCGTGCCGCGATTTGGGGAGTGAGCTACGGCGGCTTTCTAACGCTCGCCGCGATTACTCGGTATCCAGATCTTTTCGTATGCGCCATCGAGGCGCTTGGGATAACGGACCTAGAGCACCTTTATCGCGAGACCACGGACGAGGGCAGAGCCTATCTGGAGCGCGAACTTGGACCGCTTCGTGGGAATCTCGCTCTGTATCGTGAACTCTCGCCTGCAAGTAGCGCCAGCCGCGTGCGAACTCCTCTTCTGTCGTTCCACGGAGAGCTCTATCCACTCGTCCCCTATTCCACGAAGAAACCGTTCTTCGACGCCCTGCGGCAGCGGCCTGACTACCCACTTCAGGAGTTCATCTTCAAAGGTGAAGAGGCCAGAGCCACCTATCGGCACGACCTCCATCCGGAAGCCGCCTGGGCTTACGTAGAGAAGATACTGGAGTTCCTGGACATCTACCTGTGAGGCAGCCGGCCCGACACTTCGTATTCGATTTCGACAGCACTCTCGTACAGGTCGAATCGCTCCCCGAGCTCGCGCGCATTTCCCTGCGGCACCACCCGGAACGAGTCGAACGACTTCGTGAAGTGGAGCGAGTTACCGAGCTCACGGCGAACGGGAAAATGTCCATGGCGGAAGGAAGTCGCCACACTCGTCTGGCGCCTGACGGGCGGCTTGCTTTCCGGGGAAGATGGGCTGCACCGAGAATCCCATTGAACCGGCGTCCCTGGGCCTCCGCGTTTCCGCGTCTCCGCGTTATTCGGTTTGGTGGAGGCGGCAGGGTTTCCTCGGCGAATCGGTGACATCGTGCTGGATCTGCGTTCGAAGCTCGCCACTCCGTGGGTGTTCCGCCTGTTCAAGGATGTGATCGGAGCGAAGGCCGCGATCGCAACTTTCGTGGCCGATCACGTTCGCCCCGCGCCGGGGGAGCGAATTCTCGACCTCGGCTGTGGTCTCGGCGACATCCTGGAGCATTTGCCCGCGCACGGAATCGAGTACGTAGGCATCGATGTCAGCGAGGAATATGTCGCCTGGGCCCGTTCGCGCTACGGCGCAAGAGCGACGTTCCACCGTATGGACCTATCGGAGGACTCGCCGGAAGGCCTCTCCGGGTTCGACCTCGTTCTGGCGGTGGGCGTCCTCCATCACCTCTCCGACGCCGAAGCCGCCAGGCTCATCCATCTCGCGCGCGCCGCGCTGACGCCCGACGGTCGGCTGGTTACGTTCGATGGCTGCTACACCCGGGAGCAGTCCCGATTCTCCCGTCTGATCGTCTCCCGGGATCGCGGGCGCTATGTTCGCACGGCGGCGGACTATCAGGCCCTGGCCGAGGAAGGTTTTCGCCGTGTCGACGTCAGAATCCGGCACGACCTGCTGCGCATTCCCTACGCCCACATCATAATGGAGTGCTCCGCCTGATTCGAGCTGACTCGAGGATCATCCGGGCCGGCGCGCGACGGCGATGAGCGAGGTCCCGAAGGGCAGCTTGCGGCGTCGGGCCACCACCCGTGCCTCCTGGCTCAGGACGAAGCGCAGCAGCGGGTTGACCAGCGGCACGATCCGGAGCTCGTCCGAAGCGAGCTCCGTCGTGCGGTCGGCCGCCGGCGGCGAAGAGCGCTTGAGAGCCGAGGCCAGCTTCCGTCCCAGCCACACGAGCGGAAAAATCGTGGCCATGTAGTGGCTGACGTACTCGAGCCGATAACCTGCCTCGACGAGCTTGTTTTTCAATTCCCTTTCTCGATACCTGCGAACGTGGTGGGAGGCTTCGTCGAAGTAACTCCACAGGGAGGGATTTGCGGGCACCGTCAGAACGAGAGCGCCCCCGGGAGCGAGCAAGCTGCGAATATCCGCCAGGACCTCCCGATCCTCTTCCAGGTGCTCCAGCACGTCGAACAGTCCGATGATGTCGAAGGGCTGCGAGAACGGCGCAACGCGCGCGTCGCCCTGGATCAGCGGGACCGTCGTGCGTCGAGCCGCCATCCTCAGACCTTGGTGAAAGGAGTCGAGACCCACCACCGTGCCTTCCGGGCACGCCTTGGCGAGGACCCGCAGGACGTTTCCGGTCCCACAGCCCGCTTCCAGGACCCGGTAGCCGGGAGACAGAGCGGCAGTGATCGGGGCGAGCGCCGCTGCAATGACCCGGTTGCGCGCCTGGAACCAGAAATGCCGGTCTTCGATCGCCAACAGGCGGGGGAAGTACGCCGGGTCGAACGAGGTCCGCATCAATCGAGCTCGAGCTCGCGGATCGCCGCGACCACGCGCTCCTGATCGCTGGTCTTGCAGTCGTTGAAGAACGGCAGGCGCAGGAGCCTCTGGCTCACGTCCTCGGTGACCGGCAGGTCCCCGCGTTTGCCGCCGAAGCGCCGACCCATCTCCGAGAGGTGAAGCGGAAGGTAGTGGAACACGCTCAGGATCCCCCGTTCCTTCAGGTGGCGGATCAGTCTCTGACGCTCTTCGAACGAGCGCAGGATGAGGTAGAACATGTGATACGGCTGCTGGCAGTGCTCGGGTACGATCGGAAGGCGAATTTCGTGCTCCTCCGCCCAGTCGCGCAGATGGGTGGCGTAGTACTCCCACACTCGCCGGCGCTTCGCCTGGATCTGTTCACGCCTCTCCAGCTGCGCCAGGAGAAAGGCCGCGAGGATGTCGGCGGGAACGTAGCTCGAGCCCTGATCCCGCCAGGTGTATTTGTCCACTTCGCCGCGAAAGAACTGGCTCCGGTTCGTTCCTTTCTCGCGCAGTATCTCCGCCCGCTCGACGTAGCGAGGGTCGTTGATCAGCAGAGCGCCGCCTTCCCCGCAGGTGAAATTCTTCGTTTCGTGAAAGCTGAGCGCCGCCAGACTGCCGGCGGTGCCGAGGTACTCGCCGCGGTACCGGCCGAACAGGCCGTGCGCGTTGTCCTCCACCACCGGAATCCGATGCGCCCCGGCGATTTCCAATATGGCGTTCATCTCAGAGCCCACCCCCGCGTAGTGGACGGCCACGATGGCTTTGGTCGAAGGGCCGATGGCTGCCTCGAGCCGGGATTCGTCCAGGTTCAGCGTGTCGGGGCGGATATCGACGAACGAAGGTCGCGCGCCGCGAAGGACGAAGGCGTTCACCGTCGAGACGAAGGTGAAAGCGGGAACGACGATCTCGTCTCCTGGACCCGCTTCGAGAAGAAGCGCGGACATTTCGAGCGCGTGAGTGCAAGACGTCGTCAGCAACGCCCTCTTGACCGAGAGCTCGCGTTCGAGGAGCGTTTCGCACCGGCGGGTGTACGGGCCGTTTCCCGAGATGTGTCCGTTCGCGATCGCGTCCCGGATGTACTCCAGCTCGTTGCCTTCGACCGAGGCACGATTGAACGGAATGTCATAGGTCATCGTTTGTCGAACACGAAGAGCCGCTGCACTCCGTAGTCGCCCCAGGCAGGGAGCGCGGCAAACCAGCGGTTCCACTCCATCCCGGCGTCGGCGACGTCTATCTGCGCTCCCAGCGATTCGATGAGGAGCGGCTTCAGGACGCGTGTGCCCACGTAGTACGTGCTGGAGAAGTCCACCAGCTCGCGCAGTGTGAGCTCGGCCGAGACGGAATCGATGACCCTGTCCTGGTCGAGATAGTTGTTGAACGGCGGCATCGAAATCTCCGGGAGATTCCACTCCCGACGGAACTGGTTGAGACGAGTCCAGCCCTGCACCGTCGCTTCCGAAAGCAGGAGAGTGCCTCCCGGTTTCAGGACGCGAATGGCTTCCCGGAGACCGACGAGCTGGCGCTCCCAGTTGCCCAGATTGATGATGACCCGGGTGACGATGACCTTGTCATAGTTCCCGTCGGGGTCGTTCAAGCCGGTGATGTCGCCCGCTTCGAAGGAGACGCTGCCTTCGAGCTCGTGGGAATACCTTTCGGCCCTCGCCCGCGCCTGCTCGATCATCTCCCCGACGTAGTCGACTCCACGGAGGTGGATCTTTCTCCGCGCCGCGTACTGAATCGAGGAGAAGCCGTTGGCACAGCCCACGTCGAGCACGGAATTGCCGTCTTCGAGGCGTGCGGTGATCTCATCGATCTCCTTTTCGATCACGCGATGATCGGACCAGGAGGCGCTCGGCGAGTCTCCGTGCGCAACCGCCTGTTTTTCCCAGAAGGAGCGGACCTGTTCCCGATCGAACTTATCGCTCATGGCTCATCGCCGCAGGGCGCTCCCGGGGACTCCCAACCGTGTCCCGGATGACGTAAGGGGGCTTTTCGAGCGTGCGGAAGTGCATGCGCGCCAGATACTCGCCAATGACGCCGAGTGCGAAGAGCTGCGCTCCGCCGAGAATTGCGATCAGGGAGACGAGGAACGGAAAGCCGGGCGGCGTGCCTCCTTCGAGGAAGTAGCGCCCGATCACGAACAGGAGCATCGCCAGGCCGAAGGCGGTAAAGGCGAACCCGGTCAGACTGGCGAGCTGCAAGGGAAGGGTGCTGAATCCGGTCATCATGTTGAGCGCGTGCGTCGAGAGCTGGCGCAACGTGTAGCTCGATTCGCCTTTCAGCCGAGGGTCGTGGCGAACCTCGACCGCCGAGAAGCGGGAAGTGCCCCAGGTCAGCAGCACGTCGAGCGAGACGAAGGGGCTTCGGTAGCCCGAGAAGCTGTCACGCACCTCGGTCCGGAAGGCCCGGAACGCGCTCACGCTGCGGGCGATATCCGCGCCCATCGCGTTCTGGAGGGCGAGCTTGGTGACGCGGGAGGCCAGATCGCGCCACAGGCCGTGCTGCTCCTTGTCCGGCGTTCCGTAGACGACGTCGAATCCTTCCGCCAGGCGATTCAGCAGTTTCGGAATCTCCTCCGGCGGATGTTGCAGGTCGTCATCCATCGTCACGATGACTTCATGCTCTGCGAGCCGCACGCCGCAGAGAAGTGCGTTGTGCTGCCCGTAGTTGCGCATCAACCGGACGCCTCGGACCCATGCTTTTTTCCCGACGATCGCTTCAATCGCCGCCCCGCTGCCGTCCGAGCTCCCGTCGTCGACGAGCACCAGCTCGTAGCGCGGTGCCAGCTGCGGCAGGACTGAGGCGAGACGCTCGACGAGGTCCAGCAGAATCCGCGCGCTGTTGTACACGGGAATGACGACGGAAACGGACTGCATCGGGTTCAACGGCCGGCGCTTTTCCGGGAAGGATATTACAGGAAGTCGGCGGAAGGGAATCCTCACGGCGACTCGTTCGGGGCGCCCGGCCGCAGCTCGTAAAGAAGGTGATTCTCGCTCTCGTCGACGAGAGCCATCCGTTCGGGCGCAAGGAAGCCCAGGGGACGGTCTCTTTCGACGAGGATCCATCGGACTCGATAGCGCGCGAGGATCGACATCGCCTCCGCGGTGTTCGCCGTGGCGAAGAATATGCGAATGTCTTCGGAGCGCTCCGAAAGATCCGTCGAAGTAAAGGCGTCGCTGCGGCCGAAGTAGCACAGCACGGCCGGACGCACGGCGACATGGCTCGCGAGTGAGAGCCGGCCCCGGTTCGGACGGTGCAGCACCGGCTCTCCGGGAGCGGCCAGCGCGGCGAGGCGCCTCCCCAGTTCGATATCCGATGCGGCGGTCCTCTCTCGCGGGGAGGATCGATAGTGGCGGAAGAAATCGACCGAGGATGGAAAGGCGAGCACCGCTGCCAGGCCGAGCGCGAAAGCTTTCCTCGCCACCGGGAGCGGCTCGATCCTTGCTGCCAGCCACCGGGCAACGAACAACCACAAAAGGAGGAGCGCGAGGCTCCAGTATTTCGGGGCATCGAAGATGAGCCCCAGCGCGAGCAGGCTCACCGAGAGCGCAGCGCCCCAGAGCTCCGATGGGAGATCGGGCCGAAGGAAGCTCCGGAACAGTCCCGGGATCATTGCCGCCCGAACGCCGAGAGACAGCACGACGAACGCCGGGACGTAGAGTGCGGTCCGCAGAACATTCTCCGGGTCCCCACCGGACAGGGCATCGAGGACGATTTCGCGCATCGTTTCGAGCCGCGCGTAGTCGAGGGCGCGAACGAGCGGCTGAAGGGGCGAAAACGCCAGCGGTCTCAGAGTGAGGAGGACC